>ENA-UOOI01000294-UOOI01000294.1-fermentation-metagenome-genome-assembly--contig:-NODE-294-length-64572-cov-141.265759_pt1 | contig 64572 bp, 61 predicted proteins | sample MGYA00245779_ERZ724027 | MGnify/ENA primary metagenome ERZ724027 (study PRJEB28704, sample SAMN03018318) | fermentation metagenome | biome: anthropogenic terrestrial biome; feature: soil...
TGAAGCAATTGGCTGATTTCCCTTCTTAATCTTTCATGTTTACTTTACAATGCCTCATTTACTTTTAAGTATTGGAAAATACTTCATTAAGATATTAAGATGCAATGTCAAGACCTTAAGAATCACACACAAAGGTATCAGGCAGTTGACAAACTAATATAATTAGTTTATATTTTATATGTAGTAGCGTAATGATAATGCTGTCTGCTAGAGGAAATTGCAGAATCTTTGGATAACAGAAATTAAAGATTGCCGACGGGAGGATGAAAAATGAGTACGAAGAGAAGACTTGACACACAGACGATTTTAAACGCCGCAGCGGAATTAGCCGAAGAAAAAGGCCTTGAAAGCGTCTCTTTACTTCAAGTTGCAAACAGGTTGGGTGTAAAATCTCCGTCGTTATATAATCATTTAAGCGGGTTTCAGGAACTTTCAACGGGTCTTGCGAAGCTTGCTCTTACAAAATTGGATAGTGCCATCCGCAATGCGGCTGTAGGCCGGTCGAAAGACGATGCACTGACGGCGATTGCCTTCGCTTACCGGAAATTTGCAAAAGAGAATCCGGAGCTTTATAAAGCAATTCTGCGGTTCCCGGATTATCGTGACAGCGGCGTGCAGGAAGCTGGTCATGCTGTCGTCCGCATTCTGTATCAGGTGATGGAACCGTATCATTACAGCAAGGAGAATGCCATTCATTTTATACGCGGTTTTCGAAGTGCGCTCCACGGATTCATTTCGCTGGAAGAGGCGGGATTTTTCCAAGACACCGAAGCAGATGTGGATAAAAGCTATGAGCAGCTTGTCACGCGCTTTCTTTCCACTCTGACCATTAGGGAGGAATGATAAGATGGCTCAATACATTGCTTTACCGGTTGTTGGATTTATTGTAGGTCTGCTGATTATCTCTCTCGGGGGCGGAGGCGGAGCTGTCTATGTGGGAATCCTGACTGCATTTTTCAACATTCCGCCCGCTATTGCGGCGACCACTTCGTTGGCAACCACGATACCAACAACCGCCGTGGGAACGTTCAGCCATTGGAAAGCTGGAAATGTGAACTGGCGCTTCGGGTTCACCATGCTGATTGGCGGTGCTGTGGGTTCAATCGTCGGCTCTCTATGCTCCGGCTTTTTACCAGAAAACCTGTATAACAAAATTACCGGGTTAATCCTTTTGCTTTTGGCCGTTCAAATGCTTATTTCCTACATGAAAAAGAAACGAAAAAACAGCGATACACAAAATGTCAATTCAGTGAACAAAAAATCCAATACGGTGAAGGCCGTATGCTTTGGTTTATTGGGTGGAATCATGTCCGGACTTGTTGGTCTGAGCGGCGGCGGCCCGATCATTGCAGGACTGATGATCCTCGGTTGTCAGGCACTGGAAACAGTAGGTACTTCGGTGCTTGTGCTTTTCGGAATCGCCGTGACCGGATTTCTTACTCACCTCGGCATTGGAACAATCGACTGGAAACTTGTCGGGTTGCTGACGATCGGAACGGTCTGCGGCGCTTTCGTCGGCCCTCTTCTTCTCAAACGAATCAACAAACAAAAGCTGGAAAAGGTCCTTCGGCCGATTCTTTTCTTCATGATTGTGGTCATGGGCAGCATGGAAATGTTCAAATAGTACCGGGCCTTATGATAGGGCGGATAAATTAGACAAACTCACACGATTTCGGTCCTCACGTTTTTCGTTTTGTTGTATTCATTCTGTGAGGATGTTATAATAATAAAAAAGAATTTTGATCTCTGCGGGGGAATCGGACAGATGCAATATCAAACAAATAACGGAATATGGAACCATGTGTTTGCAGTGCCAACAGCCGTGGTGGATAAGCACCTGAAACTTGCAGGATGCGTCCAGCTGAAAGCGCTCCTTTGGATTCTGCGGCAGGAAAGTGCATCTTTTTCTGATGCGGACCTTGCCAGTGCGCTTGGAGTTACCCAAGCGGATGCACGGGATGCACTGACTTACTGGCAGGAAACCGGCGTTTTGCAGCTCTCCTCATCATCCGGTAAATCATCGGTTCCCTCTTCTGCACAGCCGGAACAACGCCAAAACGCGGCTCCAGCCCCTGCGGCGCCGCAGGGGCGGCGTCATGCTGTCCTGCCGCGCGCTGAGCGTCCGGATATGGCATTTACTGCAAAGCGGATGGAAAGTGATGATGCCATTCGCTGTATGATGGAAAGTGCAGAGCAGATTCTGCGCCGCCCGCTCTCATCCTCCGACCTGAGTACGCTGCTGCTGATTCATGATAACTACGGGCTTCCGGTAGATGTGATTCTGATGCTCATCCAATATGCCGTCAGCAATCAAAAAGGAAATATGCGTTACATAGAAAAGGTTGCACTCAACTGGGCAGATGAAGGAATCACCACACACATACTGGCGGAAGAAAAGCTACAGCAGCTGACAGACATGGGGCGCGCATGGCACACTGTTCAGAAAGCAGCCGGTCTTCCGGAGCGCGCTCCAACCGAGCGGGAAAAGAGCTATGCCTCCACTTGGGTGCTGCAATGGAAATTTACGCCAATGATGCTGAAACTCGCCTATGACCGCTGTGTAGACGCAATCGGTATGTTCAAAGCCGGATATATGAATAAAATACTGGAACGCTGGCATCGGGAAAAAATCTTCACGCCGGAACAGGTTGAGGCAGAAAAGCAGCACCGGCAGGAAACTCGAAAAGAGGAAAACAAACCGTCCTATGATCTGGACGCCTATGAAAGAGACAGTATGCTGAAATTTGCAGGAGGAAAGCACTGATGGGCTATGACCGTTCGGTATATGATTCCGTTTATCAAATTTTGAACGGCCGCCGCCTGCAGGCTGAACAGGCTGTGGAACGCCGACGCACTGATTTTTATCGGGTAGAGCCGCGCGGACAGGAAATTGAGCATGAACTGCGTCAAGCGGGTGCCTCCGCTGCAAAAGCAGTGATTCGCGGCGGCAATGTGAAAAAGAATTTGGACCAGTTAAAAAAGCGGAGTCTGGCACTGCAGGATGAGTTAAAGTCACTGCTGGCAAGGCAAAGTATGGCTCCTGAGGATTTGGAGCCGCATTACACCTGTCCGCTTTGCCAAGACCGCGGAAACGTAGACGGACGCATGTGCAGCTGCATGAAAACACTGCTAAAAGAGGAAGCACTCCGTCAGCTGAACGCTGAAACGCCTCTTCAGCTCTCGGCTTTTGCCGATTTCGATCTTTCTTTTTATTCGGATACTCCAAATAAAAATGGACATTCCGCACGTTCTATAATGGAAAATATTTTTTTATACTGTAGAAATTATGCCGAAAATTTCGATGTAAAAACTTCCGAGAGTTTGCTAATGACCGGTAAAACCGGTGTCGGAAAAACACACCTTTCTCTTGCGATTGCCAGCCGCATAATTGAACGCGGCTATGGTGTCCTCTATGGTTCTGCTGAAAATCTGCTGACAAAACTGCAGGATGAACACTTTGGCCGCAGCAGCAATGATACCATGAAAAGTCTTTTGGACTGTGATTTGCTGATACTGGATGACCTCGGCACTGAATTCCGCAGCAATTTCACGATCTCTGCCATTTATAACATCATTAATTCCCGACAATTGACCCGAAAGCCAGTGATTATCAGCACCAATCTTTCTATAAAAGAGCTCGAACAATCCTATACGGAGCGCTTTTCCTCCCGCATTATCGGCGGCTATACACGGCTTCCCTTCTGTGGAAATGACATCCGTCAATTAAAGCGAATTCGAAATTCATAGATCAGCAAAATAAAAAAGAGCTGCCGTATGGACAAATTGCCATCCGGCGGCTCTTTCGTTTTCTGAAAAAGAATCAATCTTCCTCTGCCTCGCGGTCTTTCAGGTTTCCCTGACTCAGTTCTTTGAGATAGGCGTTGATGAAGCCATCCAAATCACCGTCCATAACCGCTTCAACATTACCAGTTTCAAAACCAGTGCGGTGGTCTTTTACCATGGTGTACGGCATAAATACATAGGAACGAATTTGAGATCCCCATGAAATCTCTTTCTGGACGCCCTTAATGTCTTCAATCTTTTCCAAGTGTTCTCGTTCTTTGATTTCCAGCAGCTTACTTTTCAGCATACGCATCGCGACATCGCGGTTCTGATACTGGCTGCGCTCCACTTGGCAGGCAACCACAATTCCCGTTGGAATATGTGTCAGGCGAACTGCAGAACTGGTTTTGTTAACTTTCTGTCCGCCGGCGCCGCTGGCACGGTAAACATCCATTTTAATATCCGCCGGATCGATCTCCACTTTCACGGTGTCATCAATTTCCGGCATGACCTCAAGGGAGGCAAAAGAAGTATGCCGGCGCCCGGAAGCATCAAAGGGAGAGATGCGCACCAGACGATGCACGCCATTCTCCCCTTTGAGGAATCCATAGGCATTTTCTCCCTCAATCAGGACACTGGCGCTCTTTAATCCGGCTTCTTCACCGTCGAGGTAATCCAACAGCTTGACATTGAAATTGTGGCGCTCGCCCCAGCGCGTATACATGCGATAAAGCATTTCCGCCCAATCCTGCGCCTCTGTTCCGCCTGCGCCGGCGTGAAAGGTAAGGATTGCATTCCTGGCGTCATATTCCCCAGTCAGCAAAGTCTGCAGGCGCTGCTGCTCCAATTCATTTTCAAATTGCTTGACTTCCTTTTCCGCTTCCGGCAGAAGTGAAAGGTCGCCTTCTTCATTGGCAAGGTCGCAGAGTGCCACGGCATCGTCCCACTGGCTGCGCAGTTTTTCATAAGCTTCAATTTTATTTTTAAGATGGGCCGAACGCTGTAGAACTTTTTGAGATTTTTCCATATCATCCCAAAATTCCGGTTCGCTTGCTTTCATATCGAGTTCCTCGATCTCATTCCGCATGGCCTTGAGTCCCAGTGCATCTTCCAAATCATTTAAACTGGGAAGAAGCCCCTGAAGTTTCTGCTTGAGTTCTTCAAATTGCAGCATCAGTTTCCATCCTACTTTCTAAAGATATCTGAAAACGGCCGGCTCTTCAGCCACAGACCGCACACCTCATGCATGCCCAAAATACAGGCTGGTCTCCACTGAAAATTCACCTGCCGGACATCTCCTCTTAAAATTTATGAGGTATATATATTAATTATATTCTATTTCAAATGAATTGTAAAGGAAATGCCCGGAAGTACAAAATCTACAAAATGGAACCAACCGTAAAATATGAATAGAATAAAAATTTCTTTAGTAAAACTTGCAGTTTTCTTTGAAAGTCTTTACAATAGATAGAAATAGTGCTGTTTTGCACAAATGTTATTTCAACGCGGGAGGAACAACCTTATGACCGACTTTACCGGAGTTAAATGTCCTGTATGCGGGGTACCCTTTCAGCCGGAAGACGATATTGTTGTCTGTCCTGAATGCGGTGCGCCCTATCATCGCGCCTGTTACCAGCAGGAAGGGCACTGCATTTTTGAGGACAAACACGGAACAGCTTGGCAATTTCCCGATGAACGCACCAATCCGTCAGGTGACACTGTACGCTGCCCAAAATGCGGACATGACAATACTGCTGGTGCTCTTTTTTGTGAACACTGCGGTACCCCCCTTTCCCAACAGGACACCGGCCGTCAAAACAGTGAGCAGCCTTTTAACAATTCTCCATTTAATAATAAAAGTTCCAATGGCCAGCACGCAAACGGCTGGCCTTACAATCAGGCACCCTTTGCTTTTGACCCAATGGCAGGTATTGATCCAGATGAAACAATTGATCATGTGAAGGCTGGTGATTTGTGCAAAGTAGTTCAAAGCAACACCACCTACTATCTTCCGGTCTTTATGAATCATGAAAAATTCCGCACCCGCCGGTTTAATTTCGCAGCTCTGATTTTGGGCGGCGGCTGGCTGCTTTACCGCAAAATTTATGCACTTGGCAGTATTATTACATCAGCAGTTCTGGCATTGGAGATTCTCAATCAGTTGTTGAATGTGCAATATATTAATCCCATGATGCTGCAAATTATGAATCAACTTGGAATTTCGAGCACAAGTTCAGTTTCGACTCACCAGTTATATCAAATTGTAAGTGCCATGAATTCCTCGCAGATGCTTATGTTTTCTCTGGTCAACCTTTGCATTCCCTTGTCTATTTTTGTCACGCACATCATTCTTGGGTTTATTGCAAACAACGTGTATCGAAAACACTGTGTAAAAACAATTCAACACATTCAGGCAAATGTGTCAAATGAGAGTGAAGCACTAATCAGTTATCAGGAAAAAGGCGGAATCAACACAGTCTTACTCGTTATGGTGCTAATCTGTTATCTGATTGTTTCTAATATTGTAAATTACAATTCTATTTTTTTGCTTTGAAGGTCAAATAATTTTATTATTACAATATTAATTGGGGAGTGAAACCGTATGAAAATCACAAAAGCAGTAATTCCCGCAGCAGGGCTGGGAACCCGTGTCCTGCCTGCCACGAAAAGCATGCCAAAAGAAATGCTGCCTATTGTGGATAAACCGGCTATTCAATATATTGTTGAAGAAGCCGTTCGTTCAGGCATCACAGATATCTTGATTGTAACCAACCGCGGTAAGGGTTTGATTGAAGACCACTTTGACCGTGTGCCGGAGTTAGAAGCGAAGCTGGAAAATGGTGGTGCTGAAAAAGCAGCAATTTTAAAAGAAATCAGAGATATTGCTCATTTAGCAAATTTCTATTTTGTCCGGCAGAAAGAGACGCTTGGTCTTGGACATGCTATCAGCCGCGCACGTTCCTTTGTTGGAAATGAGCCCTTTGCAGTTCTTTATGGCGACGATGTCATCATTGGAAAAGACCCCGCCTGCGGGCAATTGATTCGTGCCTATGAAGAATTCGGGAAAGGTGTGCTGGGCGTTAAAAAAGTTTCTCAAAAGGATATTGGCAAGTATTCTTCTTTAAAAGTAGAACCCCTGCACGATAATTATTTTACCTGCACCGATATGATTGAGAAACCCTCCCCTGACAAAGTTTTGAGCTTATACTCCATTCTTGGGCGCTGCATTCTTCCGCCGGAAATCTTCGATATTATTGACCAGACACCCCCCGGAGCCGGCGGAGAGATCCAGCTGACAGATGCCATGTGCACACTGGCCCGTACCAAAGGCATGGTGGCCGTTGACTACACGGGCAAACGGTATGACATGGGAAACAAGCTGGGCATCTTGAAAGCCCAAGTGGAAATTGGTCTGCAGCATCCGGAAATCGGGAACGACTTCCGTACTTATTTGAAAGGGATCGCAAAAAATCTTTGATTTTTGGGCTTTACAAAAACAGGTTTGTTCTGTCAGAAAAATCTTGACGGAATGAGCCTGTTTTGATATAATAGCTTTGTTAGTCTTTTGGCTGACACATCCTTGCTCTGGGGAAAGCCCAGGGCCATAAGTCCAAAAGGAGGTGCTTATCGATGGAAAAAACAAAAAATGCTTATGAGACCGTATTCATTCTTTCCAGCAAACTGGACGAGCAGGCTACTGCCGCTCTGGTAACAAAATTTAAGGATTTGATTGCTGAAAATGGAACAGTCGACGGTGTTGACGAATGGGGCAAGCGCAGGCTGGCCTATGAAATCAACAAGGAAACAGAAGGTTACTATGTGCTGATTAATTTCACCAGTGTTCCTTCTTTCACGGCTGAACTGGACCGTGTTTTCAAAATCACGGATGGCGTGATGCGCTCATTGATTATCCGCAAAAATGCCTAATAAGCTGCAGAGAAAGGGACGTAAAAATGCTGAATGTTGTTGTCTTGATGGGTCGGCTGGTTGCGGACCCTGAGTTGCGCCATACGCCGAATAATGTTGCCGTTACAACGATTCGCATTGCTGTAGACCGCAATTATTCAAAAGCCGGTGCCGAAAGACAGACTGACTTCATTGATGTGACGGCATGGCGTCAGACTGCAGAGTTTGTTTGCCGCTATTTCACAAAAGGATCAATGATTGCTGTTCAGGGTTCCCTGCGTGTTGATAATTATACGGACCGCGATGGAAACAAGCGTACCCGCTATGATGTTCAGGCAGATAATGTCAGCTTTTGCGGAAGCAAACGGGAATCTGGAAATTATGAAGAAAATCGTTCTTATCATAATGCCGGAAATACGTCATCTTCTTCCAACAGCAATTCTCAGCAGTCCAGTACACCTGCAGCATCTGCTCCTGCTGCCGCCCCTGCTTATTCAAGTGGAGATACCGGAGATTTTCAGGAGCTTCCCGATGACGACGATTTGCCGTTTTAAAGGGTTTGCTGGCAGAAAAATTTTGATTGCATTCTTCATCAAGGAGGTTTTATAAGTTATGGCTGATAGAGATAATCGCCGCGGAGGCCGCAGAGGCCGCCGTAAAGTATGCAGTTTTTGTGTCGATAAAGTCGACAATATTGACTACAAGGATGTTGCGAAACTTCGCCGCTTTATTTCAGAGCGCGGTAAAATTCTTCCACGCCGTGTAACAGGTACTTGTGCACGTCATCAGCGTGATTTGACTGTTGCTATCAAGCGTGCACGTCATCTTGCACTGCTTCCCTTCAGCAGCGATTAAGTTACCGTGCTATATTGTTTTTGTTATGAATAGCGCAAAAGCGGAACTGTCCAATGAAAAGTTTGGGCTGTTTTCGCTTTTTTTCATACATTCTATTGATTCGCATAAAATGCAAATAAAAATACAAAACAGCCCTTCATTTTTTAATGAGAGGCTGTTTTACGTTATCCATCAAAACTCAAACCGGATGGATCTGTGCCTGTGCGTCACTGTGCTTGGTATCAATCCCATACTTAGCAGCCGCACGCTTTTTAAAGAAGTCTGTCGCAACTTTCGGGAACATTGCGTACGACAGAACATCTTCTTCCTGTTCCGTCCACTGGGCACATTCTTTGCGGAGCTTATCCAGCTCAGGCTCAAGCAAATCTGCCGGACGGCAGGTAATGCGAGGACGGTCCCCAATAATCTTTTTTGCAAAATCTTCGTCAATCGGCATCGGAGTGGTGCCATACTTACCCGCAATCAAATCTTTAAACTCATTGGTACACATTTTATAGCGTTCACCGGTAATGACATTAAAAACAGCCTGCGTACCGACAATCTGAGAAGTCGGGGTAACTAAAGGCGGATAGCCGGCATCTTTGCGGACACGGGGAACTTCCTGCAGAACGGCATCCATCTGGTCGGCCTTCCCTGCTTGTTTCAGTTGGGACAGCAAATTGCTCAGCATACCACCCGGCACTTGATAAAGCAGTGCTTTCGTATTGGTTGCCAAAATGCTTTGATCCAGCAAACCGTCCTCAAAATACTTTTTGCGCAAACCCATAAAATATGTCCGTATATCGCTGAAATCCTTCAAATTCAGCCCCGTGTCATATTCTGTCCCCTGCAAAGCAGCTACCATTGATTCTGTCGGTGCATGGGAAGTGCCCAATGCCAAGGGGGAGATTGCCGTATCAATTCTGTCAGCACCAGCCTCAATACCTTTCAGCAGACACATCGATGCCAGTCCGGAAGTGTAATGGGTATGCAGCTGAATGGGAAGTTTGACAGCTTTTTTCAGCGCCGAAACCAGTTCATAAGTCCTGTACGGAGTCAGCAGGGCAGCCATGTCTTTGATACAGATGGAATCCGCACCGGATTCTTCAATTTGCTTGGCATATTTTACATAGTAATCCGTTGTAAAAACAGGTCCAGTTGTGTAAGAGATTGCGACCTGCACAATGGCGCCCTCTTTTTTAGCTGCCCGAATCGCTGTCTGCAAATTTTTAATGTCATTCAGTGCATCAAAAATACGGATAATATCAATCCCGTTCGCTACGCTGCGCTGGACAAAATACTCGACCACATCATCGGCATAATGACGATAGCCAAGCATATTTTGGCCGCGGAACAACATCTGAAGCTTTGTATTTGGACAATATTTGCGGAGAATACGCAGACGTTCCCACGGGTCCTCATTTAAAAAGCGGAGACAGGCGTCATAGGTTGCACCGCCCCAGCATTCCAGCGAATAATATCCGATTTTATCCAGTTTATCCAGAATTGGCAGCATATCACTCGTTGGCATGCGGGTAGCAATCAAAGACTGCGGTGCATCGCGCAGTGCGACTTCAGTAATCCCAATTTTTTTGGTCATAACCATACCTCCTCAGCGAAGGGAAACGAGAGGTGCAGCCGATTCAACACTCTGACCCTTCGTAACCAGAATGCTGCCGACAACAGCGTCATGCGGAGCCATAATTTCATTCTCCATCTTCATGGCCTCAAGAATCAACAGGACATCGCCTGACTTAACTTTTTGGCCAGACTGTACTTTCACATCCACAATGGTACCGGGCATGGGGCTTTTTACAATTTCCTCATTTCCGGCAGGTTGGTTTGCTGCTGGAGCCACCGATGGTTTTTCTGCCGGAGCAGGAACAGTCGCAGCCGGTGTCTGGACTGTTGTCTTTGGTGCAGCAGAAGCGGCTGCCGAAGCTGGCGTCCCTGCTGTCTGTTCTTCTACCTGCACATCATAAGTAACGCCATTCACGGTAACCTTTAAATTTTTCATTGACGGTTCCTCCTTCATAAATCCAAACAGCTGACATTGTGCAAATGATTAAAGCTGAATATTGCTGTGCTTTTTGGGCAGCGTGGAAACGCGTTTGGAGGAAAGCATCTCCAGAGCACGCACTAATTCTGCACGGGTATCTTCGGGCTGAATGACATTCTCAATCAGGCCCTGTGCAGCTGCCTGCATTGGATTACATGCCTCTGCTGCATACTGGGCGATCAATTTTTTCCGATCAGCAATCGGATCGGCAGAACCGGCAAGACGGTCATTCCAGAAAAAGACGGCGCCGGTTTCCGGAGCAAGTGCAGAAATGACCGCCTGCGGCCATGCCACTGTATAGTCGGCATTGGCACCGTGCCCAGAGGTTGCAATATAGACTGGCCCATATGCGTTCCCGACCAAAACGGAAATTTTGGCACAAGTTGCTTCCGAATAAGCCGAAGACAGCATGGACGCCGCACGCAGAGAAACAAACTTTTCTGCATTGACAAAGCTCACAATCGGCATATTAAATGCATCACAAAAGCGGATAAAGCGTGCCGCCTTGGAGCAAGCATCTGCATCCAGTATGCCGTCATAAGCAAGGATGCCAACAGCGGAGCCGCAGCCAATACCGGCAAGCGCAGTCCGCGCAGACACGCCGTAATCCGGCATGAGTTCCTGCAAAGAGTCTTGATTGGCAACCGCTTCTGCAGCATCTTTGGCAGAATTGCCTGCTGAAGGAATGCCCGCTCCGCCATTTTCATCTTCAAAACCAACTGCATCCAGATTATTAGACGGCAGCTTTGCAATCAAGCTGTGAACAGCAGCAACCGCATCCTCCTCTGTTTCCGTAACGATAGCCGCATTTCCCTGCTTTGCAGCCTCTTTTGCAGAGCCGCCTTTTCCGTCGGAAGAAACGGTAAGCTCCCCTTTGCCAGACATCACCACAAAATCCGCACAGGAAGCAATCATCGCGGAAACACCAATACAAGGACCTAAGACGAGTGAAATGAGAGGAACAACCCCTGAAAGGGCATTCGTTTCACGCAAAATGTCCCCATAAGCATACAGCAAGTCGGTGCCTTCCTGCAAACGGCCTCCCATTGAATCATAAATACCAATCACGGGGGCGCCGTTTTTCACAGCCATTTCATAAACTTTCCGAATTTTTTGTGCCTGTTCCCTGCCAACAGCGCCGCCTGCCAAATCACTGCTTTGTGCAAAGGCATATACCGGGCAGCCTTCAATTGTTCCATAGCCAGCAGCAGCTTCTGCATAATGATCGGATGATTTTGCGAAACGATCAATTTCCATAAAATTTCCATCATCAAAAAGCGCTCTGAGCCGCCTGTTTCCTATCGTATCACTGATGATATTGCACGCATTTTCCAGCGAATCAGCTGCACCGGTATAGCTCATCGTAAATGCCTCCATTTGAATAGGATTAAAAGGAATCCACCCTCTAACGGCAGATATCATAACATAACAGTTAAATTATAAATGAAATGCAGATATTTCGCAAGTACTTCTTGTCCCTTTTGTAGAAAAAAATGCATTTCATATTCATTTTGCAACAATCAGCGGTGAATTCCCTGAAATTTCTGATTCTGTTTAAAAGATAACCTGTCTGCCTTTGCTGCTGCCGAAAGCTGCTTGACTTCCTGTTGGGTAAGATACCGCCACTCGCCCGGCTGCAGCATTCCAAGCCGGAGCGGGCCAATAGCAGTACGCTTCAGTCTGGCAACTTCCAGCCCTAATTCCTCGCACATTTTCCTGATTTGTCTGTTCCTTCCCTCATGCAGAATGATCTCCAAAACGACACGTCCCTTTTCCTGATGCAGAATTCGCACTTGTGCAGGAGCTGTACGGCGGCCGTCAACCATGATACCAACTGCCAACTGTGTAAGCTGCTCTTCTGTGATACCCGGATGTATGGTAACCCGATAAGTTTTCGGCACATGATGGGACGGGTGTGTCATAGCATTTGCAAATTCACCGTCGTTTGTCATGAGCAGGAGGCCTTCACTTTCCCGGTCAAGCCGTCCCACAGGATAGACCCGCGCTGGAATGTCTTTGACAAGCTGCGCAACACATTTGCGGTCACGCTCATCCGACATCGTTGTAATAAAGCCGCGGGGCTTATTCAGCAGCGCATAAACAGATTCTGTATGTGTATTGAGTAACTTGCCATGTACCGTGATTTTGTCATGTTTCGGGTCCGCTTTATCGCCAACTTGAGTCGGCTTGTCATTGACTTTTACATATCCGGCTGCAATCATGCTCTCTGCTTTGCGCCGGGAAGCAACACCGGCATCTGCCAGAATTTTTTGCAGTCTAACTTTTTCTGCCATAATGATTTCATCCTCATTTTCTTATTCATTTCTATGAAAATTGATTTCTACTGAAACAAGCTACTGAAAAAGCCTGCGACAAATTGAAAGATATTCTTCTTCGGCGCACTTTTCACATCAGCCGGCCCTGCAGTCAGAATCGTATGACCGATTTCACGGCCGTTTAGCCGATAGCTGATACGTCCGACCGGATCCCCGCTCTCTAAAGGTGCATAGAGAAAATGCGGCAGCTCCACACAACGCTGCAGCCGCGCTCCTTTAGGAATAATCAGCGGACTCCCCTGCTCACCCTTGACCTGCACTTGCGAGGTGCAGCCACCCACAAGCGGCAGAGACACCGCATAGGAACTGTCATCAGGTACAACAGACTGCAGCCGTGTGAAACCATAGTCCAGCAAAATCTGATGGTCTTTCCAGTCATCCGGCGCATTCAGTGTCACAACAATTAACCGAACCCCGTTCCGCTCGGCACAGCTGACTAAACAGCGTCCCGCCTTTTTGGTAAATCCAGTCTTTACACCAATACATCCCCGATACATGGAAAGCAGTTTATTATGATTGGTAAAAGTCTGCGTGCAGGCCGGCTGTATAAATTTCACTTTACTTTTCTTCTGCGAAACCAGCGTGGCGAATGTTTCGTTTTTCATAGCAGCGCATGCCAGCTTTGCCATATCGGATGCAGTAGAATAATGGTTGTCATCATCCAGTCCGGAAGGCGTCACAAAATGAGTATGCGTCATTCCCAGTTCCTTTGCGCGCCGGTTCATTTTTTCCGCAAAAGCGACAGGACCGCCGGCAAGCGCATAGGCAGCAGCGTTTGCTGCATCATTTCCGGAAGTGCTGAGCATACCGGCTGCCAGACCACTCAGCGAAATCCTGTCCCCCGCCTGCAGGCCCATCGAAGAACCTTCCACACACACCATATCCTGCGTAATTTCTACCGTCCGGTCACTGCAGGCTGCTGCTTCCAAAGTCAGCAGTGCCGTCATGATTTTGGTTGTGCTCGCCATCGGTCGCTTTTCATCTGCCCCTTTTGCCCAAAGGGCTGTGCCATCCGCTGCATTGACAAGAATTGCCGACTTTGCCGAAACAGAAAGTGCAGTCTGCTGTGGTGCCGCATAAACCGGCAGCGGCAGGCCGGCACAAACTGCCAGACAAAGTCCGGTCAAAAGTGCAAGAATTTTTCTTGTAGGATTGTTCCTGAAAAATGTGTTTTGATACAAAACAACCACCTGCCCTTGGATACTTGTATGCAGGCGGTTGTGAAAAAATTATACCTGAGGCTCTGCCGGCGGAATTTCCTGTCCTTCAGCAGATTTTTCTTCTTTCTTTTTCTGCTTCTTACTAATCATTTCATTGACTTTATCGACAATATCCGGAACCATTCCGACAATACGGTCTGCAGAAGAATTATAAGGGTCAATCTGCAGCATTTTTACGGTTCCATTCGAAATAGTCAGAAATGCCACAGGGGTAATTGTGACACCCGCACCGGCACCGCCGCCAAAAAAGTCCTTATCCGGACTCTGTTTGCAGGCAAAGTCCGAACCGCCGGAAGCAAAGCCATAGCTGATCTTTGAAATTGGAATAATCATGGTCCCATCAGGGGCTGTAATAGGGTCCCCGACAATCGTGTTAATATCGACCATCTGTTTAATGTTGTTCAGGGTCGTGTCCATCATACCCTCGATCGGATGATTGCTGCTCATTTACTGCACCGCCTTTTTTGATTTTGTCTTATCGCTTATTTTAGCCGATTTTATGGTTTTCATGTATCGAATCAGCGCTTGAACTGCTGTCATCAACAAAACGGCAACCCGAATTTTCAAATCCGCTTTTCCCTGAATCTTCGTTTTTTTCGCTTGAAAATCCGGCACAACAGCAACTTCAAATTTGCTGCATTTCATCGTTTCTGTGAGAACCGAAAACGTAGGATAGACCACTCCGCACACTTCTCCAAAGGTTAAAGCCGTTTTTGCGGCATCTTCTTCTGCTACCGCTACATGAAGGGAAAGCAGTTTGACGCGAATATGCTGAAAAAGGGTTTTCAGCGCATGTCCCGCCATATCCGCCAAAGCTTTCAATAAATGGAGAAGCCCTTTCAAACCTTTTTCATGGTAAACCTTCAGAAAAAGATTTTCTTTCTTTTTTTCTTCCGGTTGTTTCGTTTTCGCCTTTTCTGCTTTTGGAGGCTTTTTTTTCTTTGGGAATACTGTGTAGGAAAAAAAGAGATAAGATATTTTCAGTTTCAGCTCATTGGTGTAGGAAATCCGAAACCGGACAGAAGCCATGGAAAGCAGAAAGCCAATCAGATTCATCAACAGAAAAATCCGCAAAAACTTCATTTTCCGTCCCCCGTATCCTGCTGCTCTTTGTTTTTTGTATCTGCCCCTGCCGATTCCGAATGTTTCAGTGCAGGAAGCTTTTCCAGAGAAGAAATTCCCATGCAGCGCAGAAAATTTGAAGTCGTTCCATAGAGAAGCGGCCGGCCGGGAAGTTCAAGCCGCCCGCGCTCCTCCACTAACCCTTTTTGGCACAAGCTGCCGATAACGCCGGAGGAATCAACACCGCGTATCTGCTCGACAAATGCTTTTGTGACCGGCTGATTATACGCAATGATTGCGAGGACCTCCAATGCTGCCTGTGAAAGCGGTGCGTTATGGCGGATTTCCAGCAACTGACGTACCTGAGATGCAAAGGCAGGTGCGCTGCTCATTTGATAACTGTCCTCAATCCGAATAATTTGAATTCCGCTGTTGGCTGCATTAAAGGCCATGCGGGTATTTTCTGCAAGTTCTAATGCTTGGGTCGAATTGATTTCCAGCACTTCAGAAATTTTATCCAACGAAAGCGGAGCACCGCTGGCAAAAAGCATCGCCTGCAAGGCGCCTGTCAATGCTTTGCTCTCCATTTCCGCTCACCTGCTTTCATCAGTTCAACCGTCGGGTCTTTCCCGGCACCTTCTATGCGCACAAACTTCCCTCTTACCAATTCCAACAAGGCTAAAAATGTCGCTACGATTTCGGGCTTGTCTTTTTTTCGGGTAAACAGCGCATGATAAGGGAGCTGATGATGCCTCCACAGCCTGCGCAGAACATCAATGCTCTGTGATGCAATCGAAACAATCCGGTGGGTTACAATGGATGAAAAAGATTCCTGAGTAGGCGGCGGTGTTGCATGGCGTCCTGCAGCATCAGCATATGCTTTGAGAAGTGCTGTCCCCTGAATCGGCCGCTGGTAAAGGTAGTCCGGTTCAATTTTAGCTGGTTCCCGCACAAAAGTGTCCATTTGAATGGAACTGCCCAACAGCCGGGCAGCCTGTTTGCATTCTTCATATTCCAAGAGCTGTCCGGAAAGTTCTGTGCGCAGCGTATCCGATTCCTCATGTTTAGGAAGCAGATAAACTGTTTTCATATAAACCAAACGTGCTGCCATATCCAGAAATTCACTGGATATATCCATGTCCTGTTCCTGCGCAGCATTAATTTGCTCCATATACTGATCCAACACCTCTGCAATAGGAATATCACAGATGTTGAGCTTATTTTTACGGATCAAATACAGAAGAAGATCAAGCGGCCCTTCAAATGCATCCAGCTTATAGGTTAGCTTTTCCATATTCCACCGAATTATTATAATCCAAATGCGAGAAACGGCAGATTTGCGAGGTGCATAATTCCCTCTGCAAACAATCTCTGCAGTGGATAAAGAATACCGTTGAATCCGCCGAAGAATACAACAATCATGAAAATCCACATAATAATGTTTTCATAGCGGTAATAGATTTCTGCCGCCTGACTGCTTAAAAAAATGCCAATAATGCGGGAACCGTCCAGCGGCGGAATCGGAAGCAGGTTAAACACCGCCAAAGAAATATTAATCGTCATACAGTATAAAAAGAAATTAATAAAAAAAGTTACCACAGCACTGGGAACATATGTCCCAAACGTAACGCTGCCTCCGCTCGCCAGCAGCACCACATTTAACAAAATCCCACTGATCAGTGATGCCAGAAGATTTGCCAAAGGACCGGCAAATGCGGTCAAAGCCATATCCTTTTTCGGATTTTTAAAGTTTCGGGGATTCACCGGAACCGGCTTTGCCCAGCCGATTCCAAAAAGCAAAATGCCCAGTGTGCCAATCGCGTCGAAACTGGCAAGGGGATTTAAAGTAAGGCGCCCCGCATATTTAGCTGTCGGATCACCGAGCTTATTGGCAGCCCAGCCATGAGCAAACTCATGAAATGGCAGGATCAGAAAAACGACAAACAGGGAAGCTAAAAGCTGCGCGATAACTGTTGCCATGCTGATGCCCTGACCATTTGCAATTGATTGGAACACGCTGTATAACATTTTCCCATTCTCCTTGCATAACGGTTTCCGGTCCTGCCGGATATTTTCAATTATAATACGACTCAGAAAAAAATACAAGGCAGAGCAAAGCGCGCAAAAACGTCGAATTGACTACCATCTTTTTTAAAAAAGTCGTATAATGGTACAAAATAGGAAACAAAAATGCGGGGAGTCTTTTTATGGTAACGCAAACATACAGTATGGGACTTTATGGATTGGAAGCATTCCCTGTTTTGGTGGAATCTGATATTGCCAGAGCACTTCCATCGTTTGATATGGTTGGGCTGCCGGATACTGCTGTGAAGGAATCTAAAAATCGTGTCCGCTCTGCCATAAAAAACTGCGGATATTCTTTTCCGGAGGGCAGGATCACTGTCAATCTGGCTCCGGCGGACAAACGCAAGGAGGGGCCAATCTATGACCTTCCTCTTTTTGTTACGATTCTAAGAGCATCCGGACAACTGACAGCAGACCCCGGGCGCAGCGTCTTTTTAGGAGAACTTTCCCTGAACGGAGATCTGCGTCCGATAAAAGGTGTGCTGCCAATGACCATCAGTGCGCAGGAAAACGGGTTTGAACGCATCTTTGTACCAGCGGAAAATGCAGCAGAAGCTGCCGCTGTCGAAAAGATTGCGGCTTATCCCATCCATAATGTCAGGGAACTGATTGCCTTTCTGGACGGGCAGCAAATGATTCAGCCGGCAAAGCCCGAACCTCCAAAAAAGGATGCCTTTGATCAAATGTTGGATTTTGCAGATGTGCGGGGGCAGGTGCAGTCCAAACGTGGGCTGGAAATTGCAGCTGCCGGCGGTCACAACGTGCTTTTAATCGGCTCTCCCGGTTCCGGCAAAAGCATGCTGGCAAAGCGCCTGCCCTCTATTTTGCCGGACATGACGCTGAAGGAACGGATGGAAACCACAAAAATCCATTCGATTGCCGGTGCCCTGCCACACGGAACATCCTTAATCAGTACCCGCCCCTTCCGCTCCCCACACCACACCATTTCTCCATCCGGTCTTTCCGGCGGGGGTTCAATTCCCCGCCCCGGGGAGCTCTCTCTGGCACATAACGGCGTGCTGTTTCTGGACGAACTGCCTGAATTTGCTAGAAGTACAATGGAAGTTTTGCGGCAGCCGATTGAGGATGGAGTGGTGACGATTTCACGTGTCAGCGGCACAGTCACCTATCCCTGCTCTGTTATGCTGGTGGCGGCCATGAATCCCTGCCCCTGCGGCTATTTCGGACATCCTACACGCAAGTGTACCTGCAGGCCCGACCAAGTGGACCGCTACTTAAATCGCGTCAGCGGTCCTCTTTTAGACAGGCTTGACCTTCACATAGAGGTCCCCCCTGTCGATTTTGAGTCGCTCTCCAGCGAACAAAAAGCCGAGCCCAGTGCAGAGATACGCAAACGCGTCAATGCGGCGCGCGCCATCCAAAATGAACGTTTCAAAGGTACAAGCATTACCTGCAATGCCCGAATAACACCGGATATTTTAAATGACACCTGCCGGCTTTCTCCTGCCGGAAGGGAATTGCTGAAGTCCGCATTTGAAAAGCTCGGCCTATCGGCTCGCGCTTATGACCGTGTACTGAAGGTGGCACGCACGATTGCTGATCTGGCAGACTCCAAAGATATTGAAGCAGAGCACGCAGCTGAATCTGTTCAGTACCGCAGCCTTGACCGCAAATACTGGGAGCGGCGGTAAAAAATATGAAAAATAAAAAGACATCTCTGACACAAAGAGAGGTCCTTTTACTTGAGTATATTGCCTTGGAAATTTTTAAAAAGAGAATGTCTATCCTGCAAATCAATCCGTAACTTTTGTTTCAGGCCTTTATTTCTAACAGGGGTTCTCCCGTTTTAACAGTTCCATCCGCCAGAGGTTTGATTGCTTTGTATTCATCTGTATTGCATACTACCATCGGTGTGGTCGTCAAATATCCGGCTTTTTGAATTGCTTTCAGGTCAAAAGTAACCAGCAAATCACCCTTATGGACAGTTTCTTCTTTTTTAACATGATATTGATAATATTTGCCTTTAAGCTTGACCGTATTAATTCCGATATGCATCAGAATCTCTGCACCGTCAGTTGTCGTCATGCCAATTGCATGTTTCGTCTCAAATAAGGTAGAAATCGTACCGTCTGCCGGTGCATATAAATTTCCATCTGCCGGCTCGATTGCAATTCCTTCTCCGAGTACACCGGCTGCAAAAGCTTCATCTTTTACTTGAGCCATTGGCACCACTGTTCCGTTCATGCAAGAGCTCAAAACAACATCCTTTTTCTTCTCGGTTTCAACTGGTTCAGGAGACGTTTCAGACGGAGGAGCAACGGCTTCCATGTCAGTTTGTTCCGATTCCGGAGTATCCATATAATCTTCTAGTTTTGACTTAATAACAGAAACCTGTGGGCCATAAACGACCTGAACCCCATTGCCTCTGCAGAGAACACCGGATGCTCCGCTCTGCTTCAGCAAGGCCTGATCCACTTTGCCGGCATCTGTAACGGTAACACGCAGACGTGTCGCGCAGCTGTCTAAATCAACCAAATTGCTTTTCCCGCCGAGTCCGCGCAGAATCAGTGCACTGACAAAGTCGGAAGCACCTGCAGATTTACCCGCAGCTTTTTTATTTTCCACATCTTTGCGGGTGTAAAGTTTCACTTCGGTATCTTCTTCGCGGCCGGGTGTTTTATAATCAAATTTTGTAATCATAAAACGGAAAATGAAATAATACAGGAAGAAATAAACAACACCGACAATGACAATCCAAACCCAATGGGTCTTGGCATTACCCTGCAGAATTCCAAACAATGTCAAATCAATCAGGCCGCCGGAAAAGGTCATACCAACGCCGACATTAAAAATATGCATCAGCATATAGGAAGCACCAGCCAAAATGCAATGAACAACAAACATTGGCAAAGCCACAAACAGGAAAGTGAACTCAAGCGGCTCGGTGATACCCGTCAGCATAGAAGTCAGTGCAGCAGAGATCAGAAGACCGCCAACTTCTTTTTGTTTATCTTTTCGTGCACATTGATACATCGCCAGCGCAGCACCAGGCAGTCCAAAAATCATAAAGGGGAATTTGCCAGACATAAAGCGAGTAGCCGAAACCGAAAATTGTGTGGTCGACTTTGAAGCTAGCTGCGCAAAGAAAATATTTTGTGCACCGGAAACCATGTGACCATCAATCATCGCCGTACCACCAACAGCCGTCTGCCAAAATGGCAGGTAGAAAACATGGTGCAGTCCAAATGGCATTAATGCACGTTCAATAATCCCATAAATCCAAGTTCCTATGTATCCAGAACTTAAAACTAAATTTCCAAGCGCAGCAATACCCGTTTGGATAACTGGCCAAACGAAAAACATCAAAATACCAACAAGCAAAAAGGTAACAGATGAAATAATCGGAATGAAGTGTGTGCCGCCAAAAAAGGACAGGACCTGCGGCAATTGGATCTCATAGAATTTGTTATGAAGTGCAGCAACACCAAGGCCAACGATAATACCGCCAAAGACACCCATCTGCAACGTGGTAATGCCAAGCACAGAAGTTGTAGAATTGGCCGGCATTGCACTGACACCACCTTTTGCGGCAATGAGCGTACTAATCGTGGTATTCATGATTAAAAAGGCAACGCCGCTGGAAAGGGCTGCAACAGCTTTTTCTTTTTTGGCCATACCAATGGCAACACCCATCGCAAACAGCAGCGGTAAGTTATTGAATACAACACTGCCAGTCTTACTCATAATGTCCAAGATAACGTAAATTGGGGTTCCTTTGTGAATCACACCACTGAGGCCATAAGCAGCTAACATGGTTTCATTCGTAAACGAACTGCCAATACCAAGTAACAAGCCTGCAATTGGCAACAATGCAAGCGGCAACATAAAGGACCTGCCGATTCTCTGCAGGACTCCAAAAGTTTTATGTTTTTCCATACGTAGGCTCCTTCTTGTAAATCAAAAATTGAATTATGCTTTAAGGACTTTGGGCAGAACATACAGTCGACTGCTTTTCCTGTCTGTCCGTTGGCTGAACGAATAGATAGGTATATAAAAACCCATATTTTACATATGGCAGACATAATGCCTGTCTTTCTGCAAAATATGGGTTTAGCCCGAAGTGGTAACTATCCCAATGGGAAAATGATATTTAATTTTCGGGAGTTTCCTCCGCTAGATTGAGACGTTTTAAATGAATCGTTAAAAATAGGATTTCTTCCCGCGTTGTGTCCTTATGCCACATAGTTTTCACATAAGCAGCAACCTGCTTTGCACACTGGTAATGCTCCTGACAATTGCTGGCAATGAGGGAACAGAATTCCTGGTCATGTGTGTCTTCATACTTTTCCTGTTCATTTTGAACAAGGCGCTGCGCAAAAAAGCGGAGATGAACGGTTAAGCGATTAAATGCCAATGAATCCCGGTTAAATGTTTTCTGGTAATAGGATTCAATCACTTTAACACATCCATCCACAAAACGGGTAATGTCATTCATAGCACTCATCGTTGTATTTAACTCTGCATTAACAATATGTAGTGCAATGAAACCCGCTTCATCATCCGGAAAATCGACTCCCAGTTTTTCATGAATCCGTTTCAGACAATACAGACCCAATTGATATTCCTGTGGATAATATTCTCGGATTGGAGTTAAAAGAGGATTTGCATAAAGCATACCTTTTTCTTTGCGTTTAATAGCAAAACTGATATGATCTGCCAGCGTAATCAGCAGGCTCTCATTAAGCGGATAGGAAATTCTTGCCCGGATTGTTTCAACCAACTCATCCGTCAACTGAAAGTGCTCATATGGAATTTGCTCCAGCAAATCGGTTAGTCGCTGCTGGATCTTTAAATTCGTCATCTGATAAACTTTTTCTACCGCAGCCGAATCAATTGTCTCGCCTACTTTGCGCTTAAATCCGATACCACACCCAGTGACAATCATTTCATGACTTTTCACGTCTGTTACACAGAGAATGTTGTTATTGATGACCTTCTTAATTTTAAAGACAACCATAAACAAAATCCTTCTCTGACAAAACAAATTTCATCTGCAGTCTATTGGCACCTTCACTAGAATGAACAATAGTAACTATTCACGATTGAATAGTATCATATTTTATAGGTAATGTCAAGATACGTTTTAAAAATTTGCCATTTCTGTTCATTATGTATGATAAAAGTGCAAAGAAAAAGATTTATAAATTTCAGACCTGAAAATCAATGAATTCGTTTTCCCATTTCATAGGCTTTTTGAAACGCAGGGGAACTTCTTGCAGCTCCTGCCTTTCCTAAACCCGGTGCATAAAGAATCCCCATTTCCTCCGCGCCCTTCAGGCAGGCGAGGAAACCGCGCAGGCCGTCCGCTGTGCGTTCCATCTTTTGGGCATCAGTTGTTTCAGCCGTCAGGATAAAATAAAAGGCTTTGTTTACAACTTCCGTATACCGTGCATTCATGCGGTCGATCATCGTCTTGAGCTGCGCACACATTGTATAAAAATAAACGGGAGTTGCAAGGACGATGATATCTGCCGCAATCATTTCGTCAACAATTACATCCATATCATCCTGCTGCACACATTTGTGGGAAAGTGCACAGGCGCCACAGCCTGTACAGCAGGCAATGTTCTTTTCCCGCAGTGCAATCTTTTTCACAGAATTTCCAGCTTCCTCCGCGCCGCACTGGAATGAATCACACAAAGAATCAGAATTTCCGCCTTTCCTCGGACTGGAAGAAATAATCAAAATTTTTTTGCTCATTCAATACCTCTTATGAATTTGTGATGGATAGACTTTCCTGCTAACTGTATGCTTTTCAATTCAATCTGTCAAGAACAGCAGGAAACGCTCCTGTTCCCTGCTGCCTTTTATATCGCTGATTTTCAGTCTGGTACGGACTTGTCAAGTGCCTGACCAAGGTCCCAAATCAAATCTTCCGGATCTTCAAGGCCGATGGAAAGGCGAATCGTTTCCGGACCAAACCCTGCCGCACGCTGTTCGGCAAGCGTAAGCTGCTGATGGGTCGTGCTGGATGGATGAATGACCAAAGATTTCGCATCCGCAACATTGGCAAGCTGAGAGAAAATCTGCAGGCTGTCAATGAACTTCTTTGCTTCTTCTACACCGCCTTTGACCGAAAATGTAAAGATAGAGCCCACGCCCTTTGGAAAATACTTCTTCGCAAGCGGATAATATTCATCGGACGCAAGGCCCGGGTAATGGACTTTCTGCACTTTCGGGTGCTTGTCAAGATATTCGACAATTTTCTGTGTATTGGAAACATGCTTAGCCACACGGAGTGAAAGCGTTTCAAGACTTTGAATAAAAAGCCATGAATTGAATGCGGAAAGTGTAGCGCCGGTATCACGCAGAAGCTGCGCGCGGATTTTCGTGACAAAAGCCGCTGCGCCCAAGTCCGCATACCGAATTCCATGATAACTTTGGTCTGGTTCCGTAAAGCCCGGGAATTTACCGCTTGACCAGTCGAAGTTGCCGCCGTCTACAATTACCCCGCCGATAGAGGTACCATGCCCGCCGATGAACTTTGTTGCAGAATGTACCACAACATTTGCGCCGTGCTCAAACGGACGGAACAAATACGGCGTTGCAAATGTGTTATCTACAATTACCGGAATCTTGTACTTTTCTGCAATCTTTCCTACAGCATCAAAATCAATGACATTGATACTTGGGTTGCCAAGAGTTTCATAATAAATCGCTTTTGTTTGAGGCGTAACGGCTTTTTCAAAATTTTCCGGACTGTCCGGATTGACAAAAACGGTGTGGACACCGTACTTGGGGAGCGTGTGGGCAAATAAATTATAAGTGCCGCCATACAGCGTACTTGCAGAAATAATCTCATCTCCTGCACTGGCAACGTTTAAAATAGAATAAGTAATAGCTGCAGCTCCAGACGCAACCCCAAGTCCGGCAGATCCGCCCTCTAATGCTGCAATCCGCTTTTCAAAGACATCCGTTGTCGGGTTTGTCAGCCGGGAATAGATATTGCCCGGAATCGTCAGGCCGAAACGTCCCTCTGCTTCATCTGTATTCTTAAAAACATAGGAGCTGGTCTGATAAATGGGAACTGCCCGCGCACCTGTTGCCGAATCCGGAACTTGACCTGCCTGTACTTGAAGTGTGTCAAAACCAAAATTTCTTTTGTTCATATGTATTCGCCTTTCCTTTCTAAATTAAAAAATTGATTTGTTAACTGTCCCTGTATTTTCTGCAGCTTTGCACAGGATACACATGGCATGCCTAGCAGAAATCCCGTATGTCATTTCACCATTACTCCAAGTTTGGGTTTTCATGAATTTCCACTTCCTTGTCCTTGTTTTTCGCTAACTTTACTATTTATATAGGAATAGTATATTTTATGTGTCTTATCATATTCCTACTTGCTGCATTTGTCAAGAAAATTTTAATTCTTTTCCCAAGTTGATAAACCGATTGTAAAAGTTTATACTAACTAATAGTTTAATTTAAATTTACAGATGCAGTGGTTGGCCACCGCATTTTTAAGGCAAAGCGGCTCAATTAACTGCACGGAAAGGAAGCCGGTATGAAAACCGTTACCGTTTCACAAATGAAACAGATTGAAAAAAACGCCATGCAAAATGGACTTACCAGCACAAAAATGATGGAAAATGCCGGTTCAAAAGCTGCTGAATTTCTCCTGCAAAAGCAGCCGAATATTCACTCTGCTATGATTTTTGCAGGGAAAGGCAATAACGGCGGAGATGGCTTTGTCGCAGCACGGCTGCTGAAGAAGGCCGGATGCGACGTCGTTGTCGTATTGACAGATGGCATGCCGCAGACAAAAGATGCCTGCCTGAATTTTGAACGATTAAAATTGATGGCAATCCCAGTCTTTGATTTTTCTGAAGACACCGAACCTGTCACTCTGCAGATTCCCTGTGTTTCTGTTCTGATTGATGCAATCTTCGGAACAGGGTTCCACGGCATTCTTCCGCAGAATATGCGCCTTGTGACAAGCCTGATGAACCGATGCGGCCGGCCCGTCTGTTCTCTGGATATTCCCAGCGGCGTCTGTGCTGACACAGGCGAATTCTCCCCAGACACTGTGCAGGCTTCCTGGACCATCGCTTTTGACTCTTTGAAATATGCGCACGTCGGCGGCCCCGGCATTTTCCTTTGCGGAGAAACCATTCCGGCAGATATTGGAATTCCCGAAAAGTGTCATGAAATTCTGGAATAAATGATTCCAAACATTTTAGCTGATACAATTTCAATCTGTACATAAAATAAATCTGTTCCGATTCACGCTTTAAAAAAGCAGTCGGAGCAGATTTTATTTTGCGGAGGTGGCACGATTGGAACCACTGAGAGACTTACCGCTTGGCTTTGGTATGGCATTATTTGAGAATAAAAAAGCCGCTCAGAATTTCGCCGCTATGAACCGCTCTGAGCAGCAAGAAATCCTTCAAAAAACACATGATGTGCATTCCAAAAGTGAAATGCGTGCACTTGTCCGGCAGATTGGGGGAAACAGCAATGGCTGAGACAGCCCCTGCACCTGGCCGCGGTCAGCATCTGTGCCTGTCTGACCTTCTGGATCAGGACACTTCCAGCTATGAATATTTCTATTCACAGCCTGAAGCTGTGCAAAGAAAAATTCGAGAAGAAGACCCCTCTTCTTTTGAAGAAATGCAGGAAATTGCTGCTTCTTTCTGCTGAGTACAAAAAGCGGCACCGGAACATTTCCATGTTCCGGTGCCGCTTTTTATCTTGCTTTCTGTCAAATAGAAATTTGCAGAGCAATGTCATACAGATGTTTATTAAATGTGCGCTTCATGTTCAGTGCCTCTGTAATATCGAGGTCAACCACTTTCCCATCACGCACAACGATTACTCGATTGCTTTTTCCATCTGCGAGCAGTTCAACTGCATCATAACCCATTTCGCTTGCCACAACACGGTCACGCAGAGTTGGAGAACCGCCGCGCTGCACATGTCCCAAAACGGTCGCACGCGTTTCAATTCCAGTGACTTCCTCAATCTTTTTAGCCAACTCATCTGTGCCGCCAACACCTTCGGCCACCATGATAACAAAGTGCTGCTTTCCCGTTTCCTGCGCATGATGAATACGGTCAACGATATCTTTTTGAAAATCCCACGGAATTTCAGGAACAAGGATAGATGTTGCCCCTGCTGCAACGCCAACCTGCAGAGCAAGGTCGCCGCAGCGGCGGCCCATGACTTCCACAATGCTGCAGCGGTCATGGGATTCTGTCGTATCACGGACACGGTCAATCATCTGCACAGCAGTATTCATTGCTGTGTCAAATCCAATTGTATATTCACTGGAAGCAATATCATTGTCTATGGTGCCGGGAATACCGATACATGGTACACCTGCTCCAGTCAGGTCACGGGCACCGCGAAAAGAACCGTCGCCGCCAATGACAACGACACCCACGACATTCATCTCTTTGCACACATTGGCCGCTTTCTGCACACCTTCCGGAGTGTTGAATTCAGGACTGCGGGCTGTGTAAAGGATCGTGCCGCCGCGGCCGATAATGTCGGACACGCTGCGCAGATTCATATTCACAACATCACCTGTAAGCAGCCCATTATATCCATGAAGTACACCTTTAACGCCAAAACCCTTTGAAATACCAGCACGCACCACCGCACGAACAGCAGCATTCATACCAGGCGCGTCACCGCCGCTGGTTAAAACAGCGATTGACTTTGCACTCATCATAAAGACCTCCAATATACTTGTTTTTAACTCAAGTTAGCTGTAGGGAATACAACAAAAATCGGCAAAGTTCCCTGCAAGAAAACATAATAATATAAACACATGGATAATTATATTATACTTCCGGATAATCTGCAAGCCGAATCTATGGATTATTATCTCTTCATCATGGATATTTATGTCACAAAAGCGACATTTTTTTCTCCAAGAACTTTGCGGAGCTCCCGCAGCAAAACATCGTTCACATCCACCCCCTGAGAAGCCGGTGCACGGAATAATTTTCGTTCCTTCATAAAGGCAACATAGAGCTGGGTATGCCCATTGAATATTGCCATATATTTTTTTGCGCGTAAATATCCCGGGTCCGCTTGATCTTTCACCTTCAGATACAGACCGGGCTCCACCTGCTTTCCGGATGCAGCTTTCCGACTGGAAGGCTGAGCCTGGTTCTTTAACGCTTCTGCTGAGCGAATCTCATCGCATAGGAGCTTCGGATCCTCATCTTCCCGAGCACTCAGTTTTCCGGTAACGCACAGGACTTTCCCTTCCTCCAACAGCATGGAAAAGCGCGTGAGTGCCTGCGGAAACACCAGTATTTCAATGGACCCGTAAAAGTCCTCCAGCGTCACAAATGCCATAGTACTGTTATTCTTCGTCACTTTGTCTGTTATACTAGACACAATGCCCAAAATGCACACATGGCTTCCATCGTGCCAGCATCCATCCTGCGCAGAAAAGCTCTCTAAAATCTCACCAATTTTTGTGGCGCTGACTTGTCCGTAAAGGTCTGCATAGGCTGCCATTGGATGGCCAGAAAGGAAGATACCCGTCACATCCTTTTCCATGGCCAGTTTGTCCTCCATGCAGTAATCCTGTATAGCGGGAATTGGGAATTCATCTTCTTCCCCACCAGCTCCATCCAACTGATCAAAAAAGCCTATCTGGCCCTCAAGATTATGTTTTTTGTTGTTCCCAATCGTATCCAGTATTGATGGAACTGCAGTCATCATTTCGCGGCGATTGTTTCCCAAATGGTCCAGCGCGCCACATTTAATCAGGCTTTCCAATGAGCGCCGGTTTACCTGATCAAAGGTTCGCTTGCAGAAATCATAAAAGGAGTGGAATCTTCCGGAAGTTCTGCGCTCCTGAAGAATCGCATCAATCAACCCGCGCCCAAGGTTTCGGACAGCCAGCAGGCCGAACCGGATGTCCTGCCCCACAACTGTAAAACGCGCTTCACTGCTGTTAATATCCGGCGGAAGCACCCGAATATGCAGTCGGCTGCACTCTGCAATATACCCGGAAAGTTTTCCGGTATTGTCTAGAACACTGGTCAGTAATGCTGCCATATACTGACACGGATAAAAGCATTTCAGGTAAGCTGTCTGATAGGCAAGGTAAGAATAAGCAGCAGCATGGGACTTATTAAATGCATAGGAAGCGAAATTCTCCATCTTATCATAAATCTTCAGTGCTGTCTGCTCATCCACGCCATTTCTTAAACAGCCGGGGACTTCCCATGTGCCGTCCTTCGCCTGCAGTCCATGGACAAAAATCTCTTTTTCACGTTCCATGACATCATGCTTTTTCTTACTCATAGCGCGCCGCACAATATCTGCTCTGCCAAGGCTGTAACCTGCCAACGAACGAAAAATCTGCATGACCTGTTCCTGATAAATAATACAGCCATAAGTTACTTTCAAAATTGGCTCCAACAGCGGATGGTCATACTTAATTTCTTCTGGATGATGCCGGTTGCGGATATATTGCGGAATGGATTCCATGGGACCGGGGCGGTAAAGAGAATTCACAGCAATCAAATCCTCCAGCCTTTCCGGTCCCAGCTGCTGAAGGACACTGCGCATACCGGCAGATTCAAACTGAAAGACGCCATCTGTGTTGCCTGCAGTAAACATTGCATATACTTCCGGCGCATCCAGCGGAATTTTATCGATTCGGAAATCCGGCTTGACCTTTTGAATCATCTGCTCCGCATCATGAATGACCGAAAGGTTCCGCAGACCCAGAAAATCCATTTTCAGCAGGCCCAGTTCTTCCAGTGTGGTCATGGTATACTGGCAGACAATTGCATCTCCGTTTTTCGCAAGCGGCACATATTCCGCTACCGGCTTGTCTGTAATCACAACACCGGCAGCATGAGTCGAAGCATTCCTCGGCATGCCCTCCATCTTCCGCGCCATATCCAGCAAATCATGAACCTGCGGCTCATCATCATACCGGCGCTTCAATTCTTTGGATTCTGCCAATGCGCGGTCAAGCGTCATATTGGGAACCGACGGCACCAGTTTCGCGATGCTATCCACCATTGCATAGGGCAGTCCCATCACGCGCCCAACATCCCGAATGGAACCGCGTGCCGCCATGGTTCCAAAAGTTACAATTTGTGCGACATGGTCTGCTCCGTATTTTTGAATGACATAATCAATCATTTCCGACCGCCGGTCATCTGCAAAATCAATGTCAAAATCCGGCATGCTCACGCGTTCTGGATTCAGGAAACGTTCAAACAGCAAGTCATATTGAATGGGATCAATTCCGGTGATGCCGATGCAGTAGGCGGCAAGGCTCCCCGCACCGGAACCCCGGCCCGGGCCGACCGGAATCCCGACTTCTTTGGCATGACGCACAAAATCATAAACAATCAAATAATAGTTTACATATCCCATCTGCTGGATGGTGCCAAGTTCATACTCCAGCCGCTTGGTGATTTCCGGCGCTGGATGCTCCCCATAATGATTGTGAAGGCCGGCATAGCACTTTTTGCGGAAATAATCGACATTGTCCTCTCCATTGGGTGTGTCAAAACGCGGCAGCTTGGTTTTTCCGAATTCAAACTCCACATGGCAGCGCTCCGCAATCTTGACTGTATTATCTGCTGCTTCCGGATGCTCCGGAAAAAGCGAGCGCATCTGCTCTTCAGTTTTGTAGTAAAACTCCTGACTGCCAAAATTCAACCCGCCCTCTTCATTCAGCGTATGGTTGGTCTGAATGCAAAGAAGGATGTGATGCATCTCACTGTCCTCTTGATGAATATAATGACAGTCATTAGTTACAACCAGCGGAATTCCGGTTTCCTGAGACAAGCGGAGAATCCCGGCATTCACCCTTTTCTGCTCCGGCAGCCCGTGATCCTGCAGTTCCAGATAAAAGTGGTCCGCGCCGAAAATGGATTCATACCTCAGCGCAGCTTCTTTTGCAGCGGGGTAATCATTGGCGGAAAGGGCACGGGGAATTTCGCCGGCTAAACAGGCAGAAAGTGCAATCAGCCCTGTATGATAGGTCTGCAGCAATTCCATATCCACCCGAGGCTTACTGTAAAATCCCTCTGTCCATGCGCGGCTGACCATCTGGCTTAAATTCTGGTATCCTTCATTATTTTCACAAAGCAGCACCAAGTGCCGATTTTCCCCGTCAAATTCCCGTGTACGGTCAAAGCGGCTGCGCTGTGCCACATAGACTTCACAACCGATAATCGGCTTAATTCCGCGCTTTTTCGCGGCTTTATAAAAATCGACCGCTCCATACATAACACCGTGGTCTGTAATGGCCACTGCCTTGTCCCCACGCGCCTTTGCCGTATCCAGCAGCTGCTCAATGCGGCAGGCACCGTCCAAAAGGCTGTATTCTGTATGAAGATGTAAATGGACAAACATAAGCGCATTCCTCTTTTCCGCAGCATTGAACTATTCTGCATGGTAACTGCGGCAGATCTTTTCCGCAAGTTCCCCTATCCGCTGCAGACGATGGTTAACACCGGAGCGGGACAGCGGCGGCTGCAGTTTCTCTCCCAATTCCCGCAGGGAAAGTTCTGGATTCTCATACCGAAGTTTCGCAAGGTTTCGCAGCTCTTCCGGAAGGGCCCCAAACCCCGCACCGCAATCCAGCAGTTTTTGCAAAGCATAAATTTGCCTTGCTGCTGCAGAAGCTGTTTTGTCTAAGTTTGCTGTTTCAAAATTTGTCTGACGGTTGATTCTGTTGCGGACCTCCCGCAGCATTTTCATCTGCATAACTTTCATGGAAGCGTTCGGTGCACCCAGAAATGTCAGCAAGTCTGATACACGGTCACTGCCTTTAATATAGACAACATAGGAGCCTCTCCGCTGAGAAGTGCCCGGCTGCAAAGTCATGGAAAGTTCCCTAAGCAATGCAAGCATGTCCTTGCAAAGGTGCATGTGCGGAATGACAAATTCCAGCCGGTAGTCTTTTGTGGGATTCAGCACAGTGCCGCAGGAAAGAAACGCACCACGCAAAAATGCAGACCAGCAGCACTCGTCCTCCAAGTTCGCACGGTTGAGCCGCAGGGTAACTTCTTTTCCCGTTTGTCCAAAAAAATTGAGGACGCGCATCCGGTCCCCCTCATCATCCACTGAAACTACGCTTGCCGGATGGGAAGCACGCCGCAGGACTGTCCGACTGGAAACAATCGCCCCAGTCAGTTGAGCGGTAAACTGTGCAGTCCGGCGGGCTGCGGCCGTACTTTCTGTCGTAAGGGAAATTTTGGCGCGGTTGAAAAATCGACCGAAAAGGAGCATGCCATAGCACTCTGCTTTTTCACAGCAAGGACGCTGCGGCTTCTTTCGGCACAGTTCATTCTTTGTATCTGATGAAAATGACATGAAAGCTCACTCCTTTGCACCTTATACTGCACAATGTCCGCATTATTTTTGACCTTCGCGAAAGCTTTTCCAAGATGCTCTCCCGAAGCCACACAAATTCCGCAGATAAACAGAACAGTATCCGATTGGAAAGCACGCCGCAGAGGATTCCAGCCACCAGCCCAATAAAGAGCAGAAAAGTCAGGCTTTTCCACCATCCCTTTCTGCCCTTCAGAACAATGCCTTTTAGTTTTTATGAATATCCCGGTGATTGACACTGGCGCGGTAACCTTTTTCAATTAGGTGCTCATATAAAAGCTGTGCAATCGTGACAGAGCGGTGATGTCCGCCCGTGCAGCCGATGGCAATCACCAACTGACTTTTTCCTTCATCACAGTAAAGCGGAATCATATAATCAATTAAGTTCAGCAGACGGGTAATAAATCCCTTCGTCTGGTCCCATTTCAGCACATACTCCCGAACCGGTGCGTCCAGCCCAGTTTTATGACGCAGTTCTTCCACATAATAGGGATTTGGCAGACAGCGGACATCAAAGACAAGGTCTGCTTCAGTTGCCATACCGAATTTAAAACCGAATGACATACAGTGAATCTGCATTGCCGAAGTGGCATCCCCCAAAAACAGAGTAGAAATGCGTTCTTTCAGCTGAGCCGGAGATAAAAGTGAGGTATCAATTACATAATCGGCTAATTCCTGGACAGGACGCAGGACTTTCCGCTCTAGTTTGACTGCTTCTTCCAATCCGGCCGTATTGCCGGCAAGAGGATGTTTGCGGCGTGTCTCTTTAAAGCGGTTGATCAGCACGGTATTGCTGGCATCCAAATATAAAATTTTATAGGGCTTTTTCTCTATCCGAAGCTGTTCCAGTGTTTCAAATAAATTTGAAAACATTTCGCCGCCGCGAATATCCGTCACAACAGCAACACGCGAAAGATTCATTTTTGCCTGCGTGCACAAATCGTAAAAAGTTGGAATCAGCTTTGGCGGCACATTATCCATACAGTAAAATCCAATGTCTTCCATGGCATGGACCGCACGGGATTTTCCCGCACCGGAAAGTCCGGTAACAATGATAAAATCCATTAATAATAAAATGCTCCTCTCAGGAGATTGGACGCACTTCACACTCAAGCGAAACGCCGGTCTGTTTCTGGACCGTTTCCTGAATCTTTTCAATTAATGCCATGACATCGCTGCAGGTGGCATCGCCTGCGTTGACAATAAAACCTGCGTGTTTTTCACTTACCATAGCACCGCCAATCTGTTCCCCTTTTAAACCGCACTGCTCAATAAGGGCACCGGCATAGGCACCGTCCGGACGTTTAAAAATGCTGCCAGCGCTCGGCATTTCCAAAGGCTGTTTTTCTTTGCGGCGGCGGAAATAGTCATCCATCTGCATGGAAATCTGTTCCGGATTTCCGGGCTCCAAACGCGCAACTACAGAGGTAATGATGCAGCCGTTTTTCTGGTATGCGCTCTTGCGGTAATCCATTTCCATCTCCGGACCAAGAAGTGAATCCGTTTTTCCTGTTTTCGTAACATGTGTTGTTGAAATTAAAACATCACTAAATTGACCTTCAAAGGCACCAGCATTCATAAAAGCCGCACCGCCGACACTCCCGGGAATGCCCCATGCAAACTCAAGGCCAGTCAGCCCGTTCCGCTGTGCAAATTTGCACAAGCCGGCCAGTGTAGTCCCTGAACCGCAGGCAATTGTTGTAGGGTCAGAAAGCGTAATGCGGCGGAAATCGCCCGCCAGAGAAAGGACTGCACCGCGGATACCGGCATCACTGACCAGTACATTGCTGCCATTTCCCAGCGGCAGCAGCGGAATATTCAGCGCAGATGCCAAACGTACAATATCCTTGAGCGCAATAATATCTTTCACCGCAATATAAAGGTCTGCAGGACCGCCAATCTGAAAGGTGGTATGTCGGCTCATGGGTTCATCCTTTAAAACTAAGCAGCCTGCATTCTCCGCCGCTTTTTTTAGGGCCTCAATTTTTTCCATCGGATTGTCCTCCTAAATTATTCTTTAGATGTGTGAAACACTTTCGTATACTTTTCTAAGTAAACTTTCAGTCTTTTGGGACTTGAATTGACCACCAGTTCCTCCGGAAAGCTCAGATCCTCCAAAAGCTGATTTGCATGCGGAAAATCACCCACCAGCGTGGAAAAATGTGCATCACTGTCCACCACAACCGGAACACTGTATTTTTTGCACAGTTCCATAATACGGCGGCAGTTTGGTATGTAAGAAAGCCGGCTGCGAAAAGAACTTTCGTTTAATTCAACCAGCTTACCTGCTGCGCCAAACTGCGGAATTACTTTTTCGTAATCAAATGCATACTCCGGCGCACCACAATGGCCAATCACATTGACACGCGGATTTTTACACACCTGCTCCCACAAATGCGTCATTTTTTCCGGTGTTGGCTTTTCGCCCTGCGGCATACAGACAGAATGAACAGAGGCAACCAGCCAATCCAGATCCTCCACACAGTCTTCCTCTTCATCGATATGCCCTTCATAGTCAACGATATTCGTTTCCTGCCCGCGTAAGACCAAAACGCCGTTTAAATGGTGCGGAACCACTTTCAAATTGTGAAAATACCATTTTCCCGGTGCCCCCGGCATGGTAATGCCATGATCAGTAATGGCCACGGCAGCCAAGTTCCGCTGTGCCGCAGCATTTACCATTTCCTGCAGCGTACTGTACGCGTGCGTGGAAGCAGATGTATGCATATGCAAATCCGCAATGAAATTCATTTATAGTATGCCCCCTGTAAAAATGCCATAACCCGAAATCTGTGATATTCTCCTAATACCCAAAAGTGATCGGTTTCGGCAGAATTCCAGTGTATCTAACAAAATAATAGCACACATGCTCTGCTATGTCCACGCCTTGCGGCCGGAAAGACAGATCATGGTGCTTTTTCATAAATAAATCAAATGTCCAGCTCTTTTTTCGTTTCCTGTTCTCTGACCATGGAAAGATCCATACCTAGACTTTGAAGCAATTCCTCCGCTGCATTATAGCCCATTTTCTTTTGGCGGTTATTCATTGCTGCAACTTCAATAATGACAGCCAAATTTCGTCCCGGCTTGACGGGAATTGTCAACACAGGAACCTTAATTCCCAAAATCTCCGTGTACTCGCTGTCAATACCCATCCGGTCATAAACTTTATGACCGTCCCATTGTTCCATATTGATTACCAAATCAATTTTTTCGGAAATTTTGACAGCGCCGATGCCGAAAATGCGGCGGGCATTGATGATCCCGATCCCGCGCAGTTCAATAAAGTGGCGAATGTTTTCCGGTGCCTGTCCGACAAGGCTTCTGGCAGAGACACGGCGAATCTCCACCGCATCATCTGCAATGAGCCGATGACCGCGCTTAATCAGTTCAATTGCGGTTTCACTCTTGCCGACACCGCTGTCACCGACAATCAGCACGCCTTCGCCGTAAACTTCGACCAGCACACCGTGCCGGGTAATCCGCGGTGCCAGTTCCACGTTCATATACGCCACCAGTGCCGCAACCAAGCTGCTGGTAGTATCTGCCGTTGTCAGCACAGGTATTCCATATTTTTGAGTGGATTGCAGCAATTCTGGCACTGGGTCAAGCTTGCGGGCAATAATAACAGCCGGCGGCTTTTTATTAAAAATTTTATCCAGCACCTTTGTCCGGTATTCTGGCGGTCTGTCATTTAAAAAAGCGGTTTCTGCATTCCCGAAAACAATGATGCGGGAAGGATCATAATAATCATAGAATCCATTCAGTTCCAGCCCGGGGCGGTTCACATCTGTAGAAGTTATCAGGACTTTATGAGGATCTCCAGGCATGTAAATAGTTTCCAGGGAAAGTTCTTGAATGACCTTATCCAGTGATACACTATAGGTTGAGGTTGTAGCCATAAAAAACACCTGCTCTTTCTGTATTGGAGTACACAGCAGACGGTCACTGTTCTATTCATTATATCGTATGACAAAAAAAGTTTAAAGACTAAAACCGCCAAAAGATCAATTATTCTTTTCGGATTCAACTTGAAGAGTGAAAATAATGTGTTATAATGTAAATAATTCTGATTTTGTCCGGATGGATTTTTCTTTCGTTTAAGGGAATTATTCACTTTTATTTCCGGGCAGAAGTCCATATCGGAGGTCCTTTATGAAAATTGCCTTGTTTTCCGGAGCTGGCAGCGTAAAATGTGCCGTCTCCACATATACTTCTGTGCTGAAAAGTGGACTGGAAAAAGCGGGGCATCAGGTCCTGCTGGTTACCGCTGATCCAGCGATTGATGACTGCTTTGCACAGGACGGAAAGATTTACTGCCCAGCAAAAATAACTCCCAGTCTTTACGGAATGTCTGTCCGCACCAGCCTGCTTGGCCCTATGGAAGGAATGCTGGACGATTTTCGCCCGGAGGTGGTACATGTTGTCACACTCGACGAAATGGGACTGGCGGGGCTTAAATACGCACAAAAGCACAGTCTGCCTTTGGTAACAACCATTCATAATCTGCATGATGCGCTGGAAGGGTATGGCGTTAACAAAGCTTATGACAATCTGGCCAAAATGAAAGTGCGCAGCACTGTGAGAAAGATTGTAACGGAAAGCGATCTTGTCTGTTCTCCTTCTGCACAAACGCAGGGATGTCTGCAGGCACTGGATATTCACTGCGGTATCCGGCGCACACCTTACTGCATTGATCTTGCAAACTTTCACCCGACAGAGCCGACTTCCGGCATGAAAAAGCGATTCGGCATTCCGGAAAATTCCACTTGTTACGTTTTCGCCGGCCGGCTGTTAGATGACAGTGGGCTGGATGAGTTGTTGGAATTATGGAATGCTTCTGTTTCTGCAGCGGATAATCTGCATCTGATAATTTCCGGCATCGGGCCCTATGCCGCTGCCTTTTCCGAGAAAGTCAAAACACTTTCCCTGTCCAGTCAAGTCACTTTTCTGGGGGAATTATCTCAGCAGGAGCTGAATGATTGTTTTGCCTGCTGCCGTGCTTTTGTAAGCGGAAGCCATTCTTCTGCTATTAAAGCATCACCTCTGGAAGCACAGGCAGCCGGCCTTCCCGTCATCCTGCACCGGGAATGTGCCAATGCTGAATTGGTGCGCAATGATATTAATGGTTTTACCTATGATTCACCCGCTAAGTTCGGTGAACTCCTGCACAAGATGGCTAATCTCGATTATGACGGTGAATTACTGCTTCGCAAATTAGTTCGTAAAAGCGCAGTTAATCTTTCAGATAATAATTTGGCAGCCATTATGGTGCAGACTTATGAAGATGCTCAACATCTTTTCCAAAAAAAGCAGCATGAGGACTAAAAGAATCCGTACTGTGAAAATCCACAGTACGGATTCTTTTACTTTTCTGCAAACGACCTATAAATAATTTGTCACATTTTTGGCAAGATAAACTGCCACCGGAAAAACGTACAGAAGAATTGTAAAAATTGCAGCAATCACAGCAAAAACAACTTGTGCAGGTTTTTCCAGCCAATACAAATGATTGAGCCATTTTTTCTTCTGCATCAGCAAAAGCAAAATGACAGCAAGGACACCAATCACACTGCATACAATTCCGCCTGTCCAGCCGGGGGGAACATACTGAATGGTAATAAGGTTTTGCCCTTGTTTCAGCTTTACAGCAAGGAACATACCAACAGCAGTGCCTGTCTGTGCTTTTTCCCCATTGACCGTTGCTGTAAAACCCTTTCCGCCGCGCATGGGCAGTACCAGCCACCCTCCATTTTTTGCTGAGACAGTGCCGGCTATTGTATTGCCATGCGCCTGTATATTGGCTTTTTCCGTTCTTTGCAGTACCTCTTCCAAACTGCTGTCACAGATACCAGCAACCCCGAAAGAAGAACAGTCAACATCATGCAGCACCTCCACCCGAATCTCTACTTCCTGCCCGGTAAAGGTTCCTAAGTCTACCAAACCATTAAAACTGCCATTCGGGTAATTGTCCGCTTTTAACATACCATTTACATAGATGCGAAAAGCATTATCCAGCGGACTGGAAATATCTCGTGAAGCATGATTATAGCAGTCAAAATACAGAGTCGTTTTTCCTTTTACGAAAATATGATAAAACAGGCTTCCGCCCGGTTCTGCAGAAATATAGACAGTATTGTCACCGCGCTTTTGCACCTGTGCTCTGTCCAATTCTGTAGGATTGTAACGAGTGACAATTGAACCCTGACCGCCAAGCAGTGTATGGTACAGGGTATCCTGCGCGGCAAAACGGTCTCCGTCTTTTAAGGTGCTGCCCAATTTCTGTGCAGCAAAGCCAAACGGCAGACTATATGGCTGGCGCACAATTGAATAGTCACGGTTCTGATAAACAACGCTGCGCCCATTTTCTTCCTGATTCCGTGCAATGCTGTATTTCTGGGCCAAAATAGAATCTGTAAGCACAGTTCCTCCACTGGAGTGGCTTTCCATCCAATGCGAAGAATATCCCATTTTCTGCATCGTGTCCATGTAAGTTCCATTAGTTAGAGAAGTATAATGGTCAAGCACCGGATATCCTAGCGAACCCATTAAGTTTGTGTCAAAATAGAGCTTATCCGTTTTCATCCGGTACAGCGAAGAATCTTTTACACGTCCGCCAAGGTCCAATGCAGACTGATAAGTGTGTCCGTTATTTGCTGCGGAGGATACATAAACACCTGTATAGAAACAGATCTCCGACGCAGTCAAAATGCACAGGAGAAGACACAGCATGCATTTCGAGAGCTTTTGATAGTGAAATCCAAGAAACAACAGTAAATACAGACAAACGGCGACCACCGAAAAGACCAGTTCCAGTTTAAAGGCTTCTGTTCCGTTCCACAATGTCTGTGTATAATGTGTCAGCACGTCCTTTTTTACCACCAGCAGATGAGCGCCGCAGATGAAAATCATGCAGGTCCCTGCACATGCCGCAAGTAAAAAAAGCGGATTGCTTTGGATGCGCGAAACGACAAACTGCTGACTCGTGTTAAGATACTCTCCCGTCAACAATAGGCCGGTCAATACAATGATATAGCCAAAACGAACCGGAAACGCCTGATAACTGCCCAAGTGCCACATACGGTCAATGGGGTCAATCAACAGTGGTACCAGCAGAAACAGAAGCGTGATAAACAGGATTTTTCTGACTGGACTTTTCTTTTCTGACAGAAAATAAAGCGGTATCGCCGCCACAGCAGCTCCAGTGCAAGACAGAATGGGAAGCGTTGTGGAGTAGTCTGTCCAAAAACTGCCGCTGGAAAGGCTGGCAAAAAGATTCACTTCCCTGCCGGAGCTGCGATACTGCAAAAAAGACGGCATCCAAATAACTGCCGTGATCATCAATGCCGCCGCTGTGCACAACCCAACCAGCACCAGTTTTCTGTTGCGTTTGTGTGAATCTGTTACTACCGATGCCAGAACAGCAAAAAGCAGCACGAGCCAAAAAAGAACCATTGCACTCAAGTAATAATTGACAACAATCATCGCGCACAACATAAGAAGAAACAGCGCTGGTTTTTCTTCCGCACACAATTGCTTGATACCCAGAACAAGAAGAGGGAACAGACAAACGGTATCCAGCCACATGATATTTTGATAATACATGAGCGAGAAACCGGAACAGGCATACATAGCTGCAAAACAGGAAATCTGCGAAACATTCAAGTGTGGAAATACATGCACAAACAGAATGGCCGCCGTGCAGGCAGAAAGCATCAGTTTCAACATCACAAGGACATTCATCAGCAGATAAAAATCCGCTTTAGGAACAGCGGCCGCGATAAAGGAAAACGGACTGGACAAAAAGAAGAAAAAAACGCCCCAAAAATCCATACCGCCCGCATTTTGCAGGTTTAAAAACATAGAAGCTTTCCCAGCTAAAATATCCTGAAAGTCCATTAGCAGCGGGACAGCCTGATGGTTCATATCACACCATGAGAGGGTATTATTGCCGAATGGGAATAACCCTGCTGTTGCAAAGCAACCGCTCAGCAGGATTCCTACTGCAAGCGGAGCAATCCATACAGCCGCCATGCGGTTTCTCCAGCTCTGCACTTTTTTGCCTTCTTCCTTAAATTCTTTTTTCTTAATTGTTATATTTTACCATTTATTTTAATGAATTTCAACCTCTCTTTCATTACTGAAAGACAACACAAAAGGACAGAAATTTCAGCTTTTCTGTCCTTTCCTTTCTATCCTTGTTGGTGATAAGACGTGCCTGAGGGCACAAATCTCCTACCTTGCCTTTTCTGTAGATTTCATCCTGCCAGACAATCATTTCAGCAAAATTTTATGAAAAACTTTCTTTCCCTTTTTTAAGATTGCCGCTCCGTTTGGAAAATCTGCAGCCGTCAAAACCGCTGCAGGATCTGTTACTTTTACTCCGTTCACAGACAAGCCCCCCTGCTGTGACAAACGGCGACCTTCACTCTTGCTGGAGACCAGCTGAATCTTCACCAGCAAATCCAGTACACCAATGCTGCCGTTTGACAAATCCGCCGTGGAAATGGTACTGGTTGGCATATTGGAAGTGTCAGCTCCGCCGCCAAAGAGTGCATGTGCGCCTTCACGCGCTTTTTCCGCCTCTGCTTTGCCGTGAATTGCTTTCGTCACTTCATAGGCCAGCACTTCTTTGGCTTTGTTGAGAGCACTGCCGCTGCAGCGAGTCAGTTCTCGGATTTCCTCTACCGGCAAAAAAGTAAGGAACATTAGGCAGCGCTCCACGTCTGCATCCCCAATGCTGCGCCAATACTGATAAAAATCAAATGGGCTTGTTTTTTTCGGATCCAGCCAGACAGCGCCCTTTTCCGTCTTTCCCATTTTCTTGCCCTCGCTGTTGGTCAGCAGACCAAGCGTCAAACCATAGGCAGGCTTGTTTTCTTTACAGCGGATTAGATTGACACCGCCAATAATATTGCTCCACTGGTCATTTCCGCCAATCTCCAGCGTACAGCCGTAGCGACGGTTCAGCTCTAAAAAGTCATAACTTTGCATCACCATATAGTTCATTTCAAAGAAAGAAAGCCCGCGCTCCAGTCTCTGCTTGTAGCACTCCGCGCAAAGCATGCGGTTAACAGAAAAATGCACCCCGACCTCCCGCAGAAACTGAACATAATTCAAGTTCATCAGCCAATCAGCATTGTTTGCCATAATGGCTTTTCCATCTGAAAAATCAATCAGCGGTGACATCTGCTTTCGGAAGCATGCTACATTGTGGTCAATCTGCTCAGGAGCAAGCATTTTTCGCATATCGGTCTTTCCGGTTGGATCGCCAATCATACCGGTGCCGCCTCCAAACAAAGCAATCGGCGTGTGACCGGCTTTCTGGAGACGGGCCATGGTCATGATGGTGACAAAATGACCGACATGAAGACTGTCCGCCGTTGGGTCAAATCCGATATAAAACGTACATTTGTGATTGTCCAGCAAATCACGCACAGCATCTTCATCTGTCACCTGTGCAATCAGGCCGCGCTCTTTCAGTTCCTCATAAATTTTCATAGATAAAAATACCTCCGAATTTTTGCAGAAAGCAACAAAAAACGCCCTCTGCATTTTATTTGCAGAGGGCGGAAAATCCGCGGTACCACCTCAGTTCACCACTTTCTCACGAAAGCGGCCTCATGGGTACATCCCAAACAGAAAGAAAAAGGAGATATACCCCAACGCTGTAACGTGCGTACACGGCCCCGCCTACCAATGCAAAATACCTTCAGCGGGACAGCTCAGGGAGGTAATTGAGGTGGAAACCGACATCGGCTTGCACCATCCGCCGACTCTCTGCAGTCTGTTATTTTCCACTTTATGATTCCCATCACAGCTATTGGTATGAATTATAGCGGCTTCCCGGCAGAAAGTCAAGTGCTGCCCCTGCCGGCAAGCTGCAGCATCTCCTCCGCATTCTGCAGCGTGAGCGGCGTAATACGGGTGCCGCCGATGATACGTGCCAGCTCCTGTTTTCTCCCCTCATGGTCAAGCAGCTTGACTTGCGTATAAGTCCGGCCATGTTCCGTATGTTTCTGAATCTGATACTGCCTGTCGCCTAGTGCCGCAATCTGTGCTAAATGAGTAACACACAGCACCTGTCTCCCCTGTGCAGTCTGGCGCAGCTTTTGGCCAACCTTTTGTGCCGCGCTGCCGGAAATACCCGTATCTACCTCATCAAAAATCAGTGTGTCAACACCGCTTTTATCGGAAAGGACAGACTGAATGGCTAACAAAATGCGCGAAAGCTCACCACCTGAGGCAATCTTTGCAAGCGGCCTTGCTGGTTCCCCGGGATTCGCAGAAATTAAAAACTGCACATGGTCACAGCCAGTGGGGCCCGGCTCACAAGGTTTCTGCTGCACGGTAAAAACCACACCGGGCATATCAAGATAGCTAAGTTCTGCACGTACTTTTTTCGCAAAGCCGTCGGCAGCTCTCCGTCTGCTGGAAGAAAGCTGTGCGCCCAGTCTGCGCACCTCTGTTTCCGCTTTGGCAGACTCTGCATGCAGGCGCTTCCATTGCTCGTCACTGTGCTGAATTGATTCCAGTTCTTCTTGACAATGCTGCAGATACTGAAGCATCTCTTCTTCTGTTTTCCCATATTTTAAGGAAAGATGGTAATAAAGGTCAAGCCGCTCTTCAATTGCATCCAGTTCTTTCGGATCAAAACTGCTGTCCTCACATTGGCTGCTGATTTCATCCATACAGTCCTGTAAATCGTAACCGATGTTTTCCAGACGACCGGAGATGCTGCCCAGTTCCGGCATGACATCCGAAACAGCAGACAGCATTTTAGCAGCATCCAAAACGGATGCACAGGCGCCGGAGGTCTCTTCACCGCCGCCAAGTTCTTCCGCTGCCTGCTGCAGGGCCTCCGTAATCTTGCCGCTGTTACGGATACGCGTCCTCCGGCTCTGCAGTTCTTTTTGCTCGCCGGGGTGAATCTGTGCTGCTTCCAGCTCTTCCGCCTGATAGGTCAAAAGGTCAATGCGGCGGGCCTTTTCAGATTCGTCCAAATTGAGAGCATCAAGGTTTTTCTGCAAATCTCTCCATTTATGATAGGCAGCCCCGTAATCGTGTCGCAGCTGACGGGAAACACCGGTACAGTCCAGATAACGCAAATGGTTATCGGGAGACAGCAGGCCATAACTTTCGTGCTGTCCATGAATATTGATGAGCAGTGTGCCCAGCTCTTTCAAGGCCGAAACAGGCGCCGGCCGAGCACCAATGTGGCATACTGTATGCCCATCTTCTCGAATTTCCCGCTGCAGCACCAGCGTACCATCTTCCTCTGGCTGGAATCCAAGGCTGTCCAGTTTCTTTCGCACCGGTTCGGAAAGGCTTGTGAAACTGGCACTGACAAAAGCGCCTTTTGCACCGCTGCGCACCAGTTCACGGGAAGTGCGCTGCCCCAGCACCGCGTGAATCGCATCAATAATGATTGATTTTCCGGCACCGGTTTCTCCGGTAAGCACATTGAAGCCCGGTCCAAAATCAATAGTCGCTTTTTCAATGACAGCAATATTTTCAATATACAACTGATTCAGCATAACAGATTACCCCATCATTCTGTTCAGTTCAGCAGCAAGCTGCTGAGCAGCATGCTCACTGCGCACCGCAACAAAGATTGTATCATCTCCGGCAATTGTCCCTGCAACAGATTCCCAGTTCATGGTGTCCATAGCCGCACATATACCCTGTGCCATACCCGACAGTGTCTTAATAATTACAAGATTCCCAGCGCATTTTATGGATTCAGATGAAGTGCGGAGCAGGGAATAAAATTTGGACGATACATCTGGATCGTCTTCTTTTCCAGTGGAATATCGATACTGGCCATCAGCAGAAAGTGTTTTAACCAACCGAAGTTCCTTGATGTCGCGGGAAACGGTCGCCTGTGTCACTTCAAAACCAGAATTTCGCAAACGGCGCAGCAGCTCTTCCTGTGTATCAATGTTAGACTGACTGATGAGTTCCAGTATTTTAGCATGACGGCGTGCTTTCATCTCTGATCCTCCTTTTTGTCAGCTTTCTGTCAATTTTTGATTGACAATTTTATAAAAATGATTCTGTTTCAGTTTAATTAACTGAACCGCATATGGAGAACGCCGCACCGTAACCTGCTGTCCGTTTTCCAATTCAACAGCACTGTCTCCGTCAACTGTGAGAAAAGTTTTTGCTTGAGTTGTTGAATAAGTTTTGACAGTAAGACAGGCGTTTTCCGTAAAAACAATTGCTCTGCCGGCCAATGTGTGCGGACAGATCGGTGTCAGTAAAAAGCCACGCATAGTCGGGTCTAATACTGGCCCGCCCGCTGAAAGGGAATAGGCTGTACTGCCCGTTGGGGTAGCAAAGATCAGACCATCTGCCCGGTAATGCGCCATTTCCGTATGATTCAGCTCCACATCAAAATCAATAATTTTAGAAAGAGCTCCCCGCGCAATTACCACGTCATTTAGGGCGTCAATCTGCCGATTTCCGGATTTGCTCTCAAATTCCGCGCGGAGCATAATTCTGGTCTCCAAAGTATAGGCCCCTTCGGCTAACCTGCTGAGAAGATTCAGCTCATCCGGTTCCAGCCCGGCAACAAAGCCAACACGGCCCGTGTTGATTCCTAAAATTGGCTTTCCGGCAACAGCCGCATGCCTTGCTTCATGAATGATTGTTCCATCACCGCCCACGGTAATGACAAGGTCACAGTCGGAAAGGAGCGCATAAAAGTCACTTACCCAGCGGTCAGCTGCAAAACTCTCTCTTTTGTCGGATACGCGCATCCAGACCTGCATATCAAAACGGTGCAGGCGGCGGATAATTTCCTGTGTACATTGAGGAGCATCCTTCTTGTCCAAATTTGGCAGCAGTGCAACAATCATTTCTTTCCCCCTCCATTCAGTATATGGTGGGATTCTTCCACGGTTTCGGCAATATTCAAGGCAACGGACATGGGTCTGTCAGATTTCCGGAGATACAGTAAATACTCGATGTTCCCTTCCGGCCCACGCACAGGCGAATAGGTCAGCCCCAAAACAGAAAAACCATTTTGCAAAACGAAGCTGGTGATTTGCTCGATGACTTCACGGTGGACCGATGGATCGCGAACCACACCTTTTTTCCCGACTTTTTCTTTGCCGGCTTCAAACTGCGGCTTAATCAGGCAGACTGCCTCTCCTCCATCTTTTAAGAATTTCCGCGCAACCGGCAGCACCAGTCTCAGTGAAATAAATGCAACATCTACACTGAAAAAGTCGACCAGTTCCGGCACCTGTTCCGAAGTCAGGTAGCGCACATTCGTGCGCTCCAAATTAACCACACGGGAATCCGTACGCAGCTTCCAGGCAAGTTGGCCGTACCCAACATCCACAGAATACACCTTTTCCGCACCATTCTGCAGCATACAGTCTGTAAAGCCGCCGGTAGAAGCACCAATATCCATTGCAATTTTTCTTTCCAGCGTAATGGGAAACTTTTGCATTGCCTTTTCCAGTTTCAATCCGCCGCGGCTGACATAGCGCAGCCCGCCGCGCACATCCAACTGGGAATCTTTCGGCACCAGCATGCCGGGTTTATCATATCTTTGATTCTGGATAAATACATCACCAGCCATGATGATTGCTTTGGCTTTCTCGCGGCTTTCCGCACAGCCCTGCTCAACCATCAGGCAATCCAACCTTACTTTATTCCTCAAATTTTCCACTCCGTTGCAATCGTCCGCACCATCCCGTCGGCATCCAGTCCCAATGCGTGCAGGCATTGATTAACCGTCGCATGGGAAACAAAGTCATGAATTCCATGCACACGACAGATACCGCGGTAAGTTTTCTTTTCGTACAGGGCACTCTCAAAGTGTTCTCCGATTCCGCCCTGCTGCACACCTTCTTCGAAAAAGAATACCGCCTGCTTCTCTGCTGCGGCCTGCAGGGCCTCCTCCGGCAAAGGTTTAATGCGCTCCAGCTTAATGATTTCCGTCTCAATTCCCATCTGCTGAAGCTTTTGCCTGGCGCTACACGCCTGCGCAAACAGCCGCCCATAGGTAACAATTGCACAGGGTGCATCCGCCGCACCGTAACGGGAAAATCCGTTCCCGTTATGCAGAAAACCGACTGGGCGGAAAGGCTCCGTTCCGCGCGGATAGCGCACCGCCACGATACCGGGCGTTTCATACAGTGCCTGATGCAGGTCTGTAATCAGTTCATCAAAGTAACAAGGAGAATAAACCGTTACGTTAGGAATTGTATTGAAAAATGCCGCATCAAAGATACCCTGATGCGTTTCTCCATCTTCGCCGACAATGCCAGCACGGTCTACCGCAAACACGACTTTTACACGCTGAATGGCCACATCATGAATAATCTGGTCATATCCACGCTGCAGGAAAGTGGAATACACCGCAAAAACAGGAAGCATTCCCTGACTCGCCAATCCACCGGCAAAGGTAACGGCATGTTCTTCCGCAATGCCGGTGTCAAAAAAGCGCTTCGGAAAACGCTGGCTGAAAGTTTCCAGCCCTGTACCTGTTTTCATGGCGGCCGTTATTGCGCAGATGCGGCTGTCTTCTTCCGCCAAGGTACAGAGAGCTTTTCCAAATACATTGCTGTATTTTTCTCCGACAGCGTTGGAGGCCGCCTCTCCAGTCTGCACATTAAATTGGGATACGCCATGAAAAGCACCGGGATTCTTTTCCGCAAAGGAATAGCCCTTTCCCTTTTCTGTCACCACATGCAGCAGCAGCGGATGGTCAATCGTCTTGGCATTTTCCAGAACCTCAATCAGCTGCGGCAGGTCGTGGCCATCATACGGACCATAATAGTAGAATCCCATATCCTCAAACAGCGTACTGTTGTACAGCAAAGAACGCAGCACCGCTTTCAGTCCGTGCAGTGTTTTCCACAGCGGCGGCCCAATCACCGGAATCCGGTTCATCACCGCTTCCACATGGGACTTTACTTTCAAATATCCCGGTTTTGTGCGCATATGGGCAAGATAGCGGGCCATGGCACCGACATTGCGGGAAATCGACATTTTATTATCATTAAGAATAACGATAAAATTTTTACCGAATCGGCCTGCATTATTGAGTCCTTCATAGGCAAGTCCGCCTGTGAGAGCGCCGTCTCCGATGACTGCAATGACATGACCCGGTTTCCCCTGCAGCGCTCTTGCCTCGGCAATCCCAAACGCCGCAGAAATAGAAGTGCTGCTGTGTCCGGCAGTGAAGGCATCCCACTTACTTTCCTGCCGGTTGGGAAAGCCCGAGAGTCCTCCCTGCATACGGATCGTTGGAAACTGATCTTTGCGGCCCGTCAGAATTTTATGTGTATAAGCCTGATGGCCGACATCCCAAACAATTTGATCATCTGGTGAACCAAACACCCGATGCAACGCCACTGTAAGCTCCACCGAACCAAGATTAGAAGCCAAATGACCACCATTGTGTGACACCGTTCGGATAATGTAAGAACGAATCTCCGTGCAGAGCTCCTGCAGTTCTTTGACTGTCAGGTCTTTCAAATCTGCCGGAAATTGAATTCGGTCGAGCAGATTGGACATTCCGCCTGTCTCCTAAGCATCTTCCTGCGCAAGCCGGTAATGCCGGCGAGTGGCAGTCAAAGTATTTTTCAGCAGCATGGCTCTCGTCATCGGTCCTACTCCGCCGGGTACAGGTGTGATGTAAGAAGCCACTGGCTCTACCGCCGCATAATCAACATCGCCGCAGAGCTTTCCTGCTTCATCGCGGTCCATTCCCACATCAATGACCACTGCCCCGGGCTTCACCATATCTGCCGTAACAAATTTTGCTTTGCCGACAGCCACCACCAAAATATCCGCTTGCCGGCAAATTTCTTTCAAGTTCTTTGTCCGGCTGTGACAAATCGTGACGGTTCCGTTTTCATGAAGCAGAAGCATGGCCATCGGTTTGCCCACAATATTGCTGCGGCCAATAACAACACAGCTTTTTCCTTCCGGAGATATCCCCTCATGATGCAGCATCTCCATCACACCAGAAGGCGTACAGGGCAAAAATTGATAGTCTCCAATCATAATATGGCCTACATTGGCAGGATGAAAAGCATCCACATCTTTGTCCGGTCTAATGGAATTAATCACTTCATCTTCGTTCAATCCTTTCGGAAGCGGGAGCTGCACAAGGATGCCGTCAATATCCTTCCGCTGATTCAGTTCTGCCACCAGCGCCATTAATTCTTCCTGACTGACTGAACCCGGGAGTCTGTGTATTTCACTGTGAATTCCTGTTTTCTCACAGTCCTTTTTCTTGTTGCGCACATAGGTACAGGATGCCGGATCATCTCCGGCCAGCACAACTGCAAGGCCCGGTATAATGTCTTTTTTTTGCAGTTGTGCAGTTTCTGCTTTCACCTGTGCCCGCACCTCGGCTGCAATTGCCTTCCCGTCTATCCGTTTTGCCATTGTTTACCCTCCCGCTGCTTAATTGACTCACTTTCATCAGATTCATCACGCTCTATTGATGGGCTGCAGAATCTTCATCCTGTTTTTCGTCTGTTTTGTTGGGCTTTTCCATGTCATTGGCACTGGACGGTTCTTTTTCTTCCGGCTGTTCTTCCACCATATCTTTGGGAACATCATCTACAATGCTGTTTAGCGCCACAATGTGCGGGCTTCCGGAACCGCTGAGGACCGTGCGGTTTCGAAAAGCAAACAGCAAAATGACACTCACAATCACCAATATGCCGGAAAGCACCTGTGAAACGCGCAGCGGAATTCTCGGCAGCAGCAGGCTGTCTGTTCGCAAACCTTCCACAAAGAAGCGTTCCACGCCATACCACAGCAGATAAAGCAGAAAAACCTGCCCGTCATAGTGCCGCAGTTTCCTGCTGAAAAAATGCAGAAGGACAAAACCAAGCAGGCACCACATGGACTCATAGAAAAAGCAAGGATGGACAGGCACATTTCCGGTGTTTTCGCTCACCATGCCCCACGGCAGATTTGTCTGAATGCCGAAAGCTTCTTGATTGACAAAATTGCCCCACCGGCCAATGCTCTGTCCAATTAAAAAGCCGAGGGCAGCAATGTCCAGCACGGAAGTGACTTTTTGTTTGTTAATTTTCGCCGTAATGCATCCACCAAGCAAGCCGCCGATTACGCCACCGTAAATGGCAAGGCCGCCATCGTGAATTCGAAAAATTTTTGATGGGTCTTTAAAGTACATATCTCCCGGATAAAAAATCACAAAATAAGCGCGCGCCCCCACAATGCCGCACAGGATGCCAACAATGATGCAGTTCATCAGCTTGTCCGCATTCAGTCCAAACTTTGGTGCACTTTTCATCGCATAGATGACTGCGAGGATAAAACCTACTGCAATCAGAATACCGTACCAGTAAACATGGAAGGAACCGATACTAAAAGCAATCCGGTTCACCTGCAGGCTGATTCCCAGCCCTGGAAATCGTATATGATAATACATGGCCTGTTCCCGTCCTTTTTCCATCTATTTCAGATTGATTCTATGTAAGGTAACGGCCCTGTAAATTCAGGGCTCAATAATTGAAAGGACCGCATTCTGCGGCAAAAGCTGTACCTGCATCCGTTTTTGCAGATCCTCAGCTGTTGCATTGGCGGCAGCAGACACCGCGTCTGCAATAGACCTGCCGGCAAAATAAGAGGTAATCATACTGTTTGCAAGCAATTCGGGACTGTTAAAATTGGATACTGCATCTCCATAAACAGCCTTTTGAGCATCTGCAAAAAGTGCTGGGTCAAAACCGTTTCTCCGGACAGACGCAAGTTCCTTCTGAATTTCTGCTGCAACGGCATCCGGATTTTTGGACTCTCCGCTGAAAATCACGCAGGCATAACCCGGGCCTTCAAAATAATTCCCGCTGAAGCTGGATTCATTAATCAATCCCGCATCTAAAAGGCGGCGGAACAAAGGAGAAATGTCCCCGCTGAGAGCTTCCAGCAAAATGTCTGTCTGCACAGTTTCTGCAGTGGTCGGCCGACGGGAAGCATCTTCCTTAAAGCCAAAGTAAAACACCGGTGTTGCAACGCTGCCTTTTTGGCAAACACGTGCTTTCAGAATCTCAGGCGGCTCCTTTGCAAAGATTCTCTCCACATGAACATCTTCAGAAGGTTTCAGCATTTTATCACAAAGTTCCACGACTTTTACCGGATCCGCATTTCCTGCAATGCAAAGTGCCATATTATTGAGATTATAGAAAGTATGATAGCATTGATAGAGTAACTCCGGTGTGATTTCTGCGATGCTTTCCACCGTTCCGGCAATGTCCTCTTTCACCGGATGCGTCTGATACATGGCGCCCAGCATATTGAAAAGCACTTTCCACATGGGATCGTCGTCATACATGCGGATTTCCTGTCCGATGATTCCCTGTTCCTTTTGCACCGTCTGCTCTGTAAAATACGGATGCTGCACAAAATCCAGCAGGATCTCCAGAGAATCATAGAAATGACTGGAGCACGAAAACAAATAGCAGGTTTTGTCAAAGCTGGTGTAAGCATTTGCATTTGCACCCGTCTTTGCATAACGGGCAAAAGTATCCACCCCGTCTTGATTTTCAAACATTTTATGTTCAAGATAGTGTGCGATTCCAGCCGGTACACGTGTGACTTCTTTTTCATCGGAACGACGGAATACATTATCTATGGAACCATACCGGGTACCAAACACGGCATAAGTGGAATGACTCTCTGGTTTGGGTAATACGAAGACCTGCAATCCAGACGAATGGCGCATCTGATAATAGGAATCTCGTGTCTGGTCAATCTTTACTTCCTGCATTTCACTCATTTTGCAGCAGCCTCCTTCTGTCCTTTCAGGCAATATACGGCATCCAGCTGGACACCCTTCGCTGTCTGCACAATTTCATCTCTGCCAACCGCATGAACCTTTTCCGCATATTCTTCCGGTGTTTGTACTTTCGGCAAAAGGGACTGGGCCAGATACCAGCCTTCCAGCGCAACAAGAGAGTCACCGACGGTCTGGTAGTTATTTATCATAGAGCGCTTTGCCGCCGCGATATCGTCCTCTGTAAATTCACCATTCTGTACTGCCTGCAGCTGCTCCAAAATTGCCTTTTCGGCTTTCGCCATATTGGCAAACTCCACACCGCTCTGCACAAAAAGCAAACCGGAGGCTGCATGATAGCCAGAACCACAATAATAGCAAAGGCTCATTTTTTCTCGCACATTCAGAAAAAGTTTCCCGTTTGGCGTTCCCCCGAAAATCGTATTCATCAGACGGGCAGCGGGAACCAATTCCTCCTGATTGGATTGGGAAACAGCCACACGCATTCCCAGCACCATTTTCCCCTGCACCACATCTTGATACTCCGTGACGCGGGGAATCTCTCCAAGGCGGTGAAATGTGTGTGTTTCCGTTACTGGCCGATAAGCTCTCTCTATTTTTCCAAACGCTTCTTGAAGCGCTCCTGCAATCGGTGCCGGATGCAAATTACCCACTGCAAGGATTTCCACACGGGCTGTCCGCAGCATGTCCTTCCATGCGGCAGTCACCTGTCGGCTTGTCAGTTTCTGCACATCTTCCCGGGAACCATAGCGGCTGATACCGTAAGGTTCATTGGCACACATAATCTCCACACATCTTTTGAGTGCATAGGAAGGTTTATCATTATATTCGGCATCAATTTGTTCCAGTGTCTGGCGCTGTTCCTGTCGAAAATCATTCTCACGGAACAGGCCGTTTTCCAGTGCCGGATCAAAGATAGCTCCACACAGCACACGTGTCAGTTCCGCTGTCAATTTTTCACCTTGCAGCGCATAATGGTCGGCAATTGCACCAGCAGAAATCGTAAGCACCTGCATACTGCCCAATTTACCAACATTGGAGCCGAGAGATGCGCCGTAAAGTGAAGCCAGTTTTCGACTCATCTGTGTAAAGTCCGGATACTCTCTGCTGCAGCGGCTGAGCAAAAAAGGAATCAGTGCATTGGCTGCCGCTGTTTCTTTTTTCAATGGCAGCAAAAAATTAACGGAAAGCCGGAATGTTTTAAATTTGGTATCCTGAACGCTTCTGAAATGAATCCCATCTTGCAGAACCTGCTGCTCGATTTTGTTCATAGAGCGAATCATCTCCTATCTTTACAGGCAACTATCCAAACTTTATTATTATAACACAAGCATCAGGCTGAGGAAACAGCAAACATCTGAATATTCTATGAATTTGTATATTATTACACTTTTTCAAGTTAATTATGAATCTTATTCCTTCTGTTCGCAAAAACGGAAATGGACGATCCAGTCTTTTGTGCATAAAGAAGGCACCCACCCGGTCATTTTCTGGAAAGGTGCCGTTTTGCTTCTCCAGCCCAACATTTGAGCAGACGGTTTCCGCATGTTAAAGAGGAGCAGCCTACATTCACTTGTCCGCATGCATTTGACTGCTGCCAAACGCATCTGCCAGTAATTCACCAAGTCTGCATATTTTGACACCGCCATTCCCGTCTGCAAGATAAATAGGAAAATCCGGCCCGCAAAATTCTGCCATAAACTGGCGACAGATTCCGCACGGCGGGCATGGAGCATCCGGCTTTTTGTCTCCGGGTGCTCCCGCAATTGCAATTGCCTGAAAACTGCGCACACCGCTGCTGACTGCGGCCGCAAAGGCTGAACGTTCTGCACAGAGAGTTGCTCCAAAAGAGCTGTTTTCAATATTGGCGCCAAGAAAAACGCGGCCGTCCTTTGCCAGCAATGCTGCACCAACCCGAAAATTTGAATAGGGTGCATAAGCACGGTCCCTCATTTCGATTGCCGCCTGCAGCAAATCAGCAGGTTGAATACTCATGTCAACAATCCCTCCAAATCTGATGTGGTCAAAACAACCGGCCACAAAAGAATTTCCATTTTTTTAGTTTGCCCTATTATAATCCTCCATAACACCCCGGGCAAGGCCTTTGTCAAAACGTGTTCTCAATAGGAATCTAACATGAATGATTTTGAATTCAGTATCTGCATTTTCTGAACAGGCACTCCGTATAATAGGAAGAAATATTAAAAATACTTCAAACGCCAAACTAAATTAAAATTTACTTTGGCTGAAAATTTGCAAACGAAAATGGAGGTATCCCTATGTTGGACTTTATTCCTTTCGAGGACGACAGCATCAGTTTGTTTGATTTTTTGAACAATTTTGACAATACCCTCTTTCACACTCCCGAAAGCAGTCTTAATCCCTGCAGAATGGATATACGTGATGATGGGGACAACTATGTTGTTGAAGCAGAACTTCCGGGTTTTACAAAGGAGGAAATCAGCTTAAGCACCGAGGGCTGCCGCCTGACACTGACAGCACAGCATAAGGGAAACGGTAAAGAAGAAAGCAGCAGCAAATATATTCACCGCGAACGCCGTGTAAGCAGCCTGCGCCGTTCATTTGACATTTCAAATATTGATGCCAACCAGATCCATGCAAAGTTTGAAAACGGCATCCTTTCTATTTCTCTTCCCAAGGAAGGGAAAGAAAAGGCTCTTGCAAAGCAAATCAGCATTCTATAGTTTTGCTAGTCTTTCATCTTCTGACTGCAAAAACATGGGGAAGTATAAAAGAAAAGTTCCTAATGCAATAAGCCGCCGTCTGAATAACAGACGGCGGCTTATTGCGAGTATGGACAAAACATCTTGTAAGCAAAATTTAAAGGAATACTCATAGCGGGAAAAGCATAATGGGAGCACTTGCTGTCCTCGCTGATAAATATTCTTTTCCAACCTACCTCCTGCCCCTATTCCAATACAGTGCAGGATCAGCAAAAGATAGATTAGATATTGTATTTGTCCGAAAGTCAGCAATTACGCGCTGTCTATTCACAGGCAACTGGCATTTCTGGACAAAGACATGGGGACTATGTATATCAAGAGAACTGTTCTCTTATCATTAAAAGAAAAAGTATTGATTTTCTGCAAAATCAGGCTTTGTTTTTTTTGATTGCAGCAGTTAATGCTGGAACGATTTCAAACAAATCGCCAACAAGTCCATAGTCTGCAACGTTAAAAATTGGTGCATCTGCATCTTTATTAATCGCTACAACCACATCAGAAGAATTCATACCCGCTACATGCTGGATTGCACCGGAAATACCACAGGCAATGTACAGTTTTGGTCCAACTGTTTTTCCGGTCTGCCCAACCTGATGAGAGTGAGTAATCCAACCCTCATCCACAGCAGCACGCGATGCGCCCACGGTAGCGCCTAAAGCATCTGCCAGCTCCTGTATAACCTTAAAGCCATCTGCGCCGCCAACTCCACGGCCGCCGGAAACAATAATATCCGCTCCTTCTAAATCAACGAAATCAGAGGAATCTTCAAGAATTGTTTTTAACAGTCTTGTGCGGATTTGTTCCGCAGGAACATGGAAATCCTCGTGAATAATCTCCGCTTTATTTTCACAGAGACTTGGCTTTTTGAAAACGCCGGGCCGAACTGTTCCAAGCTGCGGACGATTATTTGGACACATAATCACAGCCATCAAGTTGCCGCCAAAAGCCGGTCGAGTCCACTCAATATTGCCGCTGGCATCATCAATGTCCAAAGAAGTGCAGTCAGCCGTAAGACCTGTGCCGAGCCGACTGGACAGGCGGGGCCCCATATCCCGGCCATTTGGAGTTGCTCCAATCAACATACTGGTAGGTGCATATTTTTTCAGCAAATACTCCACTGCATTGGTGTACGCATCAGTAGTATAGCGCTGGTATTCTTTGCCATCCAGCACAAGGACTTTATCCGCTCCGTGAGTACCGGCTTCTTTCACGGCAGCATCTGTATGATAGCCAATCACAACAGATACAAGTTTCCCGCCCTGCTTGTCGGCCAGCCGACGGCCAGGATTCAATAATTCTATGCCAACATTTTTAGCTGTTCCATCCTCTTTTGTTTCCATGAACACCCAGAGATCTTTCGTTTTTACGTCCATTTCAGATGCCTCTCTTCAAATCACATGAGCATTGCACAGCATCTCATAAAGTTTCTGTGCAGACGCCTCGCCGGTTTCTTCTTTGATGACAACTCCGCTCTTTTTACGCGGCGGCACAAATGTACGTTTGACCCTGGTCGGAGAGCCTTTCAGACCAATGTGTGTTTGATCAATGTTGGTTAACTCCTCAATGGTAAGGTGAGGAATTTCTTGTTTGCGGGCCGCCAATTTTCTCTTAATAGTCGGAAAACGCGGGTCAAAGGAAGGTTTCGTAAATGTAACAAGGCAAGGCGTCTGCACACCGATAATTTCCGTGCCGTCTTCCGCTTCACGGCAAACATGAAGTCCATCGGATTCTGCAGTTACTTCCAATCCATAGGTTACCTGCGGATAGCCTAAATGTTCCGCCAATTCCGGTCCAACCTGTGCGGTGTCACCATCTGTTGCCTGTTTGCCGCAAAAGATTGCATCAAATTTACGGCCCTCAAGTTCCTCTACTTTTTCAATTGCTTTGCTTAAAATATAACTAGTTGCCAACGTGTCTGAACCACCAAATTTCCGATCCGTTACCAAATAGGCTTTATCAGCTGCAATTGCTAAGCACTCCCTCAAAGCAACCTCTGCCTGCTGCGGCCCCATAGAAAGCACTACAATCCTAGTGCCATCTGCATCTTTATCTTTTATGCGAGCAGCAGCTTCCAATGCATAACCATCAAATGGATTGACAATGCTCGGCACGCCTTGACGCATCAGCGTATTCGTTTCCGGATCAATCTTAATTTCATTTGAATCCGGAACCTGCTTGACACATACGAGAATGTTCATGTCATTACTCCTTTTTACAACTTTTCTTATGCAACTTTTTTAAATGTCCGTGCAAACCTTACCAGGATTCAAAATCAGGTTCGGGTCAAATGCTTTTTTAATGCCGCGCATCAAATTCATATTGACTGGACCAACCGCCTGCTCAAGGTAATGCACTTTGCCATAGCCAATTCCATGTTCACCGGAAATCTGACCACCGAATTCCATTGCTTTTTGATAAATCTTACTCAAGAACTGCTCAACCTGTTTTTTGAACTCTTCTGAATCCATGTCAACAGAGCATTCGTAAATGTGCAGATTGCCATCACCGGCATGGCCAAAATACTTCACTTCAAAGTCATAATCCTTCTTAATGCTGTTAACATACATAACATAAGGTGCAATTTTGTTTACTGGGACAACAACATCACATTCGTCCAGCAGCTTCGTCTGCTCTTCAATACCATCGAGGAATGAGGAACGGGCTGCCCAGACATCTTTCAACTTAGGCGGTGTATCTGCCACAAGCACATCCAGCGCACCCTCTTCCAACAGCATTTCAGAGGAACTCTCAATAATTGAATCCAGCTCATCCATTGAGTCACCATCAAAAGTAACCAGAAGATAAGCGCCAACATCTTTTCCGTCAATCTTGCGCGGAAAGACCTGTTTGCCCAAGTATTCTTCAGAAGAAACCAAGATTTCTTTTTCAAAGAACTCCAGTGCCTGCGGATGGAAATGCTTCATAAAGAATTTTGGCACAGTAGAAATACAGGTTGACAGATCTTCAAACGGAACCATCAGGCTGATTGTAGCCTGCGGAGCCGGAATCAGTTTCAAGGTAAGCTCTGTAATAATGCCCAGCGTGCCTTCGGAACCAATCATCAGGTTGGTCAGGCTGTAACCGGAACTGGTTTTAGATACAGTCCCACCAAAATGGGCAATATCACCAGTCGGAAGAACAACCGTCATCGCACGCACATAGTCACGGGTTGTGCCATACTTAACAGCGCGCATTCCGCCTGCATTTGTGGCTACATTACCGCCCAAAGTTGCCATTTTTTCGCCAGGATCCGGTGGATACATACAGCCGTGCTTTAATGCGTCATCAGCCAGCTGCTGGAGAAGTACACCGGGCTGCACAGTCACAGCGAAATTTTCCAAATCATAAGACAGAATTTTGTTCATGTGCATGGTGCACAGAACGACACCGCCACAAATTGGAGTGCAGCCGCCCACCAGTCCAGTTCCTGCACCACGAGTGGTAACCGGAATGTTGTGTGCATTACAAATCTTCATGATTGCTGCGACTTCTTCTGTGCTTTGGACGTCAATCGAAACTTCTGGCATCTTGGTGCCATAAATCGGCATTTCGTCGCGGGAATAATCCGGGTTGATGTCTCCATCAGTTGCAACATGGCCAGACGCGACTTTCTGCAGCTCTGCAAGGATCTCAGGGGTTACTGCATGATATGAATTTGCCATGGTAAAATCCTCCCTATAAAATAATTAAGTAAATTACAACAATTTGAATTGAAAATCTATCTAAATCTTAAGATATAATCTGAATTTATTCCTGTACCATCACAGAGATGCCATTGGGGATGACAACCAAATGGGCATTTTCCCCTTTGATGCGGCGCGCTTCCTGTAATGCAGTGTCTACATCCGGTGCCCATGCCATCTTCATTTCTTCAATTGTCTTCCGCTGTGCCGGCTCAGTCACATAAATGACATGATGCTTGCACAAAACACGGCACAGAATTTGAAATTCCCACTGGTCAGGCTTTGTCTGGTCCTGCGGAGTTGCAAGAATCTGCTCCATCAGCTTTTGCGGAGATACACAGTCACGCAGTGCATGATAGAAACTTTCTCCCCCGTGGCCGTCATGACACGCGCTGACCATAATCAATACAGCTCCCGGTGCCGCAGCCGCTTCCGCAGCAGTCAGGCCCTTCACGCTCTGATAAATATTTTGATCCAGCGGATAGCCGCCATTGCTGGAAATCACAATATCGCCGCGCTTTGCAGGCTTGACCTTACAGTATTTTAGCAGCAAGTCGCAGCCTTGACGGTGTGCCGTAACAGGATTGCCGGCAAAAGCATCGACGACGCGTTTGTCTTCATCAATAATTACGTTCACAATATAAGCCAAATGTGCCATTTCCGCAGCGGCAAGCATATCCTTATGCAGTGGATTGCCGTCCAAAACACCGGTGCGTGCATAAGGGGAATCGATAAACTTGGAGCAATGATTGCCAAGCACTGTAACCTGATCGCTGATGCCCGGCAGTACACTCTTGCGTCCACCGGAAAAGCCTGCAAAAAAGTGTGGCTCAATAAAGCCTTCCGCAACAAGCAAATCCGCTTTTGCAGCTATTTTATCAATTACACATGCCGCACCAGATGGAAGCACGCCTATCTTGACATTGCTGGAAGCATCTCGGCTATTATGTATTACGATTTTTTCTCGATCTACAATATCCTGCCCCAGCTTAGCCACCAGCTCTTCTTTTGAAGAGGGGCGGTGAAAACCAGTTGCTACCAGCAGTGTAATATCAATGCTGGGGTTACCTTCGCGCAGTTCCGACAGCATAGCCGGAATAATATGCTTGCTGGGAACCGGACGAGTATGGTCACTGATTATAATGGTACAGCTTGTTTTACCAACGGCAAGTTCCTTTAAACGAGGAGAATCAATCGGATTGGCCATTGCCGCTTGTACAAGACCATCCTCTGTATCGGTTGCTTTAAGCTCCCCGATATGAGACTCTAAAATTTCTGCATTACTCAAATCAGCATGCAAAGTCATTCCGGCTTTGCCAAAAGGGATATTAACAGACAATGGAACAAGCACCTCCGTTCTTTTTCTTTTGGTTCTAAAATTTAAAGCATGCCAACGCATTGCCGACGGCAATGTAAAATAATGGGAATTGTTATGCTATTGGTCGGTCCACTTACGCCCAGATAATATCCTAACACTTTTTAAAAAAAATACAAGTGCATTCATTAGAAATTTATGCAATTCTACTTTTATGACAAAACTTCCGGTTTAAATTCGTTAAACATGCCAAAATAATTTTTGTTACATAATTATATATAGACTTTTTGTCTACATGCGTTTATAATAACGGTCAGATGGAAATTGTTAGTCTGAAATACGGCCGTTGAAGCTATTGTTGTACATTCCACAAAACGCCACGTTTTTCTTTTATTATTTTATAATGTTTATTATATCGTTCCCATATTAGCCCTTTGCCACCTGTGCGTCAAGGTTTGCCATACAGTGAATTGTTGCACAATGGTAGTACCAAAGTAATTAATTGGTAGAACCAAGTAAGACTAAATTTGATGGTTTCATATCTGTTTCCCGTTCATCTCAGTTCCTGAGTATTCATAAAAAGAAGAAATTGTGGTAGAGTCAGAAAGAAGCGATAGCCATTTTTAGTGACTGTACAGAAAAATTAGGGGAGGTCTTGTCTTTATGCTTCTATCCTGTTTAGCCATTGTTCCAATACTTTGGCTGATTATTGCGCTCACTGTTTTAAAAATGCCCGGTCACAAGGCATGCATCAGTGCTTTAGTTGTTGGCGCTATTATGGCCCTGACACTTTGGCATATGCCAGCGACAGATTGCTTAACTTCTGCAATAGAAGGGTTTGCCGTTGCGCTGTGGCCCATTATTCTTGTTATAATTGCTGCTATCTTTACTTATAATCTGTCTTTAAAAACCGGTGCAATGGAGATCATCAAACAGATGCTCACCAGTGTTTCCGCTGATAAACGTATTTTAATTCTGCTAGTCGGATGGTGTTTCGGCGGCTTTCTGGAAGGCATGGCCGGTTTCGGCACGGCAATTGCAATTCCAGCAAGTATGCTGGCAGGAATGGGAATGAACCCAATTGAAGCCTGCATTGTATGCATGATCGCCAACATGTTCCCAACAGCGTTTGGATCGGTTGGCATTCCAACCGTTACCCTGCAGGCCATCACCGGACTGCACATGCTGCCGCTGGCCTTTACAACCGTGTTTCAAATGGTGCCATTTATGATCTTGTCACCATTTCTAATGGTAATTGCCGGAGGCGGCGGCCCCAAAGCCCTTAAAGGTGTCGTGGGCATTACTCTGGTCTCAGGAGTATCCTTCGTTGTACCTGAACTCATCGTTTCCTATTTTCTAGGTCCAGAGCTGACCGTAATTGTGGGCTGTGTTGTTTCCCTTGTCTGCACATTTTTAATGGCTAAAGCCCGCAAGAACAAACCAATTCCTGCGGAATACGATATGAACAACATTGTCTCCGGTGCCATTGCAAAGAACGAACCGGAGCAGAGCAACGTTTCCGGCACCATTGCAAATACCGAATCGGAGCAGAGTAACGCTTCCGGCGCCATTGCAAATACCGAATCGGGGCAGAGCAAACCGGCAGCAATGAAGCTGTCTGTTGCCCTAATGCCCTTTATCCTCATCTTTGTTTTCTTACTGCTGACGTCTAAACTCGTTCCGCCCATCAACAGCTTCCTTTCCAGCTTTAAATCCACACTGCAGATCAGTTCGGCTCACGGTGCCGGCAAAATCTCATTTGCTTGGATCAATACCCCGGGTGTGCTAATCTTTATTGCAGCGATTCTCGGCAGTATCGTGCAGAAAGCTAACGGGAAAATGATGAGAGAAGCTTTCACCGGAACGATGAAACAGATGTCGAAAACCATCATTACAATTATGGCTGTGCTGGCAGTCGCAAAAATCATGACTTATTCCGGTATGATTTCAGACATGGCACATCTGTTTGTCACACTCACGGGTCACTACTATCCATTCGTAGCACCTATTATTGCCGCTATCGGTGCATTTGTCACTGGAAGCGGCACCAACACTGAAGTACTTCTCGGTACTTTGCAAACAGCTGCTGCACAGCAAATCCACATTTCCCAGTATTGGCTTGCTGCAGCAAACTCTTTGGGAGCCGGCATCGGCAAAGTAATTTCTCCTCAGTGTATTGCTACTGCTGTAGCGGCTGTCAGTTTAGTCGGTCAAGACAGCAAAGTGCTGCGTGCTATGATGAAGTGGGCTCTCATTACACTCGTAATTGCCTGTCTGGTCATTGGCTTCGGTGTCTCCCTTACCCCTGCCTGACACAGTATTGAATTCCCATAATCTAAACATTCAGTTGGCGTTGGCATAAAGTCACGAAAAATATTAACCTATACTGGATTGTCAAAAGCGCCCATTCAACGTTACATGCGTTAGATGGGCGCTTTTTATTTTGGAAATCCAAAAAGGCGCTTTGCCGTTTCGTACAAGTTATTGACCGTGCCCAAATAAATAAACGATTTTAAAGGAAAGGCATTTTTGAATAGCGGAATCTATATACTGAAAGGGATGTGAAAGATACCGCACACAACATAATCGCTGCGCTGATTGCCTTTGTGAATACCGTTTTCGATACATAAGGCAGCATCCGAAAATCTAACCAGTTAGTAGATGGTCATCTGAAGGAACTGGGGCAAGAAGTGGAAAAGTACGATACATCACCGGATTGACGACATTCATGATGAACTGGAGGTATTGGAGAAATGAAAGTAAACTGGCGAGTACGGCTTCAAAACAAGGAATTCTGGCTTGCAGTCATCCCTTCGGCTTTACTGCTTGTCCAGACATTCGCAGCTGTGTTCGGATTTCAGCTTAACTTTGGTGACTTGGGCAACCGCCTTCTTGCAGTTGTCAACGCGGCCTTTGCACTGCTCACGATTCTGGGAATCGTGAACGACCCCACCACAGCCGGACTTTCGGATTCGGCACAGGCGCTTAACTACACAAAACCAAAAACTGCAAATAAAAAATCCTGACAGATATACTGAAAAATGCTAAGGCCGGTAGTTTCTCATTTAACTACTGACCTTAGCATTGAAGTTCCTATTTTAATGATTTTGCTAATTTTATAATCTTACCTTCAATTGTGTGAATTACAGAAATGAACTCTGCATCACTTTTCCCTGTTGGGTCGGTCAGCCCCCAGTCATCGCATTGTTTGCATGGCAGATAGGGACATACCACGTGACAACCCATTGTTATGACCACATCCACAGGCGGTAATTCCGTAAGCAGTTTTGGATGCTGACTCTGTCCCATATCAATTCCATAGATCTGCTTCATAAGACGTACCGCATCTGGGTTGATAACATCCTTTAGTTCTGTCCCACCAGAATAACTTTCAAAAACGTCAGCGGCAAAGTGCTTTCCCAATGCCTCAGCTATCTGACTTCGACAGGAGTTATGGACACAGATAAAAGCTACCTTTGGTTTGCTCATACTGAAACCGTCCTAACGAAATTCATCTTACTTTTTGCAGAATTTTCACAACATCCTCGGTCTTTAGGACTTTTCCGTAAGAGACTACCTTTCCATCTATCACAAGCGCCGGCGTTGACATCACGCCGTAGGCAGCTATTTGTGAGAAATCGGTCACATGGTCAATCGTCGTATCCATACCGAGCTGCTTAAGGGCTTCCTTTGCAGCTGCTTCAAGCTGGTTGCACTTTGCGCATCCGCTTCCAAGCACCTTCACACTTGCCCCCGCGGTTTTAGCGCTTTCAGCCTTTGCCATGCTTTCCGCATTGCAGTTTCCCCCGCAGCAGCAGGATTTCTCTTCCTTTTTCTTTTTAAATAATGACATTTTCAGTTCGCTCCTTTATCAGTTATTGTGATTGGTCAGCAGCAATGGCCCTCGCAGGAACAGCCAGTTTCCTTGGATTTTTGTGTACCGTGCGGTGGCACCCAGCTTGTGTTGTCTCCAACATAAGTAATCGCTCCAGTCGGACAGCGGTTCCCGCAGTTGTGACAATGGTCAATGCAGGCTTCCGGATTTTTCACGACAGGTGACGGAGCCTTTGCAGAATCAAAAACACCATGAGGACACTTTGCAGCGCAGGTGCCGCATTCTGCACAGACAAGATAATCAATAACGGGATACCATGTTTTTGCCATAATATTTTCCTCCTATAGAATCAGCCCTTGAAAAGCATTGAAAAAGTAGCCTACAAGGATAATACCGACCGTGCATATGACGATAAACAGTGCCAGCAGCTTTGGTTTGACCGCTTGACGAAGCATAATCAATGACGGCAGGGACAGCGTAGTGACCGCCATCATAAACGACAGGATCGTACCAAGCTGCGCACCTTTGTATAATAGTGCCTCCGCAATGGGAATTGTGCCGAAGATGTCGGCGTACATTGGGACACCGATAAGGGTTGCCAGAACAACGCCGAAAGGATTTTTACTTCCGAGTACAAGTGATACCCATTCTGCTGGAATCCAGTTATGGATAATTGCACCGATGCCCACGCCAATCAAAATATAGGGAAATACTTTTTTGAAGGTAGACACCATCTGCTCCTTCGCATAAATCAGCCGATCCTTCTTTGTCAGGTCCGGTGATTCAATGTCCACGCTTCCGGCCGTCAAAATAAAGCTCTCCACATATTTCTCCATGTGCATCTTTTCAATGATCGTGCCACCGACAACCGCGACGATCAGACCAACGACTACATAGATGATAGCCACCTTTGCTCCAAATATGCTCATCAGCAGAAAAAGCGAGCCAAGGTCAACCATTGGGGAGGAAATCAGGAACGAGAATGTTACCCCAACAGGAAGTCCGGCTGACGTGAAACCGATAAACAGTGGAATGGAAGAGCAGGAACAAAACGGCGTTACCGTACCCAGAAGTGCCGAAATGCAGTTTGCCCCAATGCCATGGAAACGCCCCAGAATTCGTTTACTGCGCTCCGGCGGAAAATAGCTTTGTATATAACTGATAAGAAAAATCAAGCAACACAGAAGTATGGTAATCTTAATTACGTCATAAAGGAAAAACTCGATACTTCCGATTAAACGGGTAGACGTGTCAAGGCCCATGGCGGATAGTCCGTTTCCAATCAGTCCGTCCAGCCATTTCATGCCAAGAATCTGATATTGGAAAAAGTCCCAAATCGCTTTTAGTATCTGCATGGGAGATAAACCTCACTTTCATCAAATAACAATCATGTCATATCAAATAATTTTGATGTGTTCTGCTCTTAAAAGCCACTGTCACGATGACTTTTAAGGGCAGCAGCATATATTCTCTTCTTTAGCTGCGTTCGGCGTTGTTAATTCCTTCAGCAAAGTGCAGGCATAAGCACTGCCCTGTTCACTGATTTTATAATGTGTCCATTTGCCTTCCTGCCGGCTCTCCACAATACCCGATTCAACCAAAATTTTCATGTGGTAAGAAAGTCCCGACTGTCCCAAGTCCAACTGTTCCAGCAAAACACAGGCGCATTTCTCTCCGCCGCGCAAAAGTTCAAGTATGCGTAAACGCTTTTCATCGCAAAGTGCTTTGAACACCTTTGCATGTTTCTCATAAACCGTTGTCAAATTATCACCTCATATCAAAATTATTTGATGTGTTATTAGTATATGCGCCAAATCAAATTTTGTCAATATGAAATATTATTATTTATGATTTATCCAAACGATAAGGGTGTCCTATGCAGGCTATATGATAAACGGACCTTTGAAAGAAAATCTTTTCAAAAATAGTCCCTCACATCTTTGGTGCATCTGCTCCTCCCTGCCTTATCCGGATACGATTCTCCTACGGGCAGGAACTGCAGGGCCGATTGTCCCCGAAAATAATGCTGGAAAACCGTCAGAATTTTGCCTATCCGTCTATAACGGCAAAATCAATACAAGAAAAAGCCGCCCCGAAAGGCGGCAGCCATCACATTGACTGACAAACATCAGCGCATTTTTTACATTCAGCGGCGCATTTCTGGCAGTGATCATCTTTAAACTTTGCACAATCGGTGGAGCATTCATTGCAAACAGTCGCACACAACTGGCAAAATTTCTTGACATGTTTGGAATCTGAAGACATCAGACATGCAGCTTCTTTACAGATGCTGGCACATTCCATCATTTGTCCAATGACATCCTTCCGAGCCGATGCATCAGACTCACCAAGACACAACTTGATACACTCATGACACGCCTGTGCGCACCGATTACATTCATCAATACAAGTTTGATATTTGTCAGTACAGTTACAAACTACTCCCATTTAAACTGCTCCTTCATGTTTTTAATTCTTTTATTATTTGCATACGTTTCCAAAATATTCAAAAGCAATGGATCTATATTAAATAAGTGGACACCTGAAGTAACTATCAATTATAATTAAGTA
>ENA-UOOI01000296-UOOI01000296.1-fermentation-metagenome-genome-assembly--contig:-NODE-296-length-64360-cov-21.417666_pt1 | contig 64360 bp, 85 predicted proteins | sample MGYA00245779_ERZ724027 | MGnify/ENA primary metagenome ERZ724027 (study PRJEB28704, sample SAMN03018318) | fermentation metagenome | biome: anthropogenic terrestrial biome; feature: soil; material...
AACAATACTGCAAAGCAGATTGTAGACTTTTTTGCTAATCCTGAAAGACAGGCCTCCTGCAATTATGTCGTCGGTGGAGATGGAAGTGTTGGTATCAGTGTAGAAGAGAAGGACCGTTCTTGGTGTACTTCCTCAGGAGCAAATGACCATCGTGCAATCACGATTGAAGTTTGCAGTAATATTCAAGGAACAGAGGTAACTGATAAGGCCTATACAGCTTTGATTGAACTTGTAGCTGATATCTGCAAGAGAAATAATATCAAAAAGCTTGTATGGTCAGAGGACAAGAATTCTCGTGTAAATCATTTGAACGGCTGCAATATGACCGTCCATCGTGACTATGCTAATAAATCTTGTCCGGGTCCTTGGCTGTATGAGCGCCACGGAGCTATTGCTGACGCAGTGAACAAGAAATTAGGAACCACTACTGAAACTGAAAAACCTGCTACTCCAGGCACACTTTACAGAGTGCAGACGGGTGCTTTTGGAGTTAAAGCCAACGCAGATGCTTTCCTCATTAAAGTAAAAGCCGCAGGGTTTGAAACTTATATGGTTAAAGTGGGTAATCTGTATAAGGTGCAAGTGGGTGCTTATTCTGTTAAGGCTAATGCTGAAAAGACTATGGCTTCTCTGAAGTCTAAGGGGTTTGATGCATTTATCACAACTGAATCCGGAACTTCTGCATCTGCTTCGGAAGTTGCAGCACTTAATATCGGAGACAAAGTCAAACTTGCATCCGGTGCTCCTTCATATGGAACAAGCAAGCAATTTGCATCCTGGGTATATTCTTCTACTTTGTATCTGAGAGAACTTTCTGGAAATCGTGCAGTTATTTCAACGCTGAGGACTGGAGCTGTCACAGGTGCTGTAGATAAGAAGTACCTCACTAAAATCTGATTATTTCCTCCTTTTGATAGGCGGCGTCTGAGTTGGTCACTTGGGCGTCGCCTTGTTTTAATTATTTCTTGAATAATTTTAAGAAAACCCTTGACAAATCACTCAGTATGTATTACAATACAAACATAAACAGAAAGGAGGGCTAATATGATTCAAATCAAAATCGGCGACCCTATTAAGTTGAAGCCGACTCCGTTGTCGCCGAAATCCGGATTCATATCGTTTCCGTACGACAGTCAATTAGTCGAATATATTAAGTCATTGGGTAACCGAGTTTATTTACCCGAATCAAAGATGTGGGAAGTACCTTTAACAGCAGTTCCTACTATATGTAACAAATTAACCACGCGAGACATTGAGATTGTGGGCGAGATGGTTAAGGAAACCAAAACCCAAGTACAACTACCAAAGGGGTTCACATTTACGACACAGCCATATAATCATCAATTAGAAGGTGTACTATATGGTCTAGCAAATGACACATTTCTTCTAGGCGACGACCAAGGTCTTGGAAAAGCACTTTCGCTAGATACAAAAATTTATACACCAACTGGTTATAAGCTGATGAAAGACATCAAGGTGGGCGACTATGTGTTCAACAGAACTGGAACTCCTGTGAAAGTAACTAACACATTTTATCATAAAAATGTTGAAATGTATAAGTTCACATTCTCAGACGGTAAGCAGATTAAATGTTGCAAAGACCACCTGTGGAAAGTATATGACCAGGAAATTCCAAAAGTAGTAGACACAAATTGGTTTCTGCTAAAAAATCATAGAGGTGTTGTTAGAAAGGACGCCTTGAGGAATTCAACTAACTATAATTATCGCATTGACAGATGTTTACCTGCTAAATTCAATAAACAATCAATACCTCTGGATGCTTATGTAGTTGGGGTGCTACTCGGAGACGGTTCCATAACAGCAGATGCTAGATTAACTACAACAGATGAGTTTATTCTTGATGAAATACAGAGAAAACTTCCTGACGGTATTAAAGTATATCAACCTTCCTCTCTTAAAGGTACAATAGACTACTATATCGGAAGGCCTTTAGGAACAAGTGCTAAACGCAACGAAGTTAAGGCAGCATTAAGCCAACTCAATTTAATTGGATGCAACTCGCACACCAAGTTTATACCAGATTGTTATAAGTATAATACCATCGAAATACGCAGAGCAATCCTTCAAGGTTTGCTAGACACTGACGGTTATGCATCTGCAGATAATTTGCTTCAATACACAACGGTGTCTAAACAACTATGTGAGGATGTTGAATTCTTAGTGGAAAGTCTTGGAGGAATGGCTGTTATTGGTGAGTGCAAAGGTGCATACACGATAACAATTAGAATCGATAATCCGCAAGAGCTCGTAATGCTGCCTAGAAAGAAGAGTAGATTACAACCAAGGAAGTTCAAACCCTGTAGATATATAACAAACATTGAAAGAATTGATAACAGTGATGCAAAATGTATAACAGTAGACGACTCGGAAAGTTTATATCTAGCAGAGCATTTTATTGTTACGCACAACACAAAAGAGATTATAGACCTAGCTATCGCTCGTAAGCATTCTGAAGGAATGAAGCATTGCTTAATCATCTGCGGTGTAAACGGTACGAAATATAACTGGGTGGACGAAGTTCATACTCATAGTAAAGAAGATGCTTGGGTTATTGGAACTCGATATACAAAGAGAGCTCCTGTGAAGATGATAGAGGGTACGAGTAAGGATAAATTAGATGACTTAATGAACTTGCCGCCACACTTCTTCATTATTACTAATATTGAGACTCTTCGTGCAATGCCAACAAAAAAGGGCAACAAAACAGTCTTTCCGATAGCAGAAAGAATTCAGAAATTATGTGATATGGGTCAAATTGGAATGGTAGCATTCGATGAGGCTCATAAAGCAAAGAACCCCACTTCACAGCAGGGTAAAGCACTCTTATCTATTCAGCCTAAATATGCTATTCCAATGTCAGGAACATTCCTTGTAAATAGTCCATTAGACCTTTATGTTCCTCTAAAGTGGGCTGGATTTGAACAGCATAGTTTTTATCAGTACAAGCAGCATTATTGTGTCATGGGTGGTTTCAATAACCAAGAAGTTATTAGCTATAAAAACCTAGATGAAATAAGAGCCATTCTTGATAAGGTAATGCTTAGAAGAACCAAAGACGAAGTTCTTGACCTTCCTCCTAAGATTCATACTGTTGAATATGTGGAAATGAACAAGGAGCAGAAGACAATATACGACGAAGTCAAGAAGGAAGTTAAGAGCAGCATTGACAAATTAAGAATTAGCAATGACCCTCTATCTCAGATGATAAGACTTCGTCAAGCAACGGGTTATCCTGGTATCCTGTCATCCACAATTACGCAGTCCGCTAAAATGGACAGAATGGTAGAACTAATAGAAGAGATTACATCTGTTGGACAGAAGGCAATCGTCTACAGTCAATGGGAACAGATGACCCTTATCATGAAGCAGAAACTTAAGAGATATAATCCTGCTTATATTACCGGAGATGTTAAATCTGAAATCCGTATGCAGGAAGTTTCAAGATTTCAGAACGACCCAACCTGTAAAGTAATTATCGGAACAATTGGTGCAATGGGCACCGGACTTACTTTGACTGCAGCTTCGAATGTCATTTTTATAGATGACCCGTGGAATAGAGCCTTGAAAGACCAAGCAGAGGACAGAGCACATCGTATCGGTACGAAAGGAACTGTTCGTGTAATAACTATTGTATGCAAAGAAACTATCGACGAAAGAATTTTGGACCTTGTATATAGAAAAGGTAAGATGGCAGACTTGCTCATAGACGGTAAATTCGAAGGCAGAAATAAAACAGCATTTATTGATTATTTGCTGAGTTAATCAAGGAGGAAGAAATGAATTATAAAAAGAGAAGTCGTGATAGAATGAGAAAAAGAAAACTTCGGAATAGAAGAATTTTATTTGGACTCATTATAGTCACAGTGGTGGGTTCTGTGGTGTGTGTATTTGCACCAAAAGAAATACCATATGAGAAAGAAGAGTCAGTGTCTCAAGTTATTGCTCCTATTTACGAACCGCCTCAAGAAGTTACGATTACAAGTACGCTCACTCATGAATCTTCGGAACCTACACAGGAACCGAAGACTACATACACAGAAGATGAACTATTCTGTATGGCTGCAGCTATCTATAACGAAGCTGGTGGTGATGCTTGTTCAGATGAAACTCGAATGTTGGTGGGTTATGTGATATTAAATCGAGTTAAAGACCCAAGATTTCCAGATTCTATTAGAGAAGTTTTGGAAGCAAAGAGCCAGTACGGAAAGTTTTACTGGACAGGAGTTAAATTCGCAGACAGAAGTTCTAAACCAGAAGAACAGCATGAGGTGGAAAGAGCATACGAGACAGCAAAGAGGGTATTATCAGAACCCTCAACAATTCCTGAAACAGTCGTGTTCCAAGCTGAATTTGAGCAAGGGACCGGTGTTTATAAATATCAAGACGGCATATATTTTTGTCACGCAAAGGAGGTGAAATAAATGGGAGAATTAAATGCAGGATACTTGACTATCGGTAGAGCCGCCCATGTCGTCGGAGTTTCAACCCAGACGATTACTCGATGGTACAAGTGGTGGGAAAGTGATGGATTCGAACATCCATCAGACCTTTATCTTCCGCCTTATTACTATAAGGACAAGAGGAAGACGAAGCACTTCAAGAAGGAAGACATCATGTTCCTGAAGGAGTTCCACAATAAGCTCCAAACTACTCACAAGGGTGTTATGGCAGACTTCAATGCTGCTTATCAGTGGGGTAAGAGAGGAGAAAAGATTCTTGAAAACAGAGAAACTAATTCTACTGAAGTCAAGAAGAAAATGAGATAATAAAATAGGAGGAAAAAAATTATGGCAACACGCAGAAGCGTAAACGCACAACCCAAAGAAAGTCTTGACGACATGATTTTAATTTATGCCAGAAAGAAAGAAGAGCTTGACCCGCTCAAAAAAATGGTAGACGAATATGGAAAGAAAATTAAGTCAGAGATGACAGACAAAGACCTTTCTGAATACACCGTCGGTGATGTGAGAGCATCAATTAGTGTGACTCCTAAAGAAGACTTCAATGAGCTTCAAGCTATTGAAATTCTTAGAAAGAGTCTTACACCCGAGCAATTCAGCAAAGCAGTAAAGACAAAAGAGTATTTGGATGACGATGCATTTGAGGCTCTGGTTTATAACCATGAAGTAGATGCTTCTATTCTAAACCCTTGTCGTGTTCCAAAAGAACCTACAATTACTCTTCGTCTCGGAAAAGCAAAGAAATGAGGTGTATAGGATGAAAGTTATTCGTGCAGGATATGAAATCATGACTCCGATTCCTCGTGAAATTATTCTAAAACAGCTTGAACGCTGTGGAAGAGTTTGCTATAAGAGCGAGGATAAGATTACAGAGGAGAGTGCATCTAAATTCGTAAAGGGTCTTGTTAAAAGCGGACACGAAGCAATGATTGAGCATTTCTCCATTACTGTGAAATTCATTTGTGACCGAGGTGTCACCCACGAGATTGTTCGTCACCGTATTGCCAGTTATGCTCAAGAATCTACGAGATACTGTAATTATGGTAAAGAAGGTTTCGGCGGAGAAATCACGGTTATTGCTCCCCTGTTCTTAGAAGAAGGAACAAAAGGATGGGACATCTGGAAGAACAACTGTGAAGCATCTGAAAAGGCATACTTTGATTTGCTCGACTGGGGATGTACACCTCAAGAAGCACGCTCTGTTCTTCCAAATAGCCTTAAGACAGAAATTATCGTAACAATGAACCTTCGTGAGTGGAGACACTTCTTCAAACTCAGAGCACTGGGAACTACTGGAAACCCTCACCCTCAAATGCGTGAAGTAGCACTTCCTCTTCTTAGAGAGATGAAAGATGTTCTTCCAGAAGTGTTTGGAGATTTGGAGGAGAAGAATGGATAAGGTGCAAAGACATCAGGAGATATGTAATTATCTCTCGAATCTGTATGAAACTAAGAATAAAGATTACGGTGACAGCTTCGCAAAGTCTTTTGATGAATATGGAATGACAATGTCTTGTATTCGTCTGGAAGACAAATTGAACAGACTCAAAGCACTCACTGTTAAAAATCAGAGTCAACAAGTCAAAGATGAGTCTGTGGAAGACACTTTGATGGACCTGGCCAACTATGCTATTATGACCATAATCGAATTACAAATTAAGGAGGAAAAGAATCATGGCGAAAGTAAGTAAGAAACAGTTCCCTGATATTCCGAAGTGTGCGTATGCAGGGGACGAAGCAGACGAGTACTGCTCACAGTGCAACGGTATCACAATGAATGTAGAGAGTGAGGAGTTCTCTTGTAAGGAGTGCCAAAGTTATACTGAACCTGAACCTGTAAAGGAACAAGAGCCTGTATCACCCACAGAGAACAACGAGACGCCACGAGATGAAACGGAAAAGGTTGAGGCGGACACTTATACCCCTCAGGGTATTACCACTTCAATCAAGGCGGAATCTGGGCTTAGCATTGAAACCAAAAAAGGCTGGTATCGCTTTACTTATTCAGAAGAGCGTATTGTTCCTGAAACTGCGAATATCGAAAAGGAACGCGAGTGCTTATGGAACGATGTCAACAGAGAAGTAGACCGTCAAGCAGAAGAAGTGCAACTGATGTTAAAAAACTAAGAAATAATCAAACCCGGTTGTATTTGTGTTCATAATGTAGTATAATAACAGTACAACATTTATTTTAGGTGTTGTACTGTTATTTACTAAACTATGGAAAGGAGTTATGTATATGAAAATCAGATTTGAGCTCGACCCTGAATTAGCATTGCGAGAGAAAGGAACTATTCTTGTATGCAAGGAACTACTCAGCAAAGGAATCAAGCCTACCATCAATAACATCAAGCAGAATAGCGAGGACGCAGAGCGTTCCATTAGTACCTCTCTTCGTAAGCTGACTGCGTTTGGGTATTACAAGGCTATCAGATTCAGGGTCAAAGATGGTCCTGGATTTGATTGGAAATACGAAATCCAAGAAACTCGGGAGGTGGAATAATGAAAGACACAGATTTCATTTATATACCAGGATGGGCAATCAATCGTCTTGGCCTGAAAGGAAACGAACTTCTAATTTATTCTATGATATACAGTTATAGTAGAGATGGAATAAATTGGTACCGAGCACCTCAGGAGTATCTTGCAACCTGTATAGGAGCAAGTGTGTCTACTGTCAAGGACTGTCTGAAAAAACTCGATGAAAAGGGACTCATTACCAAGAGAACAGAGGTTTACAAGGGTTCTGTAAATCGTGTCTACTATCAAGCAGTTGCTGACCAGTACGAAAACGGTACTGGTAAAACAGAACGACCAGTACCGAAACGGTACGGGTGTACCAGTACCGAAACGGTACTTAATAATACAAAAAGAGATATATCAATAAATGTACCGTCGACTGCGTCGAGCGGTAAGCGTTCTCTGCTGAAAAATGATTCCCTTGTTTCAGAGAAATCAGACAAAGCGAAGAAGGATAAAGTCGAGAAGTTCGTTTTAGAATGTCATCATATTTCAGATGAGTTTGAATTTGATTCGAAAGTATCAGATAAACTCGTCGACTTCTTCAGAATGCTCGGTCAGCAAGGAACTTTCCTTCCTGAAGTAACTATAAGAGCTCAACTGGAAGAGTTATATACCTTCAAGGCAAACGAGCAGATGACAATCATTTCAGATACTATTCGTTCAGGATGGAGGTCACTTCGCTATGCTGCTGAAAAAGTGTCCAAACAGGAAACTCCTTCTTTTGACACTTCAAAGCCTGGTTCATTTCAGCCAAAGGACCCAAAGAACGATAGAAGAGCAGAACAATATAAAGATGACGAGGTGTTCTAATGAGACCAGAGGAGTGTTGGTACCTCGGAGTTTGCCCAAAGTCTCCGGGTGGGTGTAGCAATACTTGTCTCCGGTACGTAGAAATGCTGAACCTTGTACAGCAGTCTAATATTCCTCCGTCAAAGTGGATTCCATTGAAGCTAAGACCTGGAAAAGACAGACCTGCATTCATTCGTTTACAGGAAATCAAAGATGACATTGAGAACTGGACGAAGAGCGGAGGTAGTCTGTACATATATTCAGACGCATTTGGTAACGGCAAGACAAGTTGGGCGATTAAGTTGATGCTCGCATATTTCAACAAAGTGTGGGCAGGTAACGGTTTTAGGCGAAGAGGAATCTTCGTGTCTGTTCCAGAATTCATGGACAGAAACAGAGAAATAATCAATAACCGTGATGAAGAATTCGTAAAGATACGAGAAGACATATTGGGATGTGACCTTGTCATATGGGACGACATCACATCTATTAAGCTGACAGACTTCAATCATGCAGTCCTGCTCAATTATATAGACGCTCGTGTGCTTTCGAATAAAGCAAATATATTCACGGGAAATGTGGACTACGAAGGAATGGTACGAAACCTTGGCGGACGACTGGCAAGCAGAGTATGGAACGCAAGTGAAATCGTTCAATTCGTAGACCAAGATAAGCGAGGTGTCTACCATGATTGAACTGCAAGTATTGTCTAAAGTTCTGAAAGAGAGGAACGCATCTATTCTAACTCTGAATGGTATCACCGAGGATTATTTTATCACATATCCTGATGAGTACGCATTCATTATGAACCATATAAGAGAATATGGTAATGTGCCGGACAAAGAAACATTTCTGTCGAAGTTTTCTAACTTCACTATTGTAGATGTGACAGAGTCAGACAAGTACCTTATCGAGACATTCAACGAAGAGCACTTGTATTCTCTCACGGTTCCTGTTATAAATAAACTTGCCGACATTATTCAGACGGATTCAAGAGCCGCGGTGGAATATTTACAGTCGCAGTTACCTTCTCTCGTACAGAATAATGTGGTATTAGGAGTAGACATTGTATCACAAGCCAAAGAAAGGTTGAGAGAGTGGCAAGAACGAAGAGAGAACAAGGATAGGTTCTGCATACCTACTGGATTCGAAGAATTGGACGAAATCACAGGAGGGTGGCAGAGAGGAGAAGAGTTTGCTGTCCTTTTCGCAAGAACTGGACAAGGTAAATCTTGGATTCTTATTAAGACACTTGAACACGCTTGGAGAATTGGAAAAAGAGTAGGTCTTATCGAACCCGAGATGTCGGCTATAAAAACGGGATATCGTTTTGATACTCTTTCGGGAAATATATCAAACTCTGCACTTACTCGAGGGGATGATGCTCCAGATTATGAAAAGTATATCGAACAGCTTTCTAAAAATGAGATACCTTTCTTCGTTGCAAGTCCGAAAGATTTTAGACGAAACATTACAGTATCTAAATTGAGAGCTTTCATAGAGTCAAATAAACTCGACATACTTGGTGTAGATGGAATAAGTTACCTTAAAGATGAGAGGAAGCAGCGAGGAGATAACAGGACCACAGGACTTACGAATATTTCAGAAGATTTGATGGACCTGTCCATTGAATTAAAGATTCCGATTATTGTTGTTTGTCAGTCAAACAGAGAAGGTGCAAAAGACGATGATGCTCCTGACCTTGAAAACATCAGAGATTCTGACGGTATTGCATATAATGCTTCGACTGTAATCGCTGCTCGTCAGAAGGGTCCTGGTATTGAACTTACCATTCGTAAGAACCGAAATGGTAAGAGCGGTGACAAGTTAATTTATCTATGGGACATAGATAAGGGAACATTCCAGTATATCCCGAACGAAGAAGCAGAAAGAGATAATTCAGAGGAAATTAAGAAAGCGAAAGAAGACTTCAAAGATGGTTCCGAGGTATTTTAAGGAAGAGGTGTTAATATGGGATATCGTAACAATTTTAAGAAGAAGTCAAATAAGATTATCGTAGCTCCTCAAACACTCTATCATCTGCATCAACTTGCGCAGATATGTGGATATAAGACTCTTGGAAAGGTAGTGGATAAACTTGTCCGAGAGAAAATGGAAGAATTGAAAATGAGGTGATAAATTGTTCAGCGTAAATGGAAACCCTTTGATTGCAGATGAACAGGATGTTCTAGAAGAACTTCGTAGACAGTGCAATCTAAATGGAAACAATCTATTCAGAGTATTCAAGCCCTCTGGAAAAGACGATATAATGACGAATTGCCCGTTCCATAAAGACGGACAAGAGAGAAAACCGTCCTTTGGTATTTCTCGAGTAGACGGAAAATGTCACTGCTTCACCTGCGGGTGGGCCGGAACTGTCGACCAGATGATTTCAGAGGTATTTGGACATTACGACGACGGCGGAGATTTTGGTCGTAAATGGCTTTCAAAGAACTTCCTAACAGTTGCCGTAGAGTCACGCAAACCTTTGGAGCTCAACCTATCTCGTGGCGAGAAGCGGCAAGTAATACCCGCACCTGGGTTTACGGAACAAGAGTTGGATAGATATAGATACTATCATCCATATATGTATGAAAGAGGGTTAACCGATGAAATTATTGAAGAGTTTGATATTGGGTTTGATTCTAATTCTGAGTGCATTACTTTTCCTGTCTATTACGCTGATAAGACTCCCGCTTTTGTGGCTCGTAGGAGCGTTAAAGTTAAGTTTTTTAATTACCCGGAGGGAGTTGAAAAACCTGTGTACAGTGCTGAAAGATTTGTATCAGGTAAATATTCAGAAGCTATAATCTGTGAATCTTTCTTTAACTGTTTGACCTGCTGGAAACACGGAAGGCCGTCGATGGCTCTTATTGGAACGGGTACGGAGTATCAGTATGATGTTTTACGAAAGCTACCTGTTCGTAAGTATGTTCTTGCTATGGACCCGGATGAAGCTGGAAGACGAGCAATGGCAAAGTTAAAGAAGGCTCTAGGCCCAACAAAAGTGATTACCTATTTAGCGGTGCCTTTAGGCAAGGATGTTAATGACTGTGATGAGTTTTTTGAAGAGTTAGAAGAGTATTTATAAAGTTTCTTGAATATTCTAAGGAAAACCCTTTACAAAATGATAACTATGTAGTACAATAATGTTGACGGTACAAAAGTACACGCCACTATTACAAAAGGAGGATACCATGAAACAGAATTATGTAGACCTGGAAGTATTCAACAAGCGAAACGGTACCACAGGTACTGTCGTCAGCCAGGACGAAACTACAATCTCTATTAAGTGTGGAGACGCTATTAAAGCAGTAACAGAAAGCACTTTTTTGAGATGGTATACTATCGTTCCTCAAGATAAGCCTGTTGAAAAAGAGAAAGCAAAAGAACCTGAGACGGTTCCTATGCCTGGAACCCAAGACCAGGATTGGGGAGAAAAAGCATCTGGTAATAAAGAAGATTCCAGTGAAGAGGACAAGAAAGTCCTTCCTTCAGGAGACCCCGGTATCGGGGAGCAGATTCGTGATAAGTTTCTTTCTATCGTGAAGGAACAGTCTAATCAGCATCTTGATATCACCTATGATGAAAAGAATCATAAGGACATTATCAAGTATAATGGTAGAAATGTTTTCGAGTGCACGACAGCCAAAAGACGCTTCAATGTTCTGTGTCATCCCAAATCTTTAACACCAGACAACCTCAAGCGTGCAACGAAGATTTTTCCTAAAGAATGGGGATGGTCGTTGAATGTGAAGTTTGTATTCACAGACATCAATCAGTGGCCCTTGATGAAGACAATTATTGTAGATGGACTGTTTTATAGACAGAGAGAGGAGAATAAACAAGATGAACAGTAGAATGACTCGAGCAGGATACGACATCTTTGCTCCTGCATGGGTTAATTATAAAAGGAACTGCAGAATCGGTTCCTACGAAGTTCCAGAATTTACTCCTGGAATGTATCCATTCATGGACGATATGGCAGGGTATGACCCGATGCCGTTTTAGTCAACCATTACAAACTATTGAAAAGGAGAGATTATTATGCCAAGAATTAGTGTTAATGACTCTGAAAATTATCAGAGTAGTCTTAACGGAGAGTGGTTCTCTTTGAAGAATGACAAGGATGTTGCTCGTGTCCAGTTTATGATGGACAATCTGGATGACCTAGATGTGTTTGCGTGCCACAAGGTTAAAATCAGAGATAAGGAAAGATATGTTGATTGCCTTCGTACATATGACGAGCCAATTGATAAGTGCCCGTTCTGTGCCGCTGGTATTCCTGTCAAGCCTGTTCGATTCGTTCTTATGTATCAGCACGATGACAGCAAGGTTAAGATTTGGGAGAGAGGTAAGAACTTCATCGCTAAACTCCAAAGTCTTTGTAATCGTTATCAGCCTCTTTCAGATTATGTGTTTGAAATTGAGAGAAACGGTAAGGCTGGAGATAGGGCTACACGATATGAAATCTTTCCTATGGACCGTGTAGACCCTGTAGATTTAACAGAGGTTGAAAAACCTGAGTTGCTCGGAGGTCTTATTCTTGAAAAGGATGCCGAAGAGATGGACATTTATCTTGATACTGGAAACTTCCCAGCTACAGATGATTCCGCACCGACGGAACAGCCTGCTAGACGAAGTGCTCCTTCTTCAAGACGCACAACTGAAGAAACTGCTCCTGCACCTCGTGGTGGAGTATCTCGTAGAGGAGCACCCGCTTCAAAGGAAACAGAGTCTCTGTCATCTGCACCTGCAAGAGGTCCGGCGAGAGGGAGTCGTAGAGGAACGGACAAGGAGGTTTTCTAAATGGCTGGATTGCTCAAGAGTTTACCTCCACGAGCAACCAGACAGTCTGATTCCGCTATTTTGTCCAAAGCCTCTAAGTCAAGGTCTGTAGCACCTACAGTAAAGGGCGGCGGAAAGGGGATATATGATAGAATATCTACTATCTCCGCCGTTGTCTCTACTAAACTTGGTAAGTACGCAGACCAGTACCTTTTGCTTAGAGACGAAGAGTCCGTTGTGAACTATTTCAGAGAAATTCTGGAGAACGGCTCAGGAGCAATCGATACGGAGACAGACTCCCTTGATACCATTTTGTGTACTCTTGCTGGAGTCTGTCTCTATACTCCTGGACAGAAACCTGCCTACATACCGATGCATCATATCAGTTATGTGACGGGAGTGGAGTCAGCAAATCAGGTTGAAGACAGCGTCGTTCGAAAGTGTTTACAGGAATGCGAAGACGCTGGCGTCAAGTGGATTATGCACCATGCCAAGTTTGATATAAGAGTTCTATTCAACAAACTCAAGGTAATGGTCAGTTGCTATTGGGATACTATGCTCGCTGCAAAGTGTCTCAACGAAAATGAATCAGCAGCGTTGAAAGACCTGCATCTAAAGTATTGTAAGACTCAAGACACTGAGTCTCTCACATATGAGAAACTGTTTGAAGGTATTCCATTCACTCAGATTCCTATCTCAATCGGTTACCTGTATTCAGCGGGTGACGGTGTTAAGACCTGGGAACTGTATGAATTCCAGAAGCAGTATCTCAACAGAAAGAACCTACCAGGACCGTTTGAAGTATTCAGAAACATAGAGATGCCTCTTATCCCTGTCGTTGCTGATATGGAGAACACTGGTATAACTCTGGATATGGAATTTGCTCAACAGCTTTCGGATAAGTACAATGCTCTTCTGAAAGAAAGAGAAGCTAAATTCTACGAAGTGCTTTCGATGTATTCAGAGGAAATTGAAAAGTACAAAGCAATGAACCCGAACCATAAATTGTCCGACCCTGTTTCCATAAACAGCCCGACGCAAATTGCTATCATCCTCTACGATATACTCGGACTTACCTCTCCGGACCCAAAGAAGCCGAGAGGAACAGGTGAAGATATTTTGCTTGCTCTCAATGTTCCGCTTTCACAAGCAATCTTGGATTACAGAGAGACAGCAAAGCTCTTGTCAACTTATGTGGATAAACTTCCGTCAGTAGTTAATCCAAAGACAGGAAGAATCCATTGTAGCTTCAATCAGTACGGAGCAGCAACGGGTCGGTTCAGTTCCTCAGACCCAAATCTTCAAAATATACCGAGCCACAATAAAGAAATCCGGAGAATGTTTACAGCGTCTGAAGGATATGTTCTAATCTCTTGTGACTTCAGTTAGGTTAAATTGGCTGAAGTAAAACTCTGTTAAGTCGGTGAAACCCAGAACGGGCAATACCGAGCAAGATTTATCCTATTGACTTTAATCTAGATATGTGTTATACTTTATACAGGAGGATGATTTATATGTTCATTTACTGTATTACGAATAGAGTCAATGGTAAAAAGTATATCGGGCAAACCGTAAACCCTATATCCGTTAGATTTGCCCAACATTGTAGAGACAGTGAACTATTTACAACTCGTCTTTATTCCGCTATGCGTCATCACGGCATAGATAATTTTGAAGCAGCGCAGATTTGCTCTTGTGACAGCCTTGAAGAACTCAACCAAATGGAGAAATATTATATTGCAAAATATGATACTATGAATCCAGACAAGGGGTATAATATGACAGCAGGTGGAGAAATCAATCCAATGGATTGCGTTCCAGCTAGAGTCAAACACGATTCAATAATGCGAACTCCTGAAGTCCGTAATAAGATTTCGCAAGGTATGAAAGAGTCGTGTGCTCGTAGAGGGGGAGCAACTCCGGAGCATAGACAGAAGTTAAGCGCCGCTATTCAGCGAAGATATGCAGAAGGTTGGCGGCCTGATACATCTAACTATACTCACGAAAAACATCTGCAAGCGGGTAAAAAACTTAGAAAACCCGTGTATTGCTTATCCGCAAAGAATGGTAAGTTTTATAAGCAGTTTGATTCTGTTAAGTCTGCTATTCTAGATGTGTACAAGGTAAATAAGGATGTAAACCCAGAAGGGTACTGCTCTTATGCAGGAAAGATAAAGCGAAGTAGCGATGTAAAGAAAGCTGTAGATGGTTTATTTTGGTTCTACGGTGTGTACGAAGATAAATCGTGTGTAGAGACTATCTCGAAAGAGAGTAGGGGAGAAGCCTCCTCGAAACACAGAGGTCTACTTAATGTAGACAAGATATAGTCCGATACTCCAAGGAATTGGAGAGAGGTGTAGCGAGCCTCGTAACAAACAGCAACAAGAACCGAGAACTTTGGCACACATGTGTCAGGATGAGAACATGATAGGTGCATATTTAGACAACAAGGACTTATATGCTTGGATGGGTGCAAAAGTATATGGTGTTCCTTATGAAGAGTGCAAAGAGTTCAGACCTGACGGTACCGTAAACCCTGCCGGTAAAGAAAGAAGAACTGCAATGAAAAGTGTTCTTTTAGGGGCAATGTATGGAAGAGGTGCAGCTTCGGTAGGTGAGCAGCTAAATCTTAATAGAAAGCAATCACAAAAATTACTCGATGACTTTTACTCTTCTTTCCCGAAGATGAAAAAGTGGATGGACAAGGTTGTTGCCGAAGCACATATAACAGGTTTTGTAGAAACAGCGTGGGGAAGAAAGAGAAGACTTCCGGATTTACTTCTAGAACCTTATGAGTTCCAGATGGTAGACGGACAGCCAGCAGACTTCGACCCGTTGTCGTTTGACGCTCCGGAAGAATTATCAACAGAAGTTCCGGAAAAGACCAAAGCAGAGTACATCAAAAGACTCGAAAAGACTTGGTCGATGAAGGATAGAAGAAATATCATTATGGAAGCCAAGCAAAGAGGAATCAGTATCAAGGATAACAGAGGATTTATCGCAGACGCAGAACGGCAGTGCATCAATTCTATTATTCAGGGAAGTTCAGCTGACATAACAAAGAAAGCAATGATTGCTATTGGAAACAGCGATTATTTGAGACAGCGAAAATGTAAACTTCTTCTTCAAGTTCATGACGAAGTTATCGCAGAGTGTCCGCAAGAATATGCAAAAGAGTGTGCAGATGAGCTGTCTAGACTGATGGTAGAAGCCGCAAAGGAGAAGATAACAGTTCCTATGAAATGCGACGCAGTCGTGTCGAGAGTATGGTACGGTGACCCAGTAGAGGTTTAGGAGGAAGAATATGAGTATCGACAGTTCGGTAAAGCTCTTGGATTATATCAATAAGGTAGCAAAGGAACCCATTTATCTAAACGGTGAACCCTTTGGAACTCTTCCTCCAACCGTGGTGACTTTGTCAGATGCTTTCTTTTGGAAAGATAATTGTACAATGTGCGGAAAATGTTGCCCTAACGAGTCCACAGTCTGGACAAGAGAGGGAATGGATTTCATGAACTCTGTAACAGACGAGGAGTTTCATAGGTGGGGTCTTGACCCTAAGGTTCGTTTTCAGCTTAATAAAACAATCCAAGAGCATCCGGCTGAGATTAACGGACACAAGGTTATATTCTATTCCCACCCAATGGACGATAAAAAGGTTGCCCAACGACTCTCGTGGGAAGACCGCCAAGAGACAACCCGCTGTCACTGGTTGACGGAAAAGGATGGTAACTATGTGTGTTCTATCCATCCTGTAAGGTCTATCACTTGTGGAATGCCTCATTTGAGATTCGTTCATAATCAGAACACACACCACACAGTAATCAGAGTTATGCAGTTCGGAAGAAATTGGGCATTGAAGTGCCCTGTAGAATTCGGACCCAAGGACGAGAAAAGCACTCAGTCTAGAATTGATTGGTTACGAAGACTTTATCATTCTTCTCAGGACCTCGGAATTGATACTTGGCTTCCTGAAATCCTCGAATATTTAGATTCAGGAAAAAGAGTAGCAACAAGGTTCTACGCAGAGAAGAAAAAGAAATTATTTGAAATTAGGAGGTGACAAAGTGGGATTACTATCTAAAAAGACTCAGGAAGATATCAAGGTGTCTACTATCAAATCGGAAGCACTTCCTGGATTTCAGCTCTACTTTGCAGGTAGCCAAAACAAGGTAGCAGAAGCATTTCTGAGAAAGAGCGGAGCAAATAGACTTGCCAGTCAGTTGCTTGACCGTATCGTTATCAATGGTTGGATTGAGGCAAGGAAGAAAGGCGAGTCGAAAGGACACCTGTTTATAGACTCTGGAGCATACTCTGCTCATACAAAGAATGCAGAGTTAGATGTAGATGCTTATATCGAGTATTTGAATTCGATGGATGAAGAACTCCACATCTTTGCTCAGGTTGATAAGATTCCTGGTGTATTCAGAAAGCCGAAGACAAGAGAGGAATTGCTTGAAGCTCCAGAACAGAGCTGGAATAACTATCTGTATATGAGAGATAAACTCAAGAGTCCGAAGAAACTCCTTCCCATCTTTCATCAGGGTGAGGATTATAAGTGGCTTGAGAATATGCTCGAGTGGACAGACGAGAACGGAGAACACATTCCATACATTGGAATATCTCCTGCGAATGACCAGCCCGTCAAGGAGAAAGAGAAGTTTATTGACAAGTGCTTCAAAATCATCGCAAAGAGTTCTAATCCGAATGTGTGTACTCACGCTTTCGGAATGACATCACTGTATATACTGGAAAGGTATCCGTTTACTTCAGCAGATAGTACAAGCTGGATTCTCAACGGAGCAAACGGAAGCATTATGACCAAGTACGGGTCTGTAACAGTTAGTTCGGGAAGACTTAATGCTCCTGACCACATCCGAAAGATGCCGAAAGAGGCCCAGCAAGAAATTCAGAGATATGTGGAGAGCCGCGGATATACAATGACAGGTCTCGCAGATGATTACAAGCAGAGAGTTATCTTCAATATTCAGTATCTTCTGGAGTGGGCTAAAAATTATAAGTACAAGCCCTCCGCAGTCAAGAGAAAGTCTCTCTTTTGAGAGCATAAATCAGTTGAGAAGAGAGTTTTGTAAACCTTTGAAACCCTCTCTTAAAATAAAAATAACAAGGAGAAATCAAAATGGAAAAAGTTTTAGTCAAGGTGAGAAAAGAGTGGAAAGACACGGTGCTTCTTTTAAGAAGCGTTCCGTCGATGTTGATGGTGTTTTTCTGCGTGTCAGTTATTCTGATGAATCTTCTGGCAAACAAGGAGTTCAATACAGGTATTTCGTGGTTAGCACTTGATTGTGGATTTACGATGTCCTGGCTTAGCTTTCTTTGTATGGATATGCTGACGGAGAGATTTGGTCCAAAGGCAGCTATCAAGTTGTCTCTCGTAGCAATGTGTGTCAACTTATTTGTTTGCGGGATGCTAAAAATCGTATCAATGGCGGATGGAAATTGGGGAGAGTTCTATACATTTGGACAAGAGTCTGTTAACGCTGCACTAAATAATACATTTGGAGGAACTTGGTATGTCTTATTTGGAAGCACGGTTGCTTTCATTGTGTCTTCCATAATCAATGCAGGGATTAATCACGGAATTGGAAAGATGTTTAAGAAGAAAGATTTCAAGGAATATGCTGCTCGTTCGTACATATCCACAATGATTGCACAGTTTGTGGATAACTTGATTTTCGCTCTTATTGTCAGCGTAACTTTCTTTGGGTGGAACATGGTTCAGGTAATTACTTGCTCAATTACTGGATGTATTGTGGAACTACTTTGCGAGATTATTTTTAGTCCTATTGGTTACAAGGTTTGTAAGAGATGGGAGAAAGAAAATGTTGGAGCTGAGTATCTTGAGCAAGGAAAGGAGAATGCATAGTGAATATTCTAATTACAGGAGCTTCAAAGGGTATTGGTAAAAGCACAGTTGAGAAGTTTCTGAGTCTCGGTCATGAAGTTGTTGGACTGGATATTTTTCCAGCAGAAGTTGAGCACCCGAATTATAATCATATCATTTGTGATGTTTCAGATGCGGAAAGTTTACCTGATGTAGATATGGTAGAAATTCTAATCAACAATGCCGGAGTTCAGGACGAAGAAATGAGTATTCCTGTAAACTTGTATGGTGTTATTAACTGCACCGAAAAATATGGAATTCAATCTCATATTAAATCTATCGTAAATGTGGCATCAGCCAGTGCTCACTCAGGTGCTGAGTTTCCTCTGTACACAGCAAGCAAGGGTGGCGTGGTCGCATTCACAAAGAACACAGCACTTAGAATAGCAAAGTTTGGAGCCGTTTGCAATAGTATCTCTCCTGGTGGAGTTGTAACGGATATCAATAATCATATTATAGAGAGTCCTGAATTGTGGAGAGCTGTTTTGGACGAAACAATGCTTAACCGATGGGCCAGTTCGGAAGAAATTGCTGATTGGATTTATTTCATGGCAATTACGAACAAGAGCATGACTGCTCAAGACATTTTGGTCGATAACGGTGAGATGGCAAAATCCAATTTCATTTGGTGAGGAGACAAAATGGTAGAGGTAATCGGTATAGTGGCTTCCGTCATGATAGTAGCATCGTTCTTTATGAACGGTGAGAGAACAATCAGAGCTTCCAATATGGTAGGCTCTGTAGTCTTCATCATCTACGGAGTGCTTATAGGCTCATTTAGTGTAGCTTTTCTTAATTCAGCGAGTATTATTATCAATACTATAAAAATCTATAAAATCAATAAGGAGGAAAAATCTAATGAAACAGATGAAAATCGCAACTGAGAAATTCCAGGATATGGTAGCTCGTGCGTCGAAGGGGGCTTCGGAGAACAAACTTCTTCCGATTACAAGCCTTATGGCCTTCGAACTCAAAGACAATGTGCTGACGCTGACCACGACAGACACAGCAAACACGCTTAAGGTGATTTCCGACAAGGTTGAAGGCGACGATATGTACGCTGTGGTTCCGGTGGATTTGTTCAGTAAACTCATCGCAAAGACCACCTCGGAATCCGTCACCATTAAGCTCACGGACAGCAGCCTTGAGGTGAAGGGTAATGGTACATATAACATTCCTCTCATCATGGACGAGGATGGACTTGTTCAGTTTCCTGAATATAAGTTCGAGAAGAAGGGTGACCCAGAAGTTGTCAACTTGACTTCCATCAAGAACATTCTCAACATCAACAAGGCCGCTGTAGCAAATACCATCGATACTCCTTGCCTGTGCGGATACTACATCGGTAAGCGTGTCATCTCCACTGACGAGCAGGTAATCTGCTTTAATGATTTCCAGCTTCTGAAGGAAGATGTTCTTATCTCTCCTGAAATGATGGAACTGCTCAGCCTTAACACGGAGGAGAAAATCAACTGCTATTACAGTGACGGATACTTCCTGTTTGAGACTCCGAACATCGTTCTGTATGGTGCAGAGCATGACGGTAAGGACCTGTTCCCTGTGGAAGAGATTACAGGCTATCTTGACGAAGAGTTCCGTTCTATGTGTAAGCTTCCGAAGATTCTTCTTCAGAATGTTATCGACCGTTTGTCTTTGTTCATCGAGCCGTATGACAAGAACGGTGCATACTTCACCTTTACGAAAGAGGGTGTAAAGGTCACCAGCAAGAAGTCCTCCAGCGTAGAGCTGATTGCTTATCAGGAAAGCAAGGACTTTGCTCCGTTCATTTGCTGCGTAGACATTCCTATGCTGAAAGCTCAGATTGATGCCAATCCGGGTGAGGCCATTGAACTTTGGTACGGCCATGACTCTGCAATTAAAATGACCAGTGGAAAGGTTACACAGGTTATTGCGTTGCTTGAGGACGACAATCTCGAGGATAATAGTGGCAACGACCAGGCGTAAACTTTCTAAGCTGATTGACCAGGCCGTGATGAAGCAGCCCTTAAACAAGGCCTTCCTCACGGACCTGATGTCAGCTATTGAGATGAGAGACCAGAAATACAGACGCAAACCTTCTCAGTATTACAAGCCTTCTTCGTTTGTATGCTTGAGGCAGATGTATTTCATGAGAATCGGTGAGGAAACCGACAATATACGAACTGAATACAATGGAGTAGGGATGGCAGACACCGGAACCCGTCGACACGAAGCTATTCAGGAAGTCCTATTAGAAATGGACGAAATGGGATACGACTGGAAGTATGTTGATGTCGAGGATTATCTCAAAGAAAAATGGGCAGAGCAAAAGTGTCTTACCATTAAGGTTAAGGGAAAGAAAGGTGCCGAGACTCGTCTATTTGACGAAGCACTTCAAATCTCCTTTATGTGCGACGGAATTATTCAGAGAAAGTCTACTGGTCAATATTATCTTTTCGAGTTCAAGAATCAAGTGTCTTTCAAATACAATGGCAAGGAATCTGTGGATAAAGAGCACATTGCTCAGGTATCTTGTTATTGTATGGCGTTAGAGTTAGACCAGGCTTTCGTCGTGTATGAGAATAGAGATGTGTGCACTCTGGAATGCCCAGAGCTTCTCACTGTTACAGAAGAAATGAAGGACGCTTGTTCCTCTAAAATCTTCGAGTGCGATAGCTATGTGGAAAAGATGATTCCTCCACCCCCTCACGAAACCAATAAACCTTGCAGATGGTGCTCATATCAAACTGCTTGTAGAAAGGCTGGTAAATAATATGGAAAAACTCATTAAAAGTGTTCAAGCTATCAAGGAAGAGGAATACGGTAGAGCCTCTGAAAAGTTCGGAGCTGTTAATAACTCGGACCACGAAAGTTTTGCTGTTCTGTTTGAAGAGATGCAGGAAGCATTCGATGAAGTCAAGAACACTGACGGAGCAATTCAGCAGTTCTGGCAGATGGTCAAGAACAAAGAAGCAGGAGACCAGGATAAGCAGAGTGTCCTTACAGCCGTTGAAAATTCTGCTATCTTTGCAGCTTGTGAATTTATTCAGGTAGCTGCAATGGCATATAAGGCCAGACAGACTATTCAGGAAAGATTCACAGAATGATAGCAATCGGTATTGACCCGGGAAAATCTGGTGCATTGGCTGTAATGTACCTGGATGACGACAAGAGCATTATAAGAATCAAAGTAGTTTCATTTGAGGAACAAGCATACAGGGACGCCCTGGAATGTTGTAAAGACGATAAGGTGGCTTGCTTGGTTGAGAAGGTGGGTGCTATGCCTGGCCAGGGTGTTGTGTCAATGTTTAGTTTTGGGCGTAATCTGGGGCTAATAGAGGGTATGCTCACGGCGTTGCATCTACCTTATCAGCTTGTTCCTCCGCAGACCTGGAAAAAAGAATTTAGTTTGTCGAGTGATAAGCAGAGGTCTATCGATGTGTGCAAGAGATTGTTTCCAAATATCAATCTTCTTGCCACTCCGAGAAGCCGAAAAGAAAATGACGGGATGGCTGAAGCATTGCTCATGGCAGAATATGCAAGGAGGAAATTCTAATGGCAGAAAATATACCTGCTTTGTCTCATGAAATAGATAAAGATAAGATGTCAAAAGTTGCTGAAAGAGTGGACCTTCTTAGCAAGGAAGTCAATGAGATGGTAGACAAGATTGTCAATGAGGCGTGTGCTGACTTGGATGAGTATATGCAAGGAATTGATGAGATACTAACAAATCAGAAGAACCCTGTGACAGATGCTCAGCTGGACGACTTTGCCTTAAACCTCTCCTCTCTACTGTACTTCGTTTCAGCGGCTCAGGAAAATCTCGGAATCAAAGAAGATGTTTCTAGAGCTGTTCAGAAAGAGATTTACAACAGAGTCAGAGAAAAGGCACAAGGTACAGTTGCTGACAAAGATATGGCAGCAGAGCTTCAGTCACAAAATGAGACCCTGACGACTGTAATCTACAACAGAGCCTATAAAAAGGTGAAGTTGAGAGCGGAAGCAGCGTCAGAGATGGTCAATTCAGTGAAAAAAGTCATGACACGACGCATCGCAGACATCGAACTTTCACAAAGAGATAGGACTTGACAAGTTGATACCTTCTTGTTATAATATAATCAAGGGGGTGCATAAAATGAGTTACACAGTATATTGTCATGAGTTTCCCAATGGCAAGAAATATGTTGGAATAACCAGTCAAGAATTAGAGTATCGATGGAATCACGGAAAAGGATACGAAAGCCAAGTTCTTGTATTTAGAGCAATCCAATGTTACGGGTGGGAGAATATTCAGCATAAAATTCTTGCTCAGGACCTTTCAAAGGATAAGGCTCAAGAACTAGAGAAGTTTTATATTCAAAAGTATAATACTTCTAATAAGCAGTATGGATACAATCTTACACAAGGAGGAGAAGGACACACTGGATATTCTCCTACCCTCGAAACAAGAGCTAAGCTTTCCGAAGCTAATCGAGGAAAGAAAAGAACAGAAGATTTTAGAAAACAATGTTCAGTGCGAGCAAAAAATCAAGTTGTATCTGAAGAAACAAAGAAAAAGATATCAGATTCTCTGAAGAAGAGAGGAAATTCTTTTGTGACAGCAGAATATCGAAAGAAATTATCTGACTCTCTTAAAGGAAATCAAAATGCTCTCGGTTCTTTTCAATCTGCGGAGGCTAATAGGAAAAGAAGTGATTCGTTGAGAGGCGTTCCAAAATCGGAAGAAACAAAAGAAAAAATGCGAAAGCCCAAATCAAAGGAGGCGGTTGAAAATATGCGAAAAGCGTCAAAAGTTCGTTGGGCCAAATATTATATGGACAAGATGAGTCAGTCGGATAGTGGAAGAATTGGGAGGTAAGTCATGGGAAAATGTAGCGGAATGTCTTGTTGTTTTTGTGACTATCCTCTTGAAGAGGCCGAATATATTGCTGTTGACGACAGAGGAGAAATAATCGCTATGTGCGAGGACTGCTATAATAAAGCAGAGAAATTTTTCAAGACAGGAGGAAAGAAGAATGTCCAATCTGGATTCAGTGATAAAAGACCTGAACAAGAAGTTCAAGAAAAATCTGATAAATGAAGGCCTTGTATTTGAGAAGATACCAAGGATTCCCTTCAGTTCTCCTCGTCTGAATTATATGATGTACGGAGGACTTCCGGTAGGTCGTATCGTAGAGTTTGCAGGAGAAGAGGGCGGAGGTAAGACAACGACTGCTCTCGATGTAGTTGCTAATGCTCAGAGATTGTTTCCTGAGAAGAAAGTTGCTTATGTCGATGTAGAAAGAACTCTTGACCCTGAGTGGGCTCAAAAGCTGGGAGTCGATGTAGCTAAACTGATTTTAATATCTCCAGAAGAGCAGACAGCTGAACAGATATTTGAGATAACCAAAGCCATTGTAGAGACGGGCGAGATTAGTGTTTGCGTGTTAGATAGTCTTGCCGCCATGGTAAGTTCCCAGGCATATAGTAAAACCATTGAGGATAGGACATACGGCGGTATCTCAATGGCTCTAACATTATTCAGCAAGGAAATGATTCCTATATGTGCTAGAACAGGTTGCATTCTCATCGGAATCAATCAGGTTCGAGATGACATGAACAGTATGTATGGAGGAACAACTACCACCGGCGGAAGAGCTTGGAGACATAATTGTTCAGTCAGAATGACATTCATGAAGAGCGATTACATCGACGATAAGGGAACATCTCTTACCAGAGGATGTGAGAACCCTGCCGGACACCTTGTTAAGGTCGCTCTCGTGAAGTCGAAAGTGTGTAAACTCGACAGAAAGATTGGGTTCTACACTCTCAAATATTTAGATGGAATTGATGCAGTATCTGATATCATTGATATTGCAATCAAGGAAGGTCTAATAGCAGCTGGTGGAGCTTGGTACACATTGGTAGACCCAGAAACAGGAGAAATATTCCAGAACGAAGGAAAGGACCTTAAGTTCCAAGGTAAAGCAAAATTAAGGGATTTCTTAATTGAGAACAATGACTGGCTCGAAGATATGAAGGAGCAGATACTTCTTAAGTTTTCTTAAGAAAACCCTTTACAATCTTGGTTGTATGTATTACAATAGTGTTGAGGGTTAATCAATAGCCTTCAACACTATTTGTACATAGGAGGTGAAAATTGTGGAATCAATACTCAGAGGAATAAAGCGTCCGATGAGCGTGAATGGAACGAATGTCACAGATGTTGAGTCTATTATCGCTTCGCTGAAGAATGGAGACACGGTATCAATTACACTGAATGCTATTCCGGTACAAAATCAGGAAGTGTCTCCTGCTCAGCAGACAAGGGTAATGACAAGCAACGATATGAGAGTCAACCATTCATACATCATTAAGGTTCGTCAGTACATGACGAAACCGTCTTCACCAGATTTCGATTTTCAGGCGAAGTGGAACAACGATATTCCAATGCCGTTCCGAATCATGAAGGGCAGAGTGCTAAAAGAGACAAGAGGAATGGTCATGATGGACTGTATAGCAGTTCCTCTCAAGACAGATGTTTGCATGAGGTGCGGAAGACCTCTAACGCATCCGGTTAGTCGTCTTTATGGAGTAGGGCCTGAATGCGGAGGACACGCCCACATAAATCCATTTGATACAGAGGAAGAGTTGTTTGCTGCTTTAGATAAAGTAAAGGAACAACTTTCTCAGATTAAGTGGAGAGGATGGATTATCAAATCCGGAATAATTGAAGCCACTGAGGTTAGAGGAGGAGAAGAAACATCTCAGCCAGAAAGCAAAAGAGAATTGGGCTCGTAAAAAACAAGAAGAATGTCAGGAGGTTAGATAATGTCAGGTATTGAAATTCGACCTGTTATGGAACACTACGAAGTCTATCAAAATGGAAGGTTTCTGTTTTCTGGAGATACACTCAAGGAAGTAGAGCAGGACCTTGAAGAAATGGAGGAAAAGAAATGATAAACACAAAGGGTGAGTGGATTTATACAAATCCAGAGATTGCGTATGAGTTAGGTTTGTCTCCGGCCACTGTCAATGCCATTGGAAAAAAGCTTTACGGAAATAAGATTCCTCATTGGACAATCGGTGAAGTTCGTAGAATTATCGAGTACATTAAGTCTATCACGATAGAGGAAGACGAAAAAAGACTCAATCTTCTTCGAGAAGCTATTAAAGAATGCGGGTACGAGAAACAAGACGACGAAAATGTGAAGAAGAGAGTTTCTAAAGACCTTCACGGAATTGATTGAGGTGCTTATGGCTAAGAATATTAAAAGAGGTCAGGTCTGGTATCATGTTCCAGCAGTAACTCCAACAGGCCATATTCAGAAGGGCCCAAGACCCGTTATAATCGTATCAAATAATCAGTGTAACGATAATTCTTCTGTTCTTCTAGCTGTTCCGTGTACTACGCAGATTAAGAAGAACTTTCCAACTCATGTGATGTTCATCATGAACAAGCAGGTAAGCATTGCGTTGACGGAGCAAGCAGGTCCAATCAATGTTGAGGAGCTTACGAATCTAAAGTATGTTTTAGAGGATTACATAATGGACCAAGTAGATTCTGCTCTTAAGATTTCATTCGGTCTTGCTCCTGTGCCTTCTAATATTCCCGGTAGACAATTCAATCCTAATTATAGTATTCCTCGTGAAACGGTGAAGAAGGAACCCATTGGTCATCAGGTGGAGAAGTTTTATCAAAAATATCCAGACTATAAACCTCAAGAAACTAAGAAGAGAAATGACTGGACGCAGGATAAGGTAAGACAATTTGTAGAGGACTGTTCCTCTCTCTCTACCGAATCAGTGTGTTCCAAATACAAGATTTCAAAGGCTACCATGAACAATTACCTGCGTAAATTCAAAAGTAAATAGAGAGGAGAATTATATGTCTTTAGTCAAACCAAAACAGGTAGCACCTACGCTGGAAAGTCAGCAAGACAGAGATATCAAAGCAATCTTTGACGAACTTCAAGCAACGTCGGGGCGTCTGAATAAGGAGAGTATACTTCGTCGGCACAAAGACGACCTGGTATTTTCAGATGTTTTGAACTTTGTTCTTAATCCGTACATTACGACAGGGCTGTCGGACAAGAAAATTAGTAAGAAGGTAGCTGTACCTCCCATGAGTGGGTTTGCTACAATGCATTCGGTACTTTGGTACCTGGCAGACAATAACACCGGCACAGACGAAGTGATCGCTAATATTCAGGGATTTATTCGTTCTCGAGCAGCTGACATGGCGGAGTTTTATAAGAGCATCTTTACCAAGTCCATTAAGGCGGGTATTGGTGCAGCAACTGTCAATAAGGTGTACGGGTACGAAGTCATTCCGCAATTTGAAGTCATGCTCGCTGATAAATACTTCGATAATACAGAGTGGGTAGACGGTAAGGAATTCACGATTACTCTTAAACTCGATGGTATTCGTTGTATTGCAATAAAGCAGGCTGGAAAGGTAAAATTCTTCAGCAGACAGGGTCAGGAAATTCTGGGTTTGGTAGAACTTCAAAAAGAACTCGAATCAATCAATAAAGCGTCCTTTGTACTTGACGGAGAACTAATTGTAGATGGACCTGGAACAAGTGCTGACCAGTACAAGGTAACGACACAGGTTGTGAGAACGGATGGAGATAAGAAGGGTGTTACCTTCTATGCATTTGATGTTCTTAAAGTAGAAGAGTTTGAAAAGCAGAAATGTGAAACACCTTACAATCTTCGAAGAAAGATTTTGGAGCAAGAATTTATGTTCCTAAATCATGTGACTCCGCTTCCTGCTCTTTACAGCGGTACTGACACGCAGAGAGTATTTGACCTACTGGAATTGGTTCGTAAGCAGCACAAAGAGGGTGTCATGGTAAATATTAACGACGCTATGTACGATTTTAAGCGTACACGAAACCTGCTTAAGGTAAAGGTCATGCAGGACGTAGATCTCAAGATTACAGGGTTTGAAGAGGGTTCTGGAAGACTGTCAGGTACGCTGGGTCGTATCAATGTAGACTACAAAGGAAACACCCTGGGCGTAGGCGGCGGATTCTCGGACGAACAGCGTAAATGGTTCTGGGAGAACAAGGATACTCTAATTGGTAGGGTAATCAGTGTTCAGTATTTCGAGGAAACACAAAATGCTAATGGAATTCCTTCTTTGAGATTTCCTGTATTCAAAGAACTCAGGGAAGAAGGAAAGGAGGTCAGTTATTCATGAAGAATGCAAGTCAGAAGCAAGAACAGCAGATTGCTAAAATGGTTGGCGGAAGAACTCAAGCTAATTCAGGTGGAACAAGATTTGGTGGAGGAGATGTTCATACTAAGAATTTTTTCATTGAAGCAAAAACTCCGCTGTCAGAAAAAGCATCATTCTCCGTCAAGAAGGAATGGCTGGATAAGGCTCAGGAACAAGCATTTGAGCAGGCGAAAGACAACTATGCTCTTGCATTTCGTTTCGGTCCTGATGAACCTGATTACTTTGTCATCGATGCAAGATTGTTTCGTCAATTAGTTCAACATTTAGAGGAGGTATAAAAATATGGAATATGTCAATGCTTTTGAAATTAATGGTGTCATGAGGACAACCGCAAAGCAGATTGCTGATATGGTCAAGTCTTTGACGGGAGACCCTGATTTTTTCAAGGATAACAAAGGAAGCAATCATTACGATACGGCAATTACAAGAGAGTTAAAGAAACTGACAGAGTCTAAGAAAAAGAACGGTATGAATCTTACAAAGCACGATTTTCAGACTCTGAAAGAGGACGACAATAAATATTATTTCGACAGAATGTGTGCTTACGGATGGATTGAACCAGAAGATTATAAGAGATTCAAAAAATTAAATATATACTCTCTTTATGCTGCTGAAGTTGCTATTCGTATTTTGTCAAAGAAGTACGATTTCAAGTTGTCTAATCATGTTCAGGTTCATCTTGAAATGAGAACGAATTATGCTGTTCTTGTGGATAACGATATCTGGAATAAATACAATAAGAACCCGAGCCCTGTTAAGGCTTTCACTCGAAAGATTATTCTTCCGAAGACTCAGGCCGTTATGGAAGCAGAGCATCAAGCAGAAGAAATATTCAGCAGAAAAAGATTTACCAGAACTTATAACGGAAAGCATATTCTGGATAAATTTCCGGACTATGAAAAGGAAACCATTCGTTTCTACTCAACTCTATGTAAAGCAGTTAGAGTATTCAGAGAATCGCTTGTTAAATCGAGTACCAAAGATGTCGATGAGCTTGTAGATGATTTTGTCATTCAGAAAGTTCAAGACTATTATAAGGAGGAAAATTAAATGGCAAAAATTGCACTCGCAGTAAAATACCGCCCTAAAACATTCGACGATGTCGTAGAGCAGGAAGCAATTAAGGACATTCTTACGGAGCAGATTGAAACTAATTCTTTCAAGCACGCATATCTGTTTTGCGGACCCGCCGGTTGCGGAAAGACAACAGCAGCTCGTATCTTCGCAAACGACCTTAACAAGGGTAAGGGTAATCCGATTGAAGTAGATGCTGCTTCTAACAACAGTGTCGACAATATCAGAGAAATCATTGATAACGCAAAGCGTAAATCACTCGACAGCGAATACAAGGTCTATATTATCGATGAATGTTTTCACAAGGATACTCTTGTCGATACGCCTACAGGGAAGCGCCGCATCTGCTCAATTAAACCTGGCGATAAGGTTTACAACATGACAGGAGTCGCAACGGTTTCAAATGTTTTTAAGAATAGAGTGTTTACAAATCGACTTTGTTGTGTTACAATAAATGGTGAGCAGATATTGACAACTGTTGACCATTTGTTTTTCACCAATGATGGGTGGGTATCTGCAAAAGATTTAGTTGAAGGAGATACCGTATATGTTCACTCTAACTTGTCAGAATTGCGGAAAGGAATTTCAGAAGAATCGAAAAGATGTAAAATCGTGCAGTCCGGAATGTGCAAAAGCATTGAATCATCGAACTCAGATAACGTGGGAGACTCGAAGTTGTGTGATATGTGGGAAGGAGTTTCGATGCAAGCCGCATCAAGGGAAACAGACTTGTTCCAAGGATTGCAAAAATATGTTGATATCTCAAACAGAGAAGGGAAAGAAGTGCTCAGACCTTGTTCGTCAGAAAATGAGGGAGAACAATCCTTCGAGTCGACCGGATGTGCAAGCCAAGATTCGAGAGACTCGAAAGAAGAACGGGACTTTACACACTTGGACGGGTGTTCGTGGAGGGAATGGTCACTTTACGAAGCCCCAGATAGTCTTGAAAGAGTTATTGGGTATGGAGTGGCTACTCGAGTACGCGATACCCACCCACTGTCCGCAGAGTGCTCACCTTTATCCTACGAATTACAAAGTAGACCTAGGCTTACCTACTTTGAAACTGGCGATAGAGGTGGATGGTGCAGACCACAATACGAAGTCGCAACGGTTATTAGACGAAAAGAAAACGAAGTGTCTGAACAATTTAGGGTGGACCGTGTTGAGATTTACCAACCAGGAAATAATGACAGACTCTTTGAGTGTTATTTCAGTAATTCGGAGTTACGAGAAGAAACCGTTGAAATGTACGACCTTGAAGTGAAAGGTCATCCTTCTTACTTTGCCGGAGGGGTTCTTGTTCATAATTGTCATATGCTTTCTACAGGAGCTTGGAACGCAATGCTTAAGCTTTTAGAAGAGCCTCCTGCAGGAACTATTTTCATTATGTGTACCACAGACCCACAGAAGATTCCAGCAACTATTCTTTCTCGTGTTCAGCGTTATGATTTCAGTAAGATTTCAACTGATTCCATCACAGCCAGATTAGTTCATATTCTTGAAAATGAAGGCTATCGTGAAAAATAAGTGAAGCTAAAAGAGGTAAACTTCCCCATAATGCTAAAAGCGTTGTATGCGTAGAAACGGGAGTGGAATATGCGTCTGCTTCGGAAGCGTGTCGACGCACCGGAATAAATAACATAACACTCGCTGCCAATGATTCAACTAAAACAGCGGGTGGATATCATTGGAGGTATTTATAATGGAAAAAACTTATGATGTGAAAGCTTTACAGTATATCAGTCGCTTGTCAGAGGGGGGTATGCGTGACGCCATTACAATGCTTGACAAGTGTTTGTCACTCTCGCCAACTCTCACGGTTGAGACGGTGGTTAAGGCTTTGGGTACTGTAAACTATGGCGTACACTTTGAACTACTGTATCAGTTGGCTTCTCATGGTTCTCTCAAGGCTGTAGAAGTAATTGAAACAGTTTACAATAGCGGCAAGGATATTAAGCAGTTTATCAAGCAATTCCAGTTCTTTGTTCTGGATGTTTGCAAGTATCAGATGTTCGAATCCTTTAAGTATATTGCCATTCCTGAACTTCCTGAATATAAGACGAAAATGGAAGACGAAGACTATGACGATTGTCTGAAGATTCTGGATTGGGCTCGTCAGTTGAATGCAGATATCAAGTGGGAGTCTAATGCTAAGGCGATGATTGAAACAGCGATTCTTGTGTTCTGTAAGGAGGAATAATCATGGTAGGTCAGAAGAACAACCTGGAGTTTCTTCAGACCTGTTTGGATACGGGTAGTTTTCCTCGATTCCTTATCTTGACAGGACCGAAGGGTTCCGGAAGAAAAACACTCGCTAAATACATAGCGAAGAAATGTCTTCATGCTTATGAAATCTATCCTGGAATGGGAGTAGAAGCAGTTCGTGAAGTTATTGAGAATTCATATCGTTGTGCTGGTATCACTGTATATGTGTTCCCGAACGCAGATAAAATGTCATCTCAAGCTAAGAATGCTCTTCTAAAAGTCACAGAGGAGCCTCCTAAGCAGGCATACTTCATCATGACTGTAGAGAGCATGAACAATACTCTTGCAACTCTCAAGAGCAGAGGAACGGAAATTGCAATGGAGACATATTCAAACTCCGAACTCGAAGAATTCAGAAAGCCGAACAATGCGATGGAAGAACTTGCTCTTGATATTGCCACTACCCCGGGTCAATATTTAGACCTCGTAGAAGCCGACGCTGAAAAGTTATATGCCTTTTGTGAAAAGGTTCTGGATAATATTGCAGCAGTAACAGGTGTCAATGCATTCAAGATTGGTAACAATTTTAGATTCAAGGAAGACGGTACTGGGTACGACCCAATCCTTTTCTTCGAGTGCGTTAAGAATATTTGTGTTAGAAGAGCAAGAAGAGCAGAAACAAAAGAGGAAATAATATGCTTGAATGAAACTGTAAAATGCACAAACTCTTATATGAGAGAACTGATGATGACAGGCGTGAAGAAAGACTCGACATTCGATATGTGGATTCTTGCAATGCGTGACATCTGGAAGGAGGTCGAGTAAATGAAACTTCATGAACTGCAAAAGCAAATCATATCTAAAGAACTCGACAAGGTATATGTTTTCACTGGAGAAGAAATTGGAATCATGGACGTCTATTTAGACAAGATATATTCTGTCGTAGGCTGTGATGTAGTCCGAATGGACTCTGTCCAGGAATCGTATGCTAAAATGACACAGCGCCGAATTTCTGGAGCACCAAGATGCTTCGTAGTACGAGACGATAAAGAGTTTCTCAAACAGGATAAAATCTGGGGTACTGTTTTCTCGTTAGCGAATAAATCTTCTGATTTTCTCATCTTGATTTATTCATCTATGGACAAAAGAAGTAAATTCTACAAGCAGAATACAGATATGCTTACAGAGTTTGAGAAACTTACTCCAGATATGTTAGCAAAGTATATCAATAAAGAGTTACCTGGAATCCAAAAGAGAGATGCTGTTCAGCTTGCTGAAATGTGCGAGTGCAATTACAGTCGAATTCTGCTTGAATGCGATAAGATTCGTCAGTATGTTGCTGCACAGAAGAGAAAGGTTCCGTTTGCTGTTGATATTAACTATGGAGCAGCACTTAAGACTCTGGTAGAGCAGGGAGTAATTTTTCAGCCCATTGGAGATATCACATTTAAGTTCACTGATGCTATTTTGACTCGAAATTACAAAGATGCTTCTCGGTATTTGAGAGAGGCACGCCAAAAGCAAGAGCCTGAAATAATGGTACTGTCTATTCTTTACAACGGTTTCAAGCAGATACTTATGGTACAGGGTCTTGGACGAAACCAAAGCGAACCCGTAAAGAGGACAGGTCTTACACCGTGGCAAGTAAAGATGGCCAAGGAGAAGCAAGGACACTACTCTATTTCAGAGCTCATCGAAGCACTCAAGATTGTTCGTTTCGTAGAAAAGGGAATTAAGACAGGTCAGATTGACGCAGATGTATCTTTAGAATATGTTATTGTAAATATAATGTAGGTGATAAGATGAACAGACAGGAACGAAGAAGATTAAATAAGGCGGGTAAGGAAGTTCCAAAAGAGAAAGTTATCAACATCAAGCAAAATGACCTACTTCAAATTAAGCAAGAAGCTGCTAACAAAGCAGCGGATACTGCTTTTGAGCTTACTCTTGGTATTCCTGTAATGGTAATTCACGACCACTTTTCAAAGTTGATGCGTGTTAATGTCGATGGAAAGAGTCGAGAAGAGCGATTTATAGATATGTGTTTAGAGCTTTATGATTCTTTTGAGAAGGGTTATGTGTCGCTGGAAGATATAAGACAATGCCTTTGGGAAGAGGGCGGAATAAAAATAGAAAGGAAATAATACTATGTATGAGAAATGTGGAGAGTGTGCATTTCATTCTTTCGAAAACGGAGATTGGATTTGCACCTGCAAAAATTCAGAATACTTTGGTGAGTACACCGACTATAATGATAAATGTGAGGAGTTTGAAGAACGATGAATAGAGAGCAGAGAAGAAAAGGAGGGTGATTAAATGGCTCGAAGAGTTCTTGCGTGGCAGTGCAAATATTGCGGAGAAATAAAGAAGAGTGAAACAATTGCTGTTCGTCATGAAATAACCTGTGTTAAAAACCCCGATGCACGCAATTGCATGGTATGCACATATAGTATTGGTAGTGAAACCACGAGAGAATTGCTGTGTCAGAAAGGAAAGACTTGCTCCAGAGCAGTTAGTGCTAAATGTGAGCATTTCAAGAGGAAACATGACGAGAAGTAGCATGAAGATTTGTTCGGTATGTGGAAAGCAATTCTATCCCAGTGTCAGTCATATGTACAGAGCAAAGAAGTTATATCAATGTTCCTACACTTGTTATAGAAAGGAGGGAGGAGACGATGGACAATACAGTAAGTCAAAACTCCTCAAAGTCGACCCATCTTTGTCGAAGATGTGGAAGAAAACTGAAGAGTGAATCCTCTAAAGAAAGAGGAATGGGCGAAACTTGTTATAGAAAATGGCTCATCGAAGATAATCATAAGAAATTATTTTCATCTCCTTCTTTACAAACGAGTCAAAAGAGTGTATAATAATATCGAGGAAATAAATCGAGTAAGCCCTCTATTGAAGATGATACTGCACGGTTTATTTCCTCATTTAATATCGCAGAGTAGAGCAATGGTAGCTCGGTGGTCTCATAATCCACAGGTCGAGGGTTCGAATCCTTCCTCTGCAACCATGCCGGAACTCCTGATGAGGAACAGACGGTTGCTATTCTAGACAATGGTAATCGAAAGGAGAAAGCTCACCACTTTCGTTCGGCTCCAAAAATAATTAAGGAGGTGTAGAAAATGGCAGAAATGAATCCTGAACTAAAACCGTTGCGTCCCAATCAGCGACAGTTTATTCATCTGATGGTATATCAGGGCCTTGAAAGAGTTGAAGCGTATGCTCAGGCGAATGACAAGGTTATTAGCGAGGATAACTATGAGTCTATTCGAACAGCAGCTGCAAGAGCTTTCTACACTCCTCATATCAATAATTATTATCATGCTCTTATGCAGGAAATTAGAGATAAGGAAGTCAAGAAAGGAGTCTGGACCAAAGAGGTTGCGACTGAAAAGTTGATGAAACTTATTGAAAGAGCAGAGAAAGATATTTATGGAGATGAGGAACACGAAGCAAAGCAGTTGACTATGAGTAGATTGAATGCAATCATTCTTCCTGCAAAGGAATTGAACACTATGAACGGTTTTAATGCTACCAATGTGAATTTGTCAGGCGGCTGCGTAGTCCAAATTTTAGGAGAGGAAGACATCCCAGAGTAATGACAGGATATATTTATCTGTTGCAGAATAAGATAAACGGGAAATGCTATGTAGGCCAAACTATAGATGTAAATCGTCGTTTGGCTGAACATATTTATGAAGCTAACAGAGGCTCAAATTTTAAAATTCATCAAGCTATTAGAAAATATGGAGCTGACCTTTTTGAATTTAGTGTTTTGGAAACAGTAAATGGAGATGAGTCTGAAGTATTGTCAATGCTGAATGACCTGGAAGTGGATTATATTGAGCACTATGACTCTTTTCGCAATGGGTACAATATGACTCTAGGCTCCAGAGGTTCTTTGGGTTTACATCACACAGAAGAAACTAAGCGTAAACTATCTGAAATTAAAGCTGGTACTCATATATCAGAAAGTCATAAGCAAGCCATTGCTAATAGTAATCGTGTTAGAAAGGTGTCTGAAAACACTCGACATAAAATGTCGCAAAATAATCCGATGCATAACGCTGAGCACAGCGCTAAGATTTCAGAAGCTTATAAAAAGCAATCACCTGAGCAGATTGCAGAGCGTTGTCGAAAGGCGTGGGAAACTCGACGCAAAAAAGGTGATGTATCCGCTCAGCAACGAGCAGCTGCTATTAAAGGCCACGAAACTCGAAAAAGAAAATTAGAGCAGCAAGAAAAGTGAATGGATTTAATCAGACAAATATGAATGTTGACGGATGCATTGTTCAAATCTGTGGTGAAGACGACATACAGGAGTAAAATAGCCGTTTCGAGTAAAAAACGGGCGTGAGATTTGGTGTCTCTCGTGTTTTAATTAAACCAGTAAAGTGTTATTACCTCTACAACCAAAAGTGTCATCTCGTGTGTTCTCGTAAAGATGTCAAGGTTTACCCTGTAATTAGGTAAAATAACCAACAAAAAACACCCTATACCAACCTTTTCGGGCTGATATAGGGTGTTTTTATGATTACTCTGTAATAGTCGCGGACGCGAATTGTGGATTGTCTTCCAGCAGGTCCTCTATTGCTTCATATCCTTCTGTATACTGTCTCCTATTTACAAATCCAAAATACATTTCATCTCCCCAACATGAGGTGCATTTCTTTATTACTAAATTCTCCATATAAATCTCCTTTCTTTATTTTCCTTCTTTTGCTTGAGTAGGATGTATCGGCTGAGTTCTGTCCTCTTTTAGATAGTATTTCTCATTATTCAATTTGAAATATCTTTCTCCATTGTATCCTTTCTCTCTATAAACTTTCCTCTTATATATCTGAGAGAAAGTCGTGTCTCCTATGATGCGAATATGTGCTGTTTCATCTGGACACATCGACACGAACTGCACTCCAATAGATGTGTTTTCATCGACATAAAACAGCTGACACATTTCTGGCATCTCAGGAAGGTCTGCGTACTTATTTAGTTCGTCTTGAATTTCTCTTTCATTATCCTCGTCATCAATCCATTCGTCCTCATCCGGATAGTCTTGGAAGTCGACATTGTATCTCCTATCTTTGATGTGACGAATAAGTTTGACGAGAAGTTGAAAAGGAAAGACGAACGCAACTTTCAGCATAAATAAACTGACTGTTCTCATTGCACTTGTCATAGGCATCTACTTCCTTTTCTTTTGTTCATATGAATGCACATATGATTATTTCTTTGTGGTGTTGAAATGAGAACTTAATGATACGCTCCTCGATGGATAATTTAAGACTTAGACTTAATTACTTTTCCAGAACCACAGTCTGGACACTTCGTAGGGTCTGAATAAGCGTGTCTCATTTCAGAAAGGACAGCATTCTGTCTTTGAACTTTCTTTGTTGGAACACCAAGACGACCAAACTTCGTGATATCAGCTGTAGCACTCATAAGATTGATTTCTTTCTTGAGTTTCTTTTGCTCTTTGATTTCCTTAGAAGACGCAAACCATTCTCGGCCGCATCTTTCACAAGTGAATTTGTACTCTTTGTTGAACATATTACCACCCCAATTCTTTAATTGCTTCTTCGTCACTGTCTGCGTACACCTTCTTTTCGAAGTTCATGTCATTTAAGACAATGTAGCATCTGTCGACGGAGCAGTACCAGAGTGATTTGAATAGGTTTTGCATAATTTTTCTCATATGATGTACTCCTTTCTGAGGAGCGTATCATTAAGTTCTCATTCTTCTACCTTCCTTGCTCTCGTATAAGAACACGACACATTTTAATTTCTATAAGTAATAATCCAGAAGTTAGTTTTCTTTTAACCTCCTTCCGTTCATTACTGTTTTTCCGTCTTGAATTCCTTGAGTATATGCATCTATGTCAAAATCTCCTTGACGCATTCCTCCGGAACTCTGCTTAAACTCTTTGGACATATTTTCGAATGTCTCTTTAACATCCGCAGGAGTGACTACCATAAGAGCTGTAGACTGCTCACCCAACTTGGTTTTTAGACCGATGAGGAAACCTTTAACATATGAGTTGAATACACCCTTAGTAGGTTTGCTCATCTGATAGTTTTTATTGTACGTCCTGTTTCCTTCTTTCATCGCAAACTGATAAGCATATTCAAATACTTCTTTAGCTATACGAGCATCAGTTGCGTGTCCGAAGAATACGACACTTCCGCCGCTTCCTCTAAGATAGGTTTCACATCTGAAATTCTGTGCTATGATGACTGCAAGAGGTTTACGGAAACCCATATTCCACTTAGACGAACATACTTCGTTGACATAAGCAACCTTTTCTTCAGATGCTTCGTCCATTGTGATGTCGTACTTCGCCATCAATTCGTGAGCTTTTAGAAGAGCAGCCTCTGCTTCAGCCTCTGACTCATTCTTTGATTTGTCAGAAAGAGCAAGAAGTCTCTTCACCTTTTCCAATACTTGTTTATTATCCATATTTGTACACGACCTTTCTTTGGTACTTGTCGTGTCCTTATATGAAAGCAAGGCGTTCGGCAGCATATTAAAGCACAACCTACTAAAATCAAGGAGGTTGTGCTTTAATCTGCTGTCGAACTCTCTCATGTGCTTTTTAAGACGAATTTTCTTCGTCCTATGTTTTCTAGATTTCTATTCCACCTCCACATAATCCATAATGATGGACAATGCTTCAGTATAGCTTCCGCAATGGGTAACCTTTTCTGCCATCTCTTTTGCTTTGTCTGCCAAACCTGCGTGGCGAAGAGAACGAGAAGCAATTCCAATAAGATTAAAGATGTTTCCATCTTGACCAATCAGCTTACATCTTGGTTTAAACAGTCCTTTAATTTCCTTGAGTCCGTGTACAAAGTCTTTCCAGCCAAAACATCTAATATTTCCGTTTCTAAAAGTAACTTTATAAGCGCCGTCGTACTCTTTGTCTTCGAATTGTAAATACGTCACACTTTTTATTTCTTTTAGTGTCGTGAATTCTTTAATCTGACTTAAAAATAAACCGTAATCTTCTCCGTTTATATCCAAGTCTATATTTTTGGCTTCGTAAAACTCGCTTTCAGTTATAAAACCGTCTTTTAGGGCGTATTCTAAATCTGAAGTATTGATTTCTACAAACTCAAGTTTAAAGTTTCTCCTATTCCAAAGATGCAAATACATATCGACTCTCGTCTCTACTTCTTCCATATAATACTCTTGCTCTTCTTCGTCCCATTCTTCTACGCCCTCTGTGTCTATATAAGAGTTGAATTCTTGCTGTTCGAGTCCTTCTCCATAACCGTCTGAAAACTGTCCGCAGAGATAATCGAGCAATGCTTCTTTCTCAATTTCGTTGAGTTCACGATTTGCAGTAACTTCTGTCCAGCTATACAGTTCTCCATCAATGTTCTTAACAGTAACCCAGATTTCAGTTACCACTCCGTAAAGCATTCCGTCCCTTTCTCCACTTTCGTGGATGTACTGAGACAGTTCATCGTCTGGGTCTAAGTTTCCGTTTTCGTCGGTAGGAAATAAGGACCTAATTTCTTCCTCATATTCCACTAATTCTTGAGAATCGACATCTTCCGTATAATCTTCGTAACATCTGCTACCTATAATCGTGCCTTTAATTGCATATCTGTACTGTTTCATTTGAATTCCTCCTTGAAATTTCTCGGCTCTTTCGAGTCTATTTTTCCTAAAGAAAATTCGCCTTAAACAGCACATGAGAGAAGGTAGTGTTTTAACCACATTTCCCCTTGAAATTGCTCGGCATATTGTCTTACATATTTCTCAGGTTTATCGTGGTTTCAACACCACTTGTCGCCTCATTCCTTGCCCGGGTACTCCGGACAGTATTTCAGCCTGGGCCTGTGACCCCATTAACCCTTCGCCTACCATTGCTGGGAGGGAAGAGGCGGACTGTATACAACGACTTCTATATTCAATTTTCAAGGTACACCAGGACATTACGTTTAATTTGGCCCTCGTACGCCAGTGGCTATTTTAGTATTACTGCCACCTTGTAGGCTCCGCGAAATGTGTGTAAACACATTACGGCCGGCTTTAACTGGGCGTTATTTACTTGTAATGTACACCCCACCCACGAAGGGTGGCGGATACAGTGACAACAAGCGACACGGTATGTGGCGTTCCGTTGTTTTACTGTAACACTATTATAACATCGGTTCGAAATATTGTAAAGTACAGGTAAACCACAATATCTTGTGTCAAAATAGTAAAAAACACCCATTTTGAACGGCCAAAACACAAGATCTTGTGGTTCAAAAAATAAATTCAGCATTTTTGAAAATTTTATACAAATATACTCGGTATTTTTACTCGGTTTTTGTACATATTACACAAAGGCCAAACACGGGCGGAGAATCCACAAGATATAGTGGTTGGATAACTATTACAGTTACTGCATATAGTGGAATTGGCGAGATGAAACGACTCGGCTATTGGTGGTACACTTTTACCAATGTACTGTAAAACACGAGAGAAGTGGCGTCTCGTGGGCGAGAAACGGGTTGTCACAGTATTACAGGAAACACGGAAAACCACTGTAATCATGGTACACGAGATATAGTACCATACCCAATCGTACCCACAAGATATAGGAAATACGAGATGTAGTGGGGAGCAGGCGGAGAGGTACAAGATATCGTAGTACGATATATAGTGGTATAAAAGAATATCGGTACAAGATATAGTACCCAAGATATAGTGGGTAGACATACACGCAACCACAATATCTTGTACCACTGCATCTCGGGTCGGGGAGCAGGTAAAGGTACGAGATATAGTAATAACAAGATATAGTATAAGAGTATATAGATAGATACAAGATGTAGTAGGATACAAGATGTAGTGGTTAAGGACTCGGTTACCTACGATATGTAGTAAACACAAAGAACTACCAAACAATGGTAACTTGGTTGTATGTACTACGAGCACAACGAGAAACACACACGATACCACGCTACCTTGTCATTACCATACTAAACCAAGCGAACCCATAAAGTACGAGAGAAACCACGAGAGCCGGGTATCTCAAGGTACCCTATATATAGTGGTTATGTATATAGCAGTGGTACAAGATGTAGTGATAGCCGAGTAAAACACAAGATATAGTACCAAGTGGTGGTAATAATACCTATATAGACACTATATATAGTACCGACACAAGATGTAGTACCGACACAAGATGTAGTACCTACCGAGCCGACTCGGTACGAGATGTAGTACCCCGGGGTGGGGACCGAGTGACCTCCGTCTACCATGAGATGGCCTTTCGTCATGTATTCTCGTCAATAAAGGCCGAGTCGAAATTTTTTCTCGCTCTATAAAGAAGGTCTCGAACCGAGTATTCCTCTATTCGAGTCGAGTGCTAAGTTCCGAGTAATTACAACCGAGTCCACTCGATATTTACCGAGTATTCTTCGGTTATTATCGAGTATTTTAATCGAGTAATCATGGAAGAAGTACCGAGTCGACTCGCTGAGGAATTTTATTACTCGATATAAATACTCGGCAATAGGACTCGACTCGGTACTAAATAATTTATCGAATCTATGAATAGAGTCTTTACAAATTGCTCTAAATATAGTAGAATAAAAGTAACTCGGAGCAAGCTCCCCGAAGGTGAGGATGATTATAGAGATATTAAAATTGATGCGTCGACAACTGTCACGATTGATTTAGAAGATATAAAGAAACGACTCGCTGAGGACTTTTCTCGTTCTCAGGGAATCGGTCTTATGTTAGGAGGTTAAATTATGAGTAAAATCTACCTACCCGAAAAGATAGGTGGCGAAAATTATATTGTTTATTGTCACCAAACACCTAGCGGAAAAAGATACATTGGTATAACCAGACTACCTCCTAACAGGAGATGGGATAACGGCAGAGGATACTTAGAGCAAGTATTTGGACGAGCTGTCAAAAAATATGGTTGGGATAACATACAACATATAATATTAAAAGATAGTTTATCAAAAGAGGAAGCCTGTGAATTAGAGCAGTATTATATAGATAGATTTAAGACTCAAAATCCTAAATACGGATATAATATATCAAACGGCGGCGAAACTAACTCCGTTTCGGCTGAAACTCGAAAGAAATTAAGCGAAAGACATTTAGGAAAAAAGCATCCTAATTCATCTAAGACGAAAAAGGGTCATGAAGTGACAAAAGAAACTCGTGCAAAATTAAGTATTGCTATAAAAAATAAGTGGTCGGAAGGTGCGTATTCTCCTAAACCTTTATCCACAGAAACTAAGCGAAAGATTTCAGAAACTCTTAAAGGTCACGAAGTTTCAGAAGAAACCAAGCAAAAACAATCTGCTTATCACAAAGAGCACCCATCGCGTGCTAGAAAATGTCAATGCGTTGAGACAGGCCTCATATATAAAACCTGCGCGGACGCAGAAAGGCAGATAAAAAATGATGATAAGTATAGAACAAATATACAAGCGTGCTGTTCTGGTATTCAATTGTCAGCATATGGTATGCACTGGAGGTATGTATATGAATAATCCACGAGTGGTAAAATTAAATGAAGTTGTTGGAGTTGGATACAGAGACTTTTGGAACTTCAAAGGAAGATATCGAGTTATAAAGGGCGGTCGAGGTAGCAAGAAGAGTTGTACGACGGCCTTATGGCTTATCTATAATATTATGAAGTACCCTCTCGCCAACGCAGTGGTTATCCGTCGTTACTTTAATACACACAGGGATAGTACCTTTGCTCAGCTTAAATGGGCAATGAATCAGCTTGGAGTTAAGGGCTCTTGGAAAGCTACAATGAACCCTCTGGAGCTTACCTACCTGCCTACCGGTCAGAAGATTCTATTTAGAGGATTCGATGACCCTCAGTCTATCACATCTATTACAGTTGAAACTGGTAACCTTTGCTGGGTGTGGATTGAGGAAGCATTCCAGATTACAGACGAAGAAGAATTCAATAAACTTGACTTGTCTATTCGTGGTTCTCTACCTCCCGGATATTTCAAGCAAATTACCTTTACTTTCAACCCTTGGTCAGAGAACATTTGGATTAAAAAGAGATTCTTTGATGCTTACGAAAGAGGCGAAAGAAAGAACCTGCTTTGTCTCACCACCAACTATATGTGCAATGAATTCTTAGATGATGCCGACCGAGAAGTATTTGAAGAGATGAAAGCTAAAAACCCTCGTCGATATCAAATTGAAGGTCTCGGCGATTGGGGGATCGCAGAAGGTCTTGTTTATAATAACTGGGAAGAACTCGATTTTGATATTCAGAAACTTCGCTCTATGACAGACAGAAGCGACAGACCCATTTATCATGAACTGTTTGGTCTTGACTGGGGCTTCTCCAATGACCCGACAGGTTTTATTGCGTGCATGGTAAACGAGAAGACAAAGGAAATCTTTATCTTCGACGAGATGTATGGTTACCGTATGACCAACATCGAGATTGCAAATAAAATCAAGGAGATGCAATACGCTAATTGTCTTATCATCGCAGATAGTTCTGAGCCAAAGTCTATTGAAGAAGTTCGACAGGCAGGTATTCAGAGAATTCGTCCTGCTAAGAAGGGTCCTGACTCTGTTAGAGCAGGTATTCAGAAGCTACAGGATTATCATATCTATGTTCATCCGAGATGCACAAATACTCTTATAGAGCTGAATAACTACGTCTGGGATAAAGACAAAGACGGTCGAGTTCTCAATCAGCCTGTAGATGACTACAACCATTTAATGGACAGCCTTCGTTATGCTTGCGAAAAAATCGGACAAGCAAACTTTTCATTTTGATAAGGAGATAAAAATGATTGGATATATTTATAGATATAGAAATAAGATAAATGGAAAAGTATATATTGGTCAGACTATCGACCTCAACCGAAGATATAAAGACCACCTGTATTATGCTCAGCATAATCCTGTTCAGCAAATTCACAAAGCTATTGCTAAATACGGAATCGAGAATTTTGATTTTTCTGTATTACATAAAATCGAGGGCGAAGATGATTTTGTTAAACTTAAATTGAATGAATTGGAAGCAACAGAGATTCTTTCTCATAATTCATACAGATGCGGGTATAATGCGTCTACTGGAGGAGAAGGAAATTATGGTCTTGTTCATTCTGAAGAAACAAGAAAGAAAATAGGAGCTAAGAGTAGAAACCGTTCAGCAGAGAGTAATAAAAAGATATCAGAGGCAAATAAAAGAAGAGTGTATACACAAGAGGAAAAAGCACGCCTTGCTGATAGTTTAGCTAAAAATGCACGACCAGCTGCAAGTGAATGGCACAAGTCGGAAGAAGGAAGAAAAAAGCATAGTGAGCTAATGCAAGGAAAGAATTATAGACCTTTATTGCAGCATATTTGTTTAGAATGCGGTGAAGTGTATCATGGATATGGAAAGAAAGACAGATACTGTTCAGGAGCTTGTGAGCAGAGAGCGTATCGTAAGAAACGAAAGGAAGCTAATAAATAAGGAGGAATTATGGAATTTGATGGATGCCTTCAGGTACGCAACAGAGAAGATAGGACAATCAAATTTCAGTTTTTAAGAGATATTTTTATCGAAAACTCTTTACAAACCGAGTGGTATTTGTTATAATATTACTATAATGTAGAAGGAAGGTAGGTCTATGACGAATGTAGATATTTCATTGTTAGTAGTGCTGGTTGGTCTTGTTGTGTCCGCATGCAGCATTGCAGCATTCTTTTTAGGGAGAAAAAAAGAAGCGACACAGGATGGACAGAAATCGGGTGCTATTGAAACTGATATTAAAAATATTTCTCGTCAGGTAGATGAGATGAAAACCTCCTTCGACAGAATGAACCTAAAAATGGACACTGTCGATGAAAAAAGAGAAAGTGAATATAGAACTATGCTTGTTAGTGTGACAGAGCTGACATCAAGCTACAAGTCGCTTCACAAGCGTGTTGATGCTATTGAGCAAAAGCTGGATTACAGGAGGGGTGAATAATGTTCTGGATTGGAAAAAACCAAACGGAAGTAATATCTAAGCAGCTTGCTGATGATTCTCCGCAAGGAAGAGAACAGACCGCCTTTCTGACGACGGTCATTTCTGAGTTTGAAGAAAGCGAATTCAGAAAATATATGGATGTTGCTTGGAGATATTATAAGAATGATAATGACATCCTGGATAAGAAGAGACAGGTTATCGGCCGTGATGCTGAAAACAATGCTGTTCTCATGGAGTCAAAAGTTCTTACGAATAACAAGCTGTGTCACAACTTTATGAAGAAGCTTACTCGGCAAAAGATTGGATATATGCTCGGTAAGCCTTTTACAATGAGTGCAAATAAGGAAGACGATTTTAGAGCAGAAGAGATGTTCAGTCTCGTCAAGGAATATTTCGGAAAGGACTTTTTCAAGCTCATTAAGAATGTCGGTCGTGATTCCATCGTTAAGGGTATCGGCTGGATTCATGTATATTATAATGAGGAAGGAAAACTCAAGTTCATGCGTTGTGCTCCAGAAGAGGTTATTCCTCTTTGGGCAGACAGCGACCACACGGAGTTAGATGCAGTTATTAGAAAATATACTGTAGAAAGATACCATCAAGGAAGAAAGACCTTTCTTAAGTTTGTGGACTATTACACAAAAGAAGGCGTCTATCATTATATGTACAATGATAATGGTTCTCTTGTTGTCGACGAAGAAAAGGGTATGCTCTCGCCCAATTTCTCTGTTAAGAGTGTAGGACAGGACGGGAAAGAACAAGAGATTGGCGTCTTGTGGGCAAAAATTCCATTTATTCCCTTTAAGTACGACCCTGACGAACAAAGTCTACTGGTTCGTATAAAGTCTCTTATTGATGACTACGACAAGAAAACAAGCGGAATTGCAGACAATGTAGACGACTTTCCAAATTCCATCACAGTGGTTAAAAACTACGACGGAGCATCTAAGGAAGAGTTCGTTCACAACAAGAATCAGTACCGAACAATCTTTGTACAAGGTGACGGTGACGCTCGTGCAATGGAAACTCCTCTTAATATAGAAGAGGTGGACAAACATCTTCAGCGTCTTCGTGAAGATATTTACGAATTCGGTCAAGGTGTTAATACTGCTGATAAAGATATCAGAGATACTTCTGGTGTTGCTCTTCGTTTCCTTTATGCTGACCTGGATATGGATTGTATTGACTGGGGAAGTGAGTGCGAATGGTCTTTGATGTTGCTCATTTGGTTTATTCAGCAAGACCTAATCGCAAGAGGTAAGGGCGATTTCACAGATGTATATTATAGCATTCTATTTAACACAGATGTCATTATCAATGAAACTGAAACTATTCAGAACTGCTTTACAAGTGCTGGAATTATTTCTGGTAGAACTATTGCAGATAACCATCCGTGGGTTATGAACGCTGATAAGGAAATGAAAGACCTACTTGATGAACAAGGAGATGTATTAGACCTTGAGTCAGAGTATGGTCAAAAAACAGCAAATACCGCGGAGGGTCAAACTGTAGAGAAGGTATAGGAGGTGATTAAATGCAAGGAAGAGAATATTGGGAACAGCGTATGACGAATACAACACTTGACTCTGAAAGGTCTGTGTTGGAATATGAAAAAATGCTGCTACAAGCGTATGAACTTGCTTTAATCGAAATCCGAAAAGAGATTGATGCTTTTTTCCAAAAGTATTCGAAGGATAACAAAATTCCTTATGCGGAAGCTCGTAGAAGACTTACGCTTGCTGAAAAACAGAGTTTTCAAACGCTATTAAAAGAGTGGTATTATATTGCATCCGAAAACGGATACCCTAAAGAATACAAGAAGTATCTTCAGGAAATGGGTAAGAAGGTTTATATTACTCGACTGGAATCTCTTGAGGCGTCTATTAGATATGAGATTGAAAAATTAAAGTCTGGACAATATCAGTGGATGACAGACCTTATGGACACGAATTATATGGCAGGGTATTATACCACCTACTATAATGTAGCACAAGGTCTTGAAGTGTCTGTCAATTTTGCAACCATCGACAAAACAGGAATTGAAAGAGCTATCAAAGAAAGATGGGACGGAAGAAATTATAGTGACTCTGTGTGGAACGATAAAGCAAAGCTAATTGAGTCTATGCAGACTATTCTTCCTCGGTCATTTTCGATGGGTCTGAATTCTAAAACCCTTGGCGATATGTTAGCAAAAGAGCTAAATGTATCTAAGAACAGAGGAAGGTCTCTTGCTCGAACAGAAATAAATCATCTGTGCAACCAAGCTGCTCTAGATGTGTATAAGGCTTGCGGAGTAGAACAGTATCAGTTCTTAGCTACGCTAGATATGCGAACATCTGAAATATGCAGAGGTATGGACGGATACATTGGCAAGGTAACTCAAGCGAAAGTTAATGTCAACTATCCTCCAATGCATGTCAATTGTCGTTCTACTACCATTCCATATTTTCAAGACGACGATACTCTTGACAGAATTGCCAAAGACAAAGATGGAAATAATATTAAAGTTCCTCGAAGAATGAGTCAAGAGGAATGGATAAAAAAGTACGCTCCGGAAAATCAGAGACCCCAACTGCTTAAGTTTCGAGAAAAATATTCCGGAAACGAGTAAATATTTAGAGAATCCTCTTTACAAATTACTCTAAAGATATTATAATGTATTTGAACCGAAAGGTTTCAGATAATCATTCAGGTGAAGACGACCATGAATACAGTTTATATTCATATATGCCCAAATAACAAAGATAAATTGAGAGATACACGACTTAAACAGATACAAAGTGCGAAAGCACTAAGTATATAACAGACTCTAATTTCAGGGAGAGCCGACTCCCGCAACAAGGCGAGATTTTAGAGAATGAAAGGAGAACCCATTATGACAAAGGAATCCCTAATCACAGCAGGCTTCACGGAGGAGCAGGCAACTAAAATCATGGAGATGCACACGAAAGCCATCGACGGTAACTATGTTCCGAAAGCAACTTTTGATGCAGAGCGTGATAAGTCCAAAAACCTGACCGCCCAGGTAGCCGACCGAGACAAGCAAATTACTGAACTCGGAACTTTCAAAGGTACTGCGGAACAGCTCCAGACGAAGGTGGCAGAACTGGAGAATCAAAACAAGGAGGCAAAGACAAAGTTCGAAGCCGACCTGTTACAGGCTCAGAAAGATGCTGCCATTAGGTTCGATATAGCAAATTCTGTTATCGACCCTGATGATGTCCTTCCGAAGCTGGACCAGACCAAGATTGTTTTCAAGGAAGGTAAAATCGCCTCGGGTCTAACAGAACAGTTAGACGAAATGAAAAAGTCCAAACCTCATTACTTCAAGACAGAGAAGAAAGAACCAGAAGGAATCCCTCAGGGATGGCTTTTTGGAAAAACTCCTCCTGAAGGTGGCGATGATGGTAAGGGCGGTGGAACCAAATCAGAAGCAGAAAAGTTCGGCGAAATGCTCGCAGGTTCTAAGCTCAGTGGTACCACAGCAGCTGAAAAAGCTGCAGAAACTTATTTCAAATAATTTAAGGAGGTAATTCAAATGGCAATCGAGTATAAATCTCAGGATTACACGACGGGTAAACAGATTCTTGTTTTCCCTGACCATTATGTCGGTCTTGCACACACATTTCTAAAGAATGATGCTGCAGCAGCTACCATTGATGGTAGAAAAATTATCAAGGCGGGTACCATCTATCCATCTAACGACGCAAACGCTATCGGCGTCGTGTTCTATGATGTGGATGTTACAGACGGCGACCAGAACGGCACACTTATCGTTCACGGTTTCATTAAGAAAGCAGCCCTGCCTGCTAATCCATCAGCAAACGCTAAGTCAGCTCTTAAAGCAATTCAGTTCTTCCCGTTGGAAGCAGTGACCACTACAATCGAAACGGACGGAATAACTATTGCAAACGCAGAAGCAAAAGATAAAGTTCATACTGTTCGAGTCTACATCGCAGGTGCTCACTTCCGTCCTGAAGCAGCAACTCTTGCTAACTGGACATTTGTTGGCGAAACAACCACAAAAACCGTTGTTGACAATATTATAGTTTCAGGAGACGGAACTTATGTTGACATTACTACTAAAAATTCAGCAGCAACCGCAGAAGGTACTGTGACAGCAATTCCTGCAGCCGCTGCTACATCAACCGGCGATGTTCCTGCAGCCGCTATCACAATAGTGACAGTTCCTGCAGCTGCAGGTCAATAAGAAAGGAGAATTGAACAATGGCTAAATCTATTTTTGATATGATTACGGCTCAGGCTCTCGCTTCTTATTACGAGAAACTTGAGACAAACCGTATCCCCTTGCTTGGTGAGGGTCTGTTCCCCGCCGACAAGAAGATGGGTCTTAAGCTCGAATGGATTAAGGGTTATGACAACCTTCCGGTTGCTCTTCAGCCTTCTGCATTTGATGCTAAACCTTTGCTTCGTGACCGAGGCGGAGTTTCCACTGAGAGCACTCGTATGCCTTTCTTCAGAGAAGCAATGAGACTCGGTGAAGAAGACCGTCAGCAGCTTCTCATGTTTATGGAAGCTAACAATAACGCATACGCTCGTCAGATTATCACTCGTATTTTTGATGATACGAAGTCTCTTGTCGATGGTGCTATGCTTAACCCAGAAATTATGCGTATGGGTATCCTGACTACTGGTACCTTTGTTATCAGCTCTGCTGGTGATTCTGGTCAGTCTGTCAACTACTCTTACAACTATGACCCTGACGGTAAGTGGGCTGCTAAAAACAAGACCACTCTTACAGGCACTGACGCTTGGTCCAACCACGCTAACTCCAATCCTATTCAGGACATTCTGGATGTTAAGCGTGACGCTGCTCAGCGTGGTATCAACCTTACTCGTGCCATTATCGGCTACGGTGCTTGGTTGGACATCATGCAGAATGCCAAGATTAAACTTGGTATGTATCCTCTTGCATCTCAGGCGGCTAATGTTATCGTGACTGACGACCAGGTTAAGACTTATGTCGAGAGCGTTGTCAAGGTCAAGATTCAAGTGTACGATAAGATGTATAAAGATACCAAGGGTGCAGACCAGTATTTCTATCCAACTTCCGGATATTGTACTCTTCTTCCTGATGGTAGTCTTGGAAAAACCTGGTACGGCACTACTCCTGAAGAGGCGGACCTTATGTCTGGTAATACTCTTGCAGATGTTCGTGTCATCAACACTGGTGTTGCTGTGTCCACAGAGAAGATTGCTCTTCCTGTAAACATTATCAACTGGGTATCCGAAATTGTTCTTCCGTCCTTTGAAAATATGGGCAGAGTGTTCAATATCGTATACTAAGAAATGGAGGGTATGAGATATGGCAGAAGTAAAATTCTTCAATACTGTAAAGTATAAGGGTGTTCGTTTCCCTGCTCATACTCCTTTTCAGGTAGCGGATGAGGATATCGATAGCTTGGTTAAGTCCGGAGCTATCGTCCTCGTTCCTCCTCAGGTTAAAGAAGCTGAGGGCAAAGGCGAAGAAAATGAAGGCAAGAATCTTGATGAGATGACTGTCAACGAACTCAAAGCTTACGCCGCTGAAAAGGATATTGATATCAGTAAAGTTGAAAAGAAAGCTGATATCTTAGCTGCTATCAAAGAAGCTGAGGGCAAAGGCGAAGAAAATGCGTAATAGGGGGTGAGGTCGATGACATATCTGGAATTGGTAAGAATAATCAAACAGAAGCAGAAGAAAGTAACATTTACGGATGACGAAATTCTTGCTGCTCTGGAAGAGGTCGAACAGGTAATCAAGAATTACTGTTCAATTCCGTCTGTTCCGGACGCACTCAGATATACCTGGTGCAATATGTCCATCGACCTCCTTCTTTATAACTACGAAGTCAACACAACTCCTGACGATGTTTTAGAAGCTTTTGACCCGAGTGATGTGTCCACCATCAAGGTTGGTGACACTTCTATTTCTCTCGGAGATAAGTACAGGAGCAACGCAAGGAGCAGAACTCTTCAAAGTCACCAGGCGAATCTGGATGCAGTCGTCACTAATTACAAAGCCCAGCTAAACCAGTTTAGGAGGTTGTGGTAATGAAATTAGGAGCATTTTCAGGAATAATCACGACGATGTTTACAGATAAGATGGATATAACTCGATATGCGGAGCAGGAAAATCCTGATGGTACGACAGAAACAGCATTACCTGATGTTCCGTTATATACAGATGTCAGTTGTCGAATCTCGTTTGTATCAGAAGAGAGTCCTAAAGATGGAGCTGTTGACGACAATCCTGTAAAAAACACTCCGAAAGTCTTTTGTAAAATAGACACGGATGTTCAAGCAGGAGATTATATCACTCTTCGTAGAATCGGAGATGACGGAAGTGTCATGGCAACTTTCTCCGGACAAATTGGGTTACCTTCTATCTACCCTACTCATAAGGAGGCATTGTTCCTGATAAAGGAGAGTGCTTAAAATGAGCGGAAGCGGTTTCGATTACAGCAGTTTCTTGAGATATAGAAATAGCTTCAACAAAATGTATCAACAATTCGACTCTTGGCTTAATGCTTTCCTGCTAAAAGAGGGGATGCGTTTTATAGCTGGAGTTAAACCAAGAACTCCGGTAGATACTGGAGATTTAAGAAATCACTGGCAGTTAAACGGAATAACCCGAAGTGGTGATACCCTAAACTGCTGGTTCGTTAATACAATGTACTATGCTACTTTCGTAGAGTATGGACACGCAAAACCATATAAGTCGGGAGCAGCAGAAGGTAGCGCCGACTGGGTTCCGGGGTACTTCATGATGACAGTTACTCTAGACCAGATAGAACGCTCAATGCCTGCTAGATTTGATTCAGCATTTAGGCAATTTTTGTTAGGACTGGAGGTGATGTAAATGGCAGTATTGACAGGAGAGGAAGTTGTCAGTGGTGTTGCTATAAATGTTAGAGCAGCATTTTCTACAGCAGAACTCAAAGCTATCTATAAAGATACTCCTCTTCAAAATATCAAGAAACCATATGCATTCATTCATCAGATAAATGCAGAACACTTGAATGAGATGAGAGGAAGAGCAGAGCACAATTTCATGATAGATGTCAGAGTTCATCCAGAGGACACTCAGACAAATATCCAAACCTGGGCCAGAGCTATTTCAACTAAACTGCTCGAAGCCCTAAACACTATCACCGTTAGCGGACAATCTGTTAAGAGTCGAAGAATCGAGTGGAAAGTGGAAGACGATGTCCTTCATGTAATCACAAGATACGCATACAAGGTAATTCATGTCGAACAACCTGTACCAGATATGGAAACTCTGCTTTACGGTGCTAACATCAAATAATTTTAGAAAGGGTGATAATTATGCCAGCAGGTGGAACTTGGACAGTTCAAAATAAACAGAGACCGGGTGCGTATATCAATTTCGTATCCGTTCCGAAACCCGTAGGCAGTATCGGTGACAGAGGAGTTATGACCGCTTGTCTTCCGATGACCTGGGGACCCGCCGGACAGCTAATTACTCTCTATGGAGAGGATTTGCTTAATGGCAAGAGTCTTGCCAAAGTCGGTTGTACAGCATTTGACACAGACGAATCCCTTCCGTATCGCTTGGCTCTCACAGGCAGCTACAAGGCTTTACTGTTTAGGGCGGATACTGGAGGTACTAAAGCAACGAATGTTATCTCGACAGGTGTGCTTACTGCTAACGCTAAGCATGTAGGTACTACTGGTAACAGCGTATCTGTAGTTATTACAGCAAATAAACCCACTACCGGTCAGTATACGGTGGATATTCTTTTCAAACTCGTTCAGCAGGAATCTTTCGTAGTTTCCGCACTCGCAGACTTTAGCGACATTGAATCTGAATGGGTGGATTTCGTTGTTCCTGCGTCTCCTTCTTCTACTGATATTCCAGCTACGGCGGGTGCAGTTCTTGCAGGCGGAACCAACGGAACAGTGACGGGTGAGACTACTTATCCTGCATACTTCGCAGCAGTAAATGGAGAACAGTGGCAGTGCATGGCCATCAATACCTCAGCAGCTGTTGGAAGCCAGGTAACTGAATTCATCAAGTTGCTCAGAGATACTCGAGGTAAAAAGGTTCAAGCAGTCGTTTACGACTACACGGAGGCTGACTACGAAGGTATTATCAGCGTTAATCAGGGATTCAAAACTGCTCAGGACACTGTAACGGTTGACCTATTTCCGTTGTATGTTGCCAGCATTACAGCGGGTGCTAATGTCAATGAGAGCAATACTGCTCGAATTGTTGAATCCGCTGTAACCATCACAAATCCGATTGCCGAAGAGGACATCGAAGATGCACTCAAAGAAGGTAAGTTCTTACTTTCCTACAGACAGGATGGAGCGGTGTGCGTAGAGAAGGATATCAACTCCCTTCACTCCTTTACCGTTGATAAGAACTATGCTTTCTCCAAGAACCGTGTTGTACGCTGCTTGGACGAAATTGGTAACACCACAGCACTTGTATTTAATCGAAACTATTGTGGCAAGGTTGACAATAACGATGTCGGAAGAAATCTGTATAAAACAGAACTTATTTCGATGATGGACCAGCTTCAGGGCATCGGTGCAGTACAGAATTTCCAAGGAACTTCTGACATTACTGTTCTACCGGGCAATGATGTGGACAGCGTTGTCGTTGATATGCTTGTTCAGCCCGTTGACAGTATGGAGAAACTCTATATGACTGTCAATGTGGACGCTTAAGAAAGGAGAGTGAGATAAATGAGTTATTTGAAAGCTGGAGATACTATTTCCGGTCAGGAAGCAGTAGCTAAGATGACCATCAAGAACTCTGACGGAACCTCTACCATTGAAGATATGTTCTTTGGTAAGAATCTTGAAGCAACTTGTGAAATTGAAAAGACTGATGTTAAGACTCTCGGTAAACGAGGTGCTCAGCATAAGCCTAACGGCTGGTCTGGTTCTGGCAAAATGACGGTGTACTACGTCACCTCCCTTTTCAGGAATATGGCTTTGCAGTACATCAAAACAGGCATTCCGGTCTATTTCGACATTATGGTATCTAACAACGACCCTGCAAGTTCCGTTGGTCCGCAAACCACAGTTCTGAAGAACTGCTCTTTGGACTCTGTAATTCTTGCAAAGTTCGATGTTGAGAGTGAAGTAATGGATGAAGACCTGGACTTCACATTCGACGACGCTGATATTCTCGACTCGTTTGTAGCACCCACCTTAGGGTCGCTTTAATCATGAAAAGGAGGAAATAATACCATGAATGCATTGCAGCAGTTTTTGACCAAAAATTCCGTTGATAACCTTACCGAGGAAGTTACTCTCGGTGGCCGCCTTAAGGACTTCAAGTTCAAGATTAAGGCGCTGACAGGTAATCAGTATAACGATTTTCAGGCTCTCTGTATTGAGAACCCTAATAGTCCAAAGAAGCGTAGATTCAATATCAAGAAGTTCAACGAACTTATCGTTTCGAACTGCGTGGTAGAGCCTAACTTTAAGGACCCCGAATGGATGAAAGAGCTCGGCGTTGTCGATGCAACTTCCGCCATTTATAAGACTCTTCTTGCCGGAGAAATCACAGACCTTGCAGAAAGAGCACTTCGTCTATCCGGATTCGACAGAGATGTTGAAGAGGAGATTGAAGAAGTAAAAAACTAATGGCGGAGAAGGACGGCGATACTTGGTACTGCTTTTATGCAGTTATGAAGCTTCATTGGAAGCCCTCCGAGTTCGCCTTCCTTCCTCCGCAAGACAGAGCTCTAATGTATGCCTTCATTGATGAGAAATTGCGTGAAGAGGAGAAACAGCAAAAGAAACTCAAGTCTCAAGCAAGTAGACGGAAAGGGGGTCGTAGGTAATGGCAACTATTAGAAACTCTATTAGTCTACAGGACCGAATGACTCCTGTTTTTCGTTCCATTATTAAATCAATGGACAGCACACTCAGGGTCATGAGAAACCTGGACAAACAGGCTAATAAGGGTACACAGAGTAAAGCATATAGGTCCGCAGAAAGAGATATCAAAAGAGCTAACAATGAACTTATTCGGATGCAGAATAATCTAAGCCGAGCAGACAAAGCAGCAGGAAAACTTGCTACTACGACCGGTAAGGTTTCGACTAATATGTCTAGAATGGGCTCAGGAGGTCTCAATCTTGGTAACCTCGCTGCGAGCCTTTACTTGTTGAAAAATATCGCAAACACGATGTCGGGTATTATGGAAACACCAGACACCATGCAGGCAATTCAGTATCGTTTAGACACATACGACACTTCTGCAGCAACGGGAAATCAATTATTTGATGCTGCTTATTTAGCTGCTCAAAGGTCTCGTTCTGATGTAGAATCAACAGCAAATCTTGCATCTAGAATTCTTGTATCAGGAGCTACTGGAGGAAATGGTGCCACAGCCATTGACCTTGCAGAAACATTAAATAAAGCTTCTTTCCTCGGAGGTTCTTCCTCTCAGGAATCTCAGAGAGCCCTGCTCCAGTTATCACAAGCTCTTGCTTCTGGTGTATTACAGGGTGATGAACTTCGTGCTATTCGTGAGCAAGCTCCTGGTTTAACAGACACTCTCGCCAAAGGATTGTCCAGTATGGCGGAGAGAGGAGCTTTACCCGAAAAGTTCTTGAATACTACGATGGGTGACTTAAAGCAACTCGGTGCTGCCGGAGAACTTACTGCACAGAGAGTAATTTCAGCATTCCAAGAAATGGGCGATTATGTTGATGACACATTTGCAAACTCTCCGAAACAGTTCGGTCAAGCAGTAACAGGTATCGCTAATGTTTGGAAAAGATGGCTGTATCTCATGTCTCAAGGAGACAATGCTCTTGCTAAAATAAATGGTGCGGTGTGGCAGCTTCTTGAGTGGTTTGAATCCTCTGCAGGAACTGAATTTTTTAATAACCTTTCAAAAGCAATAAATACCTGTGTGGATATTATATTCGGAGCAATTAAAGCTATTCAAAAAATAATTCAATTCTTGAATGACTTGTCAGATACTGTCAACATTGGTTCCATTATAATAGTTGCCGCTTTTTCTGCAATCGCAATATCAGCTGTTTATGCAGCAGTTCGAATGATTGCTGCTTGGGTAGCAGCAGCGTGGCCTATACTTCTTGTCATCGCTCTTCTTGCAATTGTTATCTACGCTCTTCTTCAGTGTGGAGTTACTGCTAATGAAATTGTAGGAGCTATTGCAGGAGCAATTATGTTTCTCGGTTATGTCATTTATGATATAGTTGTATGGCTTGTAAATATCGTTTACTGGGCTGTCGCACTTGTTTGGGATGCTCTTGTAGGTCTTGCAGTTGCTCTGATAGACATTGTAATTGGTGCAGGTATGCTCATAGGCCTTGTATTACAGGGAATTGCTCAAATTATCTTGTGGGTTATAACCACGATATGGGCTGCTCTCGTAACTATTTATAATGTGGTGTATAGTATTGTCAAGGGTGCTTGGGGCGTTATCAAGGGTGCGGTAGTGGGTATCTACCAGCTATTTGTATGGCTTGGCCAAGGCGTTCTTGGTGTACTGTACGGAATTGCTTCTGCAATTGACTTTATCTTTGGTTCTAATCTGGCAGGAACTGTCGGAGGATGGATTGACGGATTAGGAAAATCTGTAGATGACCTGAATGCAGCTCTTGACCCTTTCGGAGAATTTGAAGATATCGGTAATCAGTGGTCAAGTTCTTACGGAGACCTCGGAGATATGTACGCAGGTAACGGAAAGTACGACGACTGGAATATTACAGACAACATGGCAGACCTCTGGAACGGAGGAACTGACCTTATGAGAGAGTTTGGTAAAGCGGGTGTCGACGTGATGCTTGACCCAACCATGCTTGACCAGTGGGCTCTCGACAATACTCTAAATCCAATGGAGGGTTGGAATAGAGGATACAATTTCGGTTCAGGGTTAGTCGATGACATTGCAAATATGGGAATATCTATGGACCTAAATAATATTGAGGATGCATTAAATAATGGTGTCGGAGTAGACGGAGGAAACGTCAGAGTAGACGGAGGAAACATTGACAGCGTAGGTTCTATAAAGAGTGATGTAGACATTTCCGACCAAGATATTCAATTGCTCAGAGATATTGCTGCTAGAGAATTCCTCTTAAATCTTCAGACAGTAACACCGCAAGCAAATGTAACCTTTGGAGATGTCAGAGAAACCGCAGATGTCAACAAGATTTTGGATGTAATCCAAGATATGGTTGATGAAGAACTCGCGACTTCACTTGTCGTGGGATGATAGGAAGAGGAGGATTGACAAATGGACATTGGATTTTTCATAAACTATGACGGTCAGGTTGTTCAACTTCCTGTCAATCCCGAAAAAGTAGAAGTAAAATTCAGCGGAAATAATAGTACGACTGAAATTATACAGTTGGGTGAAATCAATCTCCTGAAGGATAGAAAATTAGCAGAAATTTCTTTCTCTTCTTTCTTCCCTCAGGAAGATTGGTTCCCAGCTATCAGGACTCGTGGTCAATTCAAGCGTCCTGCTTTCTATAAATCATTTTTCGAGGGAATACAGGAAGACAAGAAACCCTGTCGTCTAATTATAACAGGACTCAACATTACGATGAAGACATCTGTAGAGAACTTCTCGTATTATCACCAAGGCGGTGACCATGAAGACGCATACTACTCTCTTGATTTCAAAGAGTATGGAGATTATCACATTACGCAAATTCCAGTTGACTCCTCTCTTAAGCGTCCGACAGCTCCTGCAAAGAGTCCAACCCCGCAGCCTGCTAAGCCTGCAACACCTGCACAAATTACCAAGGGGTGCGATGTCATTCTTAACGGTAGAGTCCATTATGATTCGTATGGTTCAAAACCAGGTAAGACATTTAGCAACTATAAAGGTAAGGTCAATTTTATCAATATGAAGGGTTCTCATCCTTATCATGTAACCACTCCCTCAGGAGGTTGGTTGGGGTGGGTAACTAAAGAAAGTGTGGTGTTAGCATGAGAATATACGCCACACTTTATGATAATCGAAATGAAAAAGCATATAACATTTCTGAAGTCATTGGAAACCTGGAAATTTCAACTAAGATTCAAGATGACCCCGGAAAGTGTACTTTCGACCTTCTGAAGTGCGATGGGATTGCGTTCTGGGAAGGTGCTACAGTTTCTATCGTTTTAGATGGATATAAAATGTTTCGAGGATTTGTGTTTTCTAAAAAGAGAAACAAAGATGTGGACATTATTTCAGTCACCTGCTACGACCAGTTACGATATCTAAAAAACAAAGATTCCTATGTATTTGAGAATATGACAAGTGACCAGATTTTCTCTAAGATTTGTTCCGACTTTGTTCTTAAGCATAAGGTAGTAGACAAGAGTTCATACATCTGTGCCCCAAGAAGCAACGATGCTACTATCTTGTACGACATGATTAAGAAAGCACTCGATGACACACTCATCAACGACAAGCAGTGGTATATTATTAGAGATAATTTTGGAGTGCTAGAACACATCAACATCTATTCTCTTCAAGCAGGTATCATGCTCGGAGACGAAAGTGGAATCACAGATTTCACTTATGAAACATCGATTGACAAAGATACCTACAATCAGATTAAACTTTACAGAGATAATCAGACATCAGGTAAGAGGGAAATCTTCATTGTCAACGACACAATCAACGGCGGTAACACAATTAAGGCCTGGGGTATATTACAGATGTACGAGAAAGTGGACGAGAAGCTTAATCTCGCCCAGATTGAACAGAAAGCAAGAGGAATGTTAAGCCTATACAATAATACCAAGAGAAGCCTAAAAATCGAGGCTCTTGGAGTACCAAATGTATGTGCTGGTTCGATATTCAAGTGTTCAATCAAAGACCTTGGAGACCTTTCTATCAACAGGTATATGCTCGTCACTGCTTGTACTCACAAGATTGGAAACGGGGTGCATACCATGGAACTTGAAACGGAGGTGATAACAAATGGCTGATGCCTCAAGACTGGTGAAAGCAATACAGAAAGCATCAAAGACACCAGAGAATGAAAAAGTGGACTTGATTACAGGAACAGTCACTTCCGTAAGTCCGCTGAAGATAAAGACAGACAAGATAGAGCTAACAGAGACATTCCTTGTTCTGGGTGCCCTATGTAAGTCTACCACCATTAAAATACCTAAGAGAGACGCTAATACTCACAAACACAAGATACCGCAGCACACCACAGAGCCTGCTGGTCCTGGACCGCATACTCATGTTATCAACGAGTTCTACTCTGAGGTTGCGTTACCTGACATTCTGCTTTGGCGAGGATTACAGGTTGGAGATGAAGTATATATGATACGATTCTCAGAGGGTCAAAAGTATTATGTATTACAGAGGAAGGAGGGGATTACATGATTCCGGAAACTCTAAATGAAGAGAATTTAATTGACATTGAGGAATATGAGTCTCCTCCGTCTCTTACTTACCGACTGGACTTTACCAATCGAAGAATAATCGGTAAGGTAGATGATAAAGAAGCTGTTATGCAGTTCATCAAGAAAGTTCTGGATACCAGCAAGTATGCTTATGAGATATATGATTGGTATTATGGAAATGAACTCCCTACTCTTGTTGGAATGTCCTACGACTACATCGTGGTTGAGGCTCCAAGAATCATCGAGGAGGCATTGCTCGTAGATGACAGAATAACCTATATAGACCAGTGGAGTTTCAAAAAGGTTGCTGTCGACGCCATAGAGATATCTTTCCTGGTTCATACCATTTATGGTAACATTAAATATACTAAGGAGGTGGCGGCATGATTGGAGATTATTTAGAGGTATATACTTTTGATTACCTCATGGAACAGGCTTTGAGTCAGGTTCCAAATACTGTCGACAAACGCCAGGGGAGTATTATATACGATGCACTTGCTCCTGCATGCTATCGACTTGCAGATTTCTATAACACTTTGAGAAATGTATATAAAGACACCTTTGCAGAAACTGCTACTGGTGAATCCCTCGATTATCGTGTTGCAGAGCAGGGAATTACGCGGTATTCTGCAACCTATGCTATTAAAAAAGCATACTTTGCGTCTGCAGCAGAGCAACCTATGGCTGTTCCGCTAGGTGCAAGATTTTCCACTATTTCTGATGTGAATCCTATCACCTATGCAGTTATTTCTGCTTATGCAGAAAATGGAGTGGTTCAACCCGGATATTATCAATTACAGTGTGAAGTGTCAGGAGTAGAAGGAAACGAATATAGTGGTAATCTAACTAATATCACTTATGTTCAAGGACTTGCTTCCGCCACAATGTCTGAACTTATAAATCCTGCTCGTGATGAAGAAACGGATGACGAACTAAGAACGAGATATTTTAAAATGGTCAACCAAAAAGCATTTGGTGGAAACATTGCACAATACGACCAGGAATTGAAAGAAATTTCTGGAGTTGGAGATGTTCAGATTTATCCAGTATGGAACGGCGGCGGGACTGTAAAATTAAGCATCGTTGATTCAGAGTATAATAAATGTTCCAATGAATTTGTCAATATTGTTCAGAATTTAATTGACCCTGAAAATTCAACAGGTGTAGCTGGAACTGGTTTGGGTATCGCTCCTATCGGTCACCAGGTTACTGTGGTGACACCGACTGAGTATACTGCAAATATTTCAGCTACGATTGTTCTTATGTCTGGTATGTCCATCGGTCAAGTTTCTACACCTATAGAAAATGCAATAGAGGCATACTTTGGAACTCTTCGTAAAAATTGGGGAGTTTCAGATGAGTATAATGATTACTCTCTCGGAATCTACATTTCTAGAATAACCGCTGCAATATTGACAGTACCTGGAGTTGCTAATGTGACCAATGTGCAAATAAATGGAAGTGCTGTTGATGTAGCTTTAACTGAGAATTCCACTACTCAGCAACTTCCAATAGTTGGGACGGTGACTATAAATGAGTGATAGTAGAAAAGCATCTTCATATGTTCCAAGAATTTATTCCGGATTCACTGAGATGGAATCTTTAATTGTAGCAGAAGATTCTATTCTAGATACCGCTGAAGCAGAAAAGAAAAATGTAGAGAATAATCAATTCGTCCTAACTGCAAATGAATATGGTATTGAACAGTATGAAAATATGCTTGGAATTATTCCAAATCCATCTACGGAAACTCTCCAATTTAGAAGAGATAGAATTATAAATCGTTTGTCTATGACTCCTCCATTTACTTTCAGATTCTTGAAGAAAAAATTAGATGAAATTATTGGAGACGGACGGTGGAAAGCATATATTGATTTTTCCACCTACACTCTTTATGTGGAGAGTTCCGCAAGCAACCAAATATGGTTTGAAGAGATAATCATTACAATGAGTAATCTTAAACCTGCAAATATTGTCTTCATAAATCAACCCTTGATTACTCAGGGTCTTGTAATGTCTGAAGAAATATCGTATAGTACAATGCAGTACAACTATGTTCTTGGAGTGTCTTGGGTCCTTGGAGCAAAACCATTTCTAAGCTATATTGATAAGGGGGCGATAAAATTGTCTAATGTTTCTTCACTGCAGCCAGGTTTATTTAACGATGTGGCGGATTTTACAGCATCTGATATTGCATCTGTTCTATTAAATGACTCGGTTGTTATTTCTTCGTTTGTAACTAAACAAGCATCAGCAAACCTGGTGGACATTGAGTATAATGTTTCAACATCCCAGGTACAGAGCATTACTAATATTAAGCTCAAAAATTCTTATGGAGATATTCTATCAGAGGCCGTCGTATATGTTCCTCTTCTAGAAGATGTTCTTATGAAACACACTATAACTGTTAAGGAGGATATTTAATAATGAGTTACAATCCAAAAACCAACTGGCAAGACAGCGAAATCGTTCATGCGTCTGACATGAATCGAATTGAGCAAGGAATTTTAGACCTGGACACCGGAAAACAAGATTTAACAAAAAATTTAGGGTCTAAAGCTTCTATCGTAGACGCAGATGTTATTCCGTTAGCAGATTCCGCTTCTCAGAATGTCGGAAAAAAGGTAACTTTCAGCATCATCAAGAGTACGCTTAAAACATACTTTGATACACTTTATACTATGGCCAAATTAAAGTTGACAGGATATTCTAAGTCCACCTCTATTTCAGAAATTGCTTCTACTGATACTGTAAATGAAGCTTTCGGAAAAGTTGCAAAAACTTTGGACGACAAAGCAAAGACAGACCTATCTAATGTTCCAAATGAAACTTTCAAAGACAAGGCTGATAGTTCTGGAGTAGTTACTGAGGTTATCCCCGACAATAAACTTAGAATTGAGGTTGTTGTCACCTCATTTGACGGCGGAGCTATTTCAGGAAGAACAGTTCAAGCTTCTGGAACTTCTGGCTCTGCTACTGCATTAACAGACTCTACAGGAAAAGCGTTGATGGAAATGAATGCGGGTTCTTCTTATTCTGTAGAAATAACTGATGTTCCTTCAGGGTACGCAAAACCTGCAGCAGTTTCTGTTGGGCCTACAGGTGGAACAAAATATACTGCTAATCAATTTATGGCTCAGAAAACGGTAGTGATTTATGGTGTAAAAATTCCAATCGCTAATTCAGACCCTGCCAGTGTGGTATATACAGATGACGCATCTTCATTTAATGCGGCTGTTATGAGCGGAAACACATTTAATGACAATGGGTGGTTCTCTCGATGGCCCTTTAATTTAATCAAACCGTGCTTGCTAAATAACGGTTCCGTGGTAGGTTATCTTAATCCTGATAATCTTGCTCAATTTGAAAATGGCACAGCTGCAGATATAACTTCTGGAAGTGCTGGAGATGTGATGATTGAAATCCCGAAAATTTTTTATAAGTTTTCGAAGGACTCTTCTTATTATTACATTCAGATTGCTGACGAGCAAGAATCTGGATACTCCGACTGGGCTTTTTCCTATAAGGGTGTGGTCAAAGATAAGTTCTACATTGGAGCATACTTTGGGTACACGACAAGCTCAAAACTTCGTTCGCTTAGTGGAAAAACTCCTACTGTTTCTCAAACTTTGAACACCTTTAGAACACAAGCTCAAGCAAACGGAGCTGGGTATGAACAGATTCCTCTGAATAAGCTAATTCTTCTTCAAATTCTATATCTCATTATGTTTAAGAACCGCAATGGGCAATCTGTATTAGGCAGAGGATTTGTAGATGGGAACTCTGCGGTGACAGCTACAGGAGCTACGAATTCTAAGGGTAAATGTTGGGGGGAAACAACCGGAAAATATCAAATGTGCTTTATGAACATTGAAGATTTTTGGGGAAACCTTTATGGATGGATTGATGGTTACTATATAGATGAATCAGGAAATAGAAAAACAGCAGATGGAAATTTCAGTGACTCAGATTTCTCAAGTTACACTACCATATCCACCAATGCTTCTTCAGTTAGCGGATATATCAGCAAGATTGAGTGCAATGAAAAACTCGGTTTTGTGATTACAGAAGGGTCTGGTTCGGAAACAACTTACTTCTGCGATTACGGCTATGCTTATGTTGACTCTGGCGGGCGGGTGCCTTATTTCGGTGGTAGTTGGAATGATGGCTCGTATGCTGGTCCTTTCCGGTTGAGTTGTGTTAGTTCTCTGTCGGATTCGGGTGCCAGTTTTGGCGGGCGGCTGGCTTTCTGTGGGTGATAACCCACTCTAAAATAAAATATGGGCAGCTTAGGTGTCGACAATACTAATGTTAGCTCTGACGGACAGGTACCTAATTTCGGTGGTAATTGGAATAATGACTCGAATACTGGTCCTTTCCAGTTGAATTGTAATAATTCGCTGTCGAATTCGAATGCCAATATTGGTGGACGACTGACTTATATATCGACCATTGCATCTTATATGGGTCTCTTAAAGTGGTGCAATAGTTATAGACTATATCTCAAGACATTATATTTACTCGAAAGCTCTTGTAATACCGAGTGAATAATGCTATAATAATTTAGGAGGTGCAATTATGCTTAATTTAGGTAGAGTTCGAGGTACCATGGAGACTGTTCCTGAATGGGACGAAACTTCTTGCTCTGATATTGTTTATCACAGAACAAATGTGGTCAGAATCGAGGAGCAAGAATTTGTTGGGTGGGAATACGATGAGACTCAGTATACTTTTCCTGAGTATGTTGCGTATCTGAAGCAAACCATCTCCACATTGGACAATACTGTGGTACAAACACAGCTTGCTTTATGCGAGGTGTATGAATTGATTGGAGGTTGATATCATGGCTCAAGTTTATGCTAATCTTATTAAAAGAGGAATCAAAACAATCGATGATGTTCCTCTAAAATTAAGGGAGGAAGTATTAGCTATCCTGGAAGAGGATGATGCTAATGCTTAATCTAATTCTATTCTTTTACCGAAAGGAGGTGAGAGAAATGGCAGTTGTTTATGCAACCCTTATCGTAAAGGGTAAAAAGACTTTTGCTCAGGTTCCTGACAGAATCAAGGAGCAGGTAAAGCAGGTCCTTATCGACCTTGACTGTGCAGACCTTGCAGAGTAACTAAGAAAGGGGTGAGCCGCAATGAGGAAGACTAAAAAAGAATACTCAAAAAAGATTGTGTTTTGGACAGGGGTTTTATTTGTAAGCCAAATCATTGCGGCTCTCTTTTTCTCTTGGAACTCTAAAGACACATCAGTCTTTGCATACTCTATCCCCGCTACAGGAGGTAGCTTTGGAGCCTCTATAATATTCTATTTAAATAAGGCAAAGATGGAAAATGTGTGCAAAGGTAAAATAGCTTTCTTCAAATTCAAGATGAAGTGGTTAGAAAAGCATCCTGAACATAATGAAGAACTAGAGAAGGAACTTTCTTCTATAGAGACTTCTCTAACAAATAAGATTGATTCTGAAGTAGCTTCGTCTATTTCAGAAGAAATAACAAATCAAATATTTTAGAAAGGTAGGTATTATTTATGGAATTCATTATCGATAACTGGTATCTCATTCTTGCTGCTATTTGCGGAATCGTTGTAGCCGTGACCATCGTCTATAAGTTCTTCGGTCTTCCTACTGCTACACAGCTACAAAAAGTCAAAGAGTGGCTGTTATGGGCAGTAACGGAAGCAGAAAAAGACCTGGGCGGGGGTACCGGGGCACTAAAACTTCGTCAAGTGTACGACCTATTCGTCACTCGATTCCCTTGGCTTGCTAAAGTAATTTCATTCTCTCTTTTCAGCACAATGGTTGATGAAGCCTTAGAGAAGATGCGTGAGATGCTTAAAACGAATCAAGCCGTTAAAAATCTCGTGGAAGGGGATATGAAAAATGAGTAATTCATCGCTTTCAACTTATACGAAAATCTCTCCAAATAAAAACAGTCCTCGAAATCATGCGATTGACACCATTACTATTCATTGCACCGCTGGAAACAAAAACAATACTGCAAAGCAGATTGTAGACTTTTTTGCTAATCCTGAAAGACAGGCCT
>ENA-UOOI01000297-UOOI01000297.1-fermentation-metagenome-genome-assembly--contig:-NODE-297-length-64317-cov-51.466590_pt1 | contig 64317 bp, 61 predicted proteins | sample MGYA00245779_ERZ724027 | MGnify/ENA primary metagenome ERZ724027 (study PRJEB28704, sample SAMN03018318) | fermentation metagenome | biome: anthropogenic terrestrial biome; feature: soil; material...
ATTTTTTCAAGAACGTAAGCCGGTATCACAAAATAATTATTAAGATCATGCCAGTGCCCGCTGACATCTCCCTTTACCAGATGAATACCTGAAGAAACAAGGTACATCTTGATAAACTTAGAGAGTCCTTCATAAGAAGATGCAGGAAGCTGAAGTAATTCTATTCCGGGACATGTCTTGACAAGACTAAAAAGATCCCTGTCAGAAGGTCTAAAGGCAAGATGTACTGCCTTCTCCTCTGCCCCCAGACAAAGGATCTCATCCCTGTTTGTCACTACTCTGATGCGTACACTGCCTAGCCCCATTTATGCTCCCTATCCTATATCTTAGGCATGTACTATCTATTTAATTTTGTGTTTCAGTCTTTCTGATCAAATTTTAGTACGATGATAAATTAACATTCAAAAATTACTAGAAAATAAAAAACAAATGCAAGAATGCAAAAAATCTAGTATTGCACTTTCTGCAACAAATGTAAACTTTCACACAGAGTAATTTATTACCAGTCAGTAGAAAGGTTTTAAAACTACCTCTCAGGCTTTACTCTCAGTCCTGCCGCAAGAGCCTGCCCAAACGAGATACATCCATCTCCACAGGGGACCTTGAGGTGAGCCAGAAATTCAAACCCTGCTTCTTTAACCGTTTCTGCAATGCACGAGGTAATATGATCATTGTAGGCAACCCCGCCACTCAAACCTATCATTTCAAGCCCCCTTTTTGCTGCAAGCGACACAGAAAGCTCTGAGATTCCCTTTGCAAGGCATTCCTCAACCGCAAAAGCAAGATCCACCGAGGAATATTTTCCAGAAAGTTCATATACTCCCAGGAGAAGCTCGGTGGTATCAAGCATGGGAACTCCTGAATTCTTATCTGTCTTGAAGACCACAGGAAGATCGACAACATGGGTACTCTTCTTTGCGGCAGATTCAAGTTTCATTGCCGGTTCTCCATCATAGGTCCTTTTGTTACAGATTCCAAGCAATGTCGCAGCTGCATCCAGCACTCTTCCTGTACTACTGCTTCGGACAACATTTACTCCAGTTTCAAGCTGTTTCATTACAGTTGAAAATTCCATATTTCCCTGTGGAAAAGCAAGGGGAAGTTTTTCCAATTCCGATTTTTCAAGTCTTTCGGAAAGAATACCCAGAACCATTCTTGAAGGTACCTTTGATGCAAGGTCTCCTCCTGGCATTGGCTGAGGAAGTAAATGCCCAAGGCGCTCAGATCCAAAGTAAGAAGATTCAAAAAGCTCCCCTCCCCAGACTGTGCCATCACTGCCATATCCAACCCCATCAAGGGCGATTCCGAGAATTCGAGAATCAAGGGGCAAGGAGTTGTCAGCCATAAGCGCCAGCATGTGGGCATGATGATGCTGAACCTGAAGTATATTCTCTCCCCCCATCTTTAGCGCAAAATGGGTTGTATTGAACGAAGGGTGCAGGTCGCAGCCCCAGTAAAGAGGTTTGATTCCTGTAAGCCTGATAAGGTGCCTGACAACTTCGGAGTGATACCTAAAGGTTTCCACGTGACTGGTATTTCCTATATATTGAGAAACATAGGCAAGCTTTCCTTTTGCCACAGTAACCGTAGAATTCATTTCAGCCCCTACTCCTATAGAAGCTTCGACTTCGAAAGGCAGTTCTACAGGTTCAGGCACAATGCCTCTGGAACGCCGGATAAAGGCTGCCCTTCCGTTTACAATCCTGACAACTGTATCGTCATTCCGGTTTGCAATAACCCTGTTGTGCAGCAGGAAAAAATCGGCAATCCCTTTAAGCATCCCAAGAGCCTCTTTATTCTCGACAACCATAGGCCGTCCTGGAAGGTTTGCCGAGGTCATAACATATACAGCATCAGGTACACGGTCAAAAAGTAAATTCTGCGTGGCTGTATAGGGAAGCATAACCCCTATATTGTGCAGGCCAGACGGAACTGATTCTGCCAGGGTGAATTGCTTTGTCCTGGGTAGCACGACAATAGGGCGGCGGTAAGAAGTTAGATATCCCCTGCCTGGACCTTCAACCTCTGCAAAGGTCTCCACAACGCCGGCATTTTTTGCCATGACCGCAAAAGGCTGCTCAGGACGCCTTAACCGCTTTCTAAGCTCCTTTACGGGCTCTTCTTTTCGTGCATTACAGGCAATATGGAAACCCCCAAATCCTTTTATGGCAAGAATTGAGCCCTGCTGAAGGAGATCCGATGCCCTGACAATTGCTTCGTATCCTTTTATAAGTACATTTCCTTCAGAATCCGAAAGCCAGATCTCTGGCCCGCACTTTGGGCAGCAAACTGGCTGTGCATGATACCTTCGATTTAGAGGGTCAGTATACTCTTTTTTGCAATCCGAGCAAAGAGGAAAATCTGCCATCGTAGTATTTTCCCGGTCATAAGGAAGGGTTCTGACTGTTGTGTACCGAGGTCCGCAGTTTGTGCAGACTGTAAAAGGATAATGATAATACCTGGAAGAAGGATCAAAAATCTCAGACCTACACTGTTCACAAATAGCCGTATCAGGAGGAATTATGGAGTTTTCAAAAACTCCAGTCTCACTGGGTACAATTACAAAATTTGACCAGGCTGAGAGAGGGACGTTTTTAGATTTGATTTCCACAATTTTAGCGAGAGGGGGCTTCTTTTTAGGTAGTTCTTTAATAAAATAGTCAATATTCTTCTGCTTTCCTTCTATAAGAATCTCCACATAGTTCCCTAGATTTTTTACGTATCCTGAGAGCCCATGGGTTTTTGCGAGCAGGTATATAAAAGGGCGAAATCCTACTCCCTGTACAGTGCCGGTAATATGGAGAAGCTTTGCCTCGTTTTGCATGTAAATATAGTGATTGATATTCGCCGTTAAAATAGTTTTCTAAGTGAAGTGACTACTTTCCTTATTGAAACGAAGAGAGCGTCTACCGGAATTTCAAAAAAGTTGTAATCCCAATCTCTAAAGTTTGAACTACAGATTATAAACATAGAAGATATGTAAATTATTTGTTAAAAACAGTGTTTTGTTAAAATTATAGTTTATTAAAAAGCAAAAGTTTGTACTAAGTAGAATATGCTAAGCTAGGATAATCCCATGAAAACAGAAATTTTACCTGGATCAGGATGATCCTCATCCTGAAGCTCAGGTCACATAAATTAGGGACTAATTGTTTTTATAATGATGATGAACCCCATGATCATCATAAAAAGGGAGATTTTCCAGGCTACCTGTAACAGGCGTGCCTGGTTTTTGGGTTCACCTAACTTAAGTATTGCTCTTTCAACCAAATTCGGTTTATCGTCACAAGCTACCATGTTCAAATCAAACTTGATTAATCCCCGGCTCTTGCTTTAATTCTCTTTAGCCTGAAGGTGTTCTCCCTTTCCATCTCCTCAAGAATGAAACGGATATACTTCATAGTTTCAACGAGTTCTGGAATAACTTTGAATTCAAGAGCGTTTACACGCCTCTTGGTCTTCTCAATTTCATCAAGAAGTCTTTTCATTGTTGTTTCCAGCTCTGCTGCCGTGATAATCTTTTCCACAAGGTCCTCATAGGCATCTGCAGACTCATCAATATATGAATTTGTCCCAACAATACCATAACCTCTCTCCACAAGAGATTTGCGGACACCTGTTGAACTGATTTTTGGCACCACAACACCCATGATGTTGTGCCCTGAAAGCTGGATTTCGGGAGATTCCTTTGCTGTAAAAGCAGTCGATTTGACTGCGACCATTCCATTTACAGCAGAGGCGAGATTGATTTTTCCTGTAGCGTTTACATAGGCAGCGTCCAGTTCGGTTCTGACGTTCCTTGCCTCGTTAAGGATCTTAAAGAACTCAAGAATAAGACCATCTCTCTTCATCTTAAGGAGCTTGTGCCCACTTTCAGAGAGTTTGATTTTTTTCTTGAGCTCGATTAGCTCCGACCGAGTTGGTTTTACGTCTTGAGCCATGGTAATCACTTAACCTTTCTGTATGCAGGGTGGTATTTCTGGATGTACTTGTTGTCAATCCTACCCAACTGGTTCTCAGGCAGGTGCGAAAGAATCTTCCATCCAATGTCCAGGGTATCTGCAATCGTCCTGTTTTCGTTTCTGCCCTGTGTGACGAACTGCTGTTCGAAGAGGTCGGCAAATTCAAGGAACTTGACGTCTCTCTCAGACAGAGCTTCTTTACCGACAATAGCCACGAGACCTCTCAGGTCACGTCCTTCTGCATAACCTGCGTACATCTGGTCAGAGACAGCCTTGTGGTCTTCCCTGGTCTTACCTGCTCCAATACCGGAGTTCATCAGCCTTGACAGGGATGGCAGCACATTGATTGGCGGATAGATACCTTTCCTGTGCAGTTCTCTGGCAACCACGATCTGGCCTTCGGTAATATACCCGGAAAGGTCAGGAATTGGGTGGGTAATGTCGTCACCAGGCATTGAAAGAATTGGAATCTGGGTAACGGACCCCTTGGCTCCCTTGACAATACCAGCACGCTCGTAGAGGGTTGCAAGGTCAGTATACATGTAACCCGGATATCCACGACGTCCAGGCACTTCGTTACGGGCAGCACCCATCTGACGGAGAGCTTCTGCATAGTTGGTAATGTCAGTCAGGATAACGAGAACGTGCATGCCGTGTTCGTATGCCAGGTACTCAGCTGCTGTCAGTGCCATACGCGGAGTAATGAGACGCTCGACAGCAGGGTCATCTGCAAGGTTGAGGAACACAACTGCCCTTTCCAGAGCGCCGGTTTTTTCAAAGTCGCTCATGAAATACTGGGCTTCTTCGTTGGTAATACCCATTGCAGCGAAAACTACTGCGAACTCTGCTTCGGTTCCGGGCACAGCAGCCTGCCTTGCAATCTGCAGAGCGATTTCGTTGTGCGGAAGACCTGATGCCGAGAAGATAGGCAGTTTCTGTCCACGGACCAGGGTGTTTGTCCCATCGATTGTGGAAATACCAGTCTGGATAAAATCCTTTGGAGGCAGCCTGGCGTATGGGTTCATTGCAGCTCCGTTGATATCCAGAAGCTGGTCAGGCACAATCCTGGGCCCGCCGTCCAGAGGATCACCGGCACCTGAAAGAATTCTGCCAAGGAGGTCAATAGATGCGGGAAGTTTCAGGGTTTCCCCTGTGAAAACTATACCACAATCCTTGTCCAGACCACCAGTACCTTCAAAAATCTGAACAACAACGATATCTGTTGATGAGTCTAGAACCTCGCCTCTGCGGGAGGTCCCGTCAGGCAGATTGATAGTGACAATTTCTTTATAACCTACCGGTTCTGTTTTTTCAACAAAGACAAGAGGTCCTGCAATCTGAGTGATTGTCTTATATTCTTTTACCATGTTTACCTACCTCTCAGGGATGCAAACTCTTTATCCATCTTTGCCAGGACGGTATCCATAGAAGCATCGAAGTTCTCTTCAAACTTGACTTTGGGAAGCTCGTCCTTGGATTCCATCTTGATAATTTCCGATATAGGAACCCCAGACTTCAAAGCATCCTGCGCAGCGTCTCCATACTTCATGATTGCCTTTAGGATCTTGTACTGTTCAGCAAACGGGCTGTAGGTATCTATTGGATGGAATGCATTCTGCTGCAGGAAAATTTCCCTGATCATACGGCAAATTTCAAGCAGAAGCTGCTGATCGTCTGGTAGAGCATCAGAACCTACAAGCTGCACGATTTCTTGCAACTCTGATTCTACCTGGAGCATTCCCATTGCTCTTTCCCTCAGAGGCACAAAGTCAGGAGCCACGTTATCTGTAAACCAGTCGTTAAGGCTCTCCTTATACAGACTATAACTATTCAGCCAGTTGATAGCAGGGAAGTGACGCCTCTGAGACAGCTTGGAGTCAAGAGCCCAGAAAACTTTTACGATACGCAGGGTGTTCTGCGTAACAGGCTCTGAGAAGTCACCGCCTGGTGGAGACACTGCTCCAATGACAGTAATGGAACCTTTATCCCCGCTGAGAGATTCGGCAACCCCGGCGCGTTCGTAGAACTCGGCAAGCCTTGCAGACAGATATGCTGGATAACCTTCTTCACCAGGCATTTCTTCCAGACGGGAAGAAATTTCTCTCATAGCTTCTGCCCACCTGGAGGTGGAGTCTGCCATAAGGGACACGTCTAATCCCATATCACGGAAATATTCTGCAATTGTGATTCCAGTATAAACAGATGCTTCTCTTGCAGCCACAGGCATGTTTGAAGTATTAGCGATAAGGACGGTACGCTCCATGAGTGGGCGACCAGTCTGTGGGTCTTCGAGTTCAGGGAATTCGCTTAGAACGTCTGCCATTTCGTTTCCGCGCTCACCACAACCAATGTAGACCACAACTTCAGTGTCACTCCACTTTGCAAGCTGCTGCTGAGTAACCGTCTTTCCAGATCCGAAAGGCCCAGGAATTGCAGCAGTTCCACCTTTTGCCACAGGGAAAAGTCCGTCAAGGATTCTCTGTCCTGTAACCAGAGGTTTATCAGGAGTAAGTTTTCTCCTCACAGGCCTTGGTCTCCTGACAGGCCACTTTTGCATCATTTGCAATTCTGTCCCGTCGGTCAGAGTACACACAGTATCTACAACAGTGAAGTTCCCGCTCTTAATTTCAGAGACTGTACCGGAAATGTCAGGGTGCACCATAATTTTGTGTTCAATGTTCACAGTTTCCTGAACAACTCCAATTACTTCTCCGCCTTTTACGACATCGCCCTTCTTAACAACAGGTTTGAATTCCCAGAGTTTATTGTGGTCAAGTCCGTCTGCGCTGACACCTCTCTGGATGAAGCTGCCCATCTTTTCAAGCAGGACGTGCAGAGGTCTTTGAACCCCATCATAAATACCGGAAAGAAGACCTGGACCAAGTTCCACGGACAGAGACATCCCTGAAGATTCACAGGGTTCTCCTGGCCTGATGCCTGCGGTCTCTTCGTATACCTGGATGATGGTCTTGGGCCCCAATATCTGGATGACTTCACCCATTAAACCTTCATTACCGACTTTGACCAGGTCATACATTTTTGCCTGCAAGCCAATAGCGGTGACGACAGGCCCGGCCACACGATAAATTTCACCTTTTACTTCCACAGATCAACACCTACCGCTTGTTTTATTTTATCTCTTAAATTCGAGCCTGCTCCACTGCCTCCGAGGGCTACCACTGTGGGCTGGACAGACTCATTTAAGTCTTTCCTTAAAATTTCCGGCAGATTACCAATGTCATCATTATGCATTACAAGAATTCCGACACTTTTATCCTCAAGCACAGATTTTACAGTAGATTCAGTGGTCGCGACATCAGAGGTTTCATAAACCTTTCTGACACCAGCCAGTCTGAATCCTGTAACAAACTCGCTCTTTCCGATCACTGCTAATTCCATTAGATAACCACCAACTGGTCTTTGATTAACTCATCACTGAGGCCAGTCTCTTTACCTCTGAAGATGATCCGGAGATTAGTGACCTCATTATTTTTATGAATGATATAGTCCAGAATAGGTACAACTGAGATCGGAGATACATGCGAAAGAATTGTTGAAGATTCAAGATAATATCTTATGAGCCTGCTTTCAAGAGTAATCAGAGAAGTGATATCTTGGCCCGTAACGCCTGAAATTGCATCCCAGTACTGAGTTCTTTGAAGCTCATTGACAAATTCCTCATATGGGAGAGGCGCTAGTTTTTCGGGCTCTAACTCGAGACCGCCTTCAATCATGAGAGGCATGATTTCATCAAGCTGCTGAACTCCTGCTTTTTTCAGCCTGAAAAGGTTAATTAAATTTTTAACGTCTACTTCCAATCTGACAACTTGAGCAAAGAGCTTGCGGTCTTTGGATCTTGGTTTCCCAATTGCTTCAAACAAGCCTGTATAATACATCTTGTCAAGTTCGTTTTCTATATATGCCAGGTTAGTCCCATCAAACTTCTGCAGCAGAGGGTAATATTCCGAATATTTCAGGGCCTCAATGATCTCTTGGTATGTGGCCTTGGCTGCAAGTTCTGACATGGAAGTGTAAGTAAACTCCCCGGCAGCAATCAGAGACTCCAGGATATCTTCAACAGATGCGTTGTAGATTTTACCTCGGAGAAATGTTTTTATGTTCCAGACATCATATCTTTTCAGGTATGCAACAACTAGGTAATTCAATTCTCCTAAGGTGATTCTTACCAACTTATCATAGGTGAGCGCAAGATTTCTATTCAATGCATGTTCTGCCAGATCGCCACCACTGTATTTCATTGCCAGTTCGTCAACGTCGTTTTTGTATTCAGACTCTTGGATAAAGCGGGTAATTTCATCAATCCCCATATTGAGAAGCCGGGGATACGATTCTTTAGGAAGCAGCTTGCTCTTCATAGCACGGACACGGGTTACAGCATAAGGATAATTAGAAGTGCCTTTTTTCTTATCGGATTTTCGTGAGGGTTTTTGTCCCCAGAGTCTCTCCAAAAGCCGCATCGAATATCACCCGTATAATAGATCAGATATCTGCTTCAATGAACGCTCATACACGTTTTTCAGGATTGAATCATATGTGAAATCTAACCTGACCGTTCCATCCTCGTTTTCCAGAACAACTCCGCCAATTGAATCGATATTGCCAGCATAAGACAAAGAAGTTAACTTCTTGACAATTTCTTCTGAATCTTTAGAAGAGTAGACCCTAGCTCCGCTAGCTTCGTGCTTGTTGAGAAGATATTTCAACAGCTCTTCTTTTTTGGATGCCGGCATTGACTTGATTCTTTCAACGGTCTGAATGTAAACTTTATCTAAAAGTTCTTTGCGCTTGTTAAGCGTAATTCTTTTTACTTCCAGGTTTGCACTTGATATGACCTGCTGGTGCAGATTTTGGAGGTCCTCTTCTGCCTTGACAAGGCTGTCTCCGAGCATCTTTTTCTGTACTTCTTTAGCTTCATTTATGATCTCGGAGGCCTTTGCGTCGCCTTCGGCTGTCAAACGGGAAACCTCGGCTCTTGCACCCTCCTGGATGTCTTTTACAACGATCTCTAGTCCCATGCTTACACCTCCAAATGGATTTAGAGCAAAAATAGTGCTCTAAGCTTAGAGCAAAAATTCTAAGCTGCTTAGAGTGCAACAATACCTAATAACTTAGAGCATTATAACCACTCGAAGCTTGCCTGGTAAGAAAAAAGCCCAAGTTAGCTAAAGCAATGCTCTAAGAAATCAATGCTCTAAGAAATTTAAGAGCGGGTAGCTCTTAAATTTAAGCAGAATTACTGGTTGATAAGCAATGCAACGACAAGACCGAAGATAACAATGGTTTCTGGAATGACAGTAAGGATCAGACCCTTACCGAATAATCCTTCATTTTCTGCCATTGCACCGATTGCTGCTGTGCCGATATCTTTCTCAGCTATTGCAGATGCATACCCAGTTACTGAGATTGCGATTGCTGCACCAAGTGCTTTCATTCCTGCTGCGTCCAAAAAGAGACCTGCTGTTGCTCCGTCTACCATGTTTTTATTCCTCCGTATATTTTCTTATATATCCGAATGGGTTGAATTTTCTGCCCCCGCCTTGATAGAATTTTCCAAAGAATTCTACATACTGCAATCTGAGTGCGTGCAGTCCGGGAGCGATAATACTCAGAACAGAGTTCAAACCGTGTCCGAGCATAAATACAAGTATTGCAGCTATTGCTGCGAAACCAATTTGAGAATGATCAGCCCAGATCATCCCGAAGGCGATGTCATTGACTGTACCTGCGATGTAAATCGAAGATAGACCGACTGCGATAATACGGGCATACGAAAGAACGTTACCCATAAGAGATGGCAATTCGACCACACCAGCGATACCCTCGCCCATGGCGAGCATCACAATACCCAGAACAAGAACAATAGCACCGACATACATCAATGCTGAACCGCCAACACTAAGATAACCAGCTGCTGCAAGGATTGCACCAAGCTCAATAATCATCCAACTGCCTTTTTCAAGAATAGCGTGTTTCATCCCGTGGTGCCTGGCGACATTTGAAAAACCGAGCAGGTACCCAAGATTTAAGTGAAGCAGTCCGACAAAAATGCTTAGTCCAATCATAGTCATTATCATGTGAGACCTATGAACTGGAAAAGTAAACACTTCTCCTCCAATACCTTCAAAGAGAGTAATAGTTTCCCAACCTGGAATCAGGCCTGGAACTACTCCATGTTCGGTATGTAAGCTCGCAAGCGAGAATCCAAGGAATTCACCATAAAGAACTCCAAAGAAAGCTGCTGATATCTCACAATAGATCAGAATATTCATGAGAGGCTTCACCGCATCTGACTTTACCAGTGTTTTGATAGCCAGTGCAAGCCCTCCCAATATCATTGCATATCCGATGTCTCCGAGAATCAGTCCATAGATCAGCGGCAAGGTTATGAAGATTGCCGATGATGGATCAATTTCAGTATATTTGGGCCTGGAATATAGGTCCATAACTTCCTGCATCGGTGCCACAACTTTAGAATTGTTATATTCGACAGGGACATTTTCCTCATCCTCATGATGGATTTCGAGGCTAGTAATGTATGCCTTACCTTTAGTGGCACTGCTAACTACACTGACAAGTTTGTCGTAATCTTCGGCGGGGGTCCAGCCATCGATTATAAACGCATTTTCAGATGTAGCTATTCTAAGAGGCAGTTCTGCTTTCTGACTCTCGATGGTTAGGACTTCATCGCTGGCAAGGATAAAGTCGGCGTACCTAGATTTCAAGGACTCGATTTCACCCTTTAAGGATTCAATCCTTTTGGTGACTTCGGCTTCTTTCTGTTCAATAAATCTTAACAGTTCGCTTGGGACACCACCTCTTTCCGGGACTCTAAACTCTTTGAATCCAAGACCCTGAAGTAATTCGTAAACTTTGTCGGCATCATTTTTAGCTACAAACAGTACAACTGCTTTTGATTGAGGATCAAAATACAGTTCGTATGCTTGGGTGATGCTCGAAATCTGACTTTCTTCCAGGCTGCCTTTTACAGTACCCGCGAAAACCCTGAGGCTCTCGTAGCCACGGTAATATTCGAAGTCAAGATCAATGGACAGATAAGGCAGGATGTCTCTCTTCTGAGACTCCAGGTCTTTTAATTCATTTTCAAGCTGGGAAATTGATTCCGTTTTAGCTGAAATTGTCCTGTCTAATTCATCTAGCTTCGAGTCAAGTTCGCGCAGAACAGAGTCAGTTTTCTGAACTACCGGTTTTTTGCTTTCAATCCCCAAATAATTGGCGATAGAACGGATCTTCACAAGCTTTTTAGATACTTCTCCTGCGTTTTTAAATGGCTTGCTGATCTTAAAACCAGACTCGTCTTCGACAAAATCTTCGACGTGAAAAAGATTTGTATCATGCAGTGCATCGATGGTTTCTTTTAGAATGCTTTTGTGCCCGACAATAACGGCCCTTGTCATCTCTTTAGGTCTACTCATTAAGGACCGCCCTCTCAAACTCCTGTACAAGGTAATTGACGGATTTGTCGATGTTAGCTTGAGCTTTTTGGGACATGGCTAATGCGTTTTTCTCACCATCGTTGACGATCTTATCTCTTTCCTCCAGGATCTTTTTTTCACCTTCTTTAAAAGAGTCTTGTGCAGCTTTATGTGCATCGATTTCGGCCTGTCTCAGGATTTCCCTGGCTTCAGCCCGAGCATCAGATATGCGCTTGTTTTTAGCATCAATGGCCTCGTCAACCATTGATTTGGCGCTTTCCTCTGCTTTTTTGATTTCAGATAAGATTTCATTTTTAGCCATGTGAATCTCCGTCTATTAAAATTTAATATAAATTTATAATAAAAATCCCTACTCCAATGGAGTTAGTTAACAAATCCTTCGCGAATGATCTATATAACAGCTTCGGTTTTATCAAAGAGGAGGGAGGAAACTGTAATTATAAATCGTTATATATCCAATATATAAGAATTTTTTAAGAAAATGTGAAATATAAATAGCTAAATATACAGATAAAATGAAAAAGATTAAATATAACAGTAAAAAAGAATTAAATTAGCACAATAGAATATAATTAAGTCTTGAGGAGCACAATACAATATAATTAAGTCTTGAGGGATTATGAGACTAAACGCTTGGAAGTAAAATGTAAAGCGTGGCCCGAACTATTGGAGCTAAGCTGTTTTGACCTTTTTTTCAGATGAATTTCGAAAAGTCTTTAAGTGAAATAAAAGGTTGCTTTATTTCATTACATTAGCAGTTTTTTCAATCGACAATTAGTTAAATCTATTTCCAAGAAAATCAAACCTTTTAAAACAAATTTTCGAAAATAAACCCTTATTAAATCTCCAATACATATAATTCTGGTATGCAGAGTCCAGTATTCAATTCTTAAAAATAGAAAAATCAGACAATTTTCAATGAAAGAGGGATACATTCAGGAGGAAACCCCTAAAAAAGCTTATCCTCCAAACAAGAGATCAAAGAAGGGAAACAAAAAATAACATAAAAAATGTTATTTAAGCCTGTAAGGAATTCTCGCGCCTTGAGGAATTGTATGAATATATTCCCTCCGGAAATCGGGGTTACGCATCATGCAATAAGCGTCATTCTTTTTGTAAGCGGTATGCTTACCCATAAACTTCCAGATAGTTTCCAGAGAGTTATCACAGATATTTCCAAAAGAGAGAGGAGTGTAAGCACACGGCATCACTTCCCCGTCAGAAGCGACATGTATCCAGCGTCTGCCCGCAAAACATCCAAAAAGGCTGGGACCCATGAAATATGGAAATGCAGTTACTCTGGGACCTTCAGGTTTAGAATTCATCATTTTCTGGAATTTTTCAAGCCTTGAGACATCTTTTTCCCCTATTACCTCATCCTCATGATCAAGCCAGCGTCCGACAGCGATGATTTCATAAATAGAGAGTTCGTGCATGCCAAGATCAGCTGCAAGGTTGTAAAATTCCTCAAGATCATCGATATTGTGAGGGGAAATGACCACGAACATATCAGTTAAGATCCCGGCACTTTTCGCATTCTTGATCCCGTTTAGTGCATCCCTGTATGCTCCATCTCGCCCCCGAATGCGGTCATGCTCAGCTTCAAAAGGACTGTCCAGGCTGATTCTTGAGGCGTATAAACCTGCGGCTTTAAGCTCCGTTGCCTTTTCTTCAGAAAGTTTGAAGCCTGAGGTAAAACAGGTTGCAATTGCCCTGGATTTATCCACTCTCGCTACCATCTCAACGAGATCGTTTCGGAGCATTGTCTCGCCACCATCGAAAGAAATGAGATAGGTACCAAGGTCTAGGCTTTGATCCACAGCTCTGGAGATCTCATCAAGAGTCAGTTCTCTTTCTGGCTTTATATCAGCCGCTCCGCAGTGAATACATCGATTTGGACAGCGGGCAGTAATTCCTATTGATAACTGGTCCGGAACTCTTTTTTTCATAATTGCTGCAATTTCAGCACTAATTACCCGACTGAAAACAGACCCCGGAATAGGCGGGATCCACGTAGAAAAAATAATCTCATTCTCATTTATTGAGATAGGTTTTTCTTCCGCAAAAATGTTATTTATGCGCTTTAGGAAGGGTTTTGCAAGCTGGGAGAGAGGACCTTCTGCATCAAGCACCATCTTTTCATTTTCCGCGCTGGCGTTTACTTTAAGCACCGGACTATCATATACTCGCATGAATACACCTGGTAAAATTATTGGCAAAGGTTGGTAGATTTATTAGATTAAATAGAAGCCAAATCAATTCATTTTTTCATTTTACGTACAAGGAATTCAGTTGTAATTCATTTTTCAGGAAGAGTTGAGCGATTAAACATTCTCAAGCATATCGACTGTTATATAATCAGTAATCTGAAAGAGTTTGTCCCTTGCCGGACATGCTTTGAATGTTAATAGAGTCTCTTTTGCGGCATTAATATGTAGCTTTACGGCATCTATAGATTTTTGTATTGCTTCTTCTCTTGACATGTTCTTCACATATACGCGCGGCAGTGTTTCAGATGTGAATTTTGACTCCTTACCTTCAACCACTTCAAGAAACTCAAGAATATCATCAACAATCTGGTATGCGGTTCCCAGAGAATTTCCGAAGAAATTAAAACGCTCAGCAAGGGTATCATCTGCCCCTCCAGTATGTGCCCCTATGGAAGCGCTGATAGCAAACAGAGAAGCCGTTTTCTTGTAAATGCACTCAAAGTAATTGCTTTCCCCGAAAGTATCCCTATCGAGTCTCAGGTCAAGGACTTCTCCCTCAGCCATATCCATTCCGGCTTTTCCGAATTCCCGAACCACTTTTTCCCCATAAGGAGAAATAAACTCAATGGACTTTGCAATTAGATAGTCACCACAAAGAAGTGCCTTTGAAGGACCAAATTTTTCAGGCGCAGAAGGCAAATTTCTTCTAATAAGCCCCTGGTCCAGCAGGTCATCGTGGATGAGGGAAGCTGAATGCATCATTTCAATAGCAAGAGCTGCATCGAGGCTCTGGTAATGTGAACCTGAGCAGATCTCACTAGACAGAAGGAGGACAATCGGCCTGATTCGCTTTCCTCCGGTATTACAGACATGCTCTACCATTTTTTTTAAGCTGGATTCCTCCATTTGAGCAATGAAGGTATTTATCCCGGATTCAACATATCTGTACTCTTCCCACTCTTCAATATTCATCAATATTACTCCGTGTACTTGGACGGGCATCCGGTAAAGATTTCATTTGTCTTAAACATAGGCTCAAAAACATAGTTCCGGCAATACTTACCTGTTTCCTTCCAGTAAGGTTGGAGGAAGAGTTACCTGTATATCTAAATGAACCTTTAAGTTCTCATTGTTTTCGTCCCTGAGTCCAAAAACTGTAAGTTAGGAGTTATCTCAAGGTTTTCGTATTCAATAATTTTCTGAAATTTTACTTTTTGCCCGAAGGGCTTGGGGGATCTGATAGAAGTTTAACTATTTTAGAACGGCTATCTGAAGACTCAATACCGTGTCGTCCTATAAAGAACACGCTTGCAATAAGAAAAAGTGCAATCAGTGTTCATTTTCTCATATTAACCTAAAACCTCGTATAACACGATCATTACATTAACTTTTTGTTAAGCTCTGAATACTTTATCAATTATAAAATGGATATATAAACTATTGGAAGCTAGTTGATCGAGAATTATATTAGAAAGTCAGGATCAAGAATCTTACAATAAAGAGCCTCAGGTAGACTATGTCACAGGAAATAACTGTTTTCAGGTCATGACTTGAAGGCTAGATTAATAAAAAACAAAGTCTCTTGTGAGACTGTATATTCAGCTTTATAGAAGAGATATCTGCTTGATATCAGAGAAATACTCCTGATAGAAAACAAGAAGATAAGATTTCTCAACATAAGTATAAAGAAATCTTATTTGTTTCCTTATTGAGAGAACAAGCTTTCTTTTAGACTTGAACTGTTACCACTTTTCGAATATAAACAATAATATTTTTGAAAGATAGACACAGAAAGATGGATATTTTTATTCAAAATTTAATAAAAAAATAAAAGATACAACAAAAAACCTGATTTAACAGCGTAATAAAATAATATAATTGAGAGTATATTTAAAAGAATATGTATTTAAATATTTATTGAAAATATATTTCCTGCACAAAACAGAGGTTAACAATAAGATAAAGCTGCTTACATAAAGTTGAGACGCATATCAGAAATATATCATAACAGATACTATAAAATTTGACTTCTCTATACTAGAGCAAAAAGGAGCATACTGTCGCGATTACATCGCAAATAAAAGAAAAATCAAAGATTTTTCTGATCCCGAAGCGGAACTCAGGGAGTGTAACTCGGAAGCCATTATTCTGCCGAAAAAGATATATATGAGAAATACCTCTTGATGTGTTGCAAGTTTGCGTTGATGGTCTAGTGGCTATGACTTGGGCCTTCCAAGCCCAAAACCCGGGTTCGAATCCCGGTCGGCGCATTTACCTTTTTCGAGAAAAAACAGAAATATCTTTTTTTCATTTCATTCATGATATTAATGAAATACATTAAATAAAATTTAGATGAAATCGAACATTAGTGCGAGGGTTGCCCAGCTAGGTCAAAGGCGATGGGCTTAGGACCCATTTTCGTAGGAATCCGTGCGTTCGAATCGCACCCCTCGCATTTCTTTTACAGAATATTTCTCAAACTCTTCATACCGGATTTGCCTTGCATGATACCTCTCTGAACCTGAGTATTCAACAAGTTTTCCGTCTTCCAGTATGGATATTGAACCATGTCCGCAACAGATGAGGCATTTCCTGTTTTTTTCGGCGACCTTTTCATCAATCTCAGAAACGAGCGAAAGGAGTCCCTGCCTTTCTTCTCGCGCAAGTTTGCTGTCAACATTTACAGACGTCATAAGATAATCAGCCAGAACATTATATTCCGTTCTATCAGGGCTAAGGCTTCTGAAATTGATCAGTGCGTCCTCAGGGAAGAGTAATCCCTCAGCAGGGCAAAGATAGAAAACCTCTCCATGCATATGCCCGCCCATTCCTGCAAGGGCTTCAAACTCCAGGTCGCCTATCTCGAACCGAGCGATGATAGGAAATGCACCTCGTTTCTCGATTATTTCACCTGATAAGAGGACTTCGGGAAAAAAAACTACGTTTTTAGGGGGATTAAACCTGGAAAAAAGGTTAATTATCTTTGTATAAACCTCTTCCAGAATACAACTCTGACTGCTTGACCCATATGCCCTGCTGGTTTCCCCCGTAATCAAAAAAGTCTCGCGGTTAAGGTAGGATGGAACAAGAAAACAGCCAGCTGCTCCACAATGATCGGCATCGGCGTGAGTAATGTAAATTCTCTTGAGCCGGTTCAGGTCTCCAAGCCCGTAATGCTGAAACATGTTCACGACATCCTGGTAATAGATCCCGTACCCGGTGTCAATCATGATCCTTTCAGAAGGAGTATCAAAAAGGTAAATGTTTCCCCCGCAAGGAGGTTGAAAACAGAAAAGTTCGATGCCGTCCTTTATTCGGACCCTTTGTACGTCTGCATAAAAATTATCCCCTGACGTCCTGTTAAGGAAATCTCCAACTTTCAGAATGTTTTCAAAAACTTCAATAGGATCTTTTTGAAGGTTTGAAAGTTCCTGAGCAATATGATTAATGTCATGCAGAAACCTCATCAAAAAAGTATCTTCTGCACTCCCGATAAACGACCTGAGCTTCTGCGCCAGCCTGAGATAGAATACTGTGTCATCAAGTTTCTCCCCGGTTGTATCATACTCAAGAATCTCAAGCCTGTACCCGGACTTAAGCTGGTTTAGGAGGGCATCTATCATTTCAGGGTTTTCGATGTTAAGACCCACAACAAGCCTTTCAGAATGTTGCCCCCTCTCATCAAAATCAAGAAAGGTAATGTTTGCTCCAGATGAAGTAATATAACTTAAGAAGTCAAATAAAGCACCAGGACAATTCGGGAGATAAACATGGAATTTCAGAAAAGCTACAGGCTGAAGGGAAGTCTGGAGATAACCTATTTTTTCTAACTCTTCGCGGATCTTCTCATAAGCCTGTGGAACAGCAGTCACTTCAAAGAAAACTGTATACATATCTATCCTGCGGTCGTACTGAATCCTGTCAATATTTCCCTTGTGTCGCTTAATAATTTCAGCCGCCCTGTGCAATGCCCCTGGTCTATCAGGCATGCAGGCAATAAAAGACAATTGTTCCATTAGACATCCCCATTAACACACCTATTTCTTGATAACTTATAAAATCCTGTTTTACTTTAAGCTTTCCTGCTAGCACTAGAGAAAAGAAATGGAAATTTAAGGTTCAAGCACAAGGGCAGGAAGTCCCAGAGCTTCAAAAGCTTCAGTAATCTCTAGAAGAGGACTCTCCTTTCTATAAAAAAGATGAGAATTACATGCACAGTCCGTGCACCCAAATCCAGACACAAAATCCCCTCCGATCCTGCTGGCAAGTGTACATTCAAATCGGGCAGAAGTAAAAGCATAAACTACTGAAATCAGCCTGAAAGCCTGATTCAGATGAAGATAATCTACGTGCCAACTGGGATTTCGATTCTGGTTCCTGGAAAGGTTGATATGCCTCTGTACCCGTTTCAGACCCCCTGGCCCCAGAGCCGATCCCACATATATATGGAATCCCGGATAGAAAGAGAACTCGCCCTTTTTGCCCACTTCAAGCTTGCAGGCTCGGTTTTCGAATATCAAACAGTAGACGCCTTTTCCGGAAAAAATATCATTCTCAGAATAAATGTCTTTTTCAGAGTAAGAATTCATCTCTGAATAAGCGTTTTTTTCGGAAAAACTCATTCTAAGACCTCAATCTAAGTTCAAAACCTCAATTTATTTCCTGAAACCTGAAAGTACTTTTCAAGCAGAGGCTCGACCATTCCCTCCAGTATTTCCTTTCCTTTAAGCGCTTCAACCCAGGAAACAGGTATGGCTTCAATTCCCAACCTGGAGCCAAGAATGCCGCCTGCCACACTCCCAACCGAATCCGAGTCACCAGTAATGTTCACTGCGGTCTGTATTGCTTTTTTGTAGTCATTCGGATAGCGTAATATACAAAAGTATGCCAGGGCAAAGGTTTCGTCTGCGTACCAGCCCTGTCCGAGTTTTCTCAAAGCTTCTTCGTCTCCGATGTCACTATAAGCCGTATTATAAGAACTTTCCAGGGCACGAGTAAATTCCTGAGAGATTCCCTGAGTTACTTCTAAAAGAGGCTCAAACATTTCTCCGGGTTCCACCCCGTCAAGGGCCAGTTTCACTGCGTATGCCCCTGCAATGGAAGCAGCTTCTGCAGCTGGATGGGAGTGAGTGATTCGGCCTGAAATCAGGGCAACTTTAACCAGTTTATCAGGATCATTCTTGTAGATAAAACCAAGGATTCCAGCCCGCATAAGACTTCCGCAGGTTTTAGAGCTGATTCCGGACTTGCTCCAGGGAATCCCGTCCTTAAGGTTTAGGGCTGCTCCCCTGGTAGTTGCTCCTGCACCCAGGTCAGGCTCGTCAAGCCAGAGCACAAGTTCCTCTGCTATATTGCTCATAAGCTCGGGAAGTTCAAGTTCTGCCCCTCGAAGCAGTCCCCTGGCAAGTACAAGCATCAACTGAGTATCATCGGTCCAGCGTGAATCAGACGGGAGATCAAGAACTCCTTTTTCTCCATACTTCCTTTTTATTTGCTCAAGGGTGAGATGCTCTACTGGGCGCCCCAATGCATCTGCGCAGGCAGTTCCGTATAGATAGCCGCGCAGTTTTTTTTCAATATCAGCGATTATTGAATCCATATACAGCATTATTTTGTTTTCTGCAATTAACTCTTTTAGACTTGAACTAATACTTTCAATCCTAAAGTCCAGTTCTTTACGGTTTCAAGCAGGTAATTTTATTCATTTTTTGAATATGGGAGTAGCATTCATAAACTTAGAAATTTTATTTTTGAATCTAGTGTCAAAAACGTTTAGTTATTGATCACATATTAAGCTCTGAATCTTTATGCGCTGATGGGGAGCTGCCAAAGACTATGTGCAAGAATTAAATTTCCATGACACTAGGTTTAAGATACCTTCTCGGAAATGAGTTAGGTCGTGTCTCCCAGTCATTGATTCAAATCCATATAATTTTAAATGTGTTGTTTGGGGTATTGAAATCACTTTTGAAATAGACTTCTCACAATTTTGTAGTTTGAATAAAGATTGTCCTGATTATGAAATAAAAAAATCAAGTGAATATAATCCTTTTAAAGACAGGTACGGCAAAAATAATCACGCACTCCTTAATTATAAAACCTGCAAGCTTTGCTTTCGTGAAACAAGAAGTACCGTATTTTTCGGACTTGATATTCCTCAGGAAGAAATTCTAAGAACCTTGGCTACGATTCCTGAAAAAGGAAGTATTCGCGGAGTTGCAAGAGCTACTGGACATAGTAAAGACACAATTTGTAGAATAAAAAACAGAAAATGTGACTGAAGAGGATTCTAAGGAGTATGTAATCGTGTAATAATGGAAGACCAAATGCATTAGTTTATAAGGATCACCCAATAAACAATGCAAAGAATCTCAACTTTATATTTGTCCTTAGAAAATGTCAGTTTCTTCCAGTCCACATACCTTCTACCAGTAAATAGATATTCTCTTACAGCCGTTCATGAGCTTTGACAGCGATATCTGAATCAATAAGGACAAAGCGTTCTTTGAGTGGAGCTAAGTCGAATATCTTTTCATATTTGTCTTTTCCCAAGATCTCCGGAAGGCTCGTCAACATATCTCCAAAAAGATCGTTCACTTCTTTAACGTACTTCTCAATTTTGAGGTCAGCACTATACAATCCACGATCCATTCCTCCCTTTTCCTTGAGGAAATCAGATTGTTGCTTCAGAACTGATTTAGTGGTCTGGGAATCCAGGCTTCTACCAAGACGAAATTCCATCATTAATTCTAGTTCCTTCCCTAAGAGAGAAGAGTTTTCTCCGCTCACGATCGCCGGATTAAAAAACTCAAGTTCTTTTCTCTGAAGAGGAGAACTTTCTTTCTTCATAATTGTAGAATTAAAGCTATGGGGAATTTGCATCTGCTCAGTGTATACGTCCACTACTTTTTGAATATATGCTTTTTCCAGATCATCTTTTGAAGTTGATTGAACCCCCGTATCCATTTCGAGAGGATTTACAGAAGTTTTACTTCTTAATGCAGAACTGGATAATGAATTACAGGCTGCTAGCCTTATAAGAAACTCAGGAAATGTAGTGCCATATGTCCCGTAAGCTAATGAAGATGCCCAGTACCCTCTTGCCTTTGAAACTGTTACCCTTGCAGGGTATAAAATCCTATTTGCTGTTTGGTGACATACGCCTGTAACTCCATAAATAATGCCTGCATGGCTATTTGATTGAGATATACAATTTGCCACTGAAGAATTGCCACTCCCTCGGCAGATTCTTTTTCCACCAGATCCCCTTCCCCAGCAAGACCAAACAAAAGGAGGTTTGTCACTCGTCACATAGGTATGATCTGTCCCAAGAAAACCCGTTGATATAGCGTAACCAGTAAGTATAGACATAATAAATCACTTATATCATTTCATTTGTACTTGTTAACGATTTTTATGTTATGAGCCCGTTCTTCTGCACAAACAAAGTTTGTTCCTTCATATGTTTTAAGTTTAATTTTTACATTACTTCTTCCCTTGGATACGTAATCTATAACTCCTTTTTATTTTGCCGCATATTTCAAGTCTCAAAATAATTTTCAATTAATAGATTGGTTAGAATATGACATACAGGTAAAAATATATTACCCAGACAGTATATGTTTAGTATGCACATAGTTTGATTTTTATGCATGTAGTTTGGCTGATATGCACATGGAAAAATTAATGAATTTAAAAAGTGATATCGATTAACCAGGTGTAACATTTGAAAACCCACCGCGTTTCCACTACCATCTCGCAGAAACATTGGGAACTATTAAAAAAGCACGCTGAAAAATTTAAAACTCAGCAAAAAGCCTTAGAGCTTGCACTGGAAAGCCTGGAAAACAGCTCAAAACAGAGTCCAGTATTAAACCCGGAAGAAAAATATTGGATAACTCTTAAATGGGCAAATTCGTTGGTTATTGTTGAAAAGACTGCCTTTAAATTGCTTATAGAAACCGCCGATATTGAGCGGCTAAATGAACTTTTTATTCAGGATAAACCCATAGAGTATGCAATAGAATTCTATCTTCAGAAGCCTCTTAAGGAATGTAATCTAAAAGAATTCATAGATGGGCTAGTCATCAGTACCAGGATAACTAACTGGTTCGATACGATAGATTACACAGACGACGGCAGCCATTATACATTGAGAATGACCCATGATTTTGGTTTTACTTTATCTAGACTGACTGTCATGTTGATTGAGAGCGCGCTTAAAACTTATGGAGTCAACGCCGAGAGCGTAACTTCTGCGAGGACGATTTTCATAAAAATATTTAAAAATCAATAATTAGTAACTTTAACTTTGCATAATTTAAGAATAATACATTCAATGATTCACACGATCGACAAAAAAGTTGTAAAAAGAAAATGCTCCGATGGGGATTCGAACCCCAGTCGCAGGAGTGAGAGTCCTGAATGATTGGCCGAGCTACACTATCGGAGCGGCTTGTAATTATGCTTTGCCTCTTAGGCAGCATATCTTCAAGTAATTTATAAAATATAAACCTTTCGTTTGACTTTTAAAAAATAAGGAAATTGCCAGGTGGGTTTATCCCACCCAGCACACTTAAGAAAAGCTTTTCTTAAAAAGCTTCCTTAAACTTGAAAAGGATATCCGGATTGAATTTCTCAAATTTCAGCCACTAGGACGGTTATACAAACATAGCCTGGGGAATTGAGGGTTCCTCAGTGTTTACAACCTTTTCATGTGCCTTGAGGAAGTCATCCATCTTGACCTGTTTACCACGCCTGCGCAGCACAAAAATCCCGGCTTCCTTGACAATAACGCTGATTTCTGCCCCACTCATGCCTGTCATGACTTTTGCGAGCTTCTCGAAATCCACATCATCTGCAAGTTTCATCTTGCGAGTGTGAATCTTAAGGATTTCGACCCTTCCTTTCTCGTCAGGGAGCGGAACTTCGATGGACCTATCAAATCTGCCAGGCCTGAGGAGAGCTGGGTCAAGCAGGTCAATCCTGTTGGTTGCTGCAACCACTTTTACATTACCTTTCGGGTCAAAACCGTCCATCTCTGCAAGAAGCTGGAGCATTGTCCTGTTAACCTCTGCCGAGCCGCTGGTTCCGTCGTAAGTCCTCATGCTACCGACAGCATCGATTTCATCTATAAAGAGAATGCTTGGGGATTTATCCCGGGCAAGCTGGAAAATATCTTTGACAAGCCTTGAGCCCTCGCCTACGAATTTCTGTACCAGGTCAGAACCTGACATCCGGATGAAGGTTGCTTTTGCCTGAGAGGCTATAGCTTTTGCAATAAGGGTCTTGCCTGTTCCAGGAGCACCATGAAGCAGGACACCTGAAGGAGGCTCAATTCCAAGATCCTCAAAAAGCTCGGGTTCGGTGAGCGGCAGTTCAACGCTTTCCCGGACTTCCTGGAGTACTTCTTCCAACCCACCAATCATGCTGTAGTCCACCCCAGGAGAGTTAATGAGTTCCATAATCTGAGCCCGGACATCAGCTGCCCTACTAACTATTGAAATAATTGAGTATGCTCCATTTACTGCAACTCTCATGCCAGGTTCAATCTTACCAATGAATTCTTCAGGGGTCTGAGTAAGTACCTCCTGGTTGTTCCCGTGTTGCCTTATAAGCACAATTTCCCCGTTTACCTCAAGAATAGTTGCGATAAATAGAGGAGGCTCGGTAAGCTGTTCCAGATGAGCTTTTAATTTATTGATTTCCTGAAGGTGCCTGCCTGTTGCTACACTTGCCTCAAGAAGCCGGGCCTTCATGTTCTCATTTTGGACCCTCATGATTTCTATTTCAGTTAAGAGAGATTTCACATCTTCGGTATCGATCTTCCCGCATTCAAGCTGGAACTCTACCTTTGTTTTGATGTCTTCCAGAGAAGATCTTATTGCACTACTTTCGGACATTTGAAAACACCTTTTTTATTATGTGAAATTGAGTTTACATATAGTTTAAACATATTTTGCACAGGGATTATAATTTGCGAATAAATTAATTTGAAGACTAACTGGCTTACAGATTTATCACGCAAATCTGTAATCGAATTGATTAGTCATCGAAATCTCAGCAATTGCACAAAGACAGCTTGTAATTTTATCATGCAAATCTGTAACCGAGTTGATTAGTCATAGCCAATTAATTAGTCAAATTCTAAACACTACTTTCAAAGAGATTCCAGCTTACACAATTCATCAGGGATGATTATTCCGTCTCGGCTTTTACAAAATAAAGCTTGAGAAACGAGATAAAGCAGGAGAACCCCTTTTTCATAACTTTCCCATTATAGTAGACCTACACTATCAAAGGTTAGATAACATTTAAAGGATATCCCTTACCTTTAGTTGTATAAAGAGGTCTAGAGTATTATACACATACGAATATAAAAATTATATATATAGGTTCCTTCGATAGATGTGACCTGATAAACCAAGACTAAAGATTTATTTAGTTTTTCGATCAAATGGCTTTTGGTTACCCTCTTAACGTTTACAGATATTTAACCCCATTCAGTCTCACATTTCCTTTTTCTATATCTATATGCTTTCACGTTTTCTAGATCAAAGCAGTTTTTCCGGAAAGAAGTCAGATAGAAATCTATTAAGAATACAGGCTTTTAACTAACCCTATGATTTAGCTCTAACCCTTACCGAAAAGATAAAAGAATAAGGATAAAAGAATATTAAGTCTTCTCCTACTTGAAAGAAAGCCTCCCCTGTAATTTAACTGAATTAGTTTAGTTTAATTGAAAAAAGGATAGACAAGCTAATAACCTAAAAAATTAAAAAAGATAGCTTAAATAATAAAAGCACTCTATCAATCCGCATGCGTATATCGCAAGATTTTCTAAGGTTAGGTGCAATAGTCATATTTATTGGTTTCACTATATTACTATTAAGTGTAGTTCTCACCATTTCTTCACAGCATCCCGGAAACAGCCAGATTGGAGGAGTAATCATGCTCGGCCCAATCCCGATAGCATTTGGCTCTTCTCCCGAAATAACAACAAATATGCTAGGACTTGGATTAATAGTGTCAATTCTCTATCTGTTCCTTTGGAGAATGAAACGTTGATTGATGGAAGTATGTTTTTTACGATTGGACTTTTTACGATATTGATTGGGTTTCTGCTAATTATGATCGGCATAGCTATAAACCTGTATCAGGAACCCAGATCATCGCAGAGCTACTCAAGCAAGACAGATACCTTCGGAAAAGGATCCCGTTTTGAAAGTACTCCGAGTTCTGAGAGTTCACTTCATGAAAAACCTCCCGCAAGAGAAATAAAACCCGAAATCAAAGCAGGTGGAGTAATCATGCTCGGTCCAATCCCAATTATCTTTGGAAGCGATAAAGAAAGTGCAAGTACGGTAGCAATTCTTGCAATAATCCTAATGATTCTCAGCCTATTTATATTCAAAAATGTAATATTTTAAAAACACTATTCTTGAAGAAATTAGATATCATAGATTTCCAAGGATGAGACATTTTTTCTAGATATTTTTTCAAATCTCAATTAAAGGTATGGACATATTCTGATAATACATGAATAGTTCTTGTGACCAATTTAAGGCCCTTTCGTCCTGACTAATTAGTTCCCGATCATCCCACACACCTTCTTTGGTGGTAAATCCGATTAACATTAGGTCGTCAGTGATAAAGATTGCTGGAGGTTTTATTTTTTCATCAAGAATTCTTATTTTTAGATTTGGAGAGTTGATCAGTTCTGTTAAATCTTCTCGAAATTCCTTTTTTATTCTTTCAAAGACTTTCTATATGGCAATCAATGTGGTTTCAGTTCCATTTTTAGTTATATTCAGAGTTTCTCTTATGACATTGGGGTGAAAGTAAGGTAACAACATAAAATAACGGGTGGTTTTTACCAGATGAGGATAAAATGGCGGTGATATTTCTAAGACATTAGTAATATCGTATTCATACAAATAATTATTTTTCAAATCGCCAATTCTTTCATACAGTTGTGGAGGCAACGAACTTAAGTTTATTTTTTCCCAATAACCCCTATCTTTGTCTAATAATATGTTAATATCCATAATCTCCAACATCTTATCAATTAATAATTCGCCAATATTTGATAATTGAAATACTCCATTATTTTCGATTATGATTTTTTCTTTTTCTAATTGCTTTATCTGAGGTACAATTAAGCGCGAACTTATATTAAATGTGGATTTTATATCATCAATATCTCTTGGACCATCTTTCAAAAGCTACATAAGTCTTCGTCTTTTTTCTGACAACCATATGGTATTAATTAGATCATTTTCCATAATATATTTATTTAGAAAGACATATATTAAATACCTACCGTATCCCATTTTCCGCACTATTTTTTCACATATAATACTTCTCGTATTTTCTCTCATCAATTCCAGCACTTTAATGGTTTCTTCATCCAGATTCAACCTCTTCTTTATCTTCATACCATCAATTTCATGACTAACTCTGAAATTTTCCCGAACAAAAAATACCCATTTCATTAACCATAGAAATGGGAAAACGAAATAAATCGACTATCACTTGTCTTTGGGATAAAATAAGCATTTATAGATCCTTTATTGGCTTTTAAATCATTTTTAAAATTTTTGTAGAACTTCAACTGTGAATTAGGAGTTTTTCACAATTAACAAAAGCATGAGACCCCTGACAAAGCATGAGACCCCTGACAAAGCATGAGACGTGTGATATTGGTATTCTATTCATGTCAAAAGAATACAGCAATTGAATGAGAAGTATAATTTTTCCTATATATCAGTTGGTACATATTCTATAACTGTATTAAGGTAACCCAATTGATATTGAATTTATTTAAGTGTGGTATCTATTTGGGTTTTACTACTAAAACAAAATAATAAGGTTTGGAGATATGACAAAAAAAGAAGGTGTTGATTGTTATCATGCAGGACAATACATAGATAGCAAAGGGGTGCAATAAGAATGAGCGACTTAGATCATAAAGAGAAGGTGCTTGCTGCACTAAATTTTGAGCCGATGGATAGTGTTCCTATCTGTGGACCGTTTCAAGGGTACTGGGGCCTCGAATACTCAAACGTGTCTGTTCAAAAGTCGTTCGATAATCCTGATCTCGCTGCAGAGGCTCAGCTTAAAGTGCTAGAAAAATGCGATTTTGATGGGCTTGAGGTGTTTTGGGACTGGCAAACTCCATTACAGGCAGCTGGATGTGAAGTAAACATAACTGAGGTGGGTGGGCCAAGCACAAGAACACATATCGTTTCCGATGCCTCTTCACTTGATGCTCTTGACGTCCCGGATCCCAGTCAAGATAAGAGGCTAAAAAGTGGTATTGAAACCGCAGCCAAATTAATTGATTCCATCGGAGATGAGCGGTACGTTTACTACGATCTGCTTGCTCCATTCACTTTGGCCGGGGAGTTGCATGGCGTAGAGAAAATGATGCTTGATCTGTACACAGATCCTGACTTTGTCAATGCGCTACTCTCTTTTGCGACTGAGACTTTAAAGGTATATAATAAGTACCTAACAGACTCACTCGATGTTGACGGAGTTTTTATGTGTGACCCTACCGCATCAGGTGAGCTCATATCGAAAGCAACTTTTGAAACCTATTCCCGGCCGTATATGAAAGAGATTTCGGATACTATCAAAGCTGCTGGAAAAGATGTAATGATACACATTTGTGGGGACGTGTCAGATCGACTTGAGAGTATACTTGAAATCCCTCATGAAGTCCTATCCGTCGATACACCCGTTGATCTGGCAGTAGCTCGAAAAGTTATGGGTGAAAGAGTTACACTTTTAGGCAATCTCGATGTGGCAAACACGCTTTTTAATGGAACTCCAGATGATGTGCGTGCTCAAGTAAGAAACCGTATCGACGCAGCAGGTGGTGTAGGACACATTCTAGCGGGAGGTTGTGACATCGCACCTGGAACACCGATGGAAAACGTAGAGGTATGGAAAGAAAATACTACTGTCTAAAGTCCGCGAACAAATTAACAAAAATAGGATGAAACAAGAATGACAGCAAAAGATGAAATCCTGAACGGCCTGGCAGATGCTGTAGTTAAAGGTGATGAAAGTAAATGCATAGAGCTTGCAAACAAAGCTCTGGAGAACAACATCGATGCTTATGAAGCAGTCATCAATGGCTGTACCTGCGGGATGAGCATTGTCAGTGACAAATACGAAAAGAGAGAAATGTTTGTCCCCGAGATCCTGATGGCTGCAAGAGCAATGAACGGGGCAGTGGAAGTCCTCAAACCTCACATAAAAGCCGATGAAATCAAGGAAACAGGAAAGGTCGCGATTGCAGTTGTCCTTGGAGATATCCATGACATAGGTAAAAACCTCGTCAAGCTCTTACTTGAAACTGCAGGCTTGACTGTTTTTGATCTTGGAAAAGATGTCGTTCCTGAAGATATACTGGACAATGTCAGAGAAGAAAAGACAGATCTCGTAGCCCTTTCAGCCCTCATGACCACGAGTATGATGGAAATGAAAGAAGATGTAAAGCTCCTTAAAGAAGAATTCCCCAATGTCAAGATAATGGTTGGAGGAGCACCTGTTTCTCAGGAGTTCTGTGACAGCATCGGAGCAGACGGATACGCTGACAATGCATCCGAGGCAATAAGGGTGGCTCAGAGACTGCTTGCCGAGTAAGGGAGGAAGGCTGAAAATGAATGATAAGGAACGCTTCCTTGCCTCATTGAAACTAAAAAAGGTCGACAGGGTCTCGGCAGCCTGCCCCCTGCAGACCGCAACTGTCGAAATGATGGAAGAGACCGGAGCTGCCTGGCCCGAAGCCCACCGCGACCCGGAAAAGATGGCAAACCTGGCCCTTGCGGCAAACAGGCTTGCTGGAATCGAAAGTGCAAGGGTGCCTTTTGACCTCTGTGTGGAAGCCGAAACCGTGGGTTCTCAGGTAAGCGAAGGGAGGCTTGACTCCCAACCCTCCATCCGGAGGCCAGCTTTCCGGAAAGTCGAAGCCTTCGAGGATGCCGTATGCCCGGACCCGCTTTCGGACGGCAGGATGGCAACTGTTGTGGAAGCAGTAAGGATCCTTGCTGAGGCTGACGAAACCGTCCCCATAATTGCAGGGATCACCGGCCCCTTCACCCTTGCCGGCCAAGTAAGGGGTGTTGAAACCCTCCTCATGGACTTCTTTGACAGAATGGATTTCGTAAAGTCCCTCCTTAAGTATTCCACGAATGTTCTGAAAACCTACGGCAAAGCCCTCGTGGATAACGGAGCGGATGCTGTGGTCATCATTGACCCTTCCGCAGGGAGCGAACTCCTGGGGACAGCGCACTACAGGGAAATGGCTTTTCCCTACTGTAAGGAACTTGTGAAAAGCCTGGACGTCCCAAGCATCCTTCACATCTGCGGAGACTCAAAACCTATCCTTGGGATGATGGCAGAAACCGGAGTAAACGGAATCAGCCTGGACCATCTTGTGGATGTGAATGAAACCAGGGAATTCCTCGGAGACAGGACCGCAATCATAGGGAACATTAACCCTGCAGATACCCTTTTCCTGGGGACCCCCGAAAAGGTAAAGAAAGAATCCCTGGAATGCATCAGGAAAGGAGTAAACGTCCTGTCGCCCGGATGCGGAATCCCGACCCGGACCAGCATGAAAAACATAAAAGCAATGGTAGAAGCAGCTAGAGAAAGCGCAGGTAAGTAATAAACGATAAAAAAGAAAAATCCCCGGAGCACGATTCTCCCGAGGTCATAGCGGCAGAAAAGGGACAAAACTCCGGGGGAAAATCAAATTGCGTGTGGGCACTCTTCCTTTGACTGAGAAGCAAAAACAATATTCTTGTGAGACTTCCCTTAACTGAAAACCTTTTTTAACCAGCAGTGCTCTTTTGCATCAATTCTCTAGACAGCCAGAGCACTGCAGGAACACAAACGCCCTAGGAGTTTTACGCTTCTTCATATAAAAGACTCTATGAAGAATGTCTCAACCTCCGTAGCCAAAATTTTTAATTCATGAGTAAACCTTAAAATAAATAGACTACATTATATAATAAGGTTTTATGAGTTTGCAGGCAGATTATGATAAAAAAATGACTTTAATTGATTCTATCCTACTGTCTGAGAAAAGACATCGAGTGATTGAGTCTTTATTTTGTTCGGATAAAACCCAAAAGCAACTTGAAAGATCACTTAAAGTCCAATGGAATTTACTGAAAGGACCGGTAAAACATCTAAAAGACGAAGAATTCATAATTCAGGATGGCAAAAAATATAGCTTATCTAAGATAGGGAGGATTATGTATGAAAATACACTTCCCTTGCTGGATATGGTAGAAACATTTAGTAAGAATCCTGATTATTGGATCAGTCGTGATTTAAGTTCAGTTCCTAAATATTTAGCTAAAAGCATTGGGAAAATGAAAGATTGCAGTGTGTATGTTCCTCGCCCGGATCATATGTTTGAACCTCTAATGGAACTTTTTAGTGAAACATATAAAGCGGTTGATTTACCAAAAAGGAATATCAAAATTTGTTTAGTTTTGTTTTATTCCGAAACACTTGATGTATTATTAGAACAAATGGAGCAGGGATGCCATATATCCCTAATATTAGCAAAGCATGTTTATGACAGAATGCTCAAGGAATTTAAAGATCAATTGAAGTTTTTATTGGAATCTGAAAATGTGGATATTTTTGTATTTAATGAAAACAAATTGATTCCTCAAATTACAATTACGGATATTAAAGTTTTAATTATTTTTTTCAACCAAAAGAAAAAATATGATTATCATGAACTTTTGAGTTATGATAAATCTACTTTAGCCTGGGCAACTGAATTATTTTCTTATTACAAACAACGTTCAGAACATATAACCTTACTTTCAACAGGTCTCTGTGATAAGTAATAGATCCTAACTTCCGCCATTTTAATCGCATAAGCTTCTTCTGACACCATGTTATACGCTTAAATATTGGGAACTCAGATAGATATTTTCACATTTCTCTTAAATTTACAATAGTGGGTTTTTGTAAGCTTCTTATTTTCTTTTTGAGGTAAACTTTCGATACGCTGAAGGTATTATTTTTCAAGAATCTGAATCATTTTTCCATCATATCTTGTCCTTTGTTAATACTCCAAGCATATCTCCAGGAGAATGACTGATGTTATTGCCTGAGAATAAGGCTCTTCGCTATTTTGAGTGGGGCAACTTGTAATCACTGCCGAAATATGAGGAATCTTTGAACTCATTTTTGCTTGGAATAACTCATTCAAGGTCTAGGCTTATTTACTTGGTGTGGTCACTTTTCAACTAGGCAATTATTTTCAATTAACATAAAACAGCAAAGAACCTAAAAAATGTATATTAATTATGCGTTTACCTGCAAATGAAGGCAGATAAACCGGACAAAACCTTATTAAGGTTAAGCCCGAATCAGGGCTTATGTTTACGATAATCACAGGCGCGCAGTTCGGTGACGAGGGAAAAGGCAAGATTGTCGACCTTCTTGCAAAAGATTATGATATTGTTGCCCGCTTCCAGGGAGGAAACAATGCAGGCCATACGGTCAAGGTAGGAGACAAGGTTTACAAGTTGCACCTGATCCCTTCAGGTATTCTGCTTGATGCCAGAGTTCTGATCGGGCCTGGGGTTGTCCTGGATCCTGAGGTTCTGACTGAAGAAATTACGATGCTTAAGAAACACGGCATAGAAGTAGATGCCAAAAAGCTTGGTATAGATGCCAAGACAAGCATAATCATGCCCTACCACATAGAAATGGATGGGCTAAGGGAAGCGTCCAGGGAAAAGAAAATAGGAACTACAAAGCGCGGAATAGGCTATGCTTATATTGATAAAGTAGCAAGAGACGAATTCCGTGTGGCTGAACTTGTAGACCGTGAACGTTTCCTTACAAAACTTGAGGAACTTGCTCCCCAGAAAGAAAAAGAAATAGCAGCACTGGGAGGAGATCCGAAAATCGTAAGAGACCCAGCACTGATAGAGAAATATCTTGAGTTGGGCAGGCAATTTGCCACTTACGTGACAGACGTTTCAAGGGAAATTAATGAAGCTCTTGATAAAGGAAAATATGTGATGGCTGAAGCTGCCCAGGGCACTCACCTTGATGTCATACACGGGACCCAAAAATTCGTAACTTCCTCTTCTACAATCGCAGGCTCTGCCTGTGCGAACCTTGGAGTTGGTCCTACACGAGTAGATAACGTAATCGCTATAGTAAAAGCTTATATTACAAGAGTGGGTGAAGGCCCGCTTCCAACCGAACTTACAGGAGAACTTGGGGAAAGGATACAGAAAGCTGGAGGAGAATTCGGGACAACAACCGGCAGGGGCAGAAGGTGCGGCTGGTTTGATCTACCTTTGCTGAAGAAAGCAATTGCTCTTAACGGATATACCGAGATTTCCCTTACCAAACTTGACGTACTTACAGGGCTTGATCCCGTCCGGATCTGTACCGGCTATACCTTCAAGGGAGAAAGCCTTGAATACCCCCCAGAACTTACAGAAGATCTTGCTGAATGCACGCCTGTTTATGAAGACCTTCCTGGCTGGGAAACTGACCTTACCGAAGTAAAAGCCTTCGAGGAGCTCCCCGAAAACGCCAGAAATTATGTTGAAAGACTGGAAGAATTGATGAAAATACCCATTAATTACATTTCAGTTGGTCCAGGCAGAGCACAAACCTTTAAAAAAGAGTGATCAAGCTCAGTGGACTTGCTAGGCCAGGCCAAAGGCTGCGGACTTAAGATCCGTTTACGAAGGAAGTGGTGGGCTCAAATCCCCATCCTCATACTTAATTTTAAATGAATTCTTATTTTTTTTTGAGTGGTCTATCAATAATCGGCTGATATTATAAGAGTACTACATACATTCAGATTACGCTCTTACGTTCTGCTTTATGCATACTTTCCTACAAAAGTAAGCTTAGAAAACAGATGCAACTAAGCAAAAATACTCAACGACAAAATATCAACTAGCTACTAATGCACAACCCCATTTTTAAAGATGATATAATTCTGATGGGATAATTTGTATCTTCTTCATACCCTACGACTTTTACAAAACACCGACTTTTACAAAACATTGACTTTGACTTTTCAGAATGCGATTTGGTAATTTAAATACCCTACAATTTATCAAGCAAGCTACGAATATTTAAATAAAAATATCATAATAATTGTCTTATAAGTTTTCACTCAGGCTTGTATTTAGTGATTCAAGGTTAAATTGTAAGCGTCACACAATAGGGAATGGTGCTAAACGCTGAGACAATAATCAGAACTAGTTCGATGATTTGGGGAGCATTGAAGAGATCAATGAAATTCTAAGAGTCAAACTGAAAAGGTAACCACTGATTTTGTAGGCTTATACATGTGGCAAAGATAATTCTTAGGATAGTGGGGCTAATGGAAAAGTGACCAGCCTGACCATGTAGTTTTTTTAAGAAGCGGCCACGGCTGAGCATGCCCCAAAGACTGAGAAGGTATTGGACTACTCGTAGAAGCTCTAAGAATTAGATGACGCCTCCATGAGAGGAGAGGAAAAATAGGACGGCTTCGTCTAAAAGTCGCAGTCTGTGGATCACTTTGTCCGGTTCCACAGTGAGTTGTTGAGAGATCGATTAACAGGCCATTTTCACGGGCAACCACGAGCTACTGAGCAGCTCGAACAATACGCATAGTCTCCGTATTCTAGTATAATACCAGACGTGTGCAGAGGTAATGAAGAATGGTAATCTTAGGATGGAATGCAGCTTCGGAACAGTATGACCCGCTTGATATGCTCGACCAGGCGGTCACGGCTGAAAAGGCGGGCTTTGAATCGATCTCTGCGAGCGATCACTTTCATCCCTGGGATCCTTCGGGAGAATCGTGCAATATTTGGACATGGCTGGGCGCGGCTGCTGCGAGGCTGAACGGTATCGAGATCGGCACCGGCGTCACCTGTCCAATCTTGCGCTATAACCCTGCGATTCTCGCCCAGTCGGCAGCAACCGTCGACAGGATGAACAAAGGAAACTTTTATCTCGGCGTTGGCACCGGGGAAGCGATGAACGAGTACCCGATGACGGGACTATGGCCAGAATACAATAAACGCCAGGACATGATGCGAGAAGCCATCGAGCTGATGAGATTGCTTTGGAGTGGGGACGAGGTGACCTTCAACGGGGAATATTATACGACGAGAAAAGCCAGAATGTACACGATGCCCAGACGGCGAATTCCCATCTATATCTCGTCACTCGTTCCGAACAGCGCGTTCTTCGCGGGTTACTACGGTGACGGTTTGATCAGCGTTGCCAACCCGCCCGAGGTGATGAAAGCGATTATCGCCAACTTCAAGGCTGGTGCCCAGAAGGCGGGAAAGGACCCTGAAAAGATGCAAAAGCAGGTCGGAATATGGGTGGCTTACACCGACGACGTAGACGCTGCTGTAAAGATATTTAAGCAGTACTGGGCCGGCACTATGATCTTTGCGACATATCTCCAGAACATCTATACTCCGGAAATGGTGGCAATGAATGGAGCGATCATGGGAGACGATGTGATCAAGAACCGTCTATGCATCTCCAGTGATCCCGACGTGCATGCGAAGTTCGCACAACGGTTCATCGATGCGGGCTTTAATCGGCTTTACTTTCATTCTGCAGGCCCGAACCAGATCGAGTTCATTGAGGGCTACGGGCGGGATGTGCTTCCGATCATCCGGGAAAGGAACCATCCTAGAGCTGCAGCCACTGTATAAAATGGATACTTGATTGTGAGGAATTTGCATGTTAGAGCCTTCTGAACGAGAGGGAATCCGCGAAGCGTGGGACATATACAAGAGACATACCCTGTCTAACAGCATTATCAACGAGATGGTCATACGGGACGGCGAGCTGACGTTCATAACGCAAGAGAACGGCGAGATACCCATTACAAAAAATTATGGGTATGGCCTCTATTACCATGATTGCAGGTTCCTAAGCGGTTTTCTAATGCGACTCATGGACACACCTCCGACACGGGTTCTGTCCAGCGATGAAAGAGGTTTTAGATCGACGCTTATGGTCACCAATCCGGAAATAAAGGATTGCACAGGTACCACCATCTCCAAAGAAACCCTCCTTGGCATCCTGGACACGGTCATACCTGGCTGCGTCAGGCATACTCATACCATTCGGAACTTCAACACATTCCCTGTGACCTTGAACCTGACTTTTGAGTTCGACGCAGATTTCGAGGATATATTCACCATCAGGGGCATCGCCCCACCTACTGCTGCGAAAGTGCTACCAGCCAGGGATGATGGTAAAAACCTTTACTTATCCTATGAAGGGGAGGACAAGTATCGTCGCAACACGATCATCGCATTTGATCCATTACCCACGAAGATGGGAGGGAAAAAATGTACCTTCGAGCTGAAGATAAGTCCCCACGGGTCACAGACAGTAAACGTGGAAATCTCCGTTGAGGAGATTAAGCCCGACAAGGAGCCGGAAAGACCAGTGAAAAATCCCGATCAGCGAATGAACCAGATCATGAGATCTTATATCGCAGCCCTCGAATGCTGCGACAACATACCGACCAACAACAACATCCTCAACAGCATCATGGTGCGTTCGCTGGCCGATCTGAACATGATGCGCATGAGCCTAAACGGATACATGTTCCATTCGGCGGGGGTACCCTGGTACGACACGCTATTCGGGCGGGATAGCATCATCTCAGCACTCCAGCTATTGTCATTCGAGGCAGGGCTGGCAAAAAGTACGTTGCTCGTGAACGCAAAATTCCAAAGCAACAGATCAGATGAGTGGAAGGACCAGGAGCCTGGAAAAATTCTTCACGAACTAAGACAGGGAGAGCTGGCCAACCTGAATCTGATACCTCAAACGCCATATTACGGCACAGTCGATGCCACTCCCTTGTTCCTGATTCTCCTGACTGAATATGTTAACTGGACGGGAGATATCGAATTGGTCAAGCAGCTGGAAAACAACGTGGATCGAGCCCTCGAATGGATCAATGTTTATGCAAATATGGAGGGAAATGGATTTGCCTACTATGCGACGAAGTCTCCATTGGGCATTTACAACCAGGGATGGAAGGACTCGCCCGATTCGATAAGCCATTCAGATGGCACGCTGGCAAAACAACCGATCGCAGTTGCTGAAGTACAGGGATACGTGTACATGGCTAAAAAACGCCTTGCGCCGCTATTCAGAAAGCTGTGTCGAGAAAGCGACGCCATCAGGCTTGAAAAAGAGGCTGGAGAACTAAAAGAGAGGTTCAACCGAGAGTTCTGGATGAAAGACAGGCAATTTTTTGCCCAGGCATTGGATGCGGAAGGCGTATGCGATGTGATATCGTCGAACCCGGCACAGTGCATGTGGACAGGAATCATCGATCAAAAATACGTAAAATACCTTGTCGACAGGATCTTCAGAGATGACATGTTCACCGAATGGGGTATTCGCACTCTGTCCTCAAAAGAGCAGCGGTACAATCCGCTAGGATACCATAACGGTACGGTCTGGCCGCATGACAACGCGATAATTGCCATGGGCTTGAGAAAGTATGGTTTCATCAATGAGATGTCCTTATTGTTCACGGGCATGTATGAGGCGGCTAAGGCATTCGAGGACTACCGTCTACCGGAGTGCTTCGGTGGGCTGACGCGCTCAGAGTACGGCATCCCCGTGAAATACCCGGTAGCCTGTAGCCCGCAGGCGTGGGCGTCTGGGACCGTGCCGTTTATGCTCATCGCCAGCCTGGGCATAGCTCCCGACGCCCTGAATAACCGGCTGATCATCAACAAGCCCCATCTGCCTTCGTGGCTAGACAACGTGCAGTTCAACAGCGTGAAAGTCGGCAACACGCTGACCGATCTGAATTTCAGGCGCATTGAAGAGGAGACACTGGTCAACGTATCCAAGAGGAGCGGGGAAATAAATGTGCTCATCGAGTATTAACTGCTGGAACTAAACGGAAAAATTGAAGAAAACAGGCTTAACAATAGATTTAGGAGAGCATATGGCAAAAGTATTAATGTACACCATAAGCACCTGCCCTGTATGCCGGAAAACAAAGGATTTTTTCCGGGCCAGAGGCATACCATTCGATTTCATCGATTACGATCTCGCCAGCGAGAGTGAGCAAAACAAGATCGCAGCCGAGATGATGAAGGGTACCGGCAATATCGGCTTTCCGTTTGTCAGGATCGACGATGTTGTGGTCATCGGGTTCAATCCAGAAAGGTTTGAACAACTCTTGAAATCGGAGAAGCTCGATCCGGCAACCAACTAGGCTTAAAGGAGATAATCATCATGACAGGAGAAGTGGACCTTTTTTCACAGTATCGGATGGGCGATCTTACGCTGCCAAACCGCATAGTGATGGCGCCAATGACCCGCAACCGCGCAGGGGATGCCGACGTCCCGGTCTTACTGACAGTCACTTATTATGTGCAGCGAGCCTCGGCCGGCATGATTATCACCGAGGGCTCGCAGGTTAGCCCGCAGGGGGTGGGCTACGTGCATACACCTGGCATATACTCTGCGGCACAAGTCGCCGGCTGGAAAAAGATAGCAGAGGCCGTCCACCAGGCTGATGGCAGGATTTTCATTCAGCTCTGGCATGTAGGGCGAGTCTCCCACCCCGACTTCCTGGGCGGCGATCTGCCGGTCGCACCATCTGCGCTACCAGTCGAAGGCTTTGTCCACACACCAGGTGGAAAAAAGCCAATTCCTGTACCCAGGGCTCTGAAAACTGATGAGATGCCGGACATAGTTAGGCAGTTTCGGCAGGCGGCGGAGAACGCTAGAGCCGCCGGCTTCGATGGTGTAGAAATCCATGGCGCTAACGGCTACCTGTTAGACCAATTCCTGCGGAGCGGGTCCAACAAACGAACCGATATGTATGGCGGCAGCCTTGAGAATCGGGCTCGTCTGCCGCTTGAAGTCACGAAAGCCGTCATCGAGGTATGGGGCAGGGATCGTGTCGGCTACCGAATCTCCCCACACAATAATGCGCATTCTATGTCAGATGCCAATCCATTGGAGACCTTTTCCTATTTCACCAGAGAACTGAACAAAATAGGTCTGAGCTACCTTCATTTAATCGAGCCCATTGGGGGCAGGGCAGGGTTTGTGCCGCCAGAAGCACGACTTGGGCCTACCCTTCGCAGGATTTTTAAAAGGACATTCATACTAAATGGGGGCTACGACCTCCAAAGCGGGAGCGAAGCTATTTCAAGGGGCGAAGCAGACCTGATAGCCTTCGGAGTGCCATTCCTAGCCAATCCTGACCTACCGGAGCGTTTCAGGCAGAATGAGCCGCTGAACGAGCCGGACGTGGCCACCTTCTACGTGGGCGGCACAAAAGGCTATACGGACTATCCGGCTCTGGTCCCCAGATGATGCGGCTCAAAACATATTACTGTAAAGTCTTCAGGAGATGTGTATACTTGTGATTCTACACTAGCTTGAGAAAGTTATCATCCCCTCAAGATGTACAGAGTCATGCAGTAGAGCCATGCAATATAGTGTAATAGAGGTATCCTAACACATGAATATGACCAGTGGCCGACATGAGGCAAAAAACGCTTCCCCTAGGAAAGGAGCACTGCGAGCCCTCAACATCCTGTTGAGGCCAGTGTTGGGTGGCTCGCTCGCGCTTTTAGCCGGGGGATTAGGCTATATTACCGGAAACCTGTGGCTCTTCCCAAGCCTTGGCCCTTCCATTTTCATGATGGTTGAATCGCCCCATCTAAAGTCATCCAGCTTATACAATATGACTATTGGCCACCTGGTCGGCATTATTAGCGGCTACACCCTTGCTATCATGACAGGTGCTGCTTATGTTCCATCTCCATTCGTGGTCGGCCATCTACAGTTATCACATGTTGTGGCATCATGCATTGCCATAGCAATTGTAATACTAATTCATATAGTTCTTAAGGCATTACACCCGCCGGCCATTGCCACTACCTTTCTAATTACCCTTGGTAGTTTTAAGGCGACATGGCACGATCTATCTGCGATCCTTATAGGCATAGTGATAATAGCCGTCGCCGGAGAAATTGCGAGGTACATGATACTCTCCATTGAGCACCGAGATCTTATAGAAGTAATAGGGAACGAGTAGGAATAGGGAATGAGTAGGAATGATGCCAAAGAATTTTATAGAATCTTCTATTGAACCTGATTTCATGGCATTGTGCCAACAACGTTATCTTACCATCAACCACAGACTCTACAGAACTGAGAATATCAAGCTCACTGACAACAGAACTTACTGAAAATTTATCCCAATTCCCGCAAGACTACATAGAACCATAAATTTCATAGTCCGATATAACCTACAAGTCCGTTTTACATCATATCGTGCCCTGTGGAATATTAAACACGCTTTTCATCGTGCTTAGTTTTATCTCGTCACACATTTCTTTCAATTTCACAAAAGCTGTTTTAAATTCTGGTTGTTGACGCCACGCTTGCACACACGCTGAAGTTTTCCATGGACCAAATGATATAAACCGATTCTTTTGCTCTAAATCTTGCAACAAGATAATTCCAATGCTACACATCTCATTAGCCTTAGTCCAATTAGCCAGATCTGTCCAAATCTTTAGAAATTCTTCTTCCTTCCCTTGTTTTACAGACCAAATTTCAGCGGCATATATTACTTCTTTATCCCCCATCATCAATCACCCATCGGATTCACTTTCCCCACATAGAGTTATGAAATATGTATATATAGCTGTTATTTTTATCCCAAAATTATTTCACATGCCCTATTTGATTTTCCTGATATGCTATTGGTTGTCAAATTCCTTTTTAAAAATTTATCTGAAAACTTCCCTCCACGCCCGCATGTTCGAAGTGAGCAGATATCGGGCGGTCACTGGCGAAAAAGAACAACAACCCACATAGCAAACAGCCATATGAGCTCCATAGTAATGAAAGTCTCTATCCATTTTAACCCCTGAATAATTTAGTAATTTCCCATACGCTAAATATTGAAAAGTCTGAGCCTTAAATTTGCAGATTGTTTTATGTCTTAATAATATGATTTAATGCCATTATTATTTTATTTATCAATCTTATTCTCAACAAAAAATCATTGTATAAGCTAAGCTCTCCCAATGACTTTTTGTACAAGAGATAGGATACAGGGTGATTTAGAAACGTACCTTTCAGTAAATGACCAGACGAGACTAAAAAACGGAAAAATAGCGGCATTATATAAAAATATAGTCACTTATTCTTAAAGAACATTATTGCTTTTTATTGATAAATTTTTTCACCATTTCTATATAGATGAATAAAAGGCAATGTTTTTATTATAATAAACATAATAATTTATTTAACTAAGCTGCAAGTAAATTTACCTTTTCCGAAAATAAAATATTTTATAAAAGAATAATAAGTAAAGCCTGGAGATTATCATGAATCTTGACAGTGAAATTTTCGGAATTAAAGTTATAGGGTTGCTAATTATTATTTTATTAATCTCTATATCGGGATGTAGTTCAAACCCGGATAAGGAAAATTCAAAAGCCAGTGAAAATGCACAGTTAGTAGAATCTGCACGAGAAGCAACTACAACGGCAAACGTAGCCAGCACAGACAAAAATATTATAGCTCTAGAAAGTACTGAACCGATGTCGAGTTCGGCAAAGGTTATATATCTCCATCACAGCACCGGCGGAGTCATCTGGGACGGTGGGGTAGAGACTTCGATTTCAAATTACAATACTGAACACGGTACAGACTACAGTATAACACACCTGGAATTTCCAAAATCGTCCCCCTATGGATGGAATAATTATCCTTATGATTATTGGAATATCTGGGTAAATCATGCCGGCACTTCTGCCTATAAAAAAGAACCGACCTTGGAGATACTGACTCAGACTTATGACGTCATCGTTTGGAAGCACTGTTTCCCGGTCAGCAACGTTGCTGCCGATACCGGTTCTCCAGATATAACTTCCAGCGTCAAAAGCGAAGAGAATTATAAGCTGCAATACAACGCCCTGAAAGCGAAGATGCATGAGTTTCCGAATAAACGCTTCATCGTTTGGACCGGTGCAGCTTTAGTAGAAAGCACGACTAATGCCGCAGAAGCCGAGAGAGCAAGAGGCTTTGCGAACTGGGTCAAGACAACATGGGATGAGCCCGGCGATAATATCTATGTCTGGGATTTCCGCGACCTGGAAACTGGAGGCGGGCTATACCTCTTGCCGGAAAATGCCGCATCAACTTCAGATTCTCACCCTAATCCCACTTTTGCCGCTTCCGCCGCTCCACTGATCGGCCAACGTATCATTGATGTCATAGAAGGACGCGGTGATAATTAGTTTTATTCAAAACCTGACCATCCTTTATCGTAAAACATTTTGTAAAGAGTTCGAATCCAGGCGTAAAAAATAACTCCTCCTTTCGAGAGGTTGTTTTACCTTGCAGCTTACCACACATCTTTCAAGGAATATAGTGATTTCGATATTGAGTACAGCACCTTATAACAGAGTATACGACGCTATGCTTCTTCTTGAAGAAGGTAACACACAAAATGAGGAAAATAAATTAAGCCCTTAAAAGTCATATATTTCAAATCTGAAATGGTCTTTAATAACTTTCTTTTGTTTTTAATTAGAATCAACTTGATAAAAAGTAGATTAACTGCTTCAAAGCAAAGAAGTCTTATGAATCCAGAGATTATGTAATATTTTAGAAAACTGTTGTCGAATACCCTATATTTTGAAGACCATATTTTTTCTATCGATAACACAATTCTCAGTGCTTGTTGATGTTAGTTTTTAGCCAAAAATAACATTACGAAAATAAAAACAAAGGAAACCTATAATCGCCTTTATATTCTTTGAGAGGGGTAGAATATCGAGTGATAATGATAATTAAAGACCCAATACTTATTATTCAGATCGTTGAAGCTGGTAACCGGAATAAAATCTATCGAAACCATTGAGCCCAACAGAACATGCACAACAGCTGCAAAGGGGAATTTCTATCTCAAATATTAAGCACATTACCTGACACCTTAATGAGAAAAATAAAAACCTGTATATTAAAATCAATAAACTCTGTTTTTGTACTGAAGAAAAACGTTACAAAATTGATCTAAGTGTTCAGAAATTTCAGCACACTTTCAGTTGAATCATTTTGGGGATGAGAATCATCCCATCCCCTTATTCAGCGTACATAACATGAATAATTTCAAAGACGAAAAAAGACTAGTTTCAAGCGTAAGGATCCCTTAACGCCTTGTTGACGCCGAAGGTCTTACGTTCCTCAACTGTCTTCCTGTTCTTATCGATTTTCTCCTTCGCAAGCTTTGTAACGAGATCAAGGCCGGGCTTGACATCCTCGATTGGCTTTGTCTCGAACAATCCCGCGGCGACAGCTTTAGACCAGATTTCGTTACCCTTCTTGGTGCGGATGAAAACCGTGGACCAGCCGTCAGGGCTTCCGACCGAGCCGGTCGAAATGTCGGCGAGGTTGGAAACATAGTCGAGGCAGACATGACAGCCTGGCTGCTCGTATTTGTGGGTTGCCTTGATGGGCAGGCTGGTGACGTTCCCGCGCTCGGTGTAGACCCAGAACTTGCCCTTCCCGATATCCATCCTCTTCACGGAGTTGAGGCTCTGAGCCGCGTGGTCCTCGACAATGGTTTGCAGAGACTTGTATGGGAAGTTCTCCATACAGAAGAGCCCTACTGTGAAGGCGACCTTGCCCGGGACGTCCCGCATGTTGATTGGATAGAGCTGAGCCTTCCTGACGGCCTGCATCTGGCAGCAGACACCGGTGACTCCGACTTTGTCGAGGCCAAAGGACCGGGTTGCTTCCTTGAGCCAGGAGATCTGGGGGCTGATGCTGTACTTTGTCCCTCGTGCCTTGAGAATGTCCTCACGGCTCATCGCGACGAACGGCCTGGGCTCCCAGGGTCGATCGCCTTCTCCTGCCACAATGGTCCCATCGATGATTCCTTGCTCAAGAGCATAAACCATGAGGGTGGTGGCAATGCCGCCGTCCTGTGCCTTTTTGAGGATTTCCTTGTCCGTGCTCCTTGCCGAAACGCAGGTTATGTATTTACCGAGATATGGATCTTCAATCATCTTTATCTCCTCACTTAAGCGCTCCAGCAATTATCTCGTTGATGTTCTCGAATTCTTCCATTACGTCGAAGTTGAAGAACGATCTCGGACAGGCGCCGTAGCAGGAGCCGCACTTGATGCAGAGGTCACGCTCACCCTGCGGCTTCCCGAATTCCAGGGTGATAGCCCGCACGGGGCAGGAGGCAGCGCAGGTGCCGCAGCCCATGCAGAGTCCCTGGTTGATCACATCGGTCATCAGGTCACAGAAGCATCCTGACGTGCCGCGTTTTGCAAGATCCATGAGGGGCTTTAAGTACTTACCCGCAAGGGCCTTCTGATCCTCGTTTCCTTCCAGGAGTAGGTACGCCATAACAGCTACGTTCCTTATGAGTTCCGGGCTAGGGGGGCATCCGGGAATATATATATCCACGTCGATGAGATCCCCGATAGGGAGGAAAGACTCGTGCTGAGGCTGATTATGCTGCCCTCCACGGCTGAACCGAGTGATGTTCCCATAGCTCGAGCAGGAGCCGAGGGCCACCACGATCTTGGACTTCCTCCGCGTCTCTTTGATATCCTCCACTGATTCATGGTCCTGGAGGCAGACCGATCCCTCAACAAGCGCCACATCCATCTCTGGGATATGCCGGACATCGGCAAGCGTGAGGCCATAGACGAGATCGGCATAGTCGTCTAGAATCTTGATGAGTCCCAAATTATTGTCGGCCATGGACACGAGGCAGCCAGTACAGCCGCTCAGGTGCACATGCCCGAGTTTGATTTTATTTGCCACTGATTTTATCTCCTTTGTAGCTTCCACCTTTATCTCCGTCACAACCTGAGCGAGCTTGGCTTCCCCGCCCATGGTTTTCTTGATGGAGTTAAGCAGTTCCATAATCCATCCCAATTTCCTTCAGTATCTTGGATACAGCTTCTGGAATGGCTCTCTGTACCTCGTCTGTAATTCCGATGACCATCTCAGGGGCAGAAACGTACTTCTTCTGGCATGCAAGGATCCTGATCCGAATATCGTCCTTAATAAACTGGAGCGGCTCGGCCAGATCCCAAGAATGGGCATCTCGATAGCTCCCCACAGGAAGCTCATCAACAGAAAGCCACCTTAGCTCGCCGGGTTCCCCCCTGAAATCCGCGATGTCCACGATAATAAGAGTCTTCGTAGACTCAGGATTGAGTAGGGTAAAGATGAAATGGGGGCCCCCGAGCCCTGCGTCAACGACTGTAACATTCTCTGGAAGCTCGAGTTCCTTGAGACGCTCCACGACTGCGGGTCCGAACCCATCATCCGCAAAAAGAGGGTTGCCGCAGCCTGCCACCACGATCTCGGAGTACAGCGTTTCCATTCGTTTCACCACTGGAGGAGTTTCTCGGCGACTACCTTGTCCTCCTCATCCATCACAATCATGTGAGTTGCGCATGAGACACACGGATCGTAGGCCCGGACGACCATCTCAGCTATTTGCCAAGGGGCTCCCGTCAGAGCGCGACTGCAGGTCGGGAGGTTCCAGGTTGTGGGCACAAGCATCTCGTACCACAGCACTTTCCCATCCTTCACCCGTGCAAGGTGGACATTAGTCCCGCGTGGGGCTTCATTTGCAGCCCAGCCCATAGACCCATCTCCCTGTGGAATGTGGTCGGCGACAACACTGCCTGAGGTATTCAGGGAATCAAGGCACTTAAGGATGGTGTAAAGGCAATCAGGATACTCCATCTGTCTGGCGATGTGCTGGGCGAAGGTACCCTTCTCGGTGAAATTCTTGAAGGTGGCTAGCCTGGCCCTCGGACCGACCTCAACAGGCTGGCCATCATATGTCGGAACACTGTTGCAGGCTTCCATCTGGGGGTTAGCCTTGGTGCCGATCTTTGTTGTGCCTCCTACTGGATAGTTCGGATCCTCAAGATCAATGGTTACTTCACCCATATACCATTCCCATGGCCGGGTCTCTTTCCATCGGGAGAAGTCCCATGTGGGGTTTTCGTCAAGACTGGATGAACCGTACATTGAGGATGTGGCCATAGCCCCCTGGTTGTGGTACCCGAGCGTCTTGGGAATAGGAATCTTTTTACCCGCGACTTCTACGAACTCCCGGTTCTGCATGTTCCTGATGACCTCGAGCATAAACTCCATCTGCTCGTGGGCTAGGACAAGACCTTCTTTCGCCAAGTCGGCAATCTTCTGCTTTGCCCTGGGGCTCACGTTGCGATACATTCCGCCGATCCTGGGGTTGGAGGGGTGAATCGCCTCGCCCCCTGCTAGGGCTCCAATTGTCTGTCCGATCTCGCGAATGCGGATGATCCTTGCCATAACACTCCTGACAGGCTCCTCCTTGGCGAACATGTTGAACTTTGTCTCTGTTCCAGGGATATAAAAATCCGGAAGGATCAGGATGTTATGCAGGGCAATACTGTGAAGGCGGTTCGCGGCATGGAGAATTGTCCGCAAGAGCTTTGCATCCGTGGGAATTTCGCAGCCAATTGAAGCTTCTATGGCCTCGGTACTCGCCAGGGTGTGAGCAATAGGACAGATACCGCAGACCCGAGATGTGATCTTCGGGACTTGGTCCATTGTCTTACCTATGGCAAGCTTCTCAATACCCCTTACCGGGGTGATGGAGAGCCAGTCTCCTCGCTCGACAATACCCTCATCGTTTACTTTCAGGGTGAGCTTGGAATGGCCTTCATGTCTCGTGGTTGGAGAGATTTCTACAACTTTTGTCAATGGTATGCCTCGTTTTCGATTCGATGTTCTTCAGGCTGTACCGCAGTTAAGGCACATTCTGCATAATTATTCTAAAATAATTACCCGCACATAAATAAAGTATATTACATTCATACTTTATTCTGTGCGTAATTCCTCAGTATTAATATGTTAAACTTATAACGAAAAAGAATTTAAAATGTGATATTATATAAATCCTTTCTTTATAAAAGAGATTAAAAAAATGATGAGAATGAATTTTCATATTATAATCTAATTTTTATATTATTTATCTAAATATTTATTTATATATCTATGTTTTCTATGATAAGATAAAGCTTGAAATTATCTAAAACATCCGGCTCATAAATATATGTAACATATTATTGTAGTTCAGAGTTTGATTAAATAGGAATCATTGAAGACCAGAAATAAATAAGACGTAAGAATAGGGAAAGATGTTTATTATTATTGAGAGAGTAGGGCCGTGAAAGCTCCCAGCTTTAACTCCAGGGAGTTAACCCTCTAACAAGGCATTTACTTTGCTTAAGTGTCCTTTACTTGTATACCACAATCGACTGCATTTTTTGTTCAGATTCCAGTATAAATCGAGAAACAGAACCTGCTAGTTAAATGAAAAGAGCCAAGGCCTCGTAAAGCCTGGCCATTAACATAGATTTACCGACTTACCTAATTTTATACTATCTAAATCGAAATGAAATTAAAAGTTCTTGTAATTTTGGGCAAAGAAATGACATTTTGTTAAGTCATATAGTTAATGAGAATAGATTAGTATGGATCGAATCACTTATAAGATACTTACGATAACCTAACAAGCTTGTTTCAGGCCTTGATATTTATTAGTTTCTAATTTATATTTCTATTGATATTATATTCTGTGAATGATTTTCTTATTGTGATACAATTTGAAAATCGCTTTGATAGGCACGCAATACGTCGAATATAAGGTGAAGATAGAGTGCACCAATAACATATTCTTCAAGAAATAAATCTGGCTGACTAATTTGTGAAAATAGTAACAACTCAATTCGTCTGCCTGTGAAAAGCGATTATAAAACAATAGCTTCAAATTGTATCAATTTTAACAAAAATTAGGAGTGTACATAAATATGGGGAAAATGAAAAAGATGCTGGTCGTTTTGCTGGTCGCTTGCCTTGCAATATCTCTGACAGGTGCAGCAGCAAGCGCCGGTGATGGGTATGGATTTAAATATGGTGGACATGGATATGGACACGGATTTAAATATGGTGGACATGGATACGGACATGGATTTGGGCATGGATTTGGATTTGGACATGGATTCTTCAATCGCGGTTGGGACCGATGGGGCGATTGCGACTGGGGCAATTGTGGCTGGAATGATTGGTGGTACTAACTGGTTCTGCTGGTGATTGAACGATTAGTTCGGCAACCATCATTTAAATATTGACAGTTGGGAGGTTAGATATCTTCATCTTCTAACTTTCCTATATTATTCTACTCTTTTCATAAACACATTTCTTCATCCTACTTTCCCATTTTCTACCATCTTATTTATTTATAATAATAGATTTATAAGCCGTAGCTGAGTCCTATCCCTATATATTCTCTAATTCTGATATCTTCATACTGATCCTTCTTTATGATGACGGCAACACCGTTTGAATATTACTCGTCCTGTTCCCCGCCTTTTTTAAAGTGTTCCATATCTATATCTTCCGCTGGACCCATTAATCTGGCCAGCCATTTTGTTTCCTCGAAACTCTCAAGTAAAATCTTCAAAACGATTGTAAGAGGTATGGAAAGCAGCACGCCTCCGAGTCCAAATACGAAATTCCAGTAAAGAAGAGCAAGAAACAAAAAAGCAGGAGACAATTGCAGGCCTTTTCCCATAAGTGACGGAAAAAGAACGTTTTCTGCAAGCGCGTCGACAACAAAGATAGTAACAAGGACTATAAGAGCACCTAAAGGCCCATACTCGAAAAGTGCAAGCATTATGGGAGGAATAGAAGCTATAACCAGACCAATATAAGGGATGTAACTCAGCAGGAATATAAGGACTCCCCAGAGAACAGCATAGTCGATGCCTCCAATAAAAAGAAGAAGAGCTATTACAGTGGCTGTAATAATGTTTATTTCTGCTCTTATAACAATAAATTTTATCAACTTCTTGCTAAAACTACTCAGCCTCAATCGAAGTTCGGATTGTTTTCCAATTTCCTGATCCACTTTTTCAGGAGCATTGGCAGCATCTATTAGCAAGAATGCTGCTGTGACTATGATGATTCCTGCTGTTGTGCTGGCGTCCACAAACCCATTAACGATGTTCATTAAGAGAGAAATCGTAATTGACACTATGCCACGAGTAACTGATTGTATGGAAAAACCTTTATATGAAGGAATATACTCTGCAAAACTATTCATAAACGCAGTTAATTGAACTTGATAGATCGGGATCTGGCTTCCAAACTGGAGTGCTGCTCTAACAACTATTGCCCCAAGAACTAGGATAACTAGGGTTAATAATGAAATTACCAAAATAATACTCAGTCCACCTGGAATTCCTTTTTGTTTTAGCCAGCGGACAAGGGGGGTAAAAAGCAGTGCGATGAATACAGAGTAAATAACGGTTGTGAGTATAGGAGATATTTCTCTCATTCCAATTGTAAGGACGACAGCAAGAGTGCTGTACACTAAGATCCTGGCTGGTACTGAACTACTATTTGCTTCCATATTTTACAACTCCCCATTCGGTTTACAGCAGGCAAATTATTTTCTTTCTCTAGAGCTATGAAGCCACTTAAACTGCGCCTATGACTCCACCCCTATCTCCATTTGTTCAAGAGCTAAAACAATCTAGGATACCTATGTTTTAGTGCTTTTTCACTTGCCAGCGTCAGAAAAAAGAGAAAGAAAGGAATCGCATCACCGTCATTGAGTCCACTCTCTACGTTGAGTGCCGCCTGATTCCTGCAGGTATTTTGTATTGTTAAATCGCCTGACTTAGTCATGTGCCATCCAATCGATGCTCCCTTAATTGCCAGGATCAGGAAGGCATTCTGTCCTGGAGAAACTTCCATCCCTTGTCCTGCAAAATATTCGTATTTAGGCTCGCGTTTTTATTCCTACGATAACTGCTCCAATTCCCCCGATAATAAGGAAAAAACCGAATATCCAGGGTAGAATCAGGATTCCTGCCAAGGAGTTGGCTAGTAGGAGCAAACCAAGGATTATAGTAAGGATACCAAGAATTCCCATACCCCATCCTCCTCCTTTAAGTGCCCAAGCAAATTTCACAGCGCCGGTGACAATAACCCAAGCCCCTATGAAGATGATTAGAAGTGTAAGAACTATGAATGGGCTGTAAACAGGATACATCAAAATAACAATTCCTGCAATGAGACTCAAAATACCTGAAAGTAGCTTCCACCACCGATTCCCCGGAAAGACCAGCGCCCCTATAACAGAAACTATTCCTCCTGCTAGCCAGAAAATACCCAGAACTTGTATTAGCAGGATAGTAGTTATTACAGGTTGGTATAATAGAAACAAGCCTGCAATGATAGCAATAACTCCTTCCAGAAAAACCACCCACCAGGGTGTATCCATAACTTCAAAACCTATATGGGACTTAGTGACAACTGGTTGTTCTACAGTATCATCAGTTGGTTCCATATACTCCATCTCCCTAAATCTTTGGATCTTATCAATACTGCCTGTTCTAGGATATTTTTGCAACGCAAAACATGCCAGAGTCAAAGAGGAGATTGCTTTTCCTCACAAAGAAGAATATCCCTTCTATCTGGAAAAAACACTGATGAATTCAGTAAACTTATACAAACTCACCCTCGATTAATCCATATTTGGAAAGAACCTTTGCTAACTGGATCTGACTTGAGTGCGTCGCTTACTTCCGTTTAAAGTGCCTTTTCGACACGATTGCAACAAATATCCACAATCAATTTATCTTTAAGATACGATTTTCTTATGATACCAGTCACGTTTTCCGTCTCGAACTTGACTGAAGGCTAATTCTTGTAATAAAATTATATAAATTATTATATATAATAAAACCTATTACTAATTCTCAGAAAAGCTCTATATCTAGAGACAAAAGGCTTAATTTATAGAAGAAAAGATAAAAAGGTATAAGCGAGCAGTCAATATCACAGCTGTGATAAAAACTTTGGACACTGTTCGATATATTTTACCATAGTTGGAGCTAAACGTTTATCTTGCAGAGGCTTCTTTAAACTAATTAGATATGTTTTAATGCGCCTCTGTCTCATCAACAAACCAGATATAACTTCCTATTCAGTTTCCATAATGAGTTCATCTGGAGTTTTATTTCTGTAATTCACAAAATGCTTTTATAGGTTGAAAGTAATTACGCTCAGTGTTGGCACTGGCATCAGTTGACAAAAGCCAATTGATACAATTAGATCGTTTTTCAGTTTGAAATTCTTCATACTATAATCACCTGATCGATTGTATGGAATTTACATGATTACCTAAACACAGTAATTGATAAATGTATCAACCTCCTTTCAGTTAAAACTAGAAATCATATTTACCGGCTTATCGGGCTTGAAGGCCCAAACCATAGAGTCCATAAATCCAGCTATAAGGATAAGAAAGGACCTCTCGAAAGAGAAAGAGTTACCTCGTTTCGGGAAAAGTAAATTTCTGGCAGCCAGAGGAGAAGAATCGGCTCTATCTCCTGGACCTGCAGAGATACCTAATTTAGAAAAGGTGGCAAGCAATGACAACAGTATTTGATGTCCCTGCGACGGAACTCATCGAAAAGGTTGCAGGTATCCTTAAAGAAAATGAGAATATCGTTCCCCCTGAATGGGCAAAGAACGTAAAAACCGGGGTTCACAAGCAACTCCCTCCGAACAATGATGATTGGTGGTATATCAGATCCGCTGCCGTCCTGAGAAGAATCTATACCGACGGGCCTATAGGAATTGAAAGGCTTCGCTCTGTATATGGTGGAAAGAAGGATAATGGGTCAAAACCAAACCACAAAGCAAAAGGCAGCGGTTCAATTGCTAGAACGACAGTACAGCAACTTGAGGCTGCAGGTTACCTTCAAAAAGTAAAGGACGGAAGAACAGTATCTGCAAAGGGACGTTCCATGCTTGACAATGCATCTAATGAGCTTAAGCAGGAACTTCTTGAGAAGATCCCTGGACTTGCGAAATACTGAGAATTACATATGAAGGGTCCCAGAATAATTTCTTAGGATTCCCTTCTAAATATTATTAATCTTAATTTAGATTGCTCCGGATAACCGGTTTTTTTGGGTGATTGCCTATGATGGACGACGAACTCAATGAAATCCGAAAGAGACGGCTAGCAGAAATTCAGAGACAACAGGCGCAGAGTCAGCAGCCTGACATCCAGGCTGCTTACCAGCAGGAACAAGCTAGAGCTGAGATGGAAGCTCAAAAGCAAGCCATCCTGAGGCAAATCCTGACTCCTGAAGCCAGAGAACGCCTTACAACCCTGAAGATGTCAAGGCCAGCCCTTGGGGAACAGCTCGAAATGCAGCTGATTTCGCTTGCTCAGAGCGGAAGGCTCCCGTCTCAAATCGACGACGAACAGCTTAAAACGCTCCTGATGAGGATGCAACCAAAAAAGCGTAAGACATCCATAACTCGGGTTTAAACACAATGAGAATTTCGGTCCTCTTTAGCGGAGGAAAGGACAGCTCGCTTTCTGCCCTTTTAATGGAACCGTTTTTTGAGATAGAACTCGTGACCTGCAGTTTTGGTTTGCTCCCTAATTGTGAGCTAGCGGCAAAAACTGCAAAAGAGTTAGGGTTTCCACACAAAGTTCTTTCTCTAGAACGAGAAATCCTTGAAAACGCTTACGAGAAACTAATGAAAGATGGTTTCCCGAAAAGCGCTATTAATTATATCCACGAAAAAGCCATAGAAACCCTTGCTTCGGACTCGGAAGTAAAATTCATTGCTGACGGAACCCGAAGAGATGATAGAGTTCCTGTGCTCTCAATCTCACAGATACGAAGTATCGAAGATCGATTAGGAGTTCAGTATATCTGCCCTTTGAAAGGATATGGCAGAAAAGCTGTAAGCATTCTTGTAGATCGTTATCTGAGAATTGAAGAGGGGCCAAGTGAGAGTATTCCGAAAGCAGACTACGAAACCGAGCTCAGAGAGTTAATCAGGCAGAGAGATGGTGAAGAAAAAATAAAGGAACTGTTTCCTGCCCATATTCAGTCCCATGTACTTACCAGGAAAAAACTGCCTTAAAGAAGGCATGCCTTGAGATAAGACATTCTTCTCAAAGGGGAAAGTTTTGGAATAAAGATTTATACAATAATCGAGTTATATTCAACCCTTATAGTGGTGCAGATTAACCGAGACCTTCACAGAATTTACCGAATATGGCTTTAAAGACTGCCATTTAACCTGGTAGGATAAAATCTCGATTACATAAGGGTTAAGATCACAATCAGCTAATTATTGGATATAACCGGAATTTAACAGAATTAATCTCTACAAGTCAACAGGTGTGATCCACTTGAGTCATAACATGAAAGGACAGAAAATACGCCTGGCAAAGGCGCACAAACAGAACACACGCATTCCAGTGTGGGTTATTGTAAAAACTAACCGGAAGGTAGTGAGTCATCCCAAACGCAGGCACTGGAGAAGAAGAAGCCTGGATGTGAAGTAAGCGAGAAAGGTGGGAAAAATGGCAGACGATATGGTAAAAGAACAGATCTATACCATCCCCCTCAGGACGGTAAAGAATGTACCTGCATGGAAAAGAGCAAACAGAGCAGTTACTGAAGTAAGAGGTTTTCTTGTTAGGCACATGAAGGTTGATTCTGTACAGGTTAAACTGGACAAATCAATTAATGAATGTCTCTGGGAAAAGGGTTGTGAAAAGCCTCCTCTCTCCATCCGGGTCAGAGCTGTAAAATTCGCAGACGGTGAAGTACAGGCAGAACTTGCCCAGTAAAATATACCAAAAAACGCGAAGCTTCAAGGAATATGATTCGAACAGTGGATATCTACGACACCCCGATTATTGGGGTCTTTGCAACCTGCACAGAAGATGTTGTTCTCGTTCCACCTGGAACAAAAACCGAAGCCTGTGCTATACTTGAAGACTCACTGGATGCAAGGGTTATTGAAACCCTTGTAAACGGGAGCGTAGTTGTAGGAGCCCTTTGCAGAGGAAACTCAAATGGCTTCCTATTTTCATACGGGACCGATACCAGGAAGCTGCAAGAACTGACAGGAGTAAAGGCTGAGATCCTCCCAGGCAAGCTGAATGCAGTCGGAAACATAGTACTTGCAAATGATTTTGCAGCACTTGTCCACCCTGAACTGTCAGACAAGGCTATTGAGACTATTGCAGACACCCTCAAGGTAGAAGTTTACAGGGGAACAATTGCCGGGATAAAGAACGTAGGAATGGCAGGAGCTGTTACCAACAAAGGGCTTCTAGTACACCCGAAAGTGACATCCTCAGAAAGAGAAATTCTAGAAGAGATCTTCGAACTTCCGGCATATATAGGGACTACGAACTTTGGGACTCAAATGCTAGGCTCAGGTCTGCTTGCGAACTCAAAGAGTTATCTGGCAGGTTCAGACACTACAGGACCCGAACTTGGAAGAATCGAGGAAGCCCTTGGATTCATAGAATAATTATTAAGTATCCATCTGTTCAGGAATAAAGCTACAGCAAGTGTGGTGACCAAGATGAAGAACTTTATTGTCAAAGGTAAATTTAAATCAGGAAATTCCTGGGCGAATTTCACAAAACAGATCGCAAGTCAGAATGAAAAGAATGCAACAGATAAGGTCTATTCCGTCTTTGGAAGCAAACACGGTATAAAGAGAAGAGAGATCGAGATCGAAAGCATTGTTGAGATGTGAAGGACATGGAAGACGTCAGTGAAGATATCAGAAATCTGGCAGCTAGGCATCAGGAGTTCCAGAGACAGATTGAAGCTATAAATCAACAGGCAAATATGGTTCAGGCTTCCATTACAAACTGTGACCAGACAATCGTAACAATTAACGAGCTTAAGACCGCTTCAGCAGAAGGAAAAACTGCCGAAACGATGGTGCCTGTTGGTTTTGGTTCATTTGTTTATGCTGAAATAAAAAATGCAGAAAAGGTTGTTGTAGACCTTGGAGCTGGCTTCAGCGCAGAAAAAACCGCAGAAGAAGCCATTGAGACCCTGAACCGCCGCAAAGATCAGCTTACGAAAATTCTCGAACAGATGAATACTTCACTGACTAAATATGTACAGGGTATGCAGGCCCTGGAATCCGAAGCTGTAAGGCTTCAGCAGTCTGGCCAGGCTTAAAAACCCTGGCTCAGATGAAAAAAGATAGAACTTAAACCATATTTTAGAACAAAACCTTTTATTTTGATTAATTGCCTATTTTTTTATTAAACTTCTTTGGGATGGGATCCTGTGTTCAGCAAATTCAAAGAGAAACTTGGGAATTTTAAAAAGGCGCTCAGCAAAACCATTGACGATAAAGCAGTAGCTATTGAACCGGTGATAGAAGAGCCTACACCTGAGATCAAAGAAGGTTTTGAAGAGGACATTGAGCCCATTCAGGAGGAAGAAGCTCTCGAAACGCCCCAGGAAGAGGAAAATTACGAAGTCGAACCCATTGAAGTAAAACCTGTAACGACTGTACCTACTACTGTCGGGAGCGAAGATAGGAAAAAGGCTGAATACAGGAAAAAACTGGAAGATAGAAAAAAAGAGATAGAGAGCAAAACTGAAGAAGAACCCATACCTGAAGAAAAAAAGTCCTTTTTTAAAAAATTCTCAAAGATTGGATTTACACAGAAAGCAAAAGCCCTGGTCTTTAACAGAGAGGTTTATCTGGACAGCAAAGACCTGGAAGAGCCTCTCTGGGAACTTGAAATGGGGCTTCTTGAAAGCGATCTTGCCCTCTCGGTTTCCGAGGCAATTGTGGAATCCGTAAAAAAACAGCTTACAGGTACCACAAAACGCATTGGCAGCAATACCGGAGAGATTGTAGAGGCAGCCTTGAAAAAAGCGATCCTGGATGTCGTGTCTGCCAATACTTTTGATTTTGATGAGTATGTAAAGGATAGGGAAAAACCCGTCCATATTGTTTTTGTTGGAATTAACGGGACCGGAAAAACGACTTCGATTGCAAAAATGACGCACAGGCTGCTCAAATCGGATTACTCGGTAGTTCTGGCTGCAGGAGATACTTTCAGAGCAGGTGCTATTGACCAGCTTGGAATTCACGCCGACAGGCTTGGAGTAAAAATGATCAAACACCAGCCTGGAGCCGATCCTGCAGCAGTTATTTACGATGCCGTGCAATACGCAAAAGCCCATAAAATCGATTTTGTACTTTCCGACACTGCAGGCCGAATGCATACCAACCTTAACCTAATGTCGCAGATGGAAAAAATCTGCAGAGTAAGCACTCCGGACCTTATAATTTTTGTAGATGAAGCTGTCGCAGGAAACGATGCCGTTGAAAGGGCTGCACAGTTCAACGAAGCTGTGCCAATTGACGGATCGATTCTAACTAAAATAGATGCTGATGCCAAAGGGGGAGCTGCGATATCTATTGCCTATATCACAGGCAAACCCATTCTCTTTTTCGGAATAGGACAGGGTTACGAAGATTTAAAAAAATTCGAGCCCGAATGGTTTATAGACCAGCTTTTCAACCAGACCGTTTAAGCGTTAAGTGAACAGAGGTAACAGAATCTCCCGAGACAGAGAATAATGATTCTCCTGAATTAATTCGGGAGAATCATTTCACTAGTTCTGCTATGACTAATGTAGGAGAAAATTTTAGATTTCTCCAGATTTTAGATTTTCAGAAGATGAATTCAGATTTTTACTCGAGAAGTCAGGGCTCCTCAGGAATTATAATCCAGGCTATAATATAGGCGACTACACCACTTCCCGCACTCATTACAGAAATAAGTAACCATAAAAGCCTTACAAGCGTAGGATCAATATTAAAGTGTTCACCTATCCCACCACATACACCTGCAATAATTCTATTCTTCTTTGACCTATACAATTTATTCATTTGACCACCCTAATTGCAAATACTTGAATATACTACATTTCCAATTGTAAATAATACTACTCCCCTATTGCAAATTGCTTATCTGTAGCTATAACTATAGTTATAAAATGCTCAATTATGCTATATTAATAGATTGCTTATATTCGATTTATAAGTAACTTCGGAGATTAAGAATTTGCCGAGACCTCTGTATTCGCAGGTATAAATTAACTTTTAGGCTAGCTTTTTACATCGCAATCCTTTTTATAGAGATGTGCAAGAAAGCTGGCGTTCAGATTTTAGCCCAGTCACTGGTTACATTTTCAGATACCAAGTTCTCCCCAAATGCCTGCACATATACTCTAAATTTTTCCCCTGCAGGAACCTTAAGACCTTTGGCAGTATAATTGTAAATTTCTTCTGGCTCAATTGCAATTGGAGAACTTTCAATCTGGTCCCACCAGGAAAGCTTATCTTCAGCCTGAAGGGCAACATAAATAGTTGTATTCTCAACTTTTTTCGAACCCAAATTGCTTACGTTAACACTAACATCTACAACTCCCTCTTTTTTTGAATATTCACATTGCGCTTTGAAATCAAGATAAGTCATAGGTCTTTTATAAACAGGGACAACATGTACAGGCTGATCTAAATATTTTTCTGGGATTTCCCCTATCTGCCAGTCTCTGCCTGTAGTCTCAAGATAATAGTAATTGCTTCCTTGGTATTCGAAACTCCTGCCCTTTTGCTTAGGGTTACACTTTATCCCAAGAGCCATATGTTCAGGAAGTTCCAGAAGGACAACATCGTAACCTGCAGCCTGAAGGATTGCTACAGAGAGAAATGAAGTATCCTCACAATCCCCACCATTTACATAGAGAGTTTCATAAGGGAACCGAGGGTACTGATCGTAACCAGTACTTTCAAGATCCGAGATATAGTTTAAAGACTGAACAAACGAAACACAAAAGCTTGGGATTTTGCTTTCCTCAAGCCCGTAAGTCTTTGAAAGAGAAAGCAAAGCATCTGCAATCCCCTTAATTAACCAGTCATCATAAGGATCCGAAGCAAACAGATCATAATCCCTGTTTCGAGGCCTGGATTTATATTTCTCATAAAGTTCATCGTTAAGAGGCAGGGTAAGCTGCCAGCAGCGACCTTCATATTCCCACGAGTAAGTCCGGGATGAATTTCCTGGATTAATTGACTCCTCTGTAATCAGGATATCGGATGGCTCACAATTTATGGAACCTAATCCGGCCAGATTCTCCCCAAGATCGCCTATATCAGATTCCACGGAAATCTCAAGGCAAGGTGAGGTTAAGAAGGATTGGATCAGATAAACAAGTAAAAAAAGACAAAGCAAAACGGTTACTCTTCTCATAACTTTCCCCATCCAGAATTATACAGTTTATGAGTTCACTCCCAGAGGTTTTCCCTGAGATGAGAGTACACGGGATTCACTTCCATCAAGCCTTCTGGATAGGGTTCAAAAAGAGTCTGGTTCATTAGGTACTGATCCTTAAAGCGCACGGCCCATGCCCTGATGGTATTAATTGCAGGACAAAGAGAGGTTTTTCCTTCCCTGTATTTTTGGATCCAGTCAAAAAATAGCGCTTTTTCCTGGCTTGAGAGCTTCTCTGAAAAATGCCCGAAAGCGTGCATGAGCACATTAATACTTGAAGTATACTTGGGAGGTCTAGAGAGGGCACTGTAAAGATGCTTTTCGTACTCAGAGACCAGTTCCTGAAAAGCTCTCCTTCCTTTATTTGCAACAATAGCTCCCAGTTTCCTGAGTTCAGTCTGGCTATACGCCATGAGAAGATACTTGTTTTCGGTATGGAGTTTGACAAGGTCTCTCATGGAGCCTTCTGATTTTACTTTTCGGAAAGCAGCAAGCATAAAGAGTCGGGTCAGGAAATACTCTTTTATGCGAGGATTCCTTAGCCGTCCTTCATCCTCTACAGGAAGATAAGGAAACTCTTTAAGAACTGCCCCTCCAAAATACCCAGAAGTCTTTCCAATTGCTGCTAACTTGGGTAAGGCAGACTGGTAAACTTTTACATCCTTGATGCCACAGGAAGGAGACCTGTACTTCAGGATAAAACCGTCAACTTCTCCCGCAGAACCAAGGAAATCATTGCAAAAAGCCTTCATAATTTCAGTTACATCCCTGCCGCTTGCGAACTGAACTAGCCGCTGTTCCCCGTCCTCAAGAACTATTCTTACCGGATCCCTTGGGATACCGAGCCCTATTTCCACTTCCGGACAAACTGGCAGGAAATCAACATACTCCACGAGGTCTGATACTATCGAACTGCTTATTATTCCCCCATTATATCGACAGTGATCAAACCCAAGGCATTTACTAACCACAACCTTTGGCCGAACAAATTCCCTCATTTAACCCCCATATAAGAAAGGATTTCCAGCATAAATTACTTTCCAGAAGAAGGACGTAAGACACTCCTTTTTTAAAAATAAAAAGTTAGAGAGTACGAATCTTCCAAAAATGACTTAAAGATACTTAATATAGAAAAATAATAAGTCTGAAAGGAATAAATAGCTCAATAATAGACCAAAGGTCAATCAAAAATTGCTTTATGACCTATGGTTTGAGAATAAAAGTTTCAAGGGAAATTTCAAAGAGAATGAATTTTTAAAAACGTGTTTTTCAACAATAGAAGCTTTTTGTATATTTTTCAGAATATATTTATAATTACAAATCAATAATAAGACAACATATGAAGGAGGTCAAGGGAAAGGCAGTGTTTTTAAGGGTTGAACCCCCCGAAACTCAAGTCAGTTTCCAGATCCCGAACAAAAAGGTATACTCTAAAAATATAGGTGAGAATATGGTAGAAGCCGAGTATGAACAGATACACATGCCTCTGATTGGAGATGATGCACCTGCGTTTACAGCAGTGACGACTCAGGGACAGATTAATTTTCCAGACGACTACAAAGGCAAATGGGTAATACTCTTCAGCCATCCTGCAGACTTTACACCTGTATGTACTACTGAATTCATTACTTTTGCCAGTATGCAAGAGGAATTCAATGGCATGAACACCGAGCTTATAGGACTTTCTGTAGACAGCGTGTTCTCCCATATTGCATGGCTTAAGAGGATTGAGGAAAAAATCGAGTATAAAGGGGCGAAAAATGTAGAGATCAAGTTCCCGGTAATTGCTGATCTGAAAATGGATGTTGCGAAAAAATATGGAATGATCCAGCCAAATGCCTCAACTACACAGGCTGTAAGAGCTGTATTCATCATAGATCCTGAGGCAAAGATAAGGGCAATGCTTTATTACCCACAATCAGCCGGAAGAAACATGCAGGAAATAAAGAGACTTTTGACCGCACTGCAGAAAAATGAAGCTGAGAAAGTGGCAACTCCAGCAAACTGGCAGCCAGGAGACGATGTTATCATTCCAGCGCCCAGTTCTATGGAAGCCGTAAAAGAAAGACTTGGCAAGTCAGAAGAAAATATGTACTGTCTTGACTGGTTTATATGCTTGAAAAAGGATAGCAAAAAATAATCCAGAAAATAAATAAAAGAACGAAAGAAAAAAAGAAGAAAGAAGTTATTTCTTTCCAAGTTCTTTTGAGCGTTCGCTTGCTCTTATAACAGCGTTCATAAATGCAGCCCTGATTCCAGCTTCTTCAAGGGCATGAACACCCTGGATTGTAGTGCCAGCAGGAGAAGTAACCATATCTTTGAGTTCTCCGGGATGCAGTCCTGTCTCAAGCGCCATTTTTGCAGCCCCAAGTACAGTCTGAGCTGCGAGAGTAAGGGCACTTTTCCGGTCCATTCCTTCAAGGACAGCCCCATCAGCCATTGCCTCAATTACCGGAAAGATAAATGCAGGTCCACTGCCTGAAAGACCTGTGACGGCATCCATTAAGGATTCAGGCACCTGGACTGCAGTACCAACCGCAGAAAAAATCTCAAGAGCAATTTTCAGGTCTTCAGGAGTGGCATTTTTACCTGGAGAAATTCCTGAAGCAGCTTCAGAAACTGTGGCTGCAATATTTGGCATCACACGCACAACTCTTGTGTCTTCAGGAAGTGCGTTTTCATAAGTGGCAAGAGGCACGCCTGCTGCAATCGAAATGACAAGTTTATCGGCAGTTATGTAAGCTTTAAGGTTTTCAAGTACCGAGCCCAGAATCTGGGGCTTCACAGCAAGAATAAGAATATCGGAGTCCCGCACAATAACAGCATTGTCAGTCGATACATTGATACCAAGCTGTGCCTTCAGCTCATTCAAAAAAGGCTCGTATACATCACTTGCGCCAAGATTTTCAGGCTTTACAATTCCAGCCTTTATAATTCCCTGCATAAGAGCAGAGCCCATTTTTCCTGCTCCGATAAATCCTATCTTTTGACTCTGAACTGTCATATATCATTTCTCCTATTCTCGAGATAAATATTATTTCTCCTATTCTCAAAATAAATAAATAAATAAATAAATAAATGAATAAACCCGAGGCGATTACCCCAAAACTTGTCTGCAGCCAATATTGAGTAAACTGGAGCATTGAGTAAACTGAAGCGATTTTTCGCCCATAAGAATTAATTTGAATTCTTTAGAGATCCCAAAAATCAGTTAAATCCCTGATACACAGGAAGCTTAACTCAGTTCTTCAAGTATGCCAATATTCTCTTTTTTTATTACATTGCTGTAATTGCTATAGCCTAAGATACCCTCTATTTCGTCGGTATGTGCTCCTTTGACTTTAATGAGTTCTTCAGAGGTATAATCTGTAATGCCTTTCGCAAAGACCCTGCCTTCACACTCGAGTTTAACCACGTCTCCTCTATCAAAGCTCCCCTCGACTCCTACAACTCCTGCTGAAAGAAGGCTGTTTTTCCCAAGGACTGCAGCTTTTGCTCCTGCATCCACACGGACAGTACCTGAAGCCCTTGCAAGAATAATCCATCGAGCACGGTTCTTCTTGATATGCCTTTCAGCCAGGAAAAGGGTGCCTATTTCTTCCCCTGAAAGAACCTTCAGAAGCACTTCATTAATTTTGCTATTTGTAATCAGAACATGGCAGCCTGCCATGCTGCAGATTTTTGCGGCTTTTATTTTAGTCCTCATTCCCCCTACACCCTTGAAGCTTGTAGGATCGCCCCCATAGCTCTCGATTTCAGGTGTGATTTTTTCCACAAGAGAAATGAGTTTGGCATCATCGTGTGTCTTTGGGTTCTTGTCAAAAAGGCCGTCAATATCCGAGAGAATAATCAAGAGATCAGCATCGATTTTGCTTGCAACCATCGCAGAGAGCCTGTCATTATCTCCGAAGATCGCATCAATCTCGTTTGTACAGGTACAGTCGTTTTCGTTAATTATGGGAACTACCCCATATTCTAGAAGAGTGGAGATACTGTTTCTGAGATTCAGATAGGAAACCCGGTCAGAATAGAAGTCATAAGTAAGAAGGATCTGAGCAACTTTTATCCCGAATTTTGAAAAAGCTTCGCTCCAGTATTGCATCAGGATGCTCTGTCCTACGGCTGCCGCTGCCTGCCTGATAGGGATTTCACGAGGTTTTGGGGCAATACCTAGCTCATAAAGCCCTACCCCTATTGCCCCTGAACTAACTACAATTACTTCTTTTCCGCGCCTTCGAAGCTCGGAAACCTGGGCTGCAATACTTTCTAAGAAGGGAGGATCAATACTGCAGTTTTCTTTTGTACTGTCACAGTCCTGTTTTGTAATTGAGGAAGTACCGATCTTGATAACGATTTTATTTATATCATTGAAAATTTCTTTTCTGTCTGTCAATCACAAGGCCTCGTAGAGTATTTTGGAAATGCGGCTGAAATAAACAGCAGCCACAGTCCGAATTTTCCATTGCTTGCACTCTATTCGCGCTGGTATTTCGATTCAGATATATAAACATATCACAAATGTCCGACAGAGCCTCAATTTATATCTTTAAACTTAAGGTCAAGTTTCCTGTGCGTATAGGGTTTTGCGTATTCTCCTGCATAGTCTGCAACGACCTGTCCATTCCCAAGTAAGACATATTTGTAGATCAGCAGTCCTTCCATGCCTACAGGCCCACGGGTATGGATTTTGTTTGTACTGATTCCAACCTCAGCTCCTTTCCCGTAACGATAGCCATCTGCAAAACGAGTTGAGGCATTTACCATAACACTTGAAGAATCAACAAGTCCCATGAACATTTTTCTTCTTGAGGCATCCTTAGTTATTATTCCATCGGTGTGGTGGGAACCGAAGGTGTTTATGTGGTCAATTGCCTCCTTTATATCATCAACGAGTTTTATCGAAAGAATAAGATCATTGTACTCAAGACTCCAGTCCTCTTCCGTAGCCTTTGAAAGGGGAGAAAGCCCTCTTTTTTCAAGCAGTGAGTAAGTGCCCTGGTCACAGCGAAGCTCAACCCCCGCCTCAAGATACATCTCTGCCATCTTTGGCAGGAAAGCCTCAGCAATCTTACGGTTTACCAGAAGGGTTTCAATGGCATTACATACCGCAGGATACTGTACTTTTGCATCGAAGCAGACCTTCCAGGCTATATCGAGATCAGCATACTCGTCCACATAGATATGGCAGATCCCGCTGGTGTGTCCAAGTACCGGAATTTTCGTATTTTCCTGGATAAACTTGACAAACTCGTTTGAACCTCTAGGGATTAGAAGGTCTACATAGGCATCAAGACTCAAAAGATCCATTATCTCTTCTCTGGTTTCCATAAGCTGGAAAGCTCCTACTGGCATGCCTTCTACGGATTCTATGGCTTTTACAAGAACCTGAAAAATTGTGCGGTTGGACTCTTTAGCTTCACTTCCGCCTTTGAAAATAGTCGCGTTTCCGCTCTTTAGACAAAGGGACATAACCTGAGGCACCACATCGGGTCGAGATTCAAAAATAACCCCTATAAGGCCGATCGGACAACTTACCTGATAGAGAACAAGGTCCTTGTCTAGCTCAAGAGTTGAGAGGGTATCCCCTACAGGGTCTTTGAGCTTAATCACGTCTCTAATTCCTGCAATCATTCCATCAATCTTTGAGTCGTCTACTTTAAGCCTGTCTACAAGAGCCTGAGTAAGCTTACCTTTCTTTTTCAGTTCAACGGCATATTCAAGATCTTTTAAGTTTGCATCCAGAATAGCTTTCCTTTCTTTATCCAGAGACTGAGCCATGGCTTCAAGCGCTTGGTTTTTAATTTCTGTACTTACACTAGAAAGCTCAATAGAAGCCTTTTTTGCCTGTATCACTTTAGTTTTAATATCTTCAGCCATATAATCACCATTTGAATTGGATACTTCTGAATGCCCTAATTCGAGAGTTGGGCAGCCAAACCTGTTAACTTCATCAAACCTGTTAACTTCATTAATAGACTCGATGAGAATAGGTGGATTTACAAGAGATTTGATGTCGAAAAACACCGGATATGGATAATGGAACTTACTATTGATTTATAATAGTTTAATTAATTTGTAATAACCTGATGAACTATTTCGTTATAATAATGGAGTTTATTATTGAATAATCAACTTTGAGTTTAAATTAAATACTGAGAACTAAAGATCAATTTTCTTTAAATATTAAGGATATATTGATAATTCTAAAGATGTATTAATTTTTCCCGTTGGGTTTAGAAAGTAGGCATGGACGAAAAGAGGGTTAAGACAGTCTATCATAAGCATCGCAACCTAAAAGGTTTACAACTTAAAAGGTTTAACTCCGGTTCTTTACTTCTTAGGGTCTATGCCAGGTGGACAAGTAATCTCTCTTATCTAGAGATTATTTAGAGATATATTTTGAGCTTATTATAAAACTTAATTTAACCTCATTATTGCTCTCAACCTTACTTTAGAAAAATTATATTCAGGATCGAGAACACGATTGATGATTCAATACTTGATATCAAGTAAAGTAATGTTGATTTCTTTTAATTGATTCTTTCAAAACGAATATATATACGACGAACATAACTATACAATACGCGACTCCATTGATTGGCAGCGTATACTAAATCTGAAAAAAGAAATTACAAGGTTCCCTTATAATTTTTGAAGAGCTTTTGCATAAGAGATTAAATATTACAGCCTAGAGACCAGGCTATCCACAATATAATAAAAGAGGTTAAAAAATCATAAGAGGTAAGAAATACCTGAAAGGCTTGGCTGTTTAGCGTCTCTTATACACAAAGATTATTATAGGGGTAGAACCATATCGAAATGGGGATAACTTTATTAATTGGTGGTGTGTAAAAAATGAAATCATTTGCATTAGTCCGGGCAGACGACTCGGATAAAGTAAAAATAGCTTTACATGATCTAGAACGGTATGGACATATTCAATTTTCAGCTACTCCAAGATGCATAGAGCCAAACTATGCTGATGAGCTTCTTGTTAGTGTAATGGGCGTTTCCCTTAAGTCAAAATGTAACTCTGCAGCACTGGTAGAATTGAATAACCACGCTGGGGCGGCAATTAGCAGACTTAAGAAAATTCACCCTCCTGCTCATATAATCATTATCAGTCCAAGACACAAAATGTTTGAAGAGCTTGCCGGTAAGTTTCCAAAGTATCCGGAATTTGATCGAACATTCAACCATCAAAAGAGTCCACAAAATATGGAGATAATTCAGGAAAAAGGAGAACCTTCCAATCCCATGCATAAAGAATAAAACTGATAATTAGCTAAGATTAGTTTTTAATATTAGTTTTTGAATTCTCTTTTTTGGTGCTCCAGTTATATTTAGTTGATTTTATATATTAGATTTAGTATATATTATTA
>ENA-UOOI01000298-UOOI01000298.1-fermentation-metagenome-genome-assembly--contig:-NODE-298-length-64247-cov-9.855356_pt1 | contig 64247 bp, 73 predicted proteins | sample MGYA00245779_ERZ724027 | MGnify/ENA primary metagenome ERZ724027 (study PRJEB28704, sample SAMN03018318) | fermentation metagenome | biome: anthropogenic terrestrial biome; feature: soil; material...
GATGTGGAAATAGAAGTAAAACAGGGTTAGAGGGCTGTGAGGCATTACATAAAAATAAATAATTGTAAAAAAAATATTCCTTTGCTATAATATATATAACGTGGATCTTTCGATGGTGTGAAAATCTAGGAGGTGCAACAATGGAAGAAGATAAAAATAACGAAATAGATATGGGTATTGTGAAAATATCTGACGAAGTTGTAGGTGTAATTGCAGGCCTTGCTACTACTGAAATAGATGGAATAGTTGGAATGAGCGCCAGCCTCGTAGGCGGGATTACTCAAATACTGTCGGGTAAAAAAAATTTATCTAAGGGTGTTAAGGTAAATGTAAATGAAAATAGTGCAGCGATAGATTTATATGTAGTAGTAAAATATGGCGTCAGAATTCCGGATGTAGCAGTGAAAGTTCAAGAAAATGTGAAAAGGGCAGTTGAATCAATGACCGGCTTGGATGTTTCAGCTATAAATATACATGTTCAAAATGTTATGATCCCAAAAACAGAAGAAATCAATGATGATGTAGAAGAGTAAGATGGATAATGCACCCTCTATTTAGAGGGTGCATTATTTTATCCTAATAAACTTGAACTAGAATATCAGTTTAAGTATAATTGTATCTGAAATGACAATAATTATTTTTATAAGCTTCATCTAAGTAGGAGGAAAAAATGAACAGAAGAAAATCTAGGGAATTGGCCATGAAATTATTATTTCAGATGACTATAAATAGAGAGAAATCCGGCGGTATCATAACAAATTTAAAGGAAAATGTTACAGAAAAGGGAAAGAATTTAACGGATGACAGTGAGGAAGAATTTTATGGAGAAAAAATTGGTGATTTAAAAAATATGGACATAGAATATATAACGAGGGTCCTGGAAGGCATAGAGAAAAATATAGATACCATTGACAAAAAGATTGAAATGTATTTGAGAAAATGGAGGTTAAATAGATTATCCAAAGTGGATGTGGCAATTTTAAGGATTTGTACCTATGAATTTTTGTATGAAGACGGTATACCGGAAAAGGTATCTATAAATGAGGCCATAGAACTGGCTAAAAAATATTCCTCGAATAAATCTGCATCCTTTATAAATGGTGTGCTCGGGAATATGATTAAAGATCGATAAGTTGAGAGGTCATGTGATATGTATATTAAAACATTAACGGTATCCGATATTAACAAATACATAAAAAAAGCTTTTGACAGTGATTTTATACTTGCCAACTGTTCTATAAAGGGAGAAATCTCAAACTTCAAGTTTCACAGCAGCGGACATATGTATTTTTCATTGAAAGATGAATACAGTAGAATAAATTGTATTATGTTTAGAGATTCAGTTGTCAAGCTGGATTTTTTACCGGAAGACGGCATGAAAGTTATAGTAAAAGGGAGAATATCCGTCTATGAAAAAGAAGGAGAGTACCAGCTTTACTGCAGCGAGATGAAACCCGAGGGGAAGGGAGAACTGTATCTGGCTTTTGAAAAACTGAAATCTAAATTGGCTGCAGTGGGACTATTTGATGAGAATCATAAAAAGGAAATACCCTCTTATGCCTCGAAGATAGGAATTATAACTTCTCCTACAGGAGCTGCTGTAAGGGATATAATAAATGTTACCAGAAGAAGAAATAACAAGGTGGAACTTTTGATTTTTCCTTCACTGGTACAGGGAGTAAGGGCCAGCGAAAATGTAATAGAGGGCATTTGCAAATTTAATTCGATTGAAGATGTAGATCTTATAATTATAGCAAGAGGCGGGGGTTCCATAGAGGATCTATGGTGTTTCAACGATGAAAAACTGGCAAGGGCAATATATAATTCTGAAAAGCCCATAATAACAGGAATAGGGCATGAAATTGACTTTACCATAGCGGATTTTGTGTCGGATAGAAGGGCGCCAACTCCTTCTGCTGCCGCAGAAATTGCGGTATTTAATATGGATGAATTTCTGAAGAAATTGCTGAATTATAAGGATGCACTTTCCAGTTATATTGAAAATAGAATAGGAGTGGAAAAGGACAGATTAGCTCTTGTGAGAGGGAATTTGCGATCTTACAGTCCAATGATATATGTGATAAATCAGTATAATGTCATAGACAAGTTTAAGCAGATTCTTGATTTGAAAATAAATACTAGAATCAGTAAGGAAAGGGAGAAACTTGCCAAGATAAATTCCCTGCTTTCGGCCAACAACCCTTCAAATGTGCTGAATAGAGGATATTCCATAATAGAAGATGAGTGTAAAAATATAATAAATACTATAGATGAACTGGATAAAAAAGATAAAGTTAAGGTTATAATGAAAGATGGGAAAGGTAATTTTAAGTTTAACCGCATTTAAGAGGGAGGATAATTATGCCTAGGAGAAAGGAAAGTTATGAAAGTGTTATGTCAGAACTGGAGAAAATAGTGAATTCAATGGATGCAGGTGGATTATCCCTGGAAGAAAGCTTGAAAAATTACGAGGATGGAATAAAACTCTGTGGAAAATTATATAAGATGTTGAATAGAGCGGAGGGCAGGATAAAGATCCTCACAGAAGAAGGGGAAAAAGATTTTCAGGAAAAAGACGGTGAAACGGAAGATAATAAATAGCAATGGAAATGGAGAGAGTTTACGATGAAAATTAATGACGGCTTGGTTGAAAAACTAAAGTGTGAATTGGATGAATATTTAAAAGACTATATGAAGGGAAAGGGTTCCTATAATAAAAGGGTATATGAAGCCATGGCATACAGTTTGAATGCAGGGGGCAAGAGAATAAGGCCTATATTATTCCTTTTAACCTATATGCTCTATAAAGACAATTACAGAGAAGTGATTGATGTGGCAGCATCTATAGAGATGATACATACTTATTCTCTTATCCACGACGATCTCCCGGCTATGGATAACGATGATCTCAGGAGGGGCAAACCTACAAACCATAAAGTGTTTGGCGGGGCCATTGCCCTCTTGGCCGGTGACGGGCTCCTGAATGAAGCTATGAATTTGATGTTCAGGCACTGTATTGGAAAAGGACAGAATGCATTAAGAGCCTGCAGCATTATTTCTGAAAGCGCGGGAGCGGAAGGAATGGTAGGCGGACAGACTGTGGATATATTGAGTGAGAATACCAGAATATCTAGAGATCAGCTTTATTACATGCACAGCAAAAAAACCGGAGCTCTTATAAAGGGCTCTATAATTTCAGCGGCAGTTCACGCTTCCGCCGCTGAACAGGAAATAAAAAAATTGGATTATTATGGACGAAAGTTGGGATTGGCCTTTCAGATAAAGGATGATATATTAGATGTGACGGGAGATACTGCTGTTTTAGGCAAGACGGCAAATAGTGATTTGAATAACAACAAAACCACTTTCATAACTGCCTATGGATTGGACAAATGTAGGGAAATGTGCAGTTTGATTACGGGTGAATGCATGGATGTGTTAAAAGGACTTAAAAGAGATACATCGCATTTGGAGAATTTAACTTTATTTTTATTGAATAGAGAAAAATAATTTTGCTTCATAAAATATTTATGATACAGTATAAAAAAGGATAGATGAAAAATGCTTAGTTTGCTGGATAGATACAAAGATATAAATGATGTGAAAAAAATGTCTCTTATGCAAAAAAAACAGTTTGCTTTGGAAATCAGAAGATTTTTAATTGACAGAGTGTCCAAAACAGGGGGGCATCTGGCGTCCAATTTGGGAATCGTGGAACTTACTTTAAGTTTATTTACCGTATTTGATCTGGATCGCGATAAACTCATATGGGACGTAGGTCATCAATCGTATGTGCACAAAATTTTGACAGGAAGAAAGGATAAATTTGATACTCTGAGGCAGTTTGGTGGAATAAGCGGTTTTCCCAAAAGGTGCGAGAGCAAATATGATTTTTTTGAAACCGGACACAGCAGTACTTCTATTTCTGCAGCCCTTGGCATGGCGAGGGCAAGAGATCTGCAGCATAAAAATTACAATGTAGTTGCGGTTATAGGAGACGGTGCCCTAACTGGAGGAATGGCACTCGAAGCCTTGAATGACGTTGGATACAGGAAAACGAAACTTATAATAATATTAAATGACAATCAGATGTCGATAGGAAAAAATGTGGGAGGAGTGTCTAAGTACTTAAACAAGATAAGGATAGCTCCAAAATATAATAAATTCAAAAAGGAAGTAGAAGACAAATTAAAAAAAATACCTAATATCGGGGAAGGAATGGCAAAACATCTTGAAAAGATAAAAAATGGAATAAAACAGATGGTTGTCCCTGGTATGTTTTTTGAAGATATGGGAATAAAATATCTGGGTCCTATAGATGGACATAATATAAAGGAACTTACGGAGGTCCTCAATTCGGCTAAAAAGTTAAATAATCCGGTAATTATACACATTATAACCAAAAAAGGCAAGGGATATGAATTTGCAGAGAAGAATCCTGGAAAATTTCATGGAATAGGACCATTTAATTGTGGAAACGGAGAGCTGTTAAATGCCTCAGCCAATACCTACTCTAAAACTTTTGGCATTAAAATGACAAGCCTTGCGGAGAAAAATAAAAACATAGTGGCTATAACTGCTGCAATGAGAGATGGTACAGGTCTTAATAGTTTTGCAAAAAAATTTCCAGAGAGGTTTTTTGATGTCGGTATTGCAGAACAACATGCGGTCACACTTGCTGCAGGAATGGCCAGTTCAGGTCTGAGACCTGTTTTTGCAGTTTACTCTACTTTTTTGCAGAGAGCTTATGATCAGCTCCTGCACGATGTGTGCATGCAGAAACTTCCCGTGATTTTTGCAGTGGATAGAGCTGGTGTTGTGGGGGAAGACGGTGAAACTCACCAGGGAGTATTTGACTTGTCGTATTTGACTGAAATGCCGAATATGACTGTCATGTCACCCAAGTGTATTGATGAGCTGCCCTATATGCTGGATTGGGCGTTAAAACAAAATTCACCCGTAGCTATAAGGTATCCAAGGGGCGGCGATGATATACCACTCAAGCCGTTAAAAAAATTTAATATGGGGAAATGGGAATGTATATCCAATAAAGGTAAAATAGCATTGGTAGCCCAGGGCAAAATGGTACAGCATGCAGTTCTGGCGGCACATAGGCTTAAAAACAGGGGCATAGATGTCAAAATCATAAGTGCCTGTTTCGCAAAACCTATAGACAAAGTTATGCTTGATGAGTTGATAAGAGAGGGAACTACTATTATAACGATTGAGGACAATGTGGTAAGAGGAGGATTGGGTTCCTATATTTTAGAATATGTAAATACCTTAGGTGGTGAAACTAAAGTTATAAATCTGGGATTTTCAGATGAATTTGTACAGCAGGGCAAGGTTGATATTTTATATAAATTATATGGGCTGGATTCAAAGGGAATTGAAAATACAGTGCTTAGAACTGCAGCATTGAGCCATATATTTTAAAAGTGTGAGGTAGTTTGATATGTCAGAATCAAAAGAAAGGTTGGATGTACTTCTTGTGAATAAAGGAGTATTCCCTTCCAGAGAGAGAGCCAGGGCCAGTATTATGGCCGGAGAGATATTTGTAAATGGAGAGAGAGTGGATAAGTGCGGCCATAAAGTAAAAGAAAATTCAAAACTGGAGTTCAAAGGGAAAAAACTTCCTTTTGTAAGCCGCGGAGGGTTGAAATTACAAAAGGCTGTGGGAAAATTTGGTATAAATTTAAAGGATAAAGTGTGCTTGGATATAGGAGCATCTACCGGCGGGTTTACTGATTGCATGCTCAAAAATGGAGCAAAAAAAGTTTTCTCCATAGATGTGGGATACGGGCAATTTGCATGGAAGCTCAGAATAGACAAAAGGGTAGTTTGCATGGAGAGAACCAATATAAGGTATGTGACTCCGGCTGATATAGGAGAATACGGAGATTTTGCCAGTATAGATGTTTCTTTTATATCACTTACGAAGGTTATACCGGTGGTTGCAGGTTTGCTGAAAGATGAGGGCAGCATAATGGCACTTATAAAACCGCAGTTTGAAGCAGGAAGAGAAAAAGTGGGGAAAAAAGGTGTAGTCAGGAAAGAATCCACACATATAGAAGTTATAGAAGATATTGTAGGATTTTTGAAAGAAAGTGGCTTAAAAGTAATTTCATTGGATTATTCTCCCATAAAAGGCCCCAAGGGAAATATAGAATATCTCATATATTTTACCAAGAAAAGGGATTTTAATGAAGTATTCAAAAATGAAGATATAGTTGAAGTGATAAAGGCATCACATGGTGAGCTCAATGGGGAGGAAATATGAAAAATATAGGTATTAATGTAAATACAACAAAAGACTTGAATGAAAAAATGCTGAATTTTATAATAGAAGATATACACAGTATAGACAAAAATGTAAATATAAAGGTATATAGGGATTGTGTGGGATTGGATGAAAATGAAAGCGATACATTGGATATAATTATAGTATTGGGTGGAGATGGCACTATACTTAATACCTCCAAAAATGTTCTCAGATCAAAGACGCCTATACTCGGGGTTAACATAGGACATTTGGGATTTTTGGCCCAGGTGGAGATAAGTAATGTCAAAACAGCCCTGGAGAGGCTGTTTGCGGGGGAATATACAGTGGAGGAAAGAGATATGCTCCAATGCAGTTATGACGACGGCAATAAAATCAGAAAGTATGACGGCTTAAATGATGTAGTACTGTGCAGAAAAGTCAATTCTAGAATACAGAGATATGACATTTATATAAACAATACCTTTTACAATACCTTTAGAGGAGATGGAATTATCGTGTGTACATCCACGGGCTCCACTGGCTATAATTTATCTGCAGGGGGACCTATAATACATCCTTCTTTAAATGTCCTGTGTCTTACACCTATGTATTCCCAGGGATTAACCGCGAGAAGTATAATACTTGACAGCAGTTCACTTATAAGCATAACATCCCGGAAAGAATTTGAAGATGTATATTTGTCTGTAGACGGCCAGCTGTGTATAAAGATAAATGGATTAAATCCATTGAAAATAAGCAGATCTGAAAACAAGAGAAGACTTATTAAATTTAGTAATAATAACTATTTTAATACACTTAAAGAAAAAATTACATTTAAGGTAAAGGGATATGAAGGTGAAATATATGAAGGTAACTAGGCATGCTAAAATATTGGAAATTATCAATTCAAACGACATTGAGACCCAGGAGGAATTGGCAGAACAACTCAGAAAAAGTGGAATGAATGTGACACAGGCGACTGTTTCAAGAGATATAAAAGAGCTGAAGCTTATAAAAGTATTGTCCGATACTGGAAGATATAAATATGCTACCATATCACATACGGAAAATGTTCTGTCAAATAAACTTATCAATATATTTTCACAGACAGTTACAGGTGTCGAGAATGTAAATAATTTTGTAATAGTAAAGACTCTTTCGGGCTCCGCACCGGCAGCGGCGGAAGCGATTGACTCGCTGAATTTTTTTGGAATAGCGGGAACTCTTGCCGGAGACAATACAATATTTGTCATGGCAAGGGACGATGAAAAAGCTCAGAATATAACTCAGAGAATGAAAAAAATGATTTCTGGATAGGAGGGTCGCTCATGTTACTCCAATTAAACATAAAAAATTTTGCACTTATAGAAAAATTGAGTATATCTTTTGAAGCAGGGTTCAATGTACTTTCTGGAGAAACAGGAGCTGGTAAATCCATACTTATCGACGCAATAAATTACGTGCTGGGGGGAAAATTCAACAGGGATTTGATAAGGACCGGAGAAAAGAAGACATTTGTCGAGGCAGTTTTTACTGTGGAAAACTCTAAAACCCTCGAAGTCTTGAAAGAAGAGGAAATTGAATCCGATGAAAATATGATTATAATAAGCAGGGAATCTTTTCAATCCGGGAGGACTGTGGCAAAAGTAAATGGAAGATCTGTATTGATGGCTAATTTAAGGCATATAAGTGCCACGCTGCTGGATATACATGGACAGCATGATAATCAGAATCTTCTTTCGGAAGAAAATCACATACACTATCTGGATTGTTATGGAGAAGATTCCATAGAAAATATATTGGCGGAGTATGAAAGGGATTATGCTGAACTGGCTCGTCTGAAAAGTAAAATATCTGATATTTCAGGTAAAAGTGAAGACAGGGAAAAACTTATTGATTTTTTGAAATATCAGATAAATGAAATTGATTCTGCCGATTTGAAACAAGGCGAAGAGGAAAAATTAAATGAGAGATTTAAAATTCTTTCAAATTCTGAAAAAATAAATAATACAATAAACGGCTGTTATGAAGATCTATACAGCGGCGAAAGGGACAGAAGTTCCATATATGACAATTTAGGTGTAGTCATAAAACAGCTGGCTTCCATAGAGGACATTGTTCCCAAGGTGAAAAATATTTCCGGTTCTCTTAAGGACAGTTACTATAGTATAGAAGGATGTATAGAGGATATGAGAGAAATGAAGGATGATTTTTCCTATGATCCGTCAGAGCTGGAAGCTATAAATAGCAGAATATACAAGATAAACGGCCTAAAAAAAAAATATGGAAGTAGTATAGAGGATATATTGAATTACAGGAACAAGATAGAAAAACAGTATGATGAAATGAAAAATGCATCTAAAGTAATAGAAAAATTGAATTCGGAAAAAATAAAATTGGAAGATAAGATGAAATCAAAGGGAAAACAGCTGCATAAATGCCGATGTAAGGTAGCTTTAAATTTGGAAAAGAGCATCAAAAAAGAACTTAATTTTGTAGGACTTGAAAAGAGTGTATTCAAAGTACAAGTTAATTTGGAGCCAAAATTCAATTTAAAAGGCATGGATAAGGTCATTTTTTATATATCGACAAATCCAGGCGAGCCGCTTAAACCTCTTCAAAAGATTGTATCAGGAGGTGAACTTTCCAGAATAATGCTGGCATTAAAGACCGTATTTGTGGATAAGGATCATATCCCATCCATAATATTTGACGAGATAGATACGGGAATAAGCGGGAGAATAGCACAGCGTGTAGCTGAAAAAATGTATAATATATCCAGGAAACATCAGGTTTTTTGTGTGACACATCTGCCGCAAATTGCATCCATGTCCGATACTCATTATTGGGTTTCAAAAAAAGTTATCAAAAATAAAACCTATACTGAAGTTAAAAGAATGAATAAAAGGGAAAAACAGTACGAAATAGCCAGAATGATAGGAGGCTGTAAAGTTACACAGCTCACTTTGGAGCATGCCAAAGAACTTGTTGAAATGGCCGATCAAATAAAAATTGCAAAATAAAATTTTGGAAGTTGCCTTGAGGTGACTTTTAACTTTTTGTATAAATTTATATCTAAAAACAATACATTGACTTTAGAGACAACTATATAATAGCATAATAACATATTTAAAAGGGCAACTTAATCCTAGGAAAAGCAGTGTAAGACAGGAGGTAAAAGCATGAGCAAAAAAGTCAAAATCACATTGCGCTGGATATTTATTCCAATCCTTTTTATAATGTTAGCAGCTTATTATAGAGTTGAAACTATAGATAAATGTATTACAAAGACTACGTTTAAGTCAGCTAAAGCCAATGATATTACCGTATATCCTGGTGGCCAACCCATTGGAATAAAATTGAATACCAAAGGAGTGCTGGTGGTGGCACTTTCGGATATACAAACTTCCCAGGGAAAGGTTACAAGTCCTGCTGCCCTGGCTGATATACGAATAGGTGATAATATAATTAAAATAAATGATACTTTTGTAAAAAATGCCGAGCAAACTCAGACTGAAATAAATAGAACAAAAGGCAAAGACATAAAAATAATTGTAGAGAGAAATGGAAATAAAATTGAAAAGACTGTGAGAGCTGTAAATGGGCTGGAAGATAATAGTTATAGAATAGGGCTCTGGATAAGGGATTCTACTGCTGGAATTGGGACTTTGACATTCTATGATGAGAAAAGTGGAGTGTTTGCTGCACTGGGACACCCAATAGTGGATGTTGATACTGGAACCAAGCTTAATATAAACTCAGGAGATGTGGTTGATTCGTCGATAGTATCCATTAAAAAGGGAATTAAAGGAAACCCGGGTGAATTGAAGGGCATATTTATAAATGAGGAATCTAAATTGGGCGATATAGATAAGAATACAGAATGTGGAATCTTCGGCAGAGGAAATGAGGAACTTAAAAATGGAGACTTCAAGCCGCTTAAAATTGGTCTGAGAAATGAGATAAAAGAAGGACCTGCCAAGATTTTAACTACTGTATCGGGAAGGACGCCGGAGTACTATGATATAGAAATAGAAAAATTATTATCTCAGGATTTGCCCGGACCGAAGAGTATGGTTATAAGAATTACGGACAGCAGGTTACTTAACAAAACCGGAGGGATAGTTCAGGGTATGAGTGGAAGTCCTATAATTCAAAACAATAAATTGGTGGGAGCTGTTACCCATGTGCTTATAAATAGACCCGAAGTGGGATACGGCATTTATATAGACTGGATGTTGAAGGATGCGAACATCTTGTTAAAATAGCAGTAAATTTATATGGAATATGTTAAAATGATTATGTAGTTGTAAAGATAGCACTTTAAAATGCTATCTTTATAACTACATAAATATAAAAATTTTTATATAAAAAAGAAGGAATTAAAATTCCTTTGTCGAATTTATTATTTGTTAAGATATGGGAATTAATTAAGAAAAGGGGAGTAAAAATATGGAGGATTCAAAAATAAGTGTAATTATCGCAGATGATAATAAAGAATTTTGTAATATTCTAAATGATTATCTTTTAAATCAAAAAGACATAATAGTTACAGGTATTGCCAAAGATGGATTAGAAGCACTTAAACTAATTGAAGATAAGAAGCCGGATTTGGTAATACTTGATATAATAATGCCTCATTTAGATGGATTAGGGGTTTTGGAAAGATTAAATGCTATGAATATAAATCCGATGCCCAGGATAATAGTTCTGTCTGCCGTAGGACAGGATAAGATAACCCAGAGAGCTATAACTTTGGGTGCGGATTATTATGTTATAAAACCTTTTGATATGAATGTGCTTACAAGAAGAATAAGACAGATGTTTAACAACACCATAATGAACAAGGATGAGGTTAAAAGGAGCATATCGTTTGCAGGAGACGGTGAATTAAAATCTTCTCAGGATGATCCTGCGGATTTGAAACAGGAGATAACCAACATAATACATGAAATAGGTGTTCCTGCACATATAAAGGGATATATGTATTTGAGAGAGGCGATAACCATGGTTGTGAATAACATGGAACTTTTATCGGCAGTTACGAAGGAACTGTATCCTTCCATAGCTAAAAAATACAATACGACTGCCAGCAGGGTGGAAAGGGCCATTAGGCACGCTATCGAGGTTGCTTGGTCAAGAGGTCAGGTGGAAACTATAAATAAGATATTTGGCTATACTATACATAATGATAAAGGAAAGCCCACCAACTCAGAGTTTATTGCGATGGTAGCTGACAAACTGAGGCTCAAAAATAAAGTCGGCTAGATAAGTGTTATCAAAGGTTTACAGTCAGTTCGCTTTTTATGCTGGAGAGGGAATTAGAAAAAATAGGTATAAATTTATTGGTAGAAATTTATAAATTTCTCCATTCACAATTATAGGTGAATGGAGATTTTTTTATTTGAATTTTTATGACACTGCAACGAAGATATTGTAAAATAGTATATAGGAGAGTAAATGTATGAAAGTTTTACAGGAGGAGTTGTATAAAAGTTATGAAAATAGAACTGGAAGCAAAGGAAATAAAAAATATACAGAATTTAATCATAAGTAGAATAAATGAACTCAGGGAAAAAATATCAAATGATCCAGATAGGGAAGATGAAATAAAGGAAATTATAAGATACTATAAAAAACTGGTAGAAAAAATAGGAAAACAGATATAATTGACAATTATAATAGTAAAGTATAAAATTGAAAACGATAATTGATTTGGAGTTTTATTTGATAAGTTTTTAAGGTAACATAATTTTGTATTGGAAGTGTATGAAGTGGATTTTTCTGAAAAAACTATAAAAAAAGATACTATATACAGCGGCAAGATTATAGAGGTAAATCTACAGACCGTTGTGCTGCCAAACGGGAGAAAGAGCAAAAGGGAGATAGTAAATCATCCTGGCGGTGTAGCAATACTTGCCTATAAGGATGATGATACCATATTTATGGTTGAACAGTTTAGAAAGCCTATAGAAAAGAGCATACTTGAAATACCTGCAGGCAAGATTGAAAAGAATGAAAATGTAGAAGCCTGCGGGAGAAGAGAGCTTGAAGAGGAAATAGGCTACAGGGCCAAAAAATTTGAATACCTTGGCAAAGTGGTTACAAGTCCTGGATTCTGTGATGAATGTATATATATATTTAAAGCCCGGGATCTGTATAAGGGAAGGGACAATATAGGAGATGAAGATGAGTTTATAAATGTAAAGGAAGTTAAACTTGATAAAATCAAAGACATGATAAAAAATGGTAAAATAATAGATGCCAAGACTATATGTGCTTTTATGATGGTGTAGGGTAGTCATATAACTCTTTTGTGAATCATAGATTATTTAGAGAGAAGATGATTAACAAAAGGGTGATGAAATTATGTTGGAAAATAAAATTTCAGGTTTGATAAATAAACATATAAAAGATAATTTCTGGCTGTACGTCATAAGCCTCCTGTGTATTTTTACAGGTATTGTAGTTGGAATATACAGTGTTAGGTATATGGGGGGATTTGAGAAAAGTGACCTTGTAAATTATCTTAAAAATTTTACGACTGCTGTAAATTCCGGAAATTTAAACTACAAGTCCATATTACTTCAAACTTTAAAGAACAATATCCCCGTGATCTTGGCTATATGGTTTTTAGGTCTTACAATGATAGGTATACCGATAATACTTGTTATAGATGTGATAAAGGGTTTTACTATAGGTTTTACCATAAGTTTTATAATAAATCAGCTGGGAATAAAGGGAATATGGATTTCGCTGGCAGGGGTAATGCCCCAGAATATAATATACATACCTTGCATAATAATTTCCTCTGTACTTGCCATGGAATTTTCACTTATGATATTTAGAGATAAGTCTAGAACACAGTGGAAGTCACATATTTTAGTGAGCATTACATCTTATTCCATATATTTTTTAATAGTATCGATGGTAATGTGCATAGGATTTTTTATGGAAGCCTATTTGACTCCGAATATGGTCAAACTTGTTGCAGCCAGTTTTAGAGGAATGTTGCTATGATATTTAATGAACAGAAATTGGATTTTATCATTGGGGTATTGAAGTGCTTCTTTATATTGATATTTTTGGGATTGTTTTTACCTAAATTTATGGATTTCATTTTATATAATTTTATTGTTGAACCCCATTCTCATGACAACAGTATACTGGTAAGCGGCATATTTAATAAAAACATAGAACTGATATATAATTATATTAATATTTTTAATGAATTCTTGAAATTTTAAAATTATAACTTCAAAGAGCGGGTGATAATTTTGAATGGCCTTTTATTGGCTTATACAAAAGAAATGGAAAAAAAGCATATGAGCAAGAACACCATGGATGCTTATGTAAGGGATATAGATAGATTTTTTAATTTTATAAAGGATAGAAAGGAAAGTATAAAGACAGTGGAAGTCATATCTATAATGGCTTATGTTCAGTATCTTCAGAAAAAAGGCAAAGCTTTGTCTTCAATAGTAAGGAATATTGTATCTCTTAGGAATTTTTACAAATATCTTATGCTTAGGGGAGTTATAGATGAAAATCCTATCTTATATTATCAAATCCCCAAAGTAGAGCATAGTGTACCGGAAATACTTACTGTAGAAGAGGTAGACAAGCTGCTTTCCTCTCCGGATTTGAGTACTGACAAAGGCATAAGAGACAAGGCAATGCTTGAAGTTATGTATGCTGCCGGAATGAAAGTAATGGAACTTTTGAATCTTACGATATATGATATAAATTTAAAATTGTCCTATGTGAGATGCAGCAATTCCAAAAAGAAGGAAAGGATAATACCCATAGGTTCTGTAGCTGTAAAATATTTAAAAAAGTATTTGAATATAAGACCGGAATTAAATGTATATAATTTGAACATTTTATTTTTGAATTTAAAGGGAGTGAAGATGAGCCGGCAGGGGTTTTGGAAAATAGTGAAACACTATGCAAAAGAGTCCAAAATAAATAAAAATATAAATGCTTTTACTTTAAGGCATTCTTTTGCCGTGCATCTGCTTCAAAATGGAGCTGACATTAAATCTGTGCAGGAGCTTTTGGGACATAAAGATCTTTCTGCCACACAGGTGTATTCTTCTGTTTTAAAGAGGAATAAAATTGCTGAGGTCTATAAAAAAGCACATCCTAGAGCATAATTAAGTTATCGTTTTCATAAATACATCACCGTCAAAATATTTTGACGGTGATGTATTTTTTTGTTGTATTTGTGTGATAATATTAATAATTTCAGAGAGAACATATTTTGAAGCAAGGAGAGATATAAAATGAAAAAGAAGCGGAAAATGCTGACTTTGATGAGTATAATATTGAATTTATTTTTTATAATAAATATGAAGGGTATGTCTGTCGGGGCTGAACCCCTAACTAAATCTGACAGGGCAGAGATTAAAGCCATAAAATCGGATTTAAAGGTAGATGCCAAATCCGCACTGCTTATGGAACCCTCAAGTGGAAAAGTGATATTTGAAAAGAATTCTCATGAAAAACTTGAACCGGCTTCTGTTACTAAGATAATGACTATGCTTTTGAGCATGGAAGCTGTTGATTCCGGGAAAATATCCCTGTCGGATAAGGTTACTATAAGTGAAAATGCTAAAAAAATGGGTGGAAGCTCCATGCTCCTGGATACAGGAGAAGTGAGAACTGTAGAAGATTTGTTGAAGGGCATAGGGATAGCGTCCGGAAATGATGCGGCAGTTGCTATGGCGGAATATCTGGCCGGCAGTGAGGATGCATTTGTCAATCTCATGAATAAAAAGGCGGAACAGCTTGGGATGAAGGATACCTCCTTTAAAAATTGCACTGGATTGGGTGCGGAAGGTCATTATACTTCTGCATATGATGTGGGCATTATGTCGAGAGAACTGCTCAAGCACCCTACTATATTGAAATATACGGGAACATATATGGAAACCATATCGGAGGGAAGGAAAAGTCCTATAGAACTGGTGAATCACAATAAACTGGTAAGGTTCTTCAATGGGTGTGATGGGCTTAAGACTGGTTTTACCAGCTCGGCTAAATACTGCATTTCTGCCACTTCCACCAGAGATGGGGTCAGAATGCTTGCGATAGTCATGGGTTCCCCCACTTACAAAGTGAGAAACAGGGATGCAAGTATGCTTATGAATTATGGATTCTCCAAATACTCACGAAAGAATGTCTTTAAAAAGGGAAATGATGTGGAAAGAGTCAATTTGAATAAAAGTGGAAGCAGGTTTTTTATTGCCAGGGCTTCTTCGGATCTGAATGCCGTAGTTGAGAAGGGTAAGGACAGCAAAATCACATATAAATCCGTGATTGATAAGAACAAAAAAGAATATAAAAAGGGTAAAAAGGTTGGATATTGTGATGTATATGTGAATGGTGAACTGGCAGGAAGAGTTGATTTACACAGTGATAGGGATGTAAAAAAGCCGGGGGTGTTTGGAAATCTGAAAGACAATATCAGAAATGTCTTACCTCAGGGAATATAGAAAAATGTACTGTATATATTTTTAAGTGTCAGGATATATAGTATAATAAGGTCAGAAAATTCAATATCCTAATTGAATTTTCTGCTTATTATTTATTTGAGTGAGGCATATTATGGAGATTTCAAAATCATTTGGTTGTGGTGAAATGGAAATTATAAATGAAGTTGGAGAAGTATGCAGGCACAGGGACATAAAATCATATATAGTCGGTGGAGCCGTCAGAGATGCTATTTTAGGGAATAGAGTGAAAGACATCGACATATGTTTAGAGGAAGATCCAAAAATTATTTTAGATGATCTGTGGGGATTGAAATATTGTCAATACCACAGTGAATTTCAGACGGCTTTTTTGACTTTTGAAAACGGCGTCAGTATAGATCTCATAAGATGTAGAAAAGAACATTATTGCAGGGATGGAGCACTTCCGAGTGTTTCGCCTTCACATATATACGGAGATTTATATAGGCGGGATTTTACTGTAAATGCCCTTGCCTATGATATGGAGAAAGGTTATATAATAGATATCTATGGTGGAATGAAAGATTTAAGGGACAAAGTTTTGAGAAAAATACATCCCGGCAGCTATAATGAGGATCCCACTAGAATATTTAGAGCTGTAAAATATGCCGTGAGATATGGATTGAAATTGGAAGATGAAGATGAGATAGAGAAATGTGTGTGTGGAGGTGCATTTGATCTTGTAAGCAATGATAGAATAGTAAAGGAAATATACCTTTTATGCTGTGAGAAAAAGTGGAGGGAAAATATTTATTTATGCAGTGATTTGAAAATATTTGATGTGGATAAATGCCTTTTGGAAATGGAATTTGAAGGTGAAGATCATTCAGACAATGTGGACTTAAAAATTCTCAGATTACTTTATTGTTTAAGGGATAAAAAATATAGCTCGGTGTTAGCTGAAAACTCGGTTTTAAATAAAAAATTGAAAAGTGCTGCCGTGTGGTTCAACGAAAACTTTGAAAAGACAGCCAATTTGATTATGAATACCATGGATAATTATAAGTTGTATATGATATTGAATCATAAAAATGATTATGAACTTGTACTGCTGAGTTGGAATTCAAAATTGAGTTTTAAAATATGCAATTATATTTATAATTTAAAAGGGTATAAGCCTTCCTTAAATGGCAGATATATAATTTCCATGGGAGTAAAAGATGGGAAATCCATAGGGAAAATTTTGAAAAATATAACTGGAATTGAATTAAATTCCGGAATAAAGTGTGGTCAAAAATATTTAGCTGAATATTTAGGAGAGAATATGTAGATGTCTTTGAATATAAAAATAGAAAATTTTGAAGGACCCTTTGATGTACTGCTTCATCTCATAAAAAAGAATAAGATGAATATATACGATATAAAAATCTGTCAGATTACAGAACAGTATTTAAAGTATCTGAGTGATATGAGAAAGATGGATTTGAATCTGACGTCTGAATTTATAGTAATTGCAGCTTCACTTATAGAAATAAAGTCGAAGACCCTGCTCCCGGAAAGGAACTCAGATAAAAATGACGGCAGGGAAGGGGAAGATGAGGATCCTAGAAAAGAATTAGTGGACAAGTTACTTCAATATAAGAAATTCAAAGCAGCAGCTGAATCCTTGAAAAAACGACAGTACAGTACAGGAAGGATATATGGGAAGAAACCGGAGGTAATTGAATCAAAAAAAGAGGATATTTCTAAATTCCTGAAAGGTGTTACTTTATGGGATATGTATGAAAAATATACCGGCTTGATGAAAGAATACGAAAGCAGATTTAATGATAAAAATGTTCTCGACAAAAGAATACCCAGAGATAAATTTAAATTAGAGGATAAAGTAGTTTATATAAAAAATGTTGTGCATGAGAAAAAAAGAGTTAAATTTTCAACTATTGTAAAGAATTGTTCGTTTAAAATAGAGAAGATAACTACATTTCTTGCACTTCTGGAACTTGTAAAACTTAAGATCATATTTGTGATACAGGAGAGAAATTTTAGCGAAATTTACATAGAAAGGACAACTGAAGATGAAAAACAGTGTTGACAAGAACAGATATTTTTCCATAATAGAATCCTTACTTTTTGTTTCTGGAGAATCCCTTGAAGCTAAACAAATTGCTTCTATAATAAAATGCAGTGTAGAATTTACGGTGAACTTGCTTAATGAAATGAATATCATGTATAGAAAAAATTGTAGAGGTATAGAGCTCTTAAGAGACAATAATAGATATAGGCTGGTTACGAAAACTGAAAACAGCAGTTATGTTGAAAAATTACTGAGGAATAACTCAAGACAGGCTTTATCCCAGGCATCACTGGAGACTCTGGCCATTGTTGCCTATAAGCAGCCTGTAACAAGGATGGATATAGATGAAATAAGGGGTGTAAAAAGTGATAGAGCCATATCAACTTTAACTGAAAGGAAACTTATAAAGGAAAATGGAAGGTTGAATGTGCCTGGAAGACCTATATTGTATGGTACTACAGAAGAATTTTTGAGGTGCTTTGGACTTAAGGATCTTAGTGATATTCCCAATTTGGATTCTTTGATTGTCTGACGATGATTTATTATGCTAAAAATAAAGAGTTAAAAGTTTTAATTGGACTTTTGTTTAAACTCTTAACTCTCAACTGGCTTTTAGGTTATAATGATTCATCGTCATGGGGAAGATTATCTTCACTGTAATCTTTCTCATTATTGTCATTGCCTTTTTTTGAAGAACGCCCATTTTTGTCTTTTTTATTTTTGGGCTTTGACATACCATGAAACATATCTATTATTTGGGGAATGGAATCTATTACTTTTTCGCAGGTATTGTTTTGATTCAAACACATCAGCCTTACAGTCTCACCTTTTGTGACAAGAAAAGCCACCGGCTTTACTGTAACCCCGGCCCCAGAACCTCCGCCAAAAGGATAGTCGGGTCTGGACATATTGTCATGCTGCAGATCAAATTCACTTCCGCCCGATGCAAAACCAAAGGATACCTTTGAGATAGGTATTATTAATGAGCCGTCTTTTGATTCCACTGCATCACCTACTATAGTATTTACATCTATCATTTCTTTTAGGTTTTCCATTGTGCTTTTCAATAAATTTTCTATAGGATGATTATCCATTAAAAACTCCTCCTTATAAATCCTGAATCTTCATTGTACAAATTGCCGGTGATTCATCACCAGTCATGTTAAACTTTTTTTGTATTTGAATATCTTTATATATATATAGATAATTTTAGCTAAACTAATATAAATTATACTTGTTATTTCTAGTTTGATGTGTGAATTGTTGAAATCCGGCTCTATACTGTCACTGTATTTTTTTATGTGAAATAATTCATTCAATTTTTTAAGAAAGAATATCTTCAGGGAGCATATGATTCCATATGCAAGTGCGGTTGCCGCGGCATCTCCTAAATTGTAACGGAGTTTTATATCCAGTTTAATTGGTAATCTGAACTTTGTATTTTTGAAATCCGCTGATTTAAGAACATTTATGAGAAAATAAAGTTTGCTTTTTTCTGCAGTGTTTTTGGGAGAGGATCTGCCGAGGGTGATTTTGCTTGCTATGTCCGAATTGTATATTTTAAAAGCAAATTTTCTGTTAGCGTATTTTATCTTTATTTTTACGGGTATTGGAGAAAATAACACGGTGAATAATATCGGAATAGATAAAATAAGCAATATATTCATGTGCTCCTCCTCCCAATTTAATATGATCCATCGATTAATAGTATTTACCTTAATAGGAACTTATATACTGAAATGCAATAAATTTTAATAGTAATATATTTATTTAAGGAAAAAATACTCAATAATATGTTTTTTAAAATCACTGCGTTAGAATTACTTAATCAGGGAAAGGAGCAATTTTATACTGTTATGAAGATAAAGAGGGTTTTGTCATATTTTATAGTGTTTTTTATTATTTCCAATATATTTTCAGGTAAAGTGCTTTCAAAGAATAGAGAGGAACCTCTTGAAAAAGTTCATGTGGATGCAAGGTGTGCCGTAGCTTTGGATAGCAATTCAAAAATTTTGATGTATGAAAAAAATGCCTATGAACTGGTTCCAATGGCAAGTACAACTAAAGTTATGACTACGCTGGTGGCCTTGAGATATGGAAAATTAGATAAAAAAATAAAAATTTCTTCCAGGGCAGCTGGAATAAAAGGATCCACAGTAGGGTATAGAGCTGGCGAAGAGATAACCTTAAGGGAACTTTTGTATGGACTCATGCTCCGCTCGGGAAATGATGCTGCCGTGGCAATAGCAGAAGGAGTAGGTGGAAATATAGAAAAATTTGCAAAGCTTATGAATGAATATGCCGACGAGATAGGTATAATAAACAGTCATTTTGAAACTCCCCATGGTCTTGATAAAGATGAACATTATTCTACTGCATATGATCTGGCCGTGGCCACTTCTGTTGCAAAGAAGAATCCCGTATTTAATGAGATTGTGGGTTCGAGAGATGTAGATGGGAAGGAAAAGGGATTCACCAGGAGCTACCATAATATAAATAAGATTCTGTGGAAAATACCGGATGCAAATGGAGTTAAGACTGGATATACAGGGAAAGCGGGTAAATGTCTGATAACCTCTGCACCTGTACAGGGAAATGACGTAATAATAGTAGTTTTGAATTGCCCTGAAAGATGGAAGGAAACTGAGAAAATATATAATTATATAAGTACAAATTACAATTTTCAGAAGCTGTATTCAAAAGGAGATATAGCTTTGAAAATTAAAGTGAATGGAAAAAATCTGAATCTTGAATATGGAAATGATATTGTAATTCCCTTAAAAAAAGGACATAAATATACTACTAAAATTTTAAAGCCTGCAAGAATAAATTATACAGTGAAAAAGGGTGATAAGGTAGGCATGATCTGCATATACGAGGATGGCAGAAATATATACAAAAATTCATTGACAGCAGCAAATACCGTAAAGGTTAGAAGATTTATGAACTGGAGCTTTTAGGCAATTGACAATTTACAGTTGACAGCTGACAATTGTCAATTGTAAACTGTCAGCTGTAAATTGATGCTCAGTGGCAGTAGAACAGATTTTCTTTTTTAGAATCTTCTATTATGTCAAATCTTTTTATAGGTTCAAAATTATTGTTTTCAACATTTCTAAGTACATTTTCCAAAAAATTTTTGCTGAATTTGGTTTGAAAATCCACAGTCAGTATTCTCTCCATTATATAATCTATGTGAGCCGGGACATTTCCGAATACATATACGGGAAACAGGTGGCCTATTGCCCTGTTGGTAAGGGCAAATTGATATATGGAAGCATCTAGAACAATACCCTTGTATACATTAAAACAGTGTGCAAAACTCCTGCTGTAATTGTCATTTATATGTACGCGGAGCACGCCCTGTATTACAGGGACATCAATGTCCACATATTTGCACAATTGATAAATTAACGAAGATATCAATGGACCGCTGTTTGAAATTGTATATTTACTTATGCAGTATTTACATAGGCTTTTTAAAAAGTTTTTCTCCGATTCTTTCATATGGTTATCTTTCCTCCCTATTAGATATTATAATGTGTTTTTTGAAGAAATGCTATATTTTAAATAATATATTCTGTTTTAAATTAGTACAGTTATAAAAAAATTAATAATACAGAGTAAAAATTTTGATTTTTATGTTATAATATTATATATGGAATAATAGGAGGCATGAGTTATAAAAACGATAACAAGTGTTCAAGGAGATGTCAAAAATGAAAAAGTTGTCAGAAGGTGTCGTAATTGAAGTAGGACAAGACTTTGCAAAAGTCAGGGCCAGTAAACATGGTGATTGTAAAAACTGTGGATTATGTGCAGGTGATGATGCCGCCATAGTAAGTGCAGTAAATCCTGTTGATGCTAAAGTAGGACAACATGTTGTTTTTGAAGTGAAAGAGAAAAATATGTTGAAAGCTGCTTTTATTGTATATATTTTACCTCTTATCGCAATTTTTGTAGGGGCATTGCTGGGAACTTGGGTAGGAAATTATGTTGGACATTCTGAAATAGCATTTCAAATAGGAGGTGGAATAATAGTTTTTTTTATTTCATTACTTTATATAAAGATGTATGATAAATCTACAGGTAAAAATGATGCTATGAAACCTATTATTAGACGTGTTCTATTTTAAATCATGTCCGTTTCAATATACTAGATTATAAAAGCTGTGTAGCAAATTACAGAATGTAAAATCTGTGATTTGCTATATAAGCTATTTTTATATTTTTTTAATTTATAAATGATATTTTTATATTAAAAATATTGAAAGAGGTGTTAAGGAGTGTTAAAAAGTTTTCGAGGTGGAGTGCATCCTGATGATAGCAAAAGATATACAGCCAATAAGCCTATAGAAACGGTACCTGTACCTGATAAAGTATATATACCCGTTAGACAGCATATTGGTGCACCTACATCTCCTATAGTAAAAAAAGGAGATGAAGTTAAAAAGGGACAGCTTATTGCAAAAAGTGATGCTTTTGTCTCAGCTAATGTGCATTCATCTATTTCTGGAAAAGTTGTAGACATAGCTGAGTATCCTCATCCTAATTTTGGCAAGTGTTTATCCATAGTTATTCAAAACGATGGAAAAGATGAATGGGTGGAAGGTATTCCTGTTTCACGTAATTGGAATGATTTGTCTGGTAAAGAAATAATAGGAATAATAAGGGAAGCTGGCATTGTTGGAATGGGAGGGGCAACTTTTCCTGTCCATGTAAAGCTTTCACCGCCACCAAATAAAAAAATAGATGTTTTTATTTTAAATGGGGCTGAATGTGAACCTTATTTAACTGCCGATTATAGAGCTATGCTTGAATATACTGATAGGATAGTATCAGGTGTCAAAATCATTATGAAGGTATTGAATGTAGAAAAGGGATTCGTAGGTATTGAGGATAATAAAAAGGATGCCATCAAGAATATGGAAAAAGCTTTTGAAGGTACAAATGTACAAGTTGTTGGGCTTCCTACCAAATACCCTCAAGGTGCTGAGAAAATGCTTATAAAAGTTTTGACTGGCAGAGAAGTGCCATCCGGGGGACTTCCAATGGATGTAGGGGCAGTTGTTCAAAACGTAGGTACTTGTATTGCAGTCAGTGATGCAGTGGAGAAAGGTATTCCTCTTATCCAGAGAGTTACTACTGTAAGCGGTGGAGCTGTAAAAGAACCCAAGAATTTACTGGTAAGAGTGGGAACTACTTTTAAAGACGTTATTGATTTTTGCGGAGGGTTTAAGAAAACTCCTATTAAGGTACTTTCTGGAGGACCTATGATGGGAATGGCCGAATCGAATCTCGATATACCGGTAATAAAAGGGGTTTCAGGAATACTTGCGTTAACTGAAAGCGATGTTAATACTGGAACGGAATCAGCCTGTATAAGATGCGGTCGATGCATAAGAGCTTGTCCTATGGGATTAAATCCTAGTATGTTGAGTATACTCGGGCAAAATAATTTATATCAAGAAGCCAAAGAAGATTATAATCTTTTAGATTGCGTAGAGTGCGGAAGCTGTGTATATACATGCCCTGCTAAGAGAAATATTGTACAGTATATCAAATATATGAAATCTCAAAATGCGGCTGCGGCAGCTAAAGAAAAGGCCAAGGCGGCGGCTGAGAAAAAGGAAAAAGAAAAAGAAAAGGAAAAAGTTGAAAAATAATAAGGGAGTGATTAAAAGATGGCGGAGACGCAAATAAAGAAGAATGTTCTTACGGTTTCAGCATCACCGCATATTCGCTGTGATGAGTCTATTTCTAAAATAATGTGGAGTGTTAATTTAGCTTTGGCCCCAGCTGGAATTTTTGGTATAATTCATTTTGGAATACCGGCCTTAAAGGTAATTTTAACGGGAATAATTTCTGCTGTGGTTACAGAATATATCATTCAGAAGATTAGAAAAAAACCTGTGACCATTTCAGATGGAAGTGCTTTCCTGACAGGATTTTTGCTTGCCATGTGTTTGCCTCCAGATATTCCACCTTATATGGTAGCTTTTGGATCTTTCGTGGCAATAGCAATAGCCAAAGAATCCATGGGAGGTCTTGGATACAACATATTCAATCCAGCCCATATCGGTAGGGCGGTACTTATGGCTTCATGGCCCGTGGCTATGACTACCTGGTCAAAACTTACTGCAAGTGGGGTAGATGTTGTTACTTCTGCAACTCCTCTTGGAATTTTAAAATTGCAGGGTTATTCAAAATTAGTTGAAACTTTTGGAGGTACAGGTTCTCTCTATAAGGCACTTTTTTTAGGAACACGTAATGGCAGTATAGGTGAAACTTCTACTATATTGCTGGTTTTAGGAGGACTTTTCCTCATATACAAGCGTTATATAAACTGGGAGATCCCTGTGGTTATGATAGGAACTGTAGGTGTACTTACCTGGATTTTTGGAGGAAGTGCCGGATTTTTTACAGGAGATCCTGTTTTTCATATGATGGCAGGCGGACTTGTAATAGGTGCCTTCTTTATGGCAACAGATATGGTGACTGTTCCTATGACGAATAAAGGTCAGATTATTTTTGCACTAGGTGCAGGTGCTCTCACTTCTCTTATCAGATTAAAAGGCGGATACCCTGAAGGGGTATGTTACTCTATACTACTTATGAACTCAGTTACTCCACTTATAGATAAATTTACTCAACCTGTTAAATTTGGTACAAGGAGGTAAGCTTTATGGCTAAAAATAAAGATAATAATAGCATTTTGGCAATTACCAAAAATTTAACCATTACGTGTCTTGTATCCGGACTTATAATAGCTTGCGTTTACTATATAACTGCACCAGTGGCAGCGCAGAAAAAAGTGCAGATACAGAATGACACCATGAGAGAACTGGTTAGCAATGCAGATGATTTTAAAACTATAAATGGCAAAAAAGATTGGTATGCCGCTAAAAAAGGTAATAAAACAATTGCCTATGTAGTACCTGCTGTTACTAAAGGATATGGCGGAGATATAGATATGCTGGTGGCAGTTACTGCAGATGGGAAAGTTATAGATTATAGTATTCAAACTCACAATGAGACCCCGGGACTTGGAGCCAATGCTACAAAGGATCCTTTTAAAGGACAGTTTAAAAACAAGACGGTAGATAATTTGAAGGTAACTAAAGATAAATCCGACAAGAAAGATATCCAAGCTATGACAGGGGCTACAATTACCTCGAGAGCTGTTACTAATGGAGTTAAAAAGGCAGTTCAGCAGGTTACTACATTTACGGGAGGTAAGTAGATATGAATTTGTGGAATATATTTAAAAAAGGATTGATATCAGAAAATCCCATATTTGTACTTGCACTTAGCTTGTGTCCTGCACTGGCAACTACAAGTACGGCTGTAACTGGACTTACAATGGGACTTTGTGTGCTGTTTGTTATAACTTGTAATAATACCGTGGTTTCCCTGATTAAAAATTTTGTTAATCCCAAAGTGCGTGTGCCCGTGTACATCACCTGCATAGCAACTATAGTTACAGTAGTTGAACTTATATTGCAAGCTTTTGCACCGACTTTATACAAGCAGCTTGGCATTTACCTGTCACTGATAGTTGTATTTGCTATAATACTTGCACGTGCAGAGGTATTTGCATCTAAAAATCCTGTAATACCATCTTTTTTCGATGGACTTGGAATGGGATGCGGTTTTACACTGGCGCTTCTATTAATAAGTATAATACGTGAGCTGTTTGGTTCTGGAACTTTATTTGGTGTCCGTGTTATGTGGTCGTCCTATAATCCGATAATGATTATGATTCTTTCTCCAGGAGCATTTATACTTATAGGATATTTGGTTGCCGTGGTGAAAGTCTATAACCAGCATGTTGAACAAGTTAAGATGGCAAAGCTGGAAAAGGCAAACGGAGGTGAAAGATAATGGGTACTTATCTTACCATTTTTATAAGTTCATTAATAGTAAACAACTATGTTTTGACAAGATTTCTTGGACTTTGTATATTCTTTGGAGTTTCTAAGAATTTAAGTGCCTCTGTTGGTATGGGTATGGCAGTTACTTCGGTCATAACTCTTAGTTCAATGCTGGCCTGGGTAGTATATCACTTTATACTTGTACCGTTTAACCTCACATTCTTAAAAACTGTTGTATTTGTACTTCTCATAGCAAGTTTTGTGCAGCTTCTGGAAACTGTTATTAAAAAGCAGGCTCCTGCACTGTATAATATGTGGGGGATATACCTCCTTCTGATAGCTACAAACTGTATAGTGCTTGCTGTACCTATTTTAAACGCCGATTCAAATTTTAATTTTATGGAAAGTGTAGTTAATGCCATAGGTTCTGGTCTAGGATTTGCCCTGGCTATAGTCTTAATGGCAAGCCTGAGAGAAAAATTGAGGCTGGCAGATGTGCCTAAACCATTGGAAGGGCTCGGTGTAGCGTTCATATTGGCTGGAATGTTAGCTCTGGCATTCTTGGGCTTTTCAGGTATGATTTCTCTATAGAAAGGAGATTGTGATATAATGATTAATACTGCAATTATGATTGTAGTTGTATTGACTGTTATAGGTTGTATATTTGGCCTTATCCTGGCCTATGTGAACAAAAAATTTGCAATGGAAGTAAACCCTCTTGTGGAAAAGGTGGAAGATGTACTTCCAAAAGGTCAGTGCGGTGGATGCGGATTTGCAGGGTGCAGGGCCTATGCGGAAGCAGTTGTAGAAGATGAAAAAGTTCCACCCAACCTTTGTGTTCCGGGAAAGGCGGCAGTGGCAGAACAGGTGGCAAAACTGACGGGAAAATCGGCTCCGGCTATTGAGCCAAGGGTCGCCCATATAAGATGTGCCGGTGACTGTACAAAAGCTGTTAGAAAATATGAGTACAAGGGAATAAAGGATTGCGTTGCCGCAAATTTACTTCAGGGAGGACCTAAGGCCTGTCAGTATGGATGCCTTGGTTTTGGAACCTGTGTAAAAAATTGTCCTTTTGGAGCCATGGCTATGGGATCCAAAGGACTGCCTATAATTGATGTAGACAGGTGTACGGGATGTGGAACATGTGTCAAAGTATGTCCTAAACAGGTAATTGGTTTTAGACTTATAGGTTCGAAAGTTATGGTCAACTGCAATTCTAAGGATAAAGGCGGAGCTGTGCGTAAAAATTGCAGCGTAGGATGCCTTGGCTGTGGACTGTGCATGAAGAATTGTCCTTATGACAATATTAAGGTTGAAGATCATCTGGCAAGAGTGCTTGATCATCATGTTTGTGTAGAAAAATGCAGTGAGTCCGCTTGTCTGGCTAAATGTCCTACGGGAGCTATTAAAGCCATTGTGAATGGTACGGATTTACAGGAACAAAGTAAAAAAGAAGCTGCAGCAAATGTATAATTGCGGCTGACAAATTTAAAGGGGATGTCTTAAAAAATCAATTTAAGACATCCCCTTTTTGTTATGCTTTAGCCTTTTAAATTCTTAAACATTGGAATTTTATATAAGTTTTCCGTCAGAAACTTGGTACACCACCCTATGAAATATCCAGTGACCACACCGGAGATCAGAAGTACAGGCAAGTAGATGTATATTCTGAAATCTTCGATTATGATGGAAGCCACAAGCAATTGCCCTATATTGTGGAATATAGCTCCGCATATGCTTATGGCAGATAGACTTATGGAATTTTTAAAGTATTTGTACAATATGATCATAACTATATTGCTTAAAATTCCTCCTGCTATACTAAACATGAAAGCTGACATCGTTCCACCAAATATTGATCCCAGAAGTGTCCTCAAAAACATTACTGTGAGAGCTTCTTTCCATCCGAGAAGTATTAATGCAGTCAGGGAAATTGTATTTGCAAGTCCAAGCTTTATACCCGGAAATAAAACGGGAATCTGAGATTCCGCTATATATATGACAAGTGCCATGCCGACCAGAAAACTTAAAAAAACCATCCTTCTCACTTTATTCATATTTGCACCTTTGCTTTTTGATATATGGATTTAGTTTGAGATTTCATCATATTGTGAATTTTTTCCCTCTATTTTAATTATGAGTTTGTGTGGAAGGCAGACGATGCTCTGGCCGGGTTTTGATATCCAGCCGGTTTTTACGCAGATTTTATCAGGGCAATCTGCTTCTGATATTCGTATTCTGCCATTTTCAACTTCCACTATATTAAAATGAGAGGTCCTGTATTTCAATTTGAATTGTTTTCTGATTTTTACACTGTCCAAATCTATAGTACTTATAATTTTTCCTTCCTGTTTTATTACTGCAATTTTATGAGAACCTTTAACATGCAATTTATATGAAAAAACACCAATGATACTTGATGCTATTAAAATAAATATACAAATTGCAATTATTTTATCTCCTTTTTTCATTATATTCTCCTTATATACGCTGCTATTGAAATTGGAAGTGTTTATCTCTCTATGATTTTACTATAACGGAAATATATTTACAATGATTTATGGCAATTTAAGCAAAAAATGAAAAGCGAGAATTAAATATTTATATGTTTATTATTTTACCTGCACTTGTCCATCGTCAATAAGTTCGTTTGCAACCCATCGTGCGACTTTTCCCGTGATCTTTATACAATGTCTTTGTCTGCCTTCGCTTTTGAAGTCATCTCCAGTCCATTTTTTTGTCAATACTCTGCAGCATGTGGATTTATATTCACCTTTAATGTAGTCATGAAGTTTTTTGGATTCTTCAAACATCTTTTCTTTCATGGGCTGTCCCTTAACTCTTCCATACACAATGCCCAGAGACATCTGTCCACCGGAAATTGCACCGCATACACAGCCGGCTTTGCCCATTCCTACAGGAAATCCACTTGCCAGTTTGACAATATCCTTATTAAATGGATTTCCCAATAAGTCATTGATGGTCTGCAATACTGATTCGCTGCAAAATAGTGCACCACTTCTGAAAAGTTCTTCTGCGTTGGCCTGAACTTTATCAAGAAGTTCTTTTTTTGTAAGATTTTTTGTACAAATTGCCATTATATATTCCTCCTTGAAATTATAATGAGTTTAATTTGATCTCAATTTATTATACATTACTTTATACGTGTTAAGCTTGCAAATAAATACATATTTTAGATAATTTTTTGTTTATAATATAAATTTATAAATAAAAATTTACCGATGAGATAAGTTGATTTAGGGAAGTGAAATTGGGTGTCCGGCAGGAATTTTGTGTTATAATATAAGAGAATTTCAAGGTAAATTCAATTAGGGGGTAGTATTGTGGATGAAAATTTAAAATGGGTAGTTGATCAAAAAATCAAAAGGACTATGAAAAACTTAGAAAAAAATAACATGGAGGCTTATTTTGTAAATGACAAAAAAGAAGTCATAGGTAAGCTTGGTGAAATTCTAAAAGAAGGTGATACGGTTTCTGTAGGAGGTTCTATGTCCCTTTTTGAAATAGGTGTAATTGATTTTTTGAGAAAGGGAAATTATAAATTTTTAGACAGATATGCTGAAAATTTAAAACCTGAGGATATAAAGAACGTTTTCAGAAAGAGTTTCTTTGCAGATGACTATATAGTGAGTACGAATGCACTGATTGAGGATGGACGGCTCTATAATGTAGACGGTAATGGAAACAGGGTAGCTGCCATGTTGTACGGCCCTGACAAAGTCATAGTCATTGTGGGAATAAATAAAATTGTATCCAGTTTGGATGAGGCTGTAGAGAGAGTCAGACGCTGTTCGGCTCCTGCAAATGTCAGAAGATTAAAGGTGGATAGTCCTTGTGCTAAATTGGGATACTGTGTTGACTGCAGCAGTGACAGCAGAATATGCAATGAGTACACTCTTATAAGGAGGCAAAACCATAAGGGAAGAGTAAAAGTTATAATAGTGAATGAGCCTCTGGGTTACTAGCTTTTTTATCTACAGAATTTGGCTGTGAAATGAGGACCTGTTTTTTTGAACAGGCCCTTGAATTTAAAATTGGATGTAGCTGTTGCCGTCAAGGGGGATCAACACCTGATGTGCAGGAGAACCCGATAAATTGCCAACCGAGTATATAGTGTAGAATCTATTGGGGGTTAGCCGTACATTGGGTATATGGAGAACTCTTTCTTGACTGCCGGAATTATTGATTTCAAAAGTATACACACCGGGAACAATAGGTATATATTGGCTTACTTCTCTGTAGGATATATTTGAAAAGAGCGTGTTTCCATTGGAAAGTGCAAGGTCTAAATTGGTAGAATCAGGGGTCAAATTTATAAATCTTATCAAAGCTCTATTTTGAATTTTAGGACGGCGAATATCTTCTATGGGAAGTAAATTTACATTTGGGTACTGGCCTGTCATGGCTATGGTGAATATTTTTTCAGCCGGTATGGATAAACTTTCGTCTATGATTGGGTTCTCGGTACTTCCTGCAGAAAATACCCTTATATTGTAGGTTCCATAAGGTATATTTATATAATCTGAAAAGGATTTATAAGTTAAATTTCTGAATATTAGCCTTTCATTGAGATATACATCTACTGCAGGAGAATTGGGGCTGGCATTTAAAAATCTTATATAGGAAACAGGGGCAGTTTGCGGTAATCTGCAGCAGGCTCTTCGTGCAAAATAAGGACAAATGAACATCATTGGCCACCTTTCATTATATTTATACATTTATAATATATGTGTTCATTGATATCTGTGATACAATAATGTAAGATTCATGGACAAACTAACTGGCTCAATAATTCTTGAATATATATTTGCCTAAATAATATGGATTCAGAGATATGGGAACTTTGTCCATGTTTATATAATCCATTGGATAATTTCCGTCCCAGGGGTAAATGGACAGATATTTTTCATTATATACATTGATGAGTAATTTTTCTTTATTGAAAGTAAAAGTAATTTTATATGAAATTTTAGCTGGAAGATCTTTCGGCCTGTTTATAAAATTATTCTTTTTAAGTACTTTTAACATGTTTTTTATATCCGAAATGCTTTTTTCTCCCAATTCTTCTTCATCGTGAAAATTGCATTCTTCTATAATGCACTTTTTAGGTGAAGCTAGAGTTAAGTTTTGTGCAAGCAGATTTGTATAGTAAAAATTATTTGGCTTTTTGTTTAAGCTGTAATTGCAAGAGGTAAAAGAAAAAATACCTACTAAAATTATACTTAAAATCATAAAAATTTTTTTCATTATATCACCTTTGTATAGAGTATTATAAATAAAATTTATGTTTTTAATCTGAAGTTTATACCTTACATAAAAATTGGAGTGTTACAATATGAAATATAAAATTATTGCCGTTGATATGGATGGTACACTTTTAAATGATGAAAAGTCCATATCCAAGTATAATTTGGATATGGTATGTGAAGCTGAAAAATTAGGTGTAAAGATTGTTATGGCTACCGGCAGGCTGCCTTCGTCTTTAAAATTTTATTCCCGGGGATTATTTAAAGATCAGCCTGTTATATGCTGCAATGGTGCTATTGTACTGGATGGAAAAGGGAATATTATAAAATCATCTCCTGTGGATAAATATAATATACTTGAAATTATAGATATTTTAAGAGAAAAAAAAGATACATATTATCATTTTTACGATGGTGAAAGACTTTATTGCGAGCAGTTCAAGTATTCTGCAAAGAGATTTTATGAATTCAACAGAAAAGTGGATAGAAAATTCAGGATTGAGATAAGAATTATACCGGATTCAAAAAAGTTTGTGGAAAATACCGGAGAAAATATCTATAAATTGATGGTTATAGATCCGGACTTGGATTATTTGAGTAAATTTAGGAAAAAGATAGACTGCATTGCTGGAATTAATACTACAAAATCAAGTATTAACAATATTGAAGTAATAAGTAAGGAAAGTTCAAAGGGGAAAGGATTGAAGACACTGGCAGATTACTACAAGATCCCAGTTGACGAATGTATAGCTGTTGGAAATGATGAAAATGACAAGAGCATGATTGAAACTGCAGGACTTGGGGCGGCAGTGGGTAATGCCCGTCAAATATTGAAAAAATCTGCAGATTACGTTACAGAAAATAATAATAATGACGGTGCCGTAGGAGAAATCATAGAAAAATTTATTTTATCCGAACGCTGCCATTGCTAGTACTCACTTGATAAATAATTTAAATTGATTTATGCCTGGAAAGATTTCTAGTGAAAAGTGTAAATGCCTTGAATAGTGAGGATATAAAAAATATTCCTACGGCTATGGAACCGGCTATAGCCAAAGTTTTGAGGGCGATAGACAGTGACTGGCTTATATTTCCCTGTACGTACTGAAGCATGGCATTATACATGCTTCCTCCCGGGACCAGAGGTATGATTGCACCTATGATGAAAGTCGTGACCGGGGTTTTTAATATTCGTGCCATTATTTCAGAGTAAATGGATGCAAATACTGAAGCTATAAAAAAGCACAATATGCTGGAAGAGCCTATGTAGTGGGAGGAAACTAAATAGAAAAACCAGGTTATACCTCCTCCAACAGCTGAAAATATGAGATTTTTTCCGCGAACATTTCCTATTATGCCAAAACATAAAGTTGCAATTAAGATATATATGGAGTTTATTATCATAGATGGATTCCCCCCAAAGCAAACCATAACTTGATTATGGATCCCGTACCTGCTGCAATGGCAATGGCTACTAAAAAGGCTTCAATACCTCTGGAGATACCCGATATTAGATCCCCGGCTATGGTATCTCTTATGGCATTGGTTATGGAAAGACCGGGTACCAAAAGCATTATTGAACTTATTATTATAATGCTTACATGGGAGCCTATTTTAAGCTGAACACTTATAAGTGCTATTAAAGCTGTAACAGCTCCGCATATTATATTTATGAAAAATTCATTTGCCTGAAGGAAGCTCAATGTCTTGGAGAGAATGCTGAGAGTGCATCCTATGACGAATGACACTGCAAAATCCTGAAGATTTCCGCCAAATACAGGTGAAAAGAAAGCTGCGGCTATTCCTGAAAACAATATGAGAGTTTTTGTGCTGTAGGGCTTGGAGTGTTGTATCCTGGATAATTTATTTTCCATCTCATCTAAAGTATAGGATTTGTCTTTTATATGCCTCGAGATATCATTTACCTGGGATATCTTTTCTAAATTCAGAGTTCTCTGTTTTACTCTTTTTATTACCGATATAGTTTGACCATATTCATCTGAGGCGGATACTATAATTACATTTAAGGTGACAAAGGCATCGATGTCCTGGATATTGTAGTTCCTGCTTATTCTGGTTATTGTCTCCTCCACCCTGTATATTTCCGCACCACTTTCCAACATTATTTTCCCTGCATAGGTAGCCAAATTTACTATTCTGTTAATATCCATACAAATATCTCCCATATTAAAATCTATTATCAATTTATTATAGCATAAGGTCCTCAGGCATTAAACATTAAAAACTGTGATTTGTAAGTACTTGTATAAATTCAAGTTATAAAGTGATGTATTGATAAATACTAAAGGTTTACAGTATAATTGATAATAGGATATAATTAATTTATAGGGGGTTGATGAAAAGTGGATTTTAGTGAATTAAAAGACAGTGACAGGGCCGTTTTCGACATAATCAAAGAAGAAGCTGAGAGGCAGGAAAATGGCATAGAGCTGATTGCTTCGGAGAATTTTACCAGCAAATCTGTAATGGAAGCCATGGGATCTTTTCTCACCAATAAATATGCCGAGGGGTATCCCGGGAGGAGATACTATGGAGGGTGTTATGCAGTAGATAAAGTTGAAAATATTGCGAGAGACAGGATGAAAAAGCTCTTTGGAGGGGAACATGTAAATGTACAGCCTCATTCTGGTTCACAGGCAAATATGGCAGTGTACATGTCCGTATTGAAGCCGGGTGATACGGTTCTTGGCATGGGTTTAAGCTCTGGGGGACATTTGAGTCATGGAAGTAAGGTAAATTTTTCTGGAAAATTGTATAATTTTATTCCCTATGGATTGAATCCAGAAACAGAGAGAATTGATTATGAAAAGATGAGAGAACTGGCCCTTAAATATAAACCTAAAATGATAGTTTCAGGTGCAAGTGCATATTCAAGGGAAATAGATTTTAAGAAAATAAGGGATATATGCGATGAAGTTGGTGCGTACATGATGGTGGACATGGCACATATTGCAGGGCTTGTTGCGACAGGGAACCACATGTCTCCTGTACCCTATGCTGATTTTGTGACTACTACCACGCATAAAACACTGAGAGGGCCAAGAGGTGGAGCAATAATATGTAAGGAGAAATATGGAGCTGTTCTCGATAAGACGATTTTTCCCGGGATGCAGGGAGGTCCTCTTATGCATGTCATTGCGGGAAAAGCTGTCTGCTTTGGAGAAGCCCTTACAGATGAGTATAGAAAGTATATAGATCAAGTTGTGAAAAATGCCAGGGTACTGGCGCAGGAACTTAAAAAATATGGGTTTAGAATTGTAAGCGGGGGGACGGATAATCACCTTATGCTTGTAGATCTCACCGATAAAAAAATTACAGGGAAGGACCTGGAAAAACTTTTGGATACCGTGCATATAACTGTCAATAAGAATGCAATACCTTTTGACAAGCTCAGTCCCAATGTCACAAGCGGAATTAGATTGGGCACTCCTGCAGTCACTACCAGGGGCTTTAAGGAAGAGGAAATGAAAGAGATAGCTTATTTTATAAATTCAGTTGTAGATAATAGAGATAAAGATCTTGGCGGTATCAGAGAAAAGGTAATTGAATTGTGTCACAAATTCCCTTTATATAAATAATTCCACTTGATATTTTTGCTGTTTGCATATTTTGCGGGCAGCATTTTTGTCTTAACAATTATATTTTATATTTTCTCCGCATACAATTTATTAAAACTATAGCGGAGTTGAGTTAAATGATAAAAAAGGGAAAATTAATTGAAGTAGAAGATGTAAATTTATGCCAGAGTAAAAGAATAATCAAAGTATTTTTAAGGGGCATAAGTTTAAAAGATTGTGAATTTGGCGAACAGACTGAAATAATTACCAGCACGGGTCATGTAGTCAGAGGTATAGTTTCCAAGAATAAATATTTTTATGACAGTTCTAAAATATTTGGAAAGAATGTAAAAGAAATACTGTGTATTAAGTAATTGCAGCATGTTATTCACAAAGCCGTGTATCTATGATATAATATCTACGAATAATTTTAAAAAAAATATCATAAACGTTCGAAAAAAATGAAAAGCAAGGAGAGAAAATAAAATGGGTGTCAAAAGGCTATTTGTAGAGAAGAAAAGAGGATTTGATGTAGAGGCTCAGGGGTTCCTCAGAGATATCAGGGAAGGGCTTAATATTCATGGGCTGAAAGATGTAAGAATAGTAAACCGCTATGATATAGAAAATATCAGTGATGAAGAATACGAGAAATCGAAGTATACGATATTTTCTGAAAAAACTGTGGACAATATATATGATGAGGATTTGCCTGTAGATGAAAACACAAGACTTTTTGCTGTAGAGTATCTTCCGGGACAGTATGATCAGAGAGCCGATTCAGCATCTCAGTGTATTCAGATATTGACTCAAAGCGAAAAAACCCAGGTTGCATCTGCAAAGGTATATTTGATATTTGGAAATATATCAGATGAAGAGTTCGGTAAAATAAAGGATTATTGCATAAATCCTGTGGACTCGAGAGAAGCCTCCCTTGAAAAAGTTAAGAGCTTAAACAAAAAAATACATATTCCGGACATGGTAGAGGTACTCTCCGGTTTTGTGGATATGAGCCGTGATGCTTTGGAAGATTTCATAAAATCACGTGGACTTGCTATGAATATTGAAGATTTGATTTTCTGTCAGGGATATTTTCGGGAAAAAGAGAGAAGAAACCCTACAATAACTGAAATAAAGGTCATAGATACTTATTGGTCTGATCACTGCAGGCACACTACTTTTAACACTGAATTAAATAACGTGTCAATTGAGGAGGGAAAATATTCAATTCCAATAAAAAGAACTTATGAATATTATTTAAGATCAAGAAATAAGATATATAACGGTGGTGAAAAACCCAGATGCCTTATGGATATAGCTACCATTGGGATGAAAATACTCAGAAAAAGCGGTAAATTGAAGGATCTGGATGAATCCGACGAGATAAATGCATGCAGCGTAATTGTGAATGCAGATGTAGATGGCAAAGATGAAAAATGGCTTGTGATGTTTAAAAATGAGACACATAACCACCCTACTGAAATAGAGCCTTTTGGTGGGGCCGCAACTTGTCTTGGTGGTGCAATACGTGATCCATTGTCGGGAAGAGCCTATGTGTATCAAGCTATGAGAGTTACTGGAAGCGGGGACCCCAGAGTCAAAATTGAAGATACCTTAAAGGGAAAATTACCTCAGAAAAAAATAACTTTGGGAGCTGCCGGGGGATACAGCTCTTATGGAAATCAAATAGGCCTTGCAACAGGAATGGTTTCTGAGATATACGATGAAGATTATGTAGCAAAGAGAATGGAAATAGGGGCTGTCATAGGAGCTGTCCCATTTGAGAATGTCAGGAGAAGAAAACCTGCCGTACCTGATGTAATAATACTTTTAGGAGGCAGGACTGGAAGAGATGGATGCGGGGGGGCAACTGGCTCTTCCAAAAAGCATACGGAAACTTCAATATTGACTTCAGGTCCTGAAGTTCAAAAGGGAAATCCCGTTACTGAAAGGAAAATACAGAGGCTTTTTAGAAAGGAAGAAGTAAGCAAAATTATCAAAAGCTGCAATGATTTTGGAGCAGGGGGCGTATCTGTAGCCATAGGCGAACTGGCTGAAGGTCTTAGAATAAATTTGGATTTGGTGCCTAAAAAGTATGAGGGGCTTGATGGAACTGAACTTGCCATATCTGAATCCCAGGAGCGTATGGCAGTGGTTGTATCCAGAGAAAATGAAAAAAAATTCATAGAATATGCTGGAGAGGAAAATCTGGAGGCAACAAAAGTGGCAGAGGTAACTGACAGCGGAAGATTGGAGATGTTCTGGAAGGGAAACCCCATTGTGAATTTAAGCAGAAAATTTTTGGATACAAATGGTGTCAGGGCAAAAACAGACGTCAAGATCAAGTGCCCGGATGCTGCCGGTTATTTTGAAAATAGGGAAAACGGAATGACAGGTGAAGACAATGTCTCAAAATACTGGCTTGATGTGCTTCAGGATTTGAATGTATGCAGTCAAAGAGGATTGGTGGAGAGATTTGACAGCACTGTAGGAGCCTCCAGTATATTCATGCCCTATGGCGGAAAGTATCAGAGCACGCCTATAGAGGCCATGGCTGCCAAACTTCCCGTATTGAAGGGAGACACCAATACTGTTACACTTATGAGCTTTGGTTATAATCCGGACATAGCAAAGTGGAGTCCATTTCACAGTGCGGTATATGCAGTGCTGGAGTCAGTAGCCAGAGTTGTATGTGCAGGCGGAGAACTTGACAGTATAAAATTGACTTTTCAGGAATATTTTGAAAAATTGGGAAAGGATCCTTTTAAATGGGGAAAACCACTTGCAGCGCTTCTCGGCGCGCTGTATGCACAGAAAGATCTTGGAGTAGCAGCAATAGGCGGGAAAGACAGCATGTCTGGAAGTTTTAAGGATATGAATGTGCCCCCTACATTGGTTTCTTTTGCAGTTGCCACAGGGAGGGCTAACGAGCTTATATCACCTGAGTTTAAAGGGTATGGAAATTATGTAGTACTTGTATCCGCACCCAGGGATGATTTTCAGCTTCCCGATTTTAAAAAGATAAAGAAGAATTACAGCCTGATAGGCAAGTTGATATCAGGAGGCAGTATATTATCCGCAGGTACTGTAAAGAGGGGAGGTATCTGTGAAACTGTAAGCAAGATGAGCTTTGGAAACAGGATTGGACTGAAATTTGCAGATAGGAGTGTAGATCTGTTTTCACCGGATTATGGTTCTATAGTGGTGGAAGTTGATAAAAGCGTTGATTTGGAAAAGACATTTGGGGAAATAGATTATAAATTTCTTGGAATTACACAAAAACAGCAGTCAATAGATATGGGAAAAACTAAAATATCTGTTCTTGATATGCAAAGTTCCTGGGAAAAGAGTTTAGAGAGTATTTTTCCAACCAAGGCTCCAGTTGGAGACAGTGAAATAAAATTACATTATTTTAGGAGAGGGCACGGATTGTCTCCGGCGGTGAAAACAGTGAATCCTAAAGTTACTATTCCCGTATTTCCGGGAACCAACTGTGAATATGATTCTGCAAGAGCTTTTCAAAAGGCAGGTGCGAAGGTGGATACTGTTGTAGTCAGAAATTTGACTGCTGCTGAAATAGAAGAATCGGTGGATGCAATTGTAGATAGTATAAATTCATCTCAGATTATTATGATTCCGGGAGGCTTTAGTGCAGGGGATGAACCGGATGGATCCGGGAAATTTATTGCAGCTTTCTTTAGAAATTCGAAGGTGGAAGAAGCCGTGATGGAACTTTTAAATAAAAGAGACGGATTGATACTTGGAATATGCAACGGATTCCAGGCACTTATAAAATTAGGGCTGCTGCCTTTTGGAGAGATAAGGGACATAGAGGAGGATTACCCTACGCTTACTTATAATAAAATAGGAAGGCATGTATCCAGAGTGGTAAATACAAAGATCATCTCTAACCTGTCACCTTGGTTTAATAACGTGTCTGTAGGAGATGTATATTCTATAGCGGTTTCCCACGGGGAAGGAAGGTTTGTAGCAAATCCAGCTCTCATTGAGGATATGGAGAAGAGGGGGCAGATTGCTACTCAATATGTTAACTTTGAAGGTAACCCGTCCTACAATATAAAATTTAACCCAAATGGTTCCTATTGTGCAGTGGAAGGTATAACCAGCCCTGATGGGAGGGTGCTCGGTAAAATGGCTCATTCGGAGAGAATTGGAAAAAATATTATGAAGAACATTCCGGGCAGAAAGGATCAGAAATTATTCGAGGCAGGCGTTGATTATTTTAAAATTTGATTATGTATGGTAAATAATTGGTATTTTTGTTATAATGGCAATAAAGTATTGATGTAGGGATTTATGAATTTGACAGAGTATTGTATAATGTTTACTGTAATGGTTGAAATTAATCCTATTTTACATTGGGGGAGATATTGATGACTAAACCTATAATTATGACTGATGCAGGATGTGATTTACCGAGAAGTTTTATGGTAGAAAAAAATATTCCATTTTTAGGCCTGATGTGTCATTTTAAAAGCAGGGATTATGAAGACGACTTTGGGAAATCTTTGAGTTTTAAAGAATTTTACAGCGGACTGCGAAATGGAGAAATGCCGTATACATCTCAGATAAATGAGTACAGATTTGCTGAAAAATTTAAAGAATTACTGGAAGAAAAGAGACCGATTATATATATAGGGTTGTCTTCAGCATTGAGTGGAACCCTTAATAGTTCAAAGCTGGCAAGGGAATCCGTAATCAGTGAATTCAAAGATGCGGATATAACCGTAGTCGACAGCAAGGGAGGCTCCATAGGAGTTGGACTTTTAGTATATGTTGCCCATAAAATGGCAGAAGAAGGTAAGAGCAAAGATGAAATTGTAAACTGGTTGGAGAAAAATAAATTGAAGGTAAATTACTGGTTTATGGTGGAAGATCTCAAGCATCTAAAAAAGGGCGGAAGAATATCTTCCTCCAAGGCTGTTATAGGAACTCTTTTAGATGTAAAACCTATAATATATATATGCAGTGATGGGACTCTTAAAAATGTAGCCAATGTTAGAGGAAGAAAAAAGGGGATCAAATATCTAGTGGATAGGTTTAAAGAGAGGGCAGTAAATACTGAAGGACAGGTTATATGTATTTCCCATGGGGATTGTCCAGAAGATGCAAATTTTCTAAAGAGCGTGCTTGAGAGGGAATTTCCCAATAATAAATTTATCATAGCCCCTCTGGGGCTTGGCATGGCTACGCATTGCGGGTCCGGAATGCTTTCACTCTGTTTTTTTGCAAATAAAAGATAAACTATTGATTTATATAAAAAAAGCACCAGATATCTGGCGCTTTTTTTTATTATTTGTATTGATATTTTATAAATTAACTGGTAAAATAACATCAATGGCTAATTTTATACTTCACCGAATTAAAAGATTAGCATGATAAAATAAGGAAGTGGACTCTATGGGCAATTGGAAGGGGTATATACCTGACGGAACAAAGGATATTTTATTTGAAGAATGCAGCAAAAAAATAAATTTAGAAAATATATTGAGAAAAATTTATGTATCCAGCGGATACATGGAGGTAAAATCTCCTACCCTGGAATTCTATGACACCTTCAGCGGGAAAAATTCCATAGTGCCTCAGGAGAGAATATACAAATTGATTGACAGGCAGGGAAGAATCCTGGTGCTGAAAGCTGATATGACTACGCCTATTGCAAGAATTGCAGGGACGAAACTGGAAAAGGTGATTCATCCTCTCAGATTGTGCTATAACTCGAATGTATACAGGGCAAGTGAAAGTTTGAAAGGGAAAAACAGTGAAATAACCCAGTCGGGTATTGAGATTATAGGGGCGGATAATATTGCTGCAGATGCAGAGGTTATAATGACTGGAATAACGTGCCTTCTGAATTGCGGCCTTAAAAATTTCAAAATAGAAATTGGTCATGCCAAGCTGTTTAATGCTCTGGTAAAACCGCTGAATGTAGATGCTGAGATAAAAGAGGAGCTGAGAAAAAGCATAGATATGAAAAATTTTACATTGCTGAAAAAAATACTGCGTGCAAATAGGGACAGGCTTGATAAAGATTCTTTTAATATTTTAAGCGAACTGCCTGGGCTCTTTGGGGGTGTGGAGGCAATTGAAAAGGCAGCTGATATTACCGGCAATGAAGAAGCTTTAAAATGTCTTGAAGATATTGAAAAAGTATATAAAACTGTAAAAAGTACAGGGCTTGAGAGGTATTTGGCCGTAGATCTGGGTATGGCATACCATATGGATTACTATACCGGGATAATATTCAGAGGTTATACTCATGGCTTTGGGGAGGACATATTAAGTGGAGGCAGATATGATAATTTGATAGGTCAGTTTGGAGATGAGGAACCTGCTGTGGGTTTTGCCATAGATGTGGATGGAGTAATGGCCGCACTTGAATTCAGTAATGGATTTTGTAATGAAATACATAAAAAAGTACTGATATACTGTGATAAAAAAGATTTTGAAAGTGCGTATGAAAAAGCTCTTAAATTTAGAAATGACGGTATAATTGCAGAAATGAGCCTTATTGATGATGAGAGAGAAGCAAGGAAATATGCAGATGAGAAGGATATGGAATTTATTAAAATAGGGGATGGAAAAAATTAAATGGTAAATGTGAAAAAAGTGCGAATAGCTCTAACTAAAGGGAGAATTGAAAAAGAGGCAGTTAATATGTTCCAGAGGGCACACATAGACTGCAGTGCAATTATGAACAAGGGCAGAAAGCTTATATTTCACGATTATAAGGATAATATAGATTTTGTTCTGGTAAAAGCTCAAGATGTACTCACCTATATAGAACATGGAGTGGTCGATATGGGAATAGTGGGAAAAGACACACTTCTTGAACAGAATAAGAATTTTTATGAAGTACTGGATCTTGGATTCGGGCGGTGTAAGTTTTCACTGGCTGGTCCCAAGAATTCCAATTTCTATTCCGGCTACAACAGGAAGAAAGTTGCGACGAAATACCCGAATGTAGCCAGAAATTATTTTAGAAAACTAGGGCAGGATGTTGAAATCATAAAGATAGAGGGTTCTGTGGAACTGGCTCCTATACTGGGACTTTCGGACGCTATAGTTGATATAGTTGAGACAGGAAACACCTTGAGGGAGAACGGGCTTGTTATTTACAAGGACATATGCAGCATAAGTGCCAGGATGGTAGTCAATGTGGCCAGCATGAAGATGAAAAAAAGTGAGATACAGACAATAATAGATAGAGTCCAAATACAGGTAAATACCAGAGGAAAGGTTTTGAGTTAGGAGGAGAACAATGGCAGATGATATTGTAAATATAATATTTGCAAATACTGAAAAAGGAAAAAAATACCTGGATAATTTCAGAAATAGAGAAGAAAAAAATCAACAAAATGTAACTGAAACAGTCGGAGGAATATTAAAAGACATAAGAGAAAATGGAGATAGAGCTCTCATAAAGTATACAGGCAGATTTGACAGTAAAAAAATAAACAAAAGTAATATTCTTGTAACTGATCGAGAAATAAAAGACGCCTATGAAGCTTCAGGGAGTAAATTTATAAAAGCATTGAAGGCGGCAGCTAAAAATATAATTTTCTTCCATGAAAGGCAGAAGAGAAATTCCTGGATGGTTACCGGTGACAATGGGGTGATATTGGGGCAGCAGGTCAGGCCATTAGAGAAAGTAGGCATATATGTACCAGGAGGTACGGCTGCGTATCCCTCTTCTGTACTTATGAACGCCCTTCCTGCCAAAGTTGCAGGAGTCAGGGACATTACCATGGTTACACCGCCATTGAAGGATGGAACTGTAAATCCTAAAATTTTGGCAGCTGCAGATTTGGCAGGGGTAAATAAAATTTATAAGGCCGGCGGGGCTCAGGCCATAGGTGCATTGGCTTTTGGTACTGAGACGATCTGTAAGGTTGATAAAATAGTTGGCCCGGGAAATATATATGTGGCCATGGCTAAAAAAAGCGTATATGGTTTTGTAGATATAGATATGATAGCGGGTCCGAGTGAAATATTCATAATTGCAGATAAAAGTGCAGATCCACGTTATTTAGCCGCAGATATGATGTCCCAGGCAGAACATGATGTGCTTGCATCTGCAGTGCTGGCCGTGACTTCTGAAAAATTAGCTCTCAAAGTAAAGGAAGAACTTGTAAAACAGATAGGAACCCTTGAGAGAAAGGACATTATACTGCAGTCTTTGAAAAACAGAGGTGCTGTGTTTGTAGTTAGCAGTGTAGAGGAAGGTGTAGATTTGGCCAACAGGATAGCACCAGAGCACTTGGAACTGTGTATATCAGATCCATTTTCAATATTGGGGGAAGTTAAAAATGCGGGTTCGGTGTTTATGGGAAACTTTTCACCGGAACCTCTCGGGGATTACATGGCAGGTCCGAACCATATACTTCCAACTGGCGGGACAGCAAAGTTTTTCTCACCCCTTTCAGTGGATGATTTTATAAAAAAATTCAGCTTTACCCACTATTCTAAAAAGTCACTTCTGAAAGTAAGCGGCGATATAATGGAACTTGCCAGATCAGAAGGGCTTACGGCTCATGCAAATTCCATAAAAGTCAGAATGGAAGGATAACAGATAAGGAGGAGGACATTTTTATGAGAGTAGGAAAGATTTCCAGGCAAACCCTTGAAACAGATATACAGATAAAAATAGATCTGGACGGCAGCGGAGAGAATCATGTGAATACGGGAATAGGTTTTTTTAATCATATGCTTTCTCTGGTGGCAAAACATGGAACAGTGGATTTGGATGTACTGGCAAAAGGTGATCTGGATGTGGATTTTCACCACACCGTGGAGGATACGGGAATTGTCCTGGGAAAATGTATAGAAAATGCCCTGGGAAATAAAAGAAATATAAAGAGATACGGTACGTTTTTTGTACCTATGGATGAAAGCTTATCTATGGTATGCGTGGATTTAAGCGGGAGGCCGTATCTTGTATTTGACGCCGATTTTCCCGCCGAAAAGGTTGGACAGATGGATACGGAACTTGTGGAAGAGTTTTTTAGGGCCCTGGCTTTTAACGCAGATATGACACTTCATGTAAAGGTGCTTTATGGTAGAAACACACACCATATGATAGAGGGAATATTTAAAGCTTTTGGGCATGCATTTAGAGAGGCAGTGACTGTGGACAGAAGTATAAAAGGGGTAATGTCTACCAAAGGCAGCCTTTGAACTGTAAACTGTAAATTGTAAAAAGGTGGTTTTAAATTGATCTGTATTGTGGATTATGGCATGGGAAATTTGAAGAGCGTTCAAAAAGCACTTGATTATATTGGGGCGGATAATAAGATAACTTCAGATGAATGTGAAATAAAAAACAGCAGTGGAATTATACTCCCCGGGGTGGGTGCTTTTCCCGAGGCCATGAAAAATTTAAGAAAAAGGAATTTGGACAAAATCCTGAAAGAAGAATCTGAAAGAGGAAAACCTCTTATTGGAATATGCCTTGGCATGCAGCTCTTGTTTGATGCGGGAGAGGAAATAGAAGAGTGTGAAGGACTTGGACTTATATGGGGGAAAATAGTCAAACTGCATGGAGATATAAAAATACCCCATATGGGATGGAATAATTTGATAATTGACAGGCAATGTGAAATTTTAAAGGGTATTCCGGAGAATAGTTATGTGTATTTTGTGCATTCCTATTATGGAAAACTTAAATTCGGCGGAGATTTAAGTGCCCACAGCGTCTACGGAGAGGTAGATATACCTGCCGTAGTCAATAGGGGCAGCGTCTATGGAACTCAATTTCACCCGGAAAAAAGCGGCAGTGTAGGTATGAGAATATTAAAAAATTTTATAGATATGACAGTTTAAACTGTAGAGATCTGAGGAGGAATTCTAGTATGTTGATACTTCCGGCAATAGACTTGAAAAACGGCAAATGTGTCAGGCTGTATCAGGGTAAATTTGAAAAATTGGATGTGGTGGGGGATGATCCGGTAAAGATAGCGCTGGATTTTAAAAAAGCCGGTGCAGAGTATATCCATATGGTTGATTTGGACGGGGCTCTTGATGGAAAGATAAAAAATAAAGAAGCTATATCAGAAGTTATAAAAACATCTCAGATTCCAGTGGAACTTGGAGGAGGTATAAGGAATTTGAGTACCGTGGAAAGTCTTGTACAACTTGGGGTATCAAGAGTGATACTTGGGACTGCAGCTTTAAAAGATCCCGGATTTGTAAAAGATGCTGTAAAAAAATATGACGGGAAAATAGCCGTGGGAATAGATGCAAAAGATGAAAAAGTTGCAGTAAATGGCTGGACAAATATAAGTAATGTGGAGTATACGGATTTTGCAAGGCAGATGGAGTATATAGGAGTTAAAACCATTATATTTACGGACATAAGTAAAGATGGAACCCTTGGGGGACCCAGTCTAAAACAGCTTTCAAAAATTCAAAATTCCGTCAGCTGTAGAATAATAGCTTCTGGTGGGATTAAGAACATAGAGGATTTACAGAACATAGATAAAATGGGCATATATGGAGCAATTGTAGGCAAGGCCCTGTATGCAGGAAATATAGATTTAAAAAGTTCTATAGAATTATTCAGGTAAAATTAATAGAAGGTGATAAATTATGGGCAAGTACTGGAGTAAAACTACAGAAAGCATAACACCCTATGTGTGCGGTGAACAGCCTAAAGACAAAAAATATATAAAATTAAACACCAATGAAAGTCCTTATGCACCGTCGCCCAAAGTGTTAAATGCCATAAAAAGTGCGGCAGATGAAGATATCAGGTTGTATCCGGATCCGAACTGTGACAGGCTTAGAAAAACTATTTCCTCCTATTACGGTTTGAGAAGTGATCAGGTTTTTGTGGGAAACGGCTCCGATGAAGTTTTGGCGATGTCTTTTCTGGCATTCTTTAATGGAGATGAAGCCATAGTATTTCCGGATGTTAGCTACAGCTTTTATCCCGTATATGCCGGCCTGTATGGTATAAAGTACAGATTGGCAAAGCTGAATGAAGATTTTTCGATTCCGGTTGAAGAATTCCTGAAATCAAATGGTGGAGTGGTATTTCCAAATCCGAATGCTCCTACGGGAAGGTGCATGGATACCGAGAAAATAAGGGAAATTTTAAAAAATAACAGAGATAGGGTAGTCATAATAGATGAAGCCTATGTGGATTTTGGAGGAAACTCCGTGGTTGGCCTTATAAAGGATTATCCCAACTTGCTGGTAGTGCAGACCTTATCCAAATCCCGCTCTCTAGCCGGGCTCCGTGTGGGATTTGCACTGGGGCAGGAGGAGCTTATTGAGGGGCTCAACAGAATAAAAAATTCTTTTAACTCCTATACTGTAAACAGAGTTTCAAATGCTGCTGCAGTAGCTGCCATGGAAGATGAGAAGTATTTTGAAGAATGTGTGGGAAAAATAGTAAGTACAAGGGAAACAACCGTAAGACGGCTGGAGAAGCTGGGGTTTAAAGTCATACCTTCAAAATCAAACTTTATATTTATAACTCATCCTCTCTTTGCCGCCAGGGAACTCTTTGCAAAATTAAGGGAAAAAGGTGTTCTTGTAAGGTATTTTGATAAAGATAGAATAGACAATTACATGAGAGTGACCATAGGCTCGGATAATGATATGAATGTTTTTATAGAAAAAGTCAAGGAAATTATAGGGAAAGGGGTGTAATGCTTGCTTACCAAAAGAATAATTCCCTGCCTGGATGTTGACATGGGCAAGGTTGTCAAGGGAATAAATTTTGTTAACCTGCAGGATGTAGGAGATCCTGTGAAAATAGCCCAGCACTACGACAAGCAGGGGGCAGATGAGATAGTATTTTTGGATATTACGGCCACTCATGAAAAAAGGAAGACAATAGTGAATCTGGTGGAGAAAACAGCTGAAAAAGTATTTATCCCCCTTACGGTGGGCGGTGGAATATCCAGCTTAGATGATTTTAAGAACATACTCAGGGCAGGAGCCGATAAGATTTCAGTAAATTCTTCTGCTGTAAAAAACCCAGGATTGATATATGAAGCTGCGGATAAATTTGGTTCCCAGTGCGTGGTAGTGGCAGTGGATGCTAAAAAGAGGAAGAATAAAAAAGGGTGGGACGTGTTTGTAGAAGGCGGCAGGGAAAATACCGGCATGGACGCAGTAGAGTGGATTAAAAAAGCGGAAAGCCTGGGAGCGGGAGAGGTGCTCTTGACGAGTATGGATGCAGATGGCACTGAAGGTGGATATGACATAGAACTTACCAGAGCCGTATGCAGTGCCGTAAATATTCCCGTAATAGCTTCCGGAGGATGCGGTTCTCTAAAGGATTTTTATCGTGTGTTCAATGAGACGGGTGCAGATGCGGCGCTGGCGGCTTCACTGTTTCACTATGGAGAACTTACTGTTTGTGATGTCAAACAGTATCTTAAGGACAGGGATGTTCCAGTCAGGATGTAATATATTTGCATTTTATAGTTTGAATCAGAAAAGGTGACAGTGGATGGATAGGAAAATTTTAGACAATATGGATTTCAAAAAGTCGGGAGGTCTTGTTCCGGCAATTGTACAGGATTTTGAAAATGGTGAAGTGCTTATGCTGGCATATGTTAATAGGGAATCCCTTGAAAGAACCATTGAAACGGGGAAGACCTGGTTTTGGAGCAGATCCAGGAACAAACTGTGGAATAAGGGTGAAACTTCCGGACATTATCAGTATGTAAAAAATATAAAAGTTGACTGTGATTATGACACTATTTTGATAGAGGTCAAGCAGGTGGGAGCAGCTTGCCATACAGGAAGAAGAAGCTGTTTTTATAGGAAATTATATTAAAAGGAGTGTGTATTTTAATGGAATTACAGAAAATATTGGAGGAACTATGCGGTGTTATAGAAGATAGAAAGGTAAATCCAATAGAGGGTTCCTATACGAATTATCTTTTTAGAGAGGGGATTGACAAGATACTTAAAAAAGTTGGAGAAGAGGCTTCTGAGGTGATAATTGCCAGTAAGAATGACAATAAAAAAGAAGAAGTATACGAAATATGTGATCTCATATATCATCTTTTGGTCCTGATGTCAAATCAGAAAGTGAGCCTGGAGGATATAACCCGGGAACTTGAAAGAAGAAGACAGAAAATATGCAATAAAAAACCTGAAAGGAAGATCATGGAAGGAATACACTGATATCTTGATGCCGGGGACGCATGTGCCCTGGCTCTTGTTTTGCAAAATATTTAATAAATAATTTAAAATTTATGTATTAAATAATCGAGTGATCTTCCCTATAATATAATAGGTAGTATAAAATGTAAAAGTTGGTGAAGTATGAAAAACATAAAAGCAAATTTTTTGCCTTTGGGCCTGATGCTCCTCATACCTGCTGTGAACATAATGTATGGAAAATTGAATAATTCAATTAACGGGTGTTATAATCTGGTCACCAGTTTTGACAGGGATGTTCCCTTTATAAAAGAATTTATAATTCCCTATTGGATGTGGTATCCTTTTGTGATCTTGAGTATTTTGTACATTTATCTTAACTGCAGGGAAGCTTACTATAAGACTATAATAACTATTGTCCTGGGAATGATGCTGTGTTATGTAATTTATTTTTTCTTTCAAACTACAGTTCCAAGACCTGCTGTCTATGGAAATGATATCTTTTCACGTATTATAAGGCTGACATACAGGCTGGATAAACCATTTAACTGTTTCCCGAGCATACATGTCCTGACATGCTATGCTGTTGACAGAGGGGCGGGGGAAGTGAAAAAATCCTCCAATAAACTTATTATAGATTTTTTCTCGGTATTGATAATGTTATCCACACAATTTGTAAAGCAGCATGTGATTTTGGATTTGATCTTTGCAGTACTGATGGCCGAGATCATATACAGATTTTTTGCTGTTCCCATTCTGGAGAAAAGTCTGGTATTTTATAAATGGACTGCATTCAAATTTTTTGCATAATGGATTATAATATAGAAGTAATCTTCAGCCAGTAGGCAGGAGAAAGAGGACAAGGGGGATATGATATGGATAGATCTGAATTTTTGTCTGAGCTGGTGGAAGTGTCTGCCAAGCCTATATTTCAGGCAAAAAATTATTGGCATAAAAGTGTGTACGATACTTTGGAGACCAGAAAAAAAGCTGCAGGGAAAATTGAAAATTATGAGTCAACTTTGAAAGCCGGCATTGTATCGATGAAAAAACTTTGGGCAAAGCATCTGAAAATGATGGAAAAATGGGCCCAAAATGGTAAAATACCTGGTACGGACGAGATGGGAAAAGCTATAGAAAATATTGAAAGAGAATCTGAGACGGAAGTTTCAAAGGGCAGAGTGGTTTTTAAAAACGGAGATAAGTTAAATGGGGATGAACTTGACTTTATAAAGAGGTACAGCTCCATAGAGAATTTGAATGAGAGAATAATATCCATGGAGGAAGATTACCTGTATCTCAGAATAAGGGATTATATAATTTTGAATCTATATCAGTTTTTAGCCCAAAATGAGGAGATGTCAAATAATATATTGAAATGGGGAGCACATGGCAGTATAAAAGAACTTTTTGACCTGATTTCCAAATATGCTGACAGGTGCATGTATACTGATTTGGAGTAGATGAAGTTGTAATGGAAGGAAGAGAGGTGAAAATACCTGATTGCCCGGTATTTAGAGCTCAGGAACGTTGTTGAACATTAAAGTAGTAAATCAAGTGATAATATTGTCAATTATGATGTTGGTTGGAGTTTTCGCAAGAAAGAAGGATATAATAACCAAGGAATCAGTAAAAAGTCTTTCAAATTTTTTATTGGATATAACTCTTCCAGCTTTACTTTTGACGTCTTTTAACTATAATTATTCAGAAAAAATGGTAAAAAATGCAGAAAGCATATTTCTATGTTCTGCGGTAATTCAGATAATTTTCATATTATTGAGTAAGTTTTTTGTTTTACATAATAAAGACAGGGTTAAAAGTGTACTTAGATTTTCAAGTATATTTCCCAACAGCGGGTTCATGGGGTATCCCGTATTGGAAGGAATATTCGGTAAAATAGGAATATTTTACGGTGCCATATTCAACATACCTTATAATTTACTCATGTTCAGCGTAGGGGTAGTACTTTATACGGGTAAAAATAATATGAAAACCGTGAAAAATGCGCTTTTAAACCCTGCTGTAATTTCAACAGTGATTGGTTTTTTGATGTTTGTATTTTCAATTAAATTGCCTTATACTCTATATACTGCAGTCAGTACGGTGGGTTCGATGACTACTCCTCTTTCCATGATTATAGTCGGATCCATGCTGTCAGAGGCAAGATTAAAAGATATTTTTTCAGAGCTTATGGTATATTACGGATGTTTTTTAAGATTGATAGTAATGCCGCTGCTTACCGTATTTATATTGAGAATTTTCCATGTGGACACACTTATGATTCAAATATGTGCTGTAATTGAGGCCATGCCTGCAGCAGTAGTAGCTTCCATATTTGCTGAAAAATACAATGCAGATTATAAACTGGCCGCTAGAATAATATTTATGAGTACTATAATATCAATGTTTACTATCCCACTTATAACCATGATTTTGAAATATATAATTTAAAATTTACAGGAGGTAATATATTTTGTTTGATACACATGTACACACTACTTTTTCAACGGATTCGGAAATGAAGATAGAGTGTGCCAGAAAGTATGCCAGGGAAAATGCTATGTCTCTCATAATAACCGAACATATGGATATTAATTTTCCACAGAAAGATTCTTTCCGCTTTGATGTGGATAAATACTTTCGGGAATATTCCAGGTGGAGAAATGATAATTTGCTTTTGGGAATAGAACTTGGAATGAAGGAAGATTGCCTGAAGGAAAGCAGGGAGCTTATAGAAAACAATCCATTTGATTATGTAATAGGTTCTACACATCTGGTTGATAATAAGGATTTATATTCTCCTGATTATTATAGGGGAAAAAGTAAAAAAGAGACCTATTCCAAATATTTTCAAGCCATACTGGATAATTTAAGTAAATTTGACTTTATAGACAGCCTTGGGCATATTGACTATATAGCCAGATATTCTGGATATGAAGATAGTGAATTATACTGCAGCAGTTTTTCGGAGATAATAGATGAGATATTTAAAAAACTTATAGATCAGGATAAATGTCTTGAGCTGAATACCCGAAGGCTCGGAAATAAGAGTGCAATCCAAAATATGATAGAGATGTATAAGAAGTTTGGTGAACTTGGCGGAAAATACATAACTATAGGTTCTGATGCCCACAATTCCTATAATATAGGCTCTAACTTCAAAAGTGCAGTTGAGATTGCAGGACTCTGCAACCTGAAAGTTGTGTATTTTAAAAATAGAAAAAAAGAATACGATAAAAATTTATTGTAGGAGGGATTATTGTATTATGGAATTCACAAAAAATATGACAGAAACCATTGAAAATATAGGAAAAGGAAGGGCTTTTTTGACAAGCAAGTATAACGGAAAGGTAAACACCATGACCATAGGGTGGGGAAGTATTGGCATTGTTTGGCAAAAACCGATTTTTACCGTGCTTGTAAGGCAGTCCAGATATACTAGAGAATTTATGGAAAAGAGCAATAATTTTACTGTAAGCGTATGTTTTGATGATAGTATGAAAAAGGCCTTTAACATATGCGGAACAAAATCAGGAAGGGATATAGATAAATTCAAGGAGTGCAATCTGAAGACAGTTCCGGGTAAAAGTGTTGATAGTCCTGTCATAGCTGGATGCAGCATGTACTATGAATGTAAGATTGTATATAAGCAGGATATGGATAGGAAATTTTTATCCAAAAATATAGATTCAAATTGTTACAGCGGCAGTTATGCAGGAAATTATCACAAGATCTACTATGGAGAGATAGTGAACTGTTATCAGGGTTAATATTTGAAATCTCCAATTGAAGCCAGGTAAAAAGCAGCCATGAAATTGCGTAAAAACGATGGATGGCTGCTTTTATTTTGGTTAAATCATTTTCGTATACTGATTTAAGGCTCTTTTCAAACTTTCAATTTGAGGTTCCCTGTCACCTTTGCGTAGTGCATCCAGGACACAGTATTCCAAGTGATCTTCAAGTATTATCTGGCTGATTTTCTGCAGTGCTGCTTTTGCCGAATTGAGCTGGATGATTATTTCATCACAGGGTTTGTCATCTTCCAACATTTTGCATATACCTTTTAATTGCCCCTGAACTCTGTTGATTCTTTTGCAAAGTTTATTTACATCATGGTGCTGACAAGCTGGCATAAAATCACTCCCCTCGAATTATATTATAAAATTTGCAGAAAAAATGCAAGCTTTAATGACAAGAATGATTGTCAGAACTTATTTATTCTCTATATGCAAGAAGAAGTGCGGAATTTGTAACTACAAAAACAGATCCACAGTTGTGGACAAGTGCTGCGGTTACAGGGTTTAAAATTCCAAGGCCCGCGAGGATAATGGCAAAAAAATTAAGGCACATGGAGATCACGATATTGAATATGATACGTCCCCTGGTTTTGCGGCAGAGATTTATTAAAAAGGGGAGTTTTCCTATGTCGTCACTCATCAGTGCAATATCTGCGGCCTCAATGGCCACATCCGAGCCTATGGCACCCATGACGATTCCTACAGAAGCTGTAGCCAGAGCTGGAGCGTCATTAACACCGTCTCCCAGCATGCCTACAAAATGGCCGCTTTTTGTGAGCTCTTTTACCGTGGAAGCTTTATCCCCGGGAAGCTGTGAGGCAAATATATCTGTCATTCCTATAGATTGTCCAATAGAATTGGCAACAGCCTCATTGTCACCTGTTAGCATGATTATGTGGGACAACCCAGTTTTTTTCAGTCTTGAAATTGTGCTTTTAGACTCCAGGCGGAGTGTATCTGCAATTGATATAATTCCTGCAATTTTTCCATCCAGTGCTGCAGGTAGTACGGTTTTTCCCTGATTTTGGATTTTCTCAATGAGTTTTGCGGCATCCGGGGAACTTTCCATGATTTTTTTATCTATGGTTTTCATGCCAATTGATAGTTTGTGTCCGTCGACTATTGCAAGTATACCTTTTCCAGCTTGCATTGTAAATGATTCAGGATCCTCTGCGGCAATTCCATAATTTTGACTGTAGGTGAAAATTGCTTTTCCCAAAGGGTGTTCGGAGAATTTTTCTGCACTGGCGATTAATTTTATAAAATATGTTTTATCCAGGTCGTGGTTGAGCATTATTATATCTTTGACCTGCAGCTTGCCGCAGGTGAGTGTTCCCGTCTTATCCATAACCAGGGTGTCAAGTTTTGCAGCAGTTTCCACTGCAGAACCGGATTTAATAAGTATTCCCTTCTTTGTGGCATTTCCAATTGCAGCCATTATGGCAGTGGGCGTGGCCAGCACGAGTGAGCAGGGACAGAAAACGACCAGGGCAGTTACTGCCCTGTATATGTTTTTTGTAAGAAAAAATATAAGTATTGAACAGCCCAGGGCAATTGGAACAAGGATACGGGCCCATTTATCTGCAATGCGGACGATTGGTGCTTTATTTTCCTCAGCTTGTCTTACTAAATTGATCATTTTTTTTAGAGAGGAGTTATTGCCTGCGTTAGTGGCCTTTATTTCTATAACGCCCTGCTGGTTTATGGTTCCCTGGTATACTTCCTCTCCGGCTGTTTTGTCCACTGGAACGGATTCACCGGTCATGATGGATTGATCGACAGAGGTGTTTCCCTTGAGTATTCTTCCATCGACCGGTATGGCCTCTCCAGGGCGGACCAGGAGAATATTTCCCTTTTTGACTTTTGAGGCCAGTATTTCTTTATTGCCCGCTGCCGTATGGAGGCAGGCCTTCTGGGGTGTGAGATTTATAAGAGACTGCAGACTTTTATGGGATTTATCTGCCGTGACATCCTCTAATACTGTACCCAGCTGCATAATAAAAGCAACTTCTCCTGCAGCAAAATATTGTCCTATTACAAGTGCTGCTATTAGTGCAATTGCCACCAGTAAGTCGGCAGTGACGTCAAATTCGGTTATCAATCCCCTTGCTGCCCCGATGATTATGGGAACTCCACTTACGAGAATGGCAATCCATGCCGCATCGAATGGCAGTTGTGGAATCAACTTGAAAAAACTTATAATTAAAACTATGCCTGAGAGTACGGTCAGACATAATATGCGAAATCCGTCTTCTTTCTTGAATTTGTCGATAAAAGTCATGAAAAATCCGACCTTTCTTCTGGAATAATCATATGCTATATGCCCCTATGTGGTATATGATTATTCTAGAAGAATTTTATTGCCTTGTCAAATGGATCCTGCAGGCTATAGTTGACAATTTTACTCTGATTTGATAATATAGAAAATATAATAGCTATTGATCTAAAAAAGTAGATGGGAAGTGGTCAATTGAAATTATCTACAAAAGGAAGATATGGTGTCAGGGCAATGTTGGATCTGGCTATTCACTATAGCGGGGAGCCATCTTCTATAAAAAGCATATCGGAAAGACAGAATATATCGGAGTATTATTTAGAGCAGCTATTTTCCAGCTTGAGAAAATCTAATTTGATCAAAAGTATAAGGGGAGCCCAGGGAGGATATATTTTAAATAGGGAACCTAAAGATATAACCATAGCTGAGATAATGGGTGTATTGGAAGGCCCTGTGGAAATTTCAAATTGTATAGATGAAAATAACGAGAGTTCCTGCAGCAAGATAGACTGCTGTGCCACTAGGCTTTTATGGAGCAAGATCAAGGAAAGTATAGATAGAGTTATGAAATTTACCACCTTGCAGGATATGGTAGACGATTATAACCAGATGGTGAGAAAGAAAAATAAAAAAAATAAATAGACGATTTTAAAATATAACTTGTACAAGTTATATTTTTTTATTTTTTGCGCAAAATAAAGATAATTATTTTAAATTAAAGGTGATATTTTGTATAGGACTGGAGATTTCATATTTAAGGATGTAATAGATCTTTCAGGAAAGATGTTGGGCTTTATAAGTGACATAGTACTGAATTTCGACAGTAAAAAGGTGGCAGGATTTGTTATAACCCCCAATAATATATTTAAAAAAACACTGAATGTGAATATAGAGGACGTGATAAATTTCACGTCGATAATAGTTGTAACCGACGTTAATAAGGGAAAATATCTTCAATTTGAGGATATAAAAAATATGGATGTGCTGGACGAAAAAGGTGAACTCATGGGTGTAGTTGAGGATGTTTTATTTGATGAAGGAAAATTTTCAATAAGGGCACTCGTATTGTCTACCGGATTTATAAATAATTTTATAAAGGGCAGGAAGATATTGCTTGTGGATAATTTGATATTGGGAGATAAAAATCTGCTGTATAGAGGTAAAAACTGGAAATTTGAGTTCTTTAACTTGGCACATGGATCCTTAAAGAGAAAATAGAATTAAGCACGGCAAATTTAGAAAAATTGTGGAAGATGATGTCAGAATGAGTGTTCATAAAAAAGTCAGCATCAAGTATATTATAATGGCGGCTGTATTGGCAATATTTATTGTATTTATTATTGTAAGCTCTCTTTTAAGGGAAATTATAGGTTTGATATTTATATCTTTTTTGATAGCGTATACGTTAAAGCCCATACACAATTCCATGCTGAATAGAGGCTTGAATAGGAGAATGGGCGCTTTTTTTCTAGTGGGCCTGTTGATATTGTTTGTAGTGGGAACTTTTGCAATACTCATACCTTCTCTGTTTGATGAGAGCTTGAATTTGAATTCTGCCGCCGAGGGCATTCAAAATATGATAGATGGATTTTACATGAAATTAAAGCCGGTTCAAAATAACAGGATTATCTATTCCCTGATAAGCAGTTTGAACGGTAAAATTGACAGTGGAATTGTAAATACATGCAGTAAGATGTTTGATTTTATAATTTATATGGGACAAAATATTTTGTCTATAATAGTTATACCTATAATAGTTTATTATTTTTTGGCGGATGGAGAGTGCATAAATGGAAAAATGCTGTCCGTATTTCCGATGGGCAGCAGAGGTGTAATTGAAAAAATGTGCTGCCATGCAGACAAGATATTGGGCAGATATATAATGAGCCAGCTTATTTTGAGTGGATTTGTAGGTGTAGTTACATTTTTCATTCTGGTAACATTAAAAGTGGAATTTCCCATAATACTTTCCGTACTGAATGCATTTTTCAATATCATTCCGTATTTTGGACCTATATTTGGAGCACTGCCGGCTGTAATCATAGCTCTTATAAAATCTCCCAGGGCGGCGCTGTGGACTGCTCTGTGGCTTTATGTACTGCAGCAAATAGAGGGGAATATACTTTCTCCTAAAGTTACCGGAGACAGTATAAGCATGCATCCACTGGTAATAATATTGCTTTTGATAATTGGCGGAAAGGCAGCAGGTTTTGTAGGTATGGTATTGGCAGTACCCTTGGGGGCCATAGTCAAAATAGTATATGAAGATTTAAATTATTATTTGTTCTGATTTAACTTAATAAGTGAATATTGACATAAGTGAATATTTAATTTATAATTTGTATCATAATGGAATAATGAAGCGATGAATGGAAGAAGTAAATATTTTCTTACATAAAAGAGAGAAAGTGGAAGGTGAAAACTTTCTGTGGAATATATTGAAGCTGTCCAGGAACTTGTATGCTGGTGTTTGAGAGATATGGATTTTGTTTTAAATATCTATGTAATTAGGGTGGTACCGCGAAAAGAGTCTTTCGTCCCTTCGGGATTGAAAGACTCTTTTATTTTAAGAAATCAAACATATGAGGTTGAAAGGAAGAGATATATATGGAAAAACTAGGATTAAATAAGATCAGGGAGTTGTATTTGAGCTTTTTCGAGAGCAAAGGTCATTTGAGGATGCACAGCTTTTCTTTGGTTCCTAAAAATGATAAGAGCCTGCTTCTGATAAATGCTGGTATGGCACCTCTTAAGCCATACTTTACAGGACTTAAGACACCGCCCCGCAGGAGAGTAACTACCTGTCAGAAGTGTATAAGAACAGGTGATATTGAAAATGTAGGTAAAACTTCACGTCATGGTACTTTTTTTGAAATGCTGGGAAATTTTTCCTTTGGAAATTATTTTAAAAAGGAAGCAATTTCCTGGGCCTGGGAATTTACTACTGAAGTTTTAAAACTGCCAAAAGATAGATTATATGCTACAATATATTTAGATGATGATGAAGCCTATGATATATGGGTAAAGGATACTGACATTGATAGCTCAAGAATATTCAGGCTGGGTAAGGAGGATAATTTCTGGGAACACGGTGCAGGACCCTGTGGACCTTGTTCTGAAATCCACTACGACAGAGGAGAAGGAAAAATAGAGACGGTGGAGGAATTTGTAAAAGCGGGGGATAATGATCGGGTGCTGGAATTCTGGAATTTAGTTTTTACTCAATTTGACAGGGATGAGCAGGGGAATTATAATAGACTTCCGAGACCTAATATAGATACGGGAATGGGTCTTGAAAGAATGGCAGTTATAATGCAGGATAAGGATAATATATTTGAAATAGATACTATAAACGCCATATTAAAAGAAATAAGTGCCATGTCTTCCAGTCCATATGGAATTGACAGGAAAAGTGATATATCTATGAGGGTGATAACAGATCACATAAGAAGTATCGTATTTATGATAAGCGATGGAATACTTCCGTCCAATGAGGGACGCGGGTATGTACTCAGAAGGCTTTTGAGAAGGGCAGCAAAACACGGAAGATCTCTTGGAATTGAAGGAGCTTTTCTGTACAGACTTTCTAAATCCGTTATAGATAATTCTTATGAAGGTTATCCTGAATTGAGGGAAAGGGAAGATTATATAAAAAAAATAATAAAAATTGAAGAGGAGAAGTTTGCTGCAACTATAGATGGTGGAATTCAGATTTTAGATGATTTCATATTGCAGCTGCGAAAAAGCGGCAATTCGGTACTTGATGGCGGAAGTACATTTAAATTATATGATACTTATGGTTTTCCGGTAGAACTTACTGAAGAGATACTGGAGGAAAATAATATGACTGCAGATCTTGAAGGTTTTAAAGAAAACATGGAAAATCAGCGCAACATGGCAAGATCTGCCAGAGCAGAAACAAATTATATGGGTGTAAAAGATACTATTTTGAATAAAATTCCCATGGAAGTTAATACTATATTTGAAGGCTATGATAGACTGAAGTCGAATTCTAAAGTTAAAGTGATCATGAAGGATGAAGAGTTTGTATCCCGTTTGAGTGAAGGGGAAGAGGGAGTTGTAGTAGTTGAAAATACACCTTTTTATGCTGAGATGGGTGGACAGGTAGGAGATAGTGGAACAATATATAACGATACTTTTAGGGGTGAAGTTTTAGATTGTAAAAACAATGTTGCGGGTAAGATACTTCATTTTGTAAAAATAAGTTCAGGTAGTTTGAATTTGGATGATGATATTGTTTTAAGTGTAGATAAGGGGAGAAGAGATAATATAGGGAAAAACCATACTGCAACTCACATATTGGATGAAACACTGAAAAGAATTCTGGGGGAGCAGGTGCACCAGGCAGGTTCCTACGTAGATGAGCATAGATTGAGATTTGACTTCAATTATTTTGAACCTCTGAGTTATGATACATTGAGAAAAATTGAAAATATGGTCAATGACAGCATAATGGCAGTTTACCCGGTAAAGACTGTTGTAATGCCCCTGGAAGAAGCTAAAAAAAGCGGTGCAATAGCACTCTTCGACAGTAAGTACAAGGATAAAGTAAGGGTGGTTTCCGTTGGGGACTTCAGCAGGGAACTGTGTGGTGGAACCCATGTAAGCAATTCCGGAAAAATTGGACTGTTTAAAATAATATCTGAAACCGGAATAGCTGCCGGCATAAGAAGAATAGAAGCTGTTACCGGAAAAGGTGCGATAGACTATGTCGATTCTAAAGATGATATGTTGAAAAAAATATCAGGCAAATTGAAGTGCTCCGAAAAGGAGATAATTCATAAATTGGATCTGCAATTTAATGAATTAAAATCAGCTGAGAGGGAAATACAGCAGCTGAAATTAAAATTAGCAGGAAATGCGGAGAATGATATTTTAAATAGAGCAAAGACAATTGATGGAATAAAACTTTTTACAGGGGTATTGAAAGAAGTCGATGCCAGTGCACTTAGAGAGTTGGGAGATAAATTTAGAAGCAGGTATGACAACTGTTTGGTGGTATTGGGAAGCAGTGTAAATGGTAAAGTTCAGCTTATAGCTATGGCTACTGAGAAAGCAGTACAAAGTGGTATTAACTGCGGGAAAATAATAAAGGAAATTGCAGCTGTTACTGGTGGAAATGGGGGTGGAAGACCAGATATGGCACAGGCTGGAGGTAAATTACCTGAAAAATTAGAAGAAGCCGTAGAAAGATGCAGTATAATTGTGGAAAAAAGATCTAGATAGTATACATTTTGTGAAATATGTTCTATAATAAATCTATTAGAATGTTAGCGGGGTGATATATATATGGGTAAGGATAATACTATTCAGTTTGACATTTCTGAGAGTAAAAAAGCACTGACAAAGGAAATATTGACTGAAGTTTATGATTCGCTAATTAAAAAAGGATATAATCCAGTAAATCAATTGGTAGGATACTTGATTTCAGGTGATCCAACCTATATAACAAATTATAATGGAGCAAGGTCATTGGTAAGAAAACTTGAGAGAGATGAAATACTTGAAGAAGTTTTGAAAGTTTATTTAGGTATAAAATAAAAATGTCCTTTTAGGGCATTTTTATTTTGAATATGAGCATAATAACTGGGAGAGTGTAAAATTGAGAATACTGGGACTTGATATAGGCAATAAAACTATAGGGGTTGCACTGAGCGATCCATTGGGTTTTACAGCACAAGGGGTTACTACCATAAGGAGAAGGGGATTGAAGGAAGACATTGATGAGATTAGAGCTATTTGTGAAAAATACGGTGTAGAATTGATTGTTTCCGGTCTTCCTAAAAATATGAATGGAACACTTGGACCCCAAAGTAAAAGTGTAATGGATTTTTGCAAAAATGTGGAAAAACTTATGAAATTGCCTGTAAAAATGTGGGATGAAAGATTAACTACGGTGGCGGCAAATAGGGCCATGCTAGAGGGGGATCTTTCCAGGGCAAAAAGGAAAAAAATAGTAGATAAGATGGCAGCTACATATATTTTACAGGGATATTTGGACAGTATTTCAAATTGACTGTTTTTGTAAACTTGATTTTTACAAAGGGGAAAATTATATGAAAGACGATATTAAAAATTTAATATTGGAGGATGAAAATGGGGAAGAAGTTCAATTTGAAGTGGTTACCAAATTGGATATAGAGGATAGGGAATACGTAATTGCAATACCTGAAGAGTGCAAAGAATCTAAAGAGGCTATAGTACTTAAAATAATAAAGGATAAAAATGGCAGAGAGATTTTTGCAACTGTGGAAAATGAAGATGAATTTAACCAAGTTTCAGAAGTATATGAGACTTTGTTCTAATATTAATTGATTTTCAATTGACAATATTTTTCTGTTATATTAGACTTAAGATTATAGAAAAGTTTTTTATTCATATTTTAAAATTTAATTTGAAATGGGGTATAGTTATGACGAAGCTTTCCTCTTCAGAAATAGAGAGATTAAAAAATAGCTTAAAGGAAAAGGGGTATAAGCTTACTCCTCAGAGAAGAGCTATAGTTGATATTATAATAAGAAATGAAGGAAAACATCTTACAACGGAAGAGATATACGATCAGGTCAGAAGTGAATGTCCTGAAATTGGCCTGGCTACAGTCTATAGGACTGTTCAGCTTTTAGATGAAATAGGAGTTATATGCAAACTGGAGTTAGATGATGGGTGCAGCAGATATGAAATAATACACAAAGAAGAAAACCACAGGCACCACCATTTGATATGCACTAAATGTTCGAAAATAATTGAGGTTACGGATGATCTTTTGGAACCTCTTGAAAAAGAAATAGAGAAAAAATATGATTTTAAAATTTTAAACCACAGTTTAAAATTTTATGGTATATGCAGTGAATGCAGGAAATCAGGTAAATATAAGTAAAATTGCAATTTGTAATTTTTATATTTTATGAGCGGGTTATTTAATGTAATGAGTGGTATGATGAACCCCACTGACAATGGGAAGTATAGGAACTGCGGAGATGTTTTGGCAAATAATAGAAACTGCTGTTCGTAGTGCAGCTGTTGTTGATCAAGTACGCTCTGACTTTATGCAAAGCTAAGTTGGGGTGATTCACAAATAACTCCTTCATAAAATATTTGTTACCGGTTGTAAAGATAATAAAATAATTTTTAAACAAGGAGGGAAGATTTTATTGCGAAAAGAAAAGGATAAAATAAAGATTATTCCATTAGGCGGACTAAGTGAAATAGGAAAGAATCTTACAGTAATAGAATATAAAGATGAGATAATAGTAATTGACTGTGGAATGGAGTTCCCGGACGAAGAGATGTTGGGAATAGACATAGTCATACCTGATATAACTTATCTTAAGAAGAATGTAAACAAGGTAAAGGGTATATTTTTAACTCATGGGCATGAAGACCATATAGGTGCACTGCCGTATGTATTGAAAGAGATCAATGTACCTGTATATGGGAGCAAATTGACATTGGGAATTGTCGATTCAAAATTAAAGGAGCACGGTTTAAGCGGATCGGTGGATTTAAAGTGCATAAAAGCAGGTGACGTAATTAAATTAAATAGAATGTCCGTGGAATTTATAAGAACTAGCCACAGCATAGCTGATTCTATGGCTATTGCAGTTCATACTCCTGTTGGGATAATAGTTCATACTGGTGACTTTAAAGTTGATTACACCCCCATTGACGGCTGTGTAATTGATCTTGCCAGGTTTGCTGAACTTGGAAAAGAGGGGGTACTTCTCATGCTGGCCGATAGTACCAATGTGGAAAGACCAGGATATACCATGTCGGAAAAGACGGTGGGCAAGACATTTCAGAAATTTTTTGCAGTGGCAAAAAGCAGAATAATAGTTGCTACTTTTGCATCTAATATTCATAGAATACAGCAGGTAATCACTGCTGCGGAAAAGTACCGCAGAAAGGTTGCTATTTCCGGCAGAAGCATGGAAAATATAATGGAAGTGGCTATGAACCTGGGGTATATAAAAATCAGGAAAAACACTCTTATAAGTATAGACGATATAAACAAGTATCCCGGTAATAAAATAGTGATAATAACTACCGGAAGTCAGGGGGAACCCATGTCGGCACTCTCGAGGATGGCTGCTTGTGAACATAAAAAGGTGACCATCATTCCCGGAGATACAATAATAATTTCAGCGAACCCCATACCTGGAAATGAAAAATTGGTTTCAAGGGTGATAAATCAGTTGTTTAAACAGGGAGCACAGGTGATATACGAGGCTCTGGCAGATGTTCATGTATCAGGGCATGCCTGTCAGGAGGAATTGAAACTCATTCACACTCTTGTGAAACCAAAATTTTTTATGCCTGTTCATGGAGAATACAGACATCTGAAACAACATGCAGATCTGGCGATGAAACTTGGACTCAGTCCTAAGAATATAGTTATTGCGGATAATGGAGATGTTGTAGAGGTTACTAAGAATTCCATAAGAAAAAATGGAAAAGTGGTATCTGGACAGGTATTTGTAGATGGCCTGGGAGTTGGAGATGTAGGGAATATAGTTTTAAGAGACAGGAGACATCTTTCTCAGGACGGTATACTTACAGTGGTAATTACGATTGAAAAGGGAACCGGTAAAGTCATTGCAGGGCCTGACATAATATCTAGAGGTTTTGTCTATGTTAGAGAGTCGGAGGATTTGATGGAGGAGGCCAAACAGCTTGTTCGTGGTGCTTTAAAAGAGTGTCAGGAAAAACATATTACGGAATGGTCAAGCATAAAATCCAATGTAAAAGAAGTACTAAGATCATTTCTCTATGAAAAGACAAAGAGAAAGCCCATGATATTGCCTATAATTATGGAAATATAATAAAGTAGAGGAGTATTTGACGATGAATATATATGATAGGGCAAGGGAATTTGCTGAAGATCTCAGGGAATGTGATGAAGTGGTTAATCTGCGGAAGTCAAACCAGAAAGTGGAAGACAATGAAGATTATAAAAAAATATTGAAAGATTTTAGGAAAATTCAACTGGATGCCTACTCACAGCAGGTTCAAAACGGAAAGGTTTCAGAGGAAGTTGTGGAAAAGTTTAAAGATATGGGAAATGTGATTTCCGCTAACCCGCCTGTGGATGAATATATACAGGCTGAACAGAAATTTAGCGTTATGTGGCAGAACATATTGAAGATGCTAAATGATGCTATAGGAGTGGATTTCTCTTTCGGAGACGGTAAAGATAAGGTTAATGCACAGTGAAAACTGCTAACTTGGGACTCAGAAGTTGACTTTTTAATATTATGATATTAAAATAATGATGGCAGCTTTGAATTGGATACAAAAAGTATCCAATTTTTTTGAGTACTTATTCGATTTGCAAGTTGATTACGGTACTAAATTTGATTTTTGAATATAATTCCATAGATCAAGATATAAATTGGAGGAATAATAATGGATTTATTTACTAGAAATGATATAAGGAATGTAGCAATAATTGCCCATGTAGATCACGGTAAGACTACACTAGTGGATGCGCTGCTGAGACAGAGCAATATATTTAGGGCAAATGAAAAAGTTGAAGATAGGGTTATGGATTCAAATGCTATTGAAAGGGAAAGGGGGATTACCATACTTTCAAAGAATACTGCCGTAACTCACAAGGGAGTTAAGATCAACATTGTAGATACGCCGGGTCATGCTGATTTTGGCGGTGAAGTGGAACGTGTGCTCAAGATGGTGGACAGTGTTCTATTGGTGGTAGATGCTGCTGAAGGTCCGATGCCCCAGACAAAATTTGTTTTGAGGAAGGCACTGCAGTTGAAATTAAAGCCAATAGTTGTGATAAACAAAATAGATAAGCCGGATGCAAGACCTTCCGAGGTTTTGGATAAGGTATTTGATCTGTTTATAGAATTGGGGGCTAATGACGAGCAGCTGGATTTTAGTGTGATTTACTGTTCGGCAAAAGATGGAATTGCTAAAAAAGAAATGGAAGACAAGTCTACCAATATGGAACCTCTTTTTGATGCCATAATAAAAAATGCACCGGCACCCCAGGGTTATCTGGATAAACCCCTTCAACTTCTCATAACTACCATAGATCACAATGAATATGTGGGAAGAATAGGTATAGGTAAAATAACAAGGGGAGTTATAAAGAAAAATGAACCGGTAGTTCTTATAAGAAAGGGAAATAAGGTAGAAAATGTCAAGGTATCAAACCTCTATGTGTATGATGGATTAAAAAAACTTGAAGTCGAAGAGGCTAAGTTGGGAGATATAGTTGCAGTTTCTGGAATACCGGATATAAATATAGGTGAAACGATTGCCTCTGCATCGGATCCTGAACCTCTGCCATTTGTGGATATAGATGAGCCCACGCTGACTATGAATTTCATGGTAAATGATTCTCCTTTTGCCGGTAGAGAGGGAGAGTTTGTAACTTCCAGACATTTGAGGGATAGACTTATGAAAGAACTGGAGACAAATGTGGCTCTCAGGGTGGAAGAAACTGATTCACCAGATTGTTTTAAGGTAAGTGGAAGAGGAGAAC
>ENA-UOOI01000299-UOOI01000299.1-fermentation-metagenome-genome-assembly--contig:-NODE-299-length-64207-cov-8.876590_pt1 | contig 64207 bp, 63 predicted proteins | sample MGYA00245779_ERZ724027 | MGnify/ENA primary metagenome ERZ724027 (study PRJEB28704, sample SAMN03018318) | fermentation metagenome | biome: anthropogenic terrestrial biome; feature: soil; material...
TACCATGCCCTTTCAGGGCTTGTGCATACCACGCGTTCAACGCGTGGTTTTGATTATGCCCGGCGCGGGCCGGGCAGCCCGGCTAATCTCTCCCGGAAGCGGGCGGCCGCGTTTTTGGGGTCGTCCGCTTTCATGATTGCCGATACCGCGGCTATGCCGGCAATGGGGCAGCCCTTCAGGATGCCGCAGTTTTTTTCGTTCATCCCGCCGATCGCCGCGACCGGAATGGAAACCGAGCGGCAGATTTCACGCAGAACGGACACGGGGGTCAGCACGGTTTTTACTTTGGTCGTGGTCGGGTAAATCGCCCCGACGCCCAGGTAGTCCGCGCCCTCTTTTTCCGCCTGCACGGCCTGTTCCGCCGTTTTGGCGGACACGCCGACGATTTTGCCGTCTCCCATGACTTTTCGGGCCGCCCACACGGGCAGGTCTTCCTGCCCCACGTGGACGCCGGCCGCGCCGCAGGCCACCGCGACATCCGCGCGGTCGTCGATGATCAGGGGAATATGGTAAAAATCCGTGACTTCCTTTACCTTCCGGGCCAGCAGGAGATAGTCCCGGACGGTTTTTTCCTTTTCCCGGAGCTGCACGAGGGTTACGCCGCCCAGGCATGCCTGGGCGATTTTATCCAGAAATTCCGAAAGGGAAAGGCCTTCGCTGTTGGTGACAAGGTACAGGGTGACATCGATTTTCATGCGGGCAGCTTCCTTTCAAAGACAGATACAGCGGATTTTTTCCGAGATGCAGGCGTCCGGAAGGCGGAAGAGGTGGTCCAGAAGCGCCGCGCGGAAGCTGCCGGGTCCGGCGGCGTCCTGCGCCAGTTCTCCCGCAATCCCCAAAACGGCCGAGGCCAGGACCGCGCTTTCCACGGGATTGCCGCGGGACAGGAACGAGGCGGTCAGCACGTTTAAGATGCAGCCCGTGCCGGTGATTCCGGCCAGCATCCCGCAGCCGTTCTCCAGCCGGTACGTCCGGTTTCCGTCCGAGACGAAGTCCGCGGCTCCGGTTGCCATGGCGGCCGCGCCGGTTTTCCGGGCGAGATTTTGAAGCAGATCCGCGGCTTTTTCCGTGTCGGAAGCGCTGTCCCGCTCGCCCGCGTCCACGCCCTTCGCGTCGTTCGGAAGCCCGCAGAGGGCCTTGATTTCCGAAAGGTTTCCCTTGATGACGCTCGGGCGGCACTCGGCAAGAAACCGTTTTGCGTAATCCAGCCGGAGCGTGCTGCACCCTACGCCCACCAGGTCGAGAATGGACGGGATGCGGCGGCGAAGGGCGGTGTGTCCGGCCAGCAGCATCGATTCCATCCGGACGTCGGTAATGTTCCCGAGATTCACGGCCAGCGCATCCGCGGCGGCCGTGATTTCGCATACTTCGCGCGGGTGCTCGGCCATGATCGGCCTTGCGCCCACCGCCAGCACCGCGTTGGCGCAGTCGTTGATCGAGATCGGGTTGGTGATGCAGTGGATCAGCGGCCTTTCGGCCTTTACCCTGTGCCGAATGTCCAAAAGGTCAGAGATTTTTAGCTTCCGGCTGTTCAAACAGGTTCACCCCTAAATTTTTCTGGATTCTGGCAAGCATTCCGCCCTTTTGCAGCGCCCCGAGAAACAGGAAGGCAACGGCTCCGCCGATCAGCGTCGCCCCGGTGAACATCGGAATGTAGAACAGCCACGTGAGGCCCGCGCGCCCCCAGAGAAACGTCATCACCGGGTAAGACACGGCGGCGCCGATCACGCCCGTTCCGATGATTTCGCCGAGCACCGCGAAGATCAGTTTCCCTTTGGAGAGGCGGTACAGAATACCGGCAAGGGCCGCGCCGAACACGGCCCCCGTCAGGGCGAGCGGCGGGATGCCGAGCAGCGTCATGCGGATGATGCCGATCAGTGTGGCGCACAGCAGGGCATACCAGGGACCCATCAGCACGGCGCAGGTGATATTGATCAGGCTGGACATCGGGCACATGCCTTCGATGCGGAGAATCGGGGAAATGACGACTCCGATCGCGACCATCATCGCGAGCATGACCATTTTCAGAACTTTTGATTTTTCCATGTTGTCAGCAGCGCTCCTTCACACAATACGGTCGGTTTGGTTTACGGGACAAACCATGCGGCCTGTATCGGCGCCTGGTGTGCGCTGTGTGCGCTTCCGGAGCTTTCCCAAACAGCTTCCGCACGGCCCTTTTGTCCGCGGGGCGGTCGAAACTCGAAAGTTTCCTCTCAGCCCGAAACACGGGCTCCCTCGCTGTTCGGTTGCTGTTGCCTTCGGGTGCAGGGCGCTCCCCCTCCGCCTTTGGAATCCCCTTTTCCGAGGTTTCCGGCAATCGGTCGTATCCTCTCTCCTTCCGTTTTTGCAGTCCGGACAAAGAAACAGACGGGATACGCCGCACCGGCCTGTCCCGTCTGCCTATTTGCAGATACATTCTCCCTACGTTGGCATAGCCCAAATCAGGTTTACGGGTCAAAGTCCTCTGACTTTTTCTCAGCCTGTGCGGCAGGCTCCCCGGATGATTCTTTTGTCTGTTTTACGCTACCACAACTGCGGTGCGCTGTCAAGCCGGAAAACCTTGTTTTCCGACCGCTTTTCCGTTCTTATTTGCTGATCTTGTCGGCAATGCTGCTCGCCGCGAAGGAATCCGGCTTGATCTTGCAGTCGTAGCCGCAGGCCCTGATCCAGGCGACGAGCTCCGGAATCAGCTGGCTTGTTTTGCCTTTCGTGCCCGCGTCCACGTGGATGCAGAAGTTGATTTTCCGAAAGTCAAAATCCGTTTCCCGGCAGAATTTTTCAAACCCCGAGATCAGCCGGTCTGCGTAGGTGAGGCTCATATTGGTTTCAAACAGAAGCTTCTGCCGGATGTTTTCGATCTTGTTGATGCGGATGATGTCGTAGAAAAAGATTCCGCCGTGGCCGATGTTCTGAACGGCGATGACCACGACCACCTTGGTGTCGGAATAATTCTGGCTGTCCGTCCCGACGATGAGATTGAAGCCTTCCGACGTCCGGAAGTTGGACTGGATGTACTTCGCAATGATCTGAATCATTTGGGCGTCGCTGCAGTTCCCGTAGGTTGGACTGATCATAAAGAGATTCTCCTCTGATAAAAGTAGTCGGACCGGCAGATGCTCCTATCGTTCGACCGATTCCGCCTGCTCCCGTTACCCGGGTGTTGATTCTGCATACAAAAAAATACAATGCGAAAGTAAGGCGCTGCCAACGCCCTTCCCTCTGTGCAGGGGGACGATTTCTCCCTGCTCAACCGCATCATCGGTACATTGCGCTTTTATTATACCGCCCGCGCCGGCTTTTGTACAGAGGAAAAAACCTGAAATCAGCGGCGCGCCCGGAGCCGTCCGTCCGCGGACCGGAATTTTTGGAGAAATCCGCCGCTTCCCCTTGACAATAAACGAATGATCGTTTATCATAAAATCAGCCTCTGGACAGAAAAGATCAAAAAATCGGGTGACGGGTGTGCGCAGAAAAGACGACGAAAAACAGCAAAACATAAAAAACGCGGTGGTCCGGCTGATTCTCGAAGAAGGGTTTCAGGGGGCGTCCATTTCGAAGATTGCCCGCGTTGCGGGAGTGTCCCCGGCCACGGTTTACATCTATTATGATAACAAGGAGGCCATGCTGCGGGACATTTACCGGGAATATGCGGGGGATGCCGTCCGATGTCTTCTCCAGTGCGTTCATCCCGGGATGGACGGCGAGGAAATCATCGCACAGCTGGTTCGCCGGTATTACGATTATATTGTGCGGAACCGGGATGTCTTCTATTTCATCGAGCAGTTCAATACCTGCCCGGCCCTGTGCGGCACCTGCCGGGCCACGCAGGGGCCGGCTTACCTGAACCGGCTGCTGACGGAGCTGAAGCAGAAGCAGATCTTCAACGACTTCGACAACGATAACCTCTACGCGATCCTGTTTTCCCCCGTTAAAATGATCGCCAGCCGCAGCGGTGATTCCGGCGAGGCTGCGGACGACCGCCTCGACGAGCTGATCCGGATTCTTCAGAAGGCGCTGATCCGCCATGAATAGGTTCGCGCGGAAACGGTGCGGGCGGACCCCGGCGGCCTGTTTTCGCAGCCATGATTAAACGAATATTCATTTAAAAAGAAGGGATATACCTATGATTCTACCGATTGAAAACCTTGTCCTGCTTCCGGGAATGACCTGCACCATCCGCTTCGACGGCTGGAACGGGGAAAAACTTTCTCAGGCGCGCGCAAGCGGGGAGCCCATTGTGGCGCTCCCGGTCAGACACCGCCGGGACGGGAAGCTGCCGGAAGCGGACGATTTCTATAAAATCGGCGTCGCCGTCGAAGTACTCAAACTGTCTTCCGACGAAAAGAGACGCTGGATTGTCGCCAAAACCGTAAACCGCGTCGAGGTGTCCGGCATTATTGTCGGAAGCGACGGCGCGGCCGACGGGAAATTTACGCCCGTGCCGGACGTGATCGACCTCGACGAAAACAGCCGGAAGCAGATGATCTCGTATATCCGGAATATTGCGCACCAGGTGGGGGCAAAGTTCCGGGATTCGTCCAAGATCGTGAAGGCGATCGATGAAATCGACGACCTGAATATCCTGATCGGCTCGATCTGCCAGCTGATCCCGCTTTCCAGCGAGGAACAGTACGCCCTGATGGAAACGTCGTCCCTCAAGACCCGCGGTCTGACGTTCATCGATTATTTCCTGCGCTACAAGGAATCCATCCAGCTCCAGATCGAAATGGCGGAGCGCTTCAACGAAAAGACAAACAAGACTTACCGGGACGCCATCCTGCGCGAGCAGCTCAAGGCGATCCAGGAGGAGCTTGGCAAGGACGGCGCGCAGCCCGGAAAAGCCGGCGGAAAGGATTACCGCGCGCTGATTGAGAAAGCGCATATGCCGCGCGAGATCCGCGAGGCGGCGCTGGAAGAAGTGGAGAAGCTGGAAAACCAGAACCCGGCCAGCCCGGACTACAACGTGATCCGCGACTACCTCGACCTTCTGGTCGCGCTGCCGTGGCGGGTCAAAAAAACCAGGCCGGTCAGCCTGGAGGAAGCCCGCCGCATCTTGGACGAACAGCACTACGGGCTGGAAAAGGTCAAGCAGCGCATCCTTCAGCACCTTGCCGTCATGCAGCTGAAAGAAAACCGGCAGGGCTCCATTCTCCTGCTGGTCGGCCCGCCCGGGACCGGAAAGACCAGCCTCGGCAAAAGCATCGCCCAGGCGCTGGGCCGGAAGTACGTCCGCCTGAGCCTCGGCGGGATCCGCGACGAAGCCGAGATCCGGGGGCACCGCCGGACGTATATCGGCGCAATGCCGGGCCGCATCCTTTCGGGCATCAAAAAGGCCGGGGTTATGAATCCGGTTATGGTGCTCGACGAGGTCGACAAACTGATGACGGGCTACAACGGCGACCCCGCCGCGGCCCTGTTGGAGGTCCTGGACCCCGAGCAGAACCGGACGTTTACCGACCATTACCTCGACCTGCCGTACGACCTTTCCAACGTGTTCTTCATCGCGACGGCAAACACGCTGGAGACCATTCCCGCCCCGCTGCTGGACCGCATGGAGATCATTGAGCTCTCCAGCTATACGGCAAATGAAAAATTCCACATCGGGCGGGAGCATCTGATCCCGGAAGCCCTGGAAGAAAACGGGCTGACGGCCGGCGATGTCGAAATCGGCAACGGAGCCCTGCGGAAGATCATTTCCGACTACACGATGGAAGCGGGCGTGCGCGGCCTGAAAAAGCAGCTGAATGTGATTGCCCGCACGGTCGCGGAAAAAATCGTAACGGGCACCGCGCCCAAGCCTTTTGTGGTCAAACCGGAAGAGCTGGGCGAGATCCTGGGGCGCAGGGCCTACCGCCACGACATGGTGCGCGGCGTCAATCCGCCCGGCGTGGTGACCGGCCTTGCGTGGACTCCGGTCGGCGGGGAGATCCTGTTCATCGAAGCCATGGATATGCCCGGCAGCAACCAGGTGATCCTGACCGGCCAGCTGGGCGACGTGATGAAGGAATCGGCGCGTATTTCCCTGAGCCTGCTGAAATCCCGCCTGCCGGGCAACGCCGTACAGTTCAAGGACCGCGACATTCATATCCACGTTCCGTCCGGCGCCGTGCCGAAAGACGGGCCGTCCGCCGGGGCTGCCCTCTTTACGGCTCTGGCTTCGCTCGTGACCGGGATCGCGGTGGATTCGCACCTCGCCATGACCGGCGAGATTACGCTTCGGGGCGCGGTGCTGCCGATCGGTGGCCTGAAGGAAAAACTGATTGCCGCCGACCGCGCCGGCATCAACCGGGTTTTGATTCCGAAGGACAACCGGGAAGACCTGAAAGAGATTCCGGAAGAAGTCCTTGACCGGGTGCGGATCGTCCCAGTGGAAACGGTGGAGGACGTTTTGCGGGAGGCGCTGGGGATCGCCCTTCCGAAAGCACGGCAGATTCTGCTGGCACCCGATTTTCTGAACCGCCTGCGCCTGCCGACAAAAATTTCCTGATCCGAAAGGGGTCCGCCGCGAAACGAGAGTTCCGCGGCGGACCCCTTTTTCCATAAAGGATTTGGTATCGCCGGACGATGGAAGTATAATAAAAGAAAAAGGATGTGTTATGTTATGCCGATGACGGAGCTGCCGCTGGAAAAGGCCTTTATGCTGATTGAACCGGGACCGGTGCTTTTGGTGACGACGCGGGACGGGGGACGGAACAATATCATGACCATCACATGGCATATGGTGATGGATTTTACGCCCCGCATCGCGCTGACGACCGGCCCGTGGAACTACTCGTACCGCGCGCTGCGGCATACCGGAGAATGCGTCCTGGCCGTCCCGGCGGCCGACCTTGCGGAAAAAACGGTGTCGATCGGCGACTGTTCCGGCGCCGATGTGGATAAATTCCAAAAATTCGGCCTTACCCCTTTGCCTGCGGCCGAAGTGAAGGCGCCGCTGATTGCGGAGTGCCTTGCCTGCCTCGAATGCCGCGTGGAGACTTACCTGGAGTCCCCGGGAATCTTTGTCCTGGAAGGGGTCCGCGCCTGGATTGACCGGGAAAAGAAAGAGCGCCGCACCTTCCATGCCAACGGCGACGGAACCTTCGCGGTGGACGGCGAGACCTTGAATTTGCGGGACCGGATGAAAGACAAGCTGCCGGCCGGAGTCTGAAACGTGAGAAAACTTGTCGGTTTTCTCTGTAAGTGTTTACAAAAAATTCGATTTTAATAGTTAAAAAGAAATAAAGACTGTTTTAATGTGTTATAATAAATATGTTAGCAGTCGAAAACTTTGAGTGCTAACGTTTGCCGCGCGGAGCTGCCGATTCACCTGCCCTGATTGGATAAAAGAAATTTCAACATGCGGCGGCTTTTTAGTTGCCGCGCGCGAAATTCCGGTTCCGGGAAAAAGATTTGCCTTTTGCGGAGAACCGGCCGAAATTCGTTGCATCCGGTTTCCATACCGCCGGATGCATGAAAGAAAAGGATATCGGGAAATGATGTGAAAAACGCGCTTCCAACCATGACTGAAAAACAAATAAAAACCGGGTTTTGCAGTTACTGAGTGAAGTTGCCGTAAGACCCGGTTCTATTTTTATCGGTGCGGATGCCGGTTGCGCCCGGCTTTTTGGCCGGCGGATTTCCGGAACCGTAAAATGCGTGCCGGCGCACATGGAAAGAAAGGGATTGATCAAGCATGGAACATTTCAAAACCAGGCTGAAGGCCGGAGACAATACGTTCAAGGAATTATTCCGGCGCTATCCGTACAACCCGATCCTGATGGCCAAAGACTGGCCTTACCCGGTCAATACGGTTTTCAATCCGGCGGCCACCAACTTTGACGGAAAAGTTCTTCTGCTTGCCCGGGTGGAGGACCGCAGGGGATTTTCCCACTTGACGAAGGCGGTCAGCGAAGACGGCATCAGCAACTGGGTCATCGACCGCACCCCTACCCTCGAGCCCGACCCGGAACACCCCGAAGAGGCGTGGGGCATCGAAGACCCCAGAATCAGCTACATAGAAGAGCTGGAAAAGTATGCCGTCGTTTACACGGCGTATTCGGAGATCGGGCCGGTCGTCAGCCTGGCTTTGACGGAAGACTTTGTGAACTTTGAGCGGATCGGCCCCATCATGCCGCCGGAGGACAAGGACGCGGCCATTTTCCCGAAACGATTCGGAGGGAAATGGCTCCTTCTCCACCGGCCGATCGACCACGGGGCAAACATCTGGATTTCCGGCTCCGACGAACTGAAATATTGGGGCGAGCACAAGATCCTGATCAATTCCCGCGGCGGAAGCTGGTGGGACGGCTACAAAGTCGGGATATGCGCGCAGCCGCTGGAAACGCCGGACGGCTGGCTGATCCTGTACCACGGTGTGCGGGAAACGGCGTCCGGGGCGATCTACCGGCTGGGCCTCGCCCTGCTGGATCTCGAGAACCCGATGAAGGTCCTGCGGCGGAGCGACGAGTGGATTTTCGGGCCGCAGGAAATCTACGAGAAGGAAGGTGACGTGCGGGACATCGTTTTCCCCTGCGGCTGGGTGCTCGACGAGGCGAACGACAGAATCAAAATGTACTACGGCGCGGCGGATACATCCATCGCGCTGGCGTCCGCCTCGCTGAGTGAAATCATGGCTTATATCAACAGCTGCCCGGAACCGACAAATAATCCGTAAGCTTTCGAGTAATCTGAATAAGGAATAAAAACAAAGGAGGGCTTTTGATGAAAGCATTATTATTAGTAGGCGGGAAAGGAACAAGGCTCAGGCCGCTGACCGACCGACTGCCGAAACCAATGGTACCGATCATGGGAAAGCCCTTGCTGGAAAGGACTTTGCACACGCTGAAACAGCACCATGTCGATGAGATTGTGCTGAGCACCTGTTACCGTTCGGAGTGCATCCGCGGGTATTTCGGCGGCGGGTCGGACTCCGGTCTGAAAATTCATTACGTTCATGAGGATTTTCCCCTCGGCACGGGCGGGGCGATTAAAAATTCGGAGTCGTATTTTCAGGACGCCTTCTTTGTTTTAAACGCCGATATTCTGAGCAATATCAACCTCAGCGAGATGCTGCGCTACCACAGGCGGAAAAAAGCGGATGTGACCATCGCCGTCACGTGGGTGAGGAACCCGTCCGCCTACGGAGTGATCGAGTACGACAAGGACGGGTACGCCACGTCCTTCCGGGAGAAGCCCGAGGAGATTTCGTCGCATTTCATCAACGCCGGGGTCTATATTTTCGAGCCGGACGTTCTGAAGAAAATCCCGTCCGGAAAACCGGTTTCCGTGGAGCGCGAGGTTTTTCCGGAGCTGCTGCGGGAAGGACGGAAAATTGCGGTGTACCAGGGGTGCAATTACTGGCTGGATATTGGAACGCCCGAAAAGTACATTCAGGCGCACCGCGACGGCTTTGTGGGGAAGCTCCGCATCCCCGAGGTCAGTTTCAGCAGGCGGGCGGTTTACAGCCGGTTCAATTCCAAAATCAACCGGACGACCGAGCTGCGCGGCCCGGTGTATCTCGGCAGGAACGTCCGCATTGGCAACGGCGCCGCAATCGGGCCGTATGTGGTGATCGGCGACAACTGCGTTATCGGGGACGGCTGCCGGATTTCCAACAGCCTGCTGTGGAACAACGTGGTTGTGGAGAGCGGCACGAAGATGGCGGAGTGCATTGTGACGGACGACTGCCGGATTGCGAATATGCCCCTGTGCCGGCACCGGATCTACACGCCGGACGTGGTGAAAGAGATTGGGAACAAGGCAATGTGACCGAATACGGATGTTTCCGCCGGGAAAAAGGGTGCCCGAACCGGACAACAGACTCAGAAAGGAGCTATCCATCGCAAGATGCAGAATCGGGTTCTAAAGATTGGATTTTTAAGCACTTACCCTCCGCGGGAATGCGGAATCGCAACGTTTACGCAGGACCTCGTCCGTGCGCTGAAACAGGAAAGCGGTTTGAAAACCGGGGTGATCGCGATCAGCGACAAAGAATACCGGTATGGCGGCGACGTCCTTTTTGAATTTCCGCAGCAGGATCGGAAAAGCTATGCGGACGCGGCGGAGCGGATCAATCGGTCCGACCTTCAGGCGCTTGTCGTGGAACACGAGTACGGAATCTACGGGGGCGATTCCGGGGAATATCTCCGGTACCTGCTCGGCGGCGTGAAGAAGCCGGTTGTCGCGACGCTGCATACCGTCCTTCCGGAACCGAAGGAAAAGGAAAAGGAGATCCTGCAGGCCCTCTGCCGGAAGAGTGAAAAGGTCGTCACCATGGCGGGAAACACCCGCCGGATTCTCCGGGACGTCTACGGCGTGGAACCCGGAAAAATCACGGTGATTCCCCACGGCGTCCCCGCCTTCGACGTCCCGCCGCGGGAAGAGCTGAAAAAACAGGCACACCTGGAAAACCGGACCGTCGTGAGCACTTTCGGGCTCATCAGCCCCGGCAAGGGCCTGGAATACGGGATCGAAGCGGTCGCCCGGGCAGCCAAAAAGCATCCGGAAGTTCTGTACCTGATTCTGGGACGGACGCATCCCGTTGTGGTAAGGCAGGAGGGGGAAGCGTACCGCGAACGCCTGGAAAAGGCTGTGGACGACCTGGGCGTGCGGCAAAACGTGCGGTTCGTCAACAAATATCTTACCAAGGAGGAACTGGTTCGGTACCTGCAGCTTTCCGATATCTACATGACCCCCTACCTCGCGAAAGACCAGGCGGTCAGCGGGACGCTGGCCTACGCGGCCGGGTACGGCCGGGTGATCGTCTCCACCCCGTACCTCTACGCGCAGGAGATGCTGGCGGACGGGCGCGGAATGCTGGCGAAATTCCGGGATGCGGATTCCCTCGCCGGCTGCATCAATTTTCTGATCGAACATCCGGACGAGCGGAAATCCATGGAGCAGAAAACGCTTCGGCTCGGCCGGGAAATGACGTGGGACCGCGTGGCCGGCCGCTACGCGGAAACGTTCCGGGAAGTGTGCCGGAGCGGTTCGGAAGGGGCCGGTGGCGCCGATGCGTAACGAAACCGCCGCAATGCCGGACGACTCCTATCTTTTCCGCCTGACCGACTGCACGGGCATTTTTCAGCACGCGCAGAACGGCGTGCCCGATCCGTCGGAAGGATATACCACCGACGACAACGCGCGGGCGCTGATGATGGCGGCGCTGCTGTATGAAACGGCGCGAGAGCCGAAATATCTGGATCTCGCGTACCGGTACCTCAGCTTCCTTTTGTATGCGCAGAACGGCGTATGGTTCCGGAATTTTATGGATTACAGCCGCACGTTCAAAGAGGCGGCGGGTTCCCAGGACTGCTTCGGCCGCTGTATCTGGAGCCTCGGCTTCATCGCCGGACGCGCCGGTCTGCCGGACAGCATCCGCAGAACGGCGGACCATCTGCTCCGCAACAGCCTGCCGGGCTGCCGGGAGCTTCATTTTCCGCGTTCCAAAGCGTATGCGCTGCTCGGGCTTGCGCTGTGGCACCAGGATGCGGCTGCGGAACAGATCCGGGCGCTGGCCCGGGAGATCGCGGAGCTTTACCGGCAGCACATGGACGGAACCTGGCGATGGTTTGAGGATTCCGTCACATACTGCAATGCCGTGCTGCCCCTGTCGATGCTGACCGCGTGGGAAAACGCGGGGGAAGAGGAGTACCGGCGGATCGGGCTGGAGAGCCTCGACTTTCTGCTCAAGGCCACGTTTCAGGGAGAGACGTTTCACCCGGTGGGGTGCAAAGGCTGGATGCCGAAGGGGAAAGCGGCGGCTGAGTACGACCAGCAGCCCGTGGAAGCCTGCGGAACCCTTCTTGCCTGCCTGAAAGCCTACCGCCTGACGGAAAACGGTGCATACCGCGAGCGGGCACGGGAGTGCCTTGCGTGGTACACAGGCCGGAACAGCGAAAGCATCCCGCTGATCGACCCGGAGACGGGCGGCTGCATGGACGGCCTTCTCCCCCGGGGAATCAACCGGAACCAGGGATCGGAAAGCCTGATTTCCTGGATTACCGCCTCGCTGCTCTGGGCGAGGTACGGTTCTTAAACGAACGGGGCCGGAATCCGGAAAGGATTCCGGCCCCGTCATGCTGCCGGGGAGCGGCGGTGCGGCGTCCGGATTCCATTCATAGACGCCGCTTTTGTGTCATATATATGATACGATGACGCGGAAAAGGGCCGACGGACTGAAATATTGGTGAAGAGGTGGGTTTATGCTAGACTCCAGAAATCCGGATCCATTCGGCAGGGCGGTGAATATCCCCATCGAGCTGTACGAAGCCATCCGAGGGAGATATTTTATCGGGTATGCCGACAACCTGACGATGAAGAACGGGAGCAGCGCGTGGGCGAGGCTGTACAACCCCCGGCAGTCCGGTGTAAACCTGTATGTGAGCGCATGGAACGTAACGACCATGTCGGATCTGCCGTTCCGGGCCCAGTTCTGGTTTAACGCGGATCCTCCGGGGAACGCGGTCGAGTCTTCCCTTGTGACGCCGTCCAATATCGCGGCGCGGCCGCAGCCCAGGCCGAGGGTCCGCCTGCAGATGGCTTCCGAGGCGGTGGGCGACCCGGAATGCGGGCTGAAAATCTTTGTCCGGAGAGGGGAGTCCGGAACAACGGTATCGGGCACCGAAAACGGCCGGCTGATTTGTCCGCCGGGCAGTTCGTTTTTGATCTTTGTGACCCTGATGGACCATCCCTGTGCTTCCGGTTCCGCGCGGATCGGCTTTGAATGGTGGGAAAGGAACGTAAGCCGGCGGATTTGAGGCGGAACCGCAGAGCGAGGGTTCCGGCAAGGCCCAAACTCAAAGAGGTCTGGCTGGCGCCTTCCGCCGAACTGGCCCGGCAGCGTAAGAAAATCCGCCGCAGAACCAGTGTCGTCGGCATATTCCCCGATCTGGATTCCTACCTGCGCCCGTAACCACTTATCTCATGGAATATGCTGAAGATTGGTCTGTTTCCCGAGCGTATTTAAATCCAACATCCATCCGGGCATTGCTGCAAAATGCTGCCTGATTCATATCCCGGAGTCCTGAAATTGCGAACTTCTCTTGACACTACCCATTGTGTAGAGTTTTCAGGCGATTGTGGGAACAGGGCGGAAATGAAACGCATGGGGGTATAAGCATTGAATATCAAATGGGACGCAAAAAAATATACGCAGGATTTTTCCTTCGTGTCTCGATATGGGACTGATCTAACGGAGTTGATTGATACAAAGGGCAAACCCACCGTGCTGGATTTAGGGTGCGGGAACGGTGCTTTGACACACAAGCTTACCGAAGAAGGAATGCCTGCGCTCGGCATGGATGCTTCTGCCGATTTGTTGCAAATCGCGCGGGAAAAGCATCCGGGGCTTACTTTTTTGGAGGGGGACGCAACAAATTTCACTTTGCCGGAACCGGTGGACGTTGTGTTTTCCAACGCCGTGTTCCATTGGATCGGGCGAGAGAAGCAACCCGATTTACTGGAATGCGTCTATCGTTCGCTCAAACCGAATGGGCAATTTATATTCGAATTCGGAGGGCATGGGAATAACGCGCTGATTCATAGTGCGCTGAAAGTGGAATTTGAAAAACGCGGACTGGTTTATCACTTTCCTTTTTATTTTCCCACCATCGGCGAATATTCCTCTTTGCTTGAACAGGCGGGATTTAAAGTAACCTATGCCGTTTTGTTTGACAGGATGACGGAGCTGAAAGGGAAAAATGGTTTAACCGACTGGATTCAAATGTTTGTAAAAACACCGTTTGGGAATCTTCCTGAAACCGTGCACGAAGAAATTATAATGGAAGCAGTTAAGAAGCTGCGAAGTAAATTATTTTACGATGGTAAATGGCATGCAGATTATGTGAGAATTCGGATGAAAGCTGTTAGAGAGTAATGTACGGTTGGCTCAAATGCAAAGCAGGACGCCCTACGTCAAACCTCGTAGAGTGCCCTGCCCATTTTTCCCCTTTTCCATCAGCCGCCGAATGAGTGGTTCATCATATTCGGTAATGGCGGCGGATTGCTTGCGAAGAAATGCGCTTATAGACTTGTTTCCACGAACGGTACGTGCCACCGCAATGTTGTCGATATGTTTCCGTAAGCGGATCAAACGGATGGATTGATTTCTCTTGTACCGATTGACTGCATCAATCGATATTTTCATGGGAAAACGCGGTCAACCGGTTACAGCCCGTACTGATATTTTTTTGCAAGACGGCCGCTTTTGAACGTGATGCGGGCAAGCGCGCCGTCCGAGGAACCGTAGCCGGGCCATTCGTAGACCCGCATGTTCCCGGTGCTGAGCGTCAGAGAGCCGTTGCTCCCGATGATGGACGCGGCATCCTCGTACGTCATGCCGACCTGCAGGGCGTTGAATTCGTCCCTGGATATTTTGGCTCCGCTGAACGTGTCCTGCGGAGAGCTTACTCCGAAATCCTGGGAATCGGTGTCGGAACTTTGCGAGCCGGTGCCGGAATCCTGCTCCGCCTGGGAATCGGAACCGCTGAACGTTCCCGCGGTTACGGCGGACTCGGCTTCGGCGGTGTCGCCGGCTCCGGCCGCCTGAAAATCGAACGAATCCGTTCCATCGGATTCCGAGACGGGGGCTTCCGTTTCGGAGCCTGCCTGCGAAGAGCTTTGGCCGGAGCTTTGGACGGCGCCGACCGTGCCGGAAATGGCGAGGATCAGCATGACGGACGCCAGGACGGCCACGGCGGCGATCAGCAGATTCGTCTGTTTCCGCTTTTTGGCCTTTAAGGCTTCTTCGGGGTCGGGCTGCTCCGGCGCGGCGGCATCATCCGTTTCTTCCGGGTTCGGGGTGCCGTCCTGCGGCGGGGCCGGTTCGTCCGCCTGCTCCGCGGCGTCCTGCCCGGACTGCGCGCCCTGTGGTTCGGCTTGCTCCGGCGTACTTGGTTCGTCCGGATTGGCCTGTTCGGATGTACTCGGCCCGTCCGGGTTATTCTGCGGGGGCGGTGTGCCTTTCGGAACAGTCTGTTCCGGTGTGTTTTGTTTGTCCGGCTGTCCCGGTGCATGCTCTGTATTTTCCGACATGATGCAAATCCTTCTCCGTATTTTTTCCTTATTATACTCTATTTCCCCAGTCCGTGTAAATAACAAGACGATTTATTTCCAGCGCCGGGCGCCCAAAATGTGCAGACACCGCATCCGCGCGAAAACATAGCTTTGCAGCGGCCGGTCCCACACGTCGTAGGTATGTGCCGCGACGAGGATTGTTCCGGCTTTAATGGAAGTGACGACCGGGGTGTGGTAAAAATGCCCGGATCCATTCCCAAGCTGGATCAGGTCGCCCGGCTCAAGCTCGCCGACATCCGCTTCGCGGGCGTACGGCCCGGCACCGCGGTTTGCGGTCAGGAACCGGTACAGGAATTCCACCCCGCTCCATGCGGGTGCCCGGCTGGAAGGATTGCGGTAGTACCAGCCGCGGTCTTTTGTGAAATTCATCACGCCGCAGCCTGCGTAGACGCATTGGGAAGCGAAATTCGTGCAGTCGCCGCCGAGGCCGTCAAAATTAAAATAACGCGGGTTTCGCGCCAGAGCCCATTTCTGCGCGTACTGGACGCTTTTCTGCCGGTCGTATGGAACTGGAACAAGCATGGCATATTTCCCCTCCAAGGATGAATTGGAAGCTTCTGCTATTATGGTATGGGAACGCCTTCGCTTTGTTCCTCGGCCTGTGCCCGGGCGTTTTCCGTCAGGCACAAAAAGCGGGCGCCCGGGAAAATCCCGGACGCCCGCGCAAAGTCTCGCGCGGCGCTTTCAGGAAGCGTAGGCGCTGCGGTATTGGCGGATCGTATCGTTGATGGTGCGGCTGATCAGCCGGTGTCCCGCTTCGTTGGGGTGGATTCCGTCCTCGCAGATGAGCCGCTGGTAGTTTGGTATCTCCAGAAACGCGCTGCTGATGTCGATCAGCGGCGCTTCACTGTCTTTCGCGAGCCTGCAGACCGCCAGGTTATACATTTCGTGCCAGCGGTAAATGCGCTCCACGTCGCCGAGCCAGCGCAGGATGTTTGCCGCATTCAGGCCCCTTGAGATCCAGGCGAAATACCGCTTTGCGTCGATCGGCGGCAGGGAGAGAAGTACCGGCCGGCTTCCGCCTTCCCGGATCTCGCGGATCATCCGGGTGTATTTCTGCACGAAAGCCCCCATGGGCGTATGGGGCTGATGTTCTTCGCACGGCTTTTCCGCAACGTCCGCCCAGTTGAAATCGCAGTCGTTTCCGCCGAACTCCAGAGCGACGTAGTCATAGTCCTTCAACTCGCCGTGGTGCCGGGTGAGCGTTTCCAGGCCTTTGGTCACGGTGCTTCCGAATTTGGAATAATTGCGCATGGCGATATCGGCACCGGTTTTCACCAGATTGGCAAAACTGTCCTTCAATAGGGTGTATCTCTTCATCACGTTGTCAAATACGACGCCTTTTGACACGGAATCCCCGAATACGCAAACGGAATGGATCATTTGAAACGCCCCCTGCGAACGCAATAACAAACACTTTATTATCTCATATTAAAAACTATATAATATAATAGGCCGTATGTCAATATTGTATCCGATAATCTTTGAATTATTTTGCGGGGCAGCCGTTTCCCTGACTTTTTCCTTCGTTTTTGCTATAATGGACCGGGGAGGAAAGGGAGGGACCCGACATGGCCGTTGTGTTTCTGGTGGAGGACGACGAAGCAATCCGCACGGAGCTTTCCAGGCTGCTCTGCAGGTATGGGTATGACTGCCGCACGTCGGACGACTACGCGAACATGGTGGACGTGATTCTGCGCGAAAGCCCCCAGCTTGTCCTGCTGGACCTCAACCTGCCGGTGTACGACGGGTACTGCGTCTGCCGGGAGCTGCGGCGCCGTTCGCAGATCCCGGTCATCATCGTCACGAGCCGCGACAGCGACGCCGACGAGCTGATGAGCATGAACCTCGGCGCGGACGATTTCATCACCAAGCCGTACCATACGCAGATCCTTCTGGCGCGGATCGCCGCGGTTTTAAAGCGCGCGTACCCGGCAGCGCCGCCGCAGATCCTTTCCCACAAGGGGCTGGAGCTGGACCTGGCGCGGGGCGTGGCACGGTACCGCGGGAAATCGGCCGAACTGACGAAAAACGAAATCAAAATCCTGCAGCTGCTGATCCGCAACCGGGGACGCGTCCTTTCGCGCGGGGAACTGATGAACGCGCTGTGGCAGACCGACGAATTCATCGACGACAACACGCTTACGGTGAATGTCAACCGTCTGCGCCGGAAGCTGGAAGGAATCGGGCTGGAAGATTACCTGATTACAAAACGGGGGTGCGGATATCTGGTATGAAACTGCGGGACTTTCTCAGGGACAGGTGGCTGTCGGCGGCGGCCGTCCTGGTGTCGTCGCTTTTTGCGGCGGCGTTGCTGGCCGCCCTGGGGGCGGGCGCGTATGCGGCGGGCTACGTTGCCGCTTTGTTCGTCCTGGGCGAAATCGCCGCCCTGGCGGTGGAATATTTCCAGAAGCGATCTTTTTACGCCAAATTGCTGGACAGCCTGGAGCATCTGGACAAAAAACACCTGATTGCCGAGATGCTTCCGGAGCCGGCGTTCACCGAGGGGAAAATCCTCTGCGGCGTGGTTTCGCGGGCCGGAAAATCCATGAACGACGAAATCGCGAAGTACCGGGGCGAGGCGAAGGATTACCGCGAATATGTGGAAACGTGGATGCACGAGATCAAGACGCCGATTTCCGCCTGCCGGCTGATTCTGGAAAACAACCCCGGCAGCCTTTCCCGCAGCCTCGGGAAAGACTTTGACCGGATCGAAAATTATGTGGAGCAGGCGCTGTTCTATGCGCGCAGCGGAAGCGTGGAGAAGGACTATGTGCTGAAACGCTGCTCCCTGCGCCGGCTGGTTTCGTCCACGGTGAAAAAACACGCCGCGCTTCTGATCGAAAGCGGGGTCAAGGTGGAAACCGATTCGCTGGATCTTCCCGTCCTTGCGGACGCGAAGTGGACGGAGTTCGTCATCGGGCAGATTTTAATCAACGCCGTCAAGTACCGGCGGAACGCGCCGGCCGTCCGGTTCGCGGGGACGCGCGGGCGCGACAGCGTCACCCTGACGGTGGAGGACAACGGGATCGGCATTCCGCAGAAGGACCTTGGGCGGGTGTTCGAGAAAGGCTTCACCGGTGAAAACGGGCGCATGGTCGCGCGCTCGACCGGCCTGGGGCTCTACCTGTGCAGGCGGCTGTGCGGCAAAATGGGGCTGGGCCTCTCCATCGCGTCCATCCAGGGCGACGGAACGGCCGTTTCCATCGTGTTTCCCCTCAGCGGGATGTACGGCGTGGTTGACGCGGGGCCCCCCGGGAAAGCGGGCCGGCTTACAAAAACGTAAGAAAACCGTAAGGCAATCCGATGGCATCTCCCGCCGCGCGCAGGTATACTGGTTCCAGAAAAGGGGGTCAGGCATTGGAACGGATTTTAAAAGTGGAACATATGGAAAAATACTACGGCACGCGGGGAAACGTGACCAAGGCCGTGGACGACATCGGGTTTGAGGTCGGGAAAGGCGAATTTGTCGGCATCATGGGCGCGTCCGGGAGCGGAAAAACGACGCTGCTGAACTGCCTTTCCACCATCGACACCGTGACGGCGGGGCATATTTACCTGGAAGGGACGGATATTACGAGCCTGAAACCGGGGCGGCTTTCCCGATTCCGCCGCACGAAGCTCGGGTTTATTTTTCAGGACTTCAACCTGCTGGATACCCTCACGGCCTACGAGAATATCGCCCTAGCGCTGACGATTGCCAAAACGCCGCCGCTGGAGATCGACGTCCGGGTCCGGCAGGTGGCCCGGGCGCTCGAGATCGAGGAGATTCTGCCGAAGTACCCGTACGAGATTTCCGGGGGCCAGAAGCAGCGCGTGGCCTGCGCGCGGGCGATCGTGACGAAACCGGCGCTGATTCTGGCGGACGAGCCTACCGGCTCGCTGGACTCGAAGTCTTCGCGGATGCTTCTGGAAAGCCTGGAAGCGCTCAACGGCGACCTGCAGGCGACCATCCTCATGGTGACGCACGACGCGTTCACGGCAAGCTACTGCCGCCGCATCCTGTTCCTGCGGGACGGAAAAATCTTCAACGAGATCGTCCGCGGGCAGGATACGCGAAAGCAGTTTTTCGGCCGCATCATCGAGGTGCAGACGCTGATGGGGGGCGAAAACGGCGATGTTCTTTAAACTCGTCCTCAAAAACGCGTCAAAAAGCGTGAAAGACTACCTGGTCTATTTCCTGACCCTGATGTTCGGCGTCTGCCTGTTCTACCTGTTCAATTCCATCGACGCGCAGACCGTCATGCTGAAAATCGATGAATCCCAGAAAGAAATCTTAAAAACGCTGGTGAAGGTGGTCGGCTATGTCTCCGTGTTCATTTCGGTGATCCTCGGGTTCTTAGTGGTTTACGCCAACGGATTTTTGATGAAGCGCCGCAAAAAAGAGCTTGGCATTTACATGACGCTCGGGATGCCGAAACGGAAAATTTCCGCGGTCATCATTTTTGAGACGTTCCTGATCGGTCTGCTTTCCCTTGCGGCAGGAATCGCGGCGGGAATTTTCCTTGCCCAGGGGATGTCCGCCGTCACGGCGAAGCTGTTCGAAGCGGATCTTTCCCAGTTCGTTTTTACGTTTTCGAAGGACGCTTTCTGGAAGACGCTGGTTTACTTCGGCGTCATGTTCCTTGTGGTGGTGGCTTTCAACACGTTGTCCGTTTCCCGCTTGAAGCTGATCGACCTGCTCAGCGCCGGCCGCAGGAACCAGAGGCTGCGGATCGGCCGTCTCTGGGTGTCGGTCGTGATCTTCCTTGTTTCCGTCGGCTGCCTCGCCGCGTCGTATCACCTGATCGAAACCAACGGCATGATCCAGTTCACGCCGGAGTTCGCGGCGTCCCTCGCTCTGGGGTCTGTCGGAACGCTGCTGTTTTTCCTGTCGCTTTCGGGGTTCCTGCTCCGCGTGGTGCAGTCGAATCAAAAACTGTATTTTAAAAACCTGAATATGTTTGTGCTCCGACAGTTCAATTCCAAAATCAACACGACCTTTGTCTCCGTTTCCGTCATCTGCATTATGCTGCTGATCACGATCGGGACGCTTTCCACCGGCATGGGTATCTCCAACGCCCTTTCCAAGGACCTGCGGCAGTCGACCCCGTACGACGTTTCCTTTTCCGCGTATGTCGGTGACGGTGTGCAGAGAAAAAGCTCCAACATCGAGCAGAACCTGAAAAAAAGCGGCATCAATCTGGCGGACTGGGCGGACCGGTATGCCCAGATCAATTTCTATGTTTCCGATTTTACCTACGGCGCCTTTTTTCAAAAAAGCGACTGGCCGAAAGAGTTGGGGAACTTCGACCATTCGGCCGGAGCTACGCGTGTCAATGCCGTCTCCCTCTCCGATTTTAACAAAGTGCGGAAGATGCGGGGAGAACCGCCCGTATCCTTAAAACAGGATCAGTATGGGGTCAGTTGTACCATCGACAGCCTGCTTTCCCTGTACGAGAAGAACCGAAAGACCGGAAAGAAAATTTCGTTCGGCGGGAAAAGCCTGGTTCCCGCGGCGGCGGAGAAAGCCGTTCTGATGAACGGCTACGGGAGTTTCGGGGACGTCATTGTGCCGGATGCTCTTCTGCGGGGCAGGACTTCCGTGACTACGATTTTGAATCTGAACTATAAACCGGGGGTCAACGGAGAAGCGTTCCTCAAAAAGGTCAAGGCAATCCATTTGAGCGCGCCGGAACAGCCCTATGATTTCTATGACAGCAAAGCGGAGCTCTGCGCGCGGTCCGTCGGCTACAAAGTAATGGTTTCCTACCTTGCCCTTTACATCGGCCTCGTGTTCCTCATCGCCGCGGCAGCGGTGCTGGCGCTCCAGCAGCTTTCGGAATCCTCCGACAACGCGGAACGCTATGGGCTGCTCCGCAAGCTGGGAGCGGAGGAAAAAATGGTGAACCGGGCCCTGCTTGCGCAGATCGCCCTGTACTTCCTGCTTCCGCTGTCCCTGGCCATTGTCCATTCCGCCGTTGGAATCGACGTGGCGAACCGTGTGATTACGGATGTGGGAAATATGGACGTTTTGGGGAATATCGTTATGACGGCGGTCATTGTCCTGGCGGTTTACGGTGCGTATTTCCTGGCAACGTACTTGGGAAGCAAAAGCATGATCCGGCAGAAAAATCTTTACCGGAGGACCGAATAAGCAAAGCTGCCGCCCGGTAAAAACAGGGCGCCGCCGCGGAGAAAATCCGGGCGGCGCGTTTTTGTCCCAAAAAATCAGGAATTGCTCTTGTTTTTGTGCCGAAAATCGGATATACTGGGTTTGGAAAGAACAGGCAGGAAACCGAAGCGGGACGGTTTCGCCGGCGCCAATCGCAAAAAGAGGCGGGGACGGCCGCTGAAAATGAATTTGCCGTGCGGTTTGCGGTAACCTATGGTTTGAGAAAGGATGGTTTTTATGCTGGATTTCAGAAAATGCGCAATCATCGGCTGCGGCTTCGTGGGGTCGAGCTCCGCGTTCAGCCTTGTGCAGAGCGGCCTTTTTTCCGAGATGGTGCTGATCGACGCCAACACCGACCGCGCGGAAGGCGAGGCGATGGACTTGAGCCACGGCCTGCCGTTCGCGAGGCCGATGGAGATTTACGCGGGGACCTACGACGACATCTCCGACTGCGGCCTGGTCATCATCACCGCGGGCGCCAACCAAAAGCCGGGCGAAACCAGGCTGGGTTTGGTGAACAAAAACGTCGGCATTTTCCGGCAGGTCATCCCGGAGATCCGGAAGCGGAACGGCGGATGCATCCTGCTGGTCGTGTCGAATCCGGTGGACATCCTGACCTACGCGGCGCTGAAGCTTTCCGGCTTTCCGAAAAACCGCGTCATCGGGTCCGGCACGGTGCTGGACACCGCCCGCCTGAAATATCTTCTCGGCCGCCATCTGGACGTGGACAGCCGCAGCGTCCACGCCTATATCATCGGCGAGCACGGCGACAGCGAGCTGGCCGTGTGGAGCAGCGCCAACGTTTCCGGCGTCGCGCTGCACCGTTTCTGCGAGCAGTGCAGCTATTTCGACCACCTGAAAAACATGCGGAAGCTGTACGAAGACGTCCGGGACAGCGCCTATAAGATCATCGAGAAGAAAGGCGCGACCTATTACGGCATCGCGATGGCGGTGCGCCGCATTGCGGAGTGCATCCTGCGCAACGAGCACTCCATCCTGCCGGTGTCCAGCCTGATCGAGGGGCATTACGGGCTGAGCGGCCTCTGCATGGGCGTCCCGACCATCGTGGGAAGCGAAGGCGTGGAAAAAGTATTGGACATCCCCCTCGATAAGGAAGAACAGCTTCAGCTGGCGCGCTCGGCGGAAGCATTGAAAAAGGTGCTGGATTCGCTGAATCTTCCGGCGTAAGAAGGTGTGCCGCCGCGGAAAATCCGCGGCGGTGCCGCTTTTTGCCGTTTGCCGTGGACCGTTTCAGACGCTCCGGCGGATGCGATCGTTTTCCACAGAATTTTCTTCAAGGTTCCTGCGTAATTTTCCCCCGGTATTTTCTTTTGCGTCATTGACGCGGTTGACAAACCGGCTGTGCGGGGAATATAATAGCAGTGTTAGCAACGGCTAACTGTAAGGACCGGTTCTCAACACACGAAATCCCCAATAGAAATGGTTTGGACGGAGGAAATGCAGATGACGCTTGACCGGCTGCAAATCGGCAAAAAGGCGAGAATCGCGGTGGTAAAAGGGCAGGGCGCGCTTCGGCGGCGGCTGCTGGACATGGGGCTTACGCCGCATACGGAGGTCATGGTCCGCAAAGTCGCCCCGATGGGCGACCCGATGGAAATTCAGCTTCGCGGCTACGAGCTGACGCTGCGGAAGGACGATGCCAGAGACATCTTGGTGGAGGAGGGGTAGCTCATGATTTTTGCTCTGGCCGGCAACCAGAACTGCGGCAAAACGACGCTGTTCAACCAGATGACGGGTTCCAACCAGCATGTGGGAAATTTTCCGGGCGTGACCGTGGAACGCAAGGACGGGGTCGTCCGCGGGCACAATTCCGCCACGGTGGTCGACCTTCCAGGTATCTATTCGCTTTCTCCTTATTCCAGCGAGGAAATCGTCACGAGGGATTTTCTGCTGAAACAGCACCCCGACGCGATTATCAATATCGTCGACGCGACCAATATCGAGCGAAATCTCTATTTGAGTATGCAGCTGATCGAACTGAATATTCCAATGGTGATTGCGCTGAACATGATGGATGAAGTGCGGGCCAACGGCGGCACGGTCCGGATCCCTGAATTCCAGAGGCAGATCGGCGTACCGGTGGTTCCCATCAGCGCCAGCAAAAACCAGGGCATCGGGGAGCTGATCGATATTGCGCTGGAAACGGCCCGTTTCCGGAGACTCCCGAAGCGGCAGGATTTTTGCAGCGGCGCCGTGCACCGGACCGTCCATTCCATCGCGCACATGGTCGAAGACCACGCGCAGCGGATCCATGTGCCGCCCCGTTTCGCCGCGACCAAGCTGGTGGAAGGCGACGAGCCGATGCAGAGGGCGCTCGCGCTTTCCGAAAACGAGATCGACATGATCAACCACGATGTTACCGAGATGGAGCGGGAGCTGCGCACTGACCGCGAAGCCGCCCTGGCGGACATGCGTTACACGTTCATCGAAAAGCTGTGCGCCGCGACCGTCGTGCGGATGGGCGAGTCGAAAGAGCATAAGCGGAGCGTGCGGATCGACCGGGTGCTGACCGGGAAGTACTTGGCGATCCCGATCTTCCTGCTGATTATGATACTGATTTTCTGGCTGACGTTCGGCTTGGTCGGCAAGGCGCTGAGCGACCTTCTTTCCATCGGGATCGACGCCGTGACGTCGGCCGCGTCCGCCGGCCTGACGGCATACGGCATCAACCCCGTCGTGAAGTCGCTGATTGTGGACGGCGTGTTCGCCGGCGTGGGGAGCGTGCTCCAGTTCCTGCCCACCATTGTGGTGCTGTTTTTCTGCCTTTCCATTCTGGAAGACAGCGGCTACATGGCGCGCGTGGCGTTCGTGATGGATAAGCTCCTGCGCAAGATCGGCCTTTCCGGCCGCAGCTTTGTGCCGATGCTGATCGGCTTCGGCTGTTCGGTGCCCGCCATTATGTCCGCCCGCACCCTGTCGAGCGAGCGCGACCGCAAGATGACCATCCTGCTTACGCCGTTCATGAGCTGCAGCGCGAAGCTGCCCATCTACGCCATCTTTACGGCGGCGTTTTTCCCGAAGCACGCCGTTCTGGTGATGATCCTGCTTTATGTGACGGGCATGCTGATGGCGGTCGTCAGCGGCCTGCTGATGAAGAAGACCATTTTTCCCGGAAATCCGGTGCCGTTCGTCATGGAACTGCCGAATTACCGTATGCCCAGCGCAAGAAGTGTTCTGCTCCTCGTCTGGGACAAGGCGAAAGGATTTCTGGTCCGCGCGTTCACCGTCATTTTCCTGGCGACCATCGTCATCTGGTTTCTCCAGACGTTCGACGCGCACTTCAACGTTGTCTCGTCCGGCCAGGACAGCATGCTCGCCGTGGTCGGAAAGTTCGTCGCCCCGGTTTTCGCGCCGCTTGGGTTCGGTGACTGGCGGGCTTCCACGGCTCTGCTGACCGGGTTTACGGCGAAAGAGGCGGTCATCAGCACGCTGGCGATTCTCATGGGGACCACCACGTCCGGCCTGGGGGCCGCGCTCTCCACGATGCTGACGCCGCTCACGGCGTTTGCCTTCCTGATTTTTACCCTGCTTTACACACCGTGCGTCGCCGCCATCAACGCCGTCCGGAACGAGATGGGCAGCGTGAAAAGCGCCCTGGGGGTTGTCCTGTACCAGTGCGGCTTCGCATGGGTCGCGGCGTTTCTGGTTTATCACATCGGCTCGATTTTCATCCGGTAAGAGGAGGCCGCCCGCATGGATCTGCTGGACTATCTTTTGCTCGCCGGCATCGCCGTTCTGCTGTTTTTCGCCGCGCGCTACGCGTTCCGCCACCGGCACAGCGGGTGCGGGGGAAGCTGCGCCGGCTGCCCGTACCATGGGAAATGCGGGAACTGTGTGCGCCGAAAGAAAAAATGACGTTGGGAAGGGCCCGGCCGGATTTACCCGGCCGGGCCCTTTGGCGCTGTGCGCCGGCTGAGTTCCGGCGGCATGGTTTTTAAAAATCGTAATCGACGCATTCCCGCGCGCAGACGAGCGTGTGCACCACGTTTTTAATTGCGACGTGCGCCGGGTGGGTCTGGTAGGCGTTTTGTGCCTCGCGGGAATCGAAAACGCAGTTCAGCACCAGATCGAACGTTCCGCCGTTGCAGTTTTTCCCGAACTCCACTTCTTTGAGTCCGCCGACCGCCCCGGCCAGCGCCTTGAATTTTTTGCCCAGATCGGCGGCGATCCGGTCCGCATTCTGCTTTTGTTCCGGGTTCAGAGTCCATAGGACGATATGCCTTACCATGAAAATTCCGCTCCTTTTCAAAGATCGAAAATGTTGAGACCGGTGACCGGATCGGTCCGGCGGCCGATGGAACCTTCCGCCGTGCGGATGAAGATTTCCGCCGTTCCGCTGACGACCGCTTCGTTCAGGTGCCCGCCGACGACAGAACCGTCGGCCTTGGCAAAATTCGCGTGGAAATGCAGGTAGGCCATCCCGCCTTTTTCCGTGGCGTTCCCGAGCAGCGAGGTCATCTCCATTTCCCCGTCGAACGTGTTGGAGTAATATTTCTTTTCCGCCACGCGGTAAAGCCCCACCACCGCATGGCCGACCGCGCCGATTCCGGCGATGCTGCCGAACCGGATCCGTTCTTTTTCACAGACGGTTTTCACGCAGGCGACGATCTCTTCGCCGCGGTCCACCCGCAGGGCGATGAGGTTCCCGTTTTTCGTATAGTCCATTTTTATTCTCCCTTCCGATGCAGGCCGTCAAGGCCGATGTCTTCCTTCAGCAGGCCGCCGGTTGTCACCGACTTGCTGCCGTACTTTTCGCGGATGAAGTCCAGGGCCGTTTCCAAATGCTCCTGTTTTTCACGCCCGGCGGTATCCGAAACGGAAAACAGGCAGAGCTGTTCTCCCGCCGTGCCTTCCGGCACGAGCCCGGTCCCGGCAACGGAAAGCATGCGGACCGGGGCGTTCATGTTCCAGCAGGAGCGGACCAGCTCCATGGCGGCCCCGCTCAGCTCTTTGGCCAGGTGCGTCGGCACCCGCAGCGTTTTCTGGCGCGTGATGGTTTTCAGGTTCGGGTTTTTGATGCCGATCTGCACCACCCAGCATTTTACGCCGTTCCTGCGCAGGCGCGCGGCCACGGTGTCGCAGATGGCGCCGATGCCCCGGCGGATGTCGTCCGGGCCGGTCAGGTCGCGCCGGAAGGTAACGCTGTTGCCCACGCTTTTGACTTCGCGGATATCCCGGAAGTCGCGGACGGGGCTGGTGTCGAGCCCGTTCGCGTAGTCGTACAGCATGGCACCCGCCTTGCCGAGGCGCTTTGCCAGAAATTCGCGGCTGCCGCCCGCAAGACCGCCGATGGTGTGAATCCCCATCCCGGCGAGCGTCTGCTCCATCTTTTTGCCGCAGAACATCAGGGCCCCGGTTGGGAGCGGAAAAACCATCCGCCGATAGTTTTCACGGCTGATGACGGTGGTCGCGTCCGGCTTTTTGTAGTCGCTTCCGAGCTTCGCAAAGATCTTGTTGAAGGAGACCCCGACCGAAACGGTCAGGCCGGTTTCCTTATGAATCACGGCGCGGAGCTCGTCGGCGATCTGCTTGCCGCCGCCGAACAGCTCGCGGCTTCCGGTCACGTCGAGCCAGCTCTCATCGATGCTGAACGGCTCGACCAGGTCGGTGTACCGGCGGTAAATCCCGTTGATCCGGCGCGAAAGCTTTTTGTATTGCGGAAAATGCGTCCCCACGAGGACAAGCTGCGGGCATTTCCGTTTTGCCTGCCAGATGGTTTCCGCCGTCCGGACGCCGTACTTCTTGGCGGGCTCGTTTTTGGCCAGAATCACCCCGTGCCTGCTTTCCGGGTCGCCGCAGACGGCCATGGGAACCTCTCTCAGCTCCGGCCGCAGAAGGCACTCGACCGACGCGAAAAAAGAGTTGCAGTCGCAGTGCAGAATTGTCCTGTCCATGCCGATTCACCATCCGGGAATATTCTAACATAAACAGGCAAAAAAGCCAATAAAAAATGCGGGCCTTGGGAGACTTCCAGCGCCCGGCGGAATGGATCGGCTATTTTAGGAAAAGAATGTTTTAAAAATCAGGGTGAAACCCGCGCCCAGCAGGATGGTGGCGGGAAATGTGACAAACCAGGCGGTCACGATGCTTTTCGCCGTCGACCAGTTGACGGCGGAAAACCGTTTTGCGGAGCCGACGCCCATAATGGCGGAAGAAATCACGTGCGTTGTGCTCACGGGGGAGCCCAGCGCCGTCATGATCTGGATGACCGCCGCCGCCGAAGTTTCCGCCGCAAAGCCTTCGATCGGCTGCAGCTTAATCATGTTCATGCCGACGGTCTTGATGATGCGCCACCCGCCCAGCGAGGTTCCGCAGGCCATTGCCACCGCGCAGACCAGCTTGACGAGCAGCGGGATGCCGTCTTTTGCGCCGATGAAACCGCCGCCCACAAGCGCCATGGTGATGATGCCCATTGTTTTCTGCGCGTCGTTGCTGCCGTGAGAATAAGCCATGAGGGCCGCGGAAAAAATCTGGAGCTTGGAAAAGCATTGGTTTACGGTTCGCTGCTTGGCCCTCCGCAGCAGAAAAAACAGAAGCTTCATCACAAAGTATCCGATGACGAAACCGATTGCCGGCGAGGAGAAAAGGGGAAGGATAACCTTGTCCAGAATATTGGTCCAGTTGACGATCCGGATGTTCCCGGTCACGACGACCGCCGCGCCGACCAGGCTTCCGATCAGCGCGTGGGACGAACTGCTCGGAAGGGCGATGTACCAGGTGATCAGGTTCCAGACGATCGCCCCGCAGAGCGCGGCGGCGATCACATATTGTTTCAGGGGCCCGAGCACGATTCCGGTGGCGATCGTATTGGCGACGTTGACGCTGACGAGCGCCCCCGCGAAATTGAGCGATGCGGACATGAGGGTCGCGGCACGCGGCGTCAGGACGCGTGTGGAAACGGATGTTGCGATCGAATTGGCGGTGTCGTGGAAGCCGTTGATAAAATCGAAGATCACCGAGAGAACGATCACAAGGGCGAGCATTGCCGTAGCCATATTTTTGCAACGATCCTTTCCGCACCGGATTTTTTCAGACTGATATTTAATTTTTATTTACTATGAATTTAATAGTAAAACTGCGGCTTATGTTAAAGAAATTAACAGAAATATAATATTAAATGGAACTTATAACATGAATTTAACACAACCAAATGTAAAGTATAGTTTTTTTGTCTCATCCTGTCAATAACGGGGAAAGAACGATAAACGGATTTCTTTTTTCCCTCTTCGGCGGACGGCCGTTCGGGTGCCGGAATTTGGAAAAATCTTCATTGACAAGCCCGGCCCGATTCAGTATGATAAAAATATTAGCTTCGGAACGACCGCCGGAAGAAACGGCGGCCGAAAGGGGAAAACACCGCTCATTTGGTTATAGTAATAGATGTGCCGGGGCTTGCCGGCCGGAAATAAATCGGAAAATGTCGTAAAATGCGAAGCAGAGAAGGAATGGGTCCGTGGGTTTCAAAACATCAAATACACGCGGCGGCCGGTGGATGATTCTGATGATTACCGTAATCTCCACCTTTATGGCAACGCTCGACAGCAGCATCGTCAATGTGGCGCTTCCGAATATGGCCGTCGATTTGCGTGTGAGCACCGGCTCCATCGCATGGGTCGTCAGCGCCTATCTGATCGTGATCTCCGTGTGCATCCTGCTGTTCGGAAAGCTGGGGGACATCAAGGGCCAGGGAAAAATCTTCCGTTTCGGCCTGCTTGTTTTTACCATCGGTTCTTTTTTATGCGGGGTGACGCACACGCTGCCCCTGCTGATTGCGGCGCGGTCGGTCCAGGCGGTCGGCGCCGGGGCCAGCATGGCGAACAGCCAGGGAATCATCACGCGGACGTTCCCCTCGGAGGAACGGGGACGGGCCCTGGGGATCAACGGCGCTTTTGTCGCGCTCGGCACGCTGGTGGGTCCCGCGCTCGGCGGGCTGATCATCTCGTTTGCAAGGTGGGAATATCTTTTCTGGGTCAACGTGCCTATCGGCCTGTTCGCTTTTCTCGCGAACCTGAAATATTCCGGCGCGGAAGACACGCGCACGGATGAAAAGCTGGACGTCTGGGGATTTATCCTGTTCACTCTTTGGATGGGACCGTTTTTCGTGGCTTTGGAGTACGGGCAGGCCGTCGGCTTCGGCACCCCGCTGATCTTGGCCTGCTTCGCCGTTTCCGCCGTGTCCATGGCCGTGTTTTTCTTTGTGGAGAGGAAGATGCCGGTTCCGCTCCTCGATTTTGAGATTTTCCGAAATAAGTGGTTTTCCATCAGCATTTTCTGCGGGTTCACATCCTTTGTGGCCATCTCCTGCTCCAACATCATCCTGCCGTTTTATCTGCAGAACGCGCTGTCCATGAGCCCGGGGCAGTCCAGCCTTTACCTCACCATCTACCCGGTGGTGCTGGCCCTGACCGCCCCCGCAAGCGGGTATATGTCCGACAAGATCGGCCCGGAGATCCTCACGGTGGCCGGGCTTGCGCTGACGAGCGGCGGCCTTTACCTCATGTCCGGCCTGAGCGACCACCCGCTGCACTGGATGATCGGCCTGTACATCGGCGTCATGTCTCTCGGCAACGGCCTGTTCCAGTCGCCCAACAATTCCCTCGTCATGTCGATGGTGCCGCAGGAAAAGCTCGGCGTGGGCGGAAGCGTCAACGCGCTGGTCCGCAACCTCGGCATGGTGGTCGGCATCGCACTTTCCACGACGATCCTCTATTCCGCCATGAGCGCCCGCATCGGCCGCCATGTGACCGGATACGTTCCCGGAAGGAACGACGCGTTCCTTTTCGGCATGAAGCTGGCCTACATCGCCGCGGCTTCCATCTGCCTTGCGGGCGCGGCCGTGACGGCGTTCCGGCTGCGGGGAAGAAAAAAAGAGAATACGGAAAACGGTTCCGCCTGAGCGATGCTCCGGCGGATTTTTTTGACCGGGCTTCCGGTCTCCGGCGGATGCGGGAGAATCCGTCTCTCATCTGTTTTTCATGCAGCGGATATACGGAATTCATATTTTCTCTCTATGCTGTCATAAAATGGCTTTTTTGAGCGAAGCAAACCATAACTCGTGCATGGAGGGGCAGCAAATGGATCGGAAAAAGAAAAAACGTCTGATCGTCGCCGCATCGGTCGTCCTTGTGCTGGCGGTCGGTGGGACGGTCGTCCGTTTTGCGGTGATGGCGAAGTCAAAATCCACATCCACAACAACATTTCGAAGAGTGCAGGCGGAAACCGGGAGCATCAGCACGTCGGTTTCCGGCAGCGGTTCGGTTTCCGATTCCTCCCAGATTACCCTGTCGGCCGCAAACGCCGGCACGGTGGACACCGTATCCGTCAAAGCGGGGGACACGGTAAAAGCCGGGCAGGTCATCGCCCATGTGGACAGCAGCGCGTCCGCACAGGCGGTTCAGCAGAAGCAGTCTCAGCTGACGAGCGCGCAGAACGACCTGGCGCAGGCGCAGGAGCAGCTTGACAGCCTGGAGATCAAGGCTCCGGTGGCGGGGAAGGTCAAGTCCGTCACCGTGTCCGCCGGGGACAGTCTCGCCACCGTCAAATCGCTCGGGGACCTTGCGGTTCTTTCCACATCCCGCTCCATGACCGTTTCGTTTAATCCTTCCGAGACGGTAAAGATCGGGCAGACGGTGACGGTTTCGGCCGCCGGGAAGACCTATACCGGGACGATTTCATCCGCGTCGGGCAGCGGCCAGAGCGGGCAGAACGTCCAGAGCGGGCAGGGCGGCAGCCAGAACGCGGGATCCTCCGGGTCGGCTGCCGCGGTGATCGCTTCGGACGACCCCGCGGTCGGCGCTTCCGCCGTGATCCGGCGGAACGGGACGGCGATCGGGACCGGGAAACTACAGCTTGAAAATTCCGTTCCCATTTCCAACTCCGGCAGCGGGACGGTCGCCCAGGTATATGTTTCGGAAAATCAGACAGTCGGCAAAAACCAGACCCTGTTCCGGTTAAAGGGAGATTCCGTCCAGAATCAGGTCGCCGCAAAGCAAAGCGCGGTCACGTCCGCCCAGCAGGAGCTGGACGCCGCCAAGGCGAGCGCCGCCAAGGATACGGTCACCAGCCCGATCGCCGGCGTGGTGGCGGAGCTCGATGTGAAAAAGGGCGACAGCGCCGCCGCCGGTGCGTCGGTTGCGGTCATCGAGGACCCCGACGATCTGCAGACGGTGGTGTCGGTCGATGAGCTGGATATTTCCAAGGTCAAGGTGGGGCAGAAGGCAACCGTCAGCCTGGACGCGGTGACCGGAAAGACCTTTTCCGGCTCCGTGGTCCAGGTGGACCCCATCGGCACCGTATCCAACGGCGTCGCAACCTATGACGTGACCGTCTCGATCGGCCAGCCCCAGAACATCAGGGTGGGGATGACCACAAACGTCAAGATCATCACGGAAAGCAAAAGCAACGTGACGGTGGTTTCCGCCAACGCCGTCTTGATGAAGAACGGCTCGAAAGGATATGTCCTTCCGGCGGCCGACCTCTTCGATTCCGGCGGAAAGAGCATTTCGATGGCCGGTACGACGACGGCCGAGCTGGTCCGGAAGTACGGCAAGGAAGTTACGATCGGGATGGCGACGCAGGATGAGGACGAAATCGTCAGCGGCGTCAGCGCGGGCGACGGCCTCGCCATACCGGTGACCGTCGATCCGGAGGCCGTTAAAAGCCTGGGCAACCAGAGCACGTCCAACAATACCTTCGGCTTCAGCGGGATGAGCGGCCGGAGCGGCATGGGGAATGCCGGCGGTATGCCCGGGGGCAATTATTCGGCCGAGCGGAAAAGCGGAGGCACTGGGAACACGGTCGCGGGGAACGGTTCAAACGGGACCGGCAACGCGGGCGGAAACGGAACGAGCAGCAGCGGCGGAACGAAAGAAAACGGCGCCACGGGGCAGACGGGCGCCGACGGGACCGCGGGAGGCAACGGCAATTGAGGGCGCCGGAAACCGCACCGCCGAAAGGAGATGACGCCGGTGCCGCTGATTGAAATTTCGCATCTGTATAAAACCTACACGGTCGGCGAAAACAAAGTCCAGGCCCTGAACGACGTTTCCCTGACCATTGATGAGCACGAGTTCGTCGCCATTGTCGGCCCTTCCGGCTCGGGGAAAACGACCCTGATGAATATCATCGGCTGCCTCGACACCGCGACATCCGGCTCCTACCGGCTCAACGGCATGGAGATCGGCGACTATGACGACAACGGGCTTTCCGGTATCCGCAACCGCACCATCGGCTTCGTGTTCCAGAAGTTCAACCTGCTCGGTAAGCTGAACGCTCTGGAAAACGTGGAGTTGCCCCTCGTCTACCGGGGTGTCGGCGGAAAAGAGCGGCTGGAACGGGCGCGGCGGGCCCTCGAAATGGTTGGCCTGCAAAACCGCATGGACCATGTGCCCTTTGAGCTTTCCGGCGGGCAGCAGCAGCGGGTCGCCATCGCGCGGGCCATCATCACCGACCCGCCCCTGATCCTGGCCGACGAGCCGACGGGGAACCTCGACAGCCGCACCGGGGCGGAGGTCCTGAAAATCCTGCACCGGCTGAACGAAGCCGGGCGTACCGTCGTCCTGATTACGCATGACCCGAACGTGGCCGCGCAGGCAAAACGGGTCGTCCGCATCGGCGACGGGCGAATCCTTTCCGACCGGGGGGGCGGAACAGAATGAAATTTGAACAGGCGGTCAAAATGGCGGTCAAGTCGATCCGCTCGAATAAAATGCGCTCCTTTCTCACCATACTGGGAATCGTGATCGGCATTTCGTCCGTTATCATCCTCATCGGGATCGGGAGCGGTTCCAAAGAGACCATCACCAGCGCGATCGAGGGGATGGGGACCAACCTCCTGACGGTTTCCCTGACCGGGAGCGACGCGGCGTCCCTGACCGACAGCGAGCTGAAGACAATCCGGTCCTATGCGTCCGTCAGCGACGCGGTGCCGGACCTCACCGGGACGGCCACGGCAAAAGCCGGTTCGGAAAGCTACACGACGGCTGTGGAAGGCACTTTGCCCGGCTACGAGAACGTGCGGAGCGTCCACGCGGCGCTGGGCAGATTTCTCACGCAGAACGACGACGACAACCGGTACCGGGTTGCCGATGTGGGCGTCGAGGTCCTTCAGAATCTCTATCCGGACATGGATTCCTCGGAATACGAAACCCTGATCGGGAAGAACATCAGCCTGAACGGCACCGATTTCGAGATCGCCGGGATTCTGGAAAGCAAGGGGACGTCGTCCGCCGGCTCCAGCGACAACCGGGTCCTTATCCCGCTTTCCACCGCGGAGCGGTTTTTGAAAAACAAAGAGGTAAAAACCTATTATGTGGCGGCAAAAACGTCGGACGACATCTCGCTTGCGTCGGCGGAGCTCAATCGGTTTTTCCTGCAGAAATACGACAGTGATTCCAGTCAGTTCCGCATCCTCTCCCAGACCGAGCTTCTGGAGACAAGCAGCTCCACGGTCGGCACCCTGACCATGATGCTCGCCGGGATTGCCGCCATTTCGCTTCTGGTCGGCGGTATCGGCATCATGAATATCATGTTGGTTTCGGTTGTGGAACGCACCAGGGAGATCGGGATCCGCAAGGCGGTCGGCGCGCGGCGGAAAGACATCCTGCTCCAGTTTGTCATCGAGGCGATCTTTATCAGCTGTGTCGGCGGCTTGGCGGGCATCGGGATCGGCGTTCTGGCGGGCGTCCTGATTCAAGTGTTTTCCAGCATGAAGGTGGCGCTTTCGGTCCCCGTGATGATGGCCGCGTTCGGTTTTTCGGCGGCCGTCGGTATCATTTTCGGGCTGTATCCGGCCGCCAAAGCCTCGAAGCTCAAACCGATCGACGCCCTGAGCTTTGAGTGACAAAAGACGGAACATGACGGAACGACAGGGCCCCGGCAAGATTTTTTTGCCGGGGCCACACTTTTTTGAATATGCGGCCGGGTTGCCGCGCAACAACCTACCGGCTGAACCGGCGGTACAGGGACGCGAGGGATTTCTTCTCAATGCGCGACACATAAGAGCGCGAAATCCCGAGTCTCTGGGCAACCTCGCGCTGCGTGAGCGGCTTTTTCCCGTCCAGCCCATAGCGCAGCTGGATAATCACCCGCTCCCGGGGTGTCAGGACTTCGTTTATGTATTTGCGGAGCTGCTCCGATTTCATTTTGCAGTCGATGTTGTCCAGAATATTGTCTTCGGTGGCCATAATGTCCATCAGGGTCAGGGCGTTGCCGTCCTTGTCGGTATCGATCGGCTCGTTGATCGACACGTCCTGCGCGCTTTTGCGCGAGGAGCGGAAATACATGAGCACTTCGTTTTCAATGCACCGCGCGGCGTAGCTGGAAAGCCGGATCCCCTTGGTGCTGTCGAAGGTATTCACCGCCTTGATCAGCCCGATGGTCCCAATGGAGATCAGGTCGTCCTGCTCGCCGGAATTCGCATAATATTTTTTAATGATATGCGCGACCAGGCGGAGATTGTGCTCGATCAGCTTCGCTTTGGCGGCGCGGTCGCCCTGCCGCATTTTTGCCAGGCATTCCTGTTCCTCTTTCGCGTTCAGAGGCCGCGGAAACGAGCCGGAACCCGTTACGTGCAGGACAAAAAAAATCAGGCCGGAAAGAGCGGCACCGATTATGGCGCCCAACATGGCGAACCACCCCCCTCGGAATCCAGTATCAACAGTATATGCGGGGAAAAACCGTCTGTTGCAAGTCCCCGGAAAATTCGCGCTTCCGGTTAAAAAAGAGGGCTTTCGGGGCATACTGTTCTGGAAAGAAGGTGGTTCCCATAAAAGTGTCAATCGACCGTTCCGGCTGCATCGGCTGCGGACTCTGCGCCGAAAGCTGCCCGGAAGTTTTCCGCATCAACGGGGAAGACGGTTTGGCGGAGGTCCACGCACAGCCCGAGAACAAGGACGGGGAAGATGGGGCGAAATATGCCGAACAGAACTGTCCGGTGTCCGTGATCACGGCGGAAGAAGAATAAAAATCCGGCAGACGCAAAAACGGACGGTCCGTAAGCGGGACCGTCCGTAATTTCATGGCGATAGGCCTTTTTGGGCGCTGCGGCTTTACACTCAGGTGCCGCCGGCCGGCGGCACGCCGTTCTCCAGAATAACCGCCTTGGGCGGGTACGCCAGTTCTGCCTTCTCACTCTCGAGAATTTTCAGGATCGAGTAAAAGACGTCTTCCCGCACCTGCAAATAATTTTGATAATCGGCGGATGTTGTGTAGTAGGCGACCGCCAGCTCCACGCCTCTCTCGCCGAATCCGTCGAGCGCGACGGATTCGGTTCCGTTTTCGATGCCGTCCTTTTCCGCGAGCAGGTTTCGAATTTTTTCCGTGCAGCGTTTCAGCCGGTCGGCGGGGGTTCCGTATTCCAGGCAGAGGGAAAAATCCACTTTCCGCTTGCCCATGCGGCTGAAGTTGGTGACCGGTCCCGACGTCACCAGGGAATTCGGGACGATCACGACCGCCTGCCCGAACGTGCGCACTTTTACGCTGCGGAAATTGACTCCTTCCACGGTCCCTTCCACATCCCCGGTGCGAATCCAGTCGCCGATGGAGAACGGGCGGTCCAGCAGGATCACGAACCCGCCGAACAGGTTGGCCAGCATGTCCTTCGCGGCGAGGGCGAAAGCCAGGCCGCCGAGCCCGAGACCGGCCAGAAGGCCGCTGATGCTGAAGTTCCATTCCTGCGCGACGATCAGGACGGCGAGGGCCCCGATCAGGAACCGGATCACCCCGGAAACGGCCGGAAGCAGCGCCTTGTCGACCGGCAGGTCCAGCTTCCGGGCAAAGACGGTGTCGGCCAGTTCCACGCTGTCCGCCATGCGGGAAAGGCCCCATGCCGGGACCAGGATCAACAGGCTCCGGAAACACCGGATGACGATCGACTGAAACGAGACGGAGTCCCACGCCGCCGGGCAGGCAATTGCGGCGAGGTACAGGCCGGTTCCCGCCAGCAGCAGGCGCAGCGGCCTGCGGAATCCGTATTCCAGTTTTTTGCCCCAGCCGCGGTTCGCTTTTTTGGTGAAGCGGAACAGCAGGTCGGTCACCGGCACGCTCACAACGAGGAAAAACAGGAAAACGGCTGCCGGAATCAAAAGATTCCGCACCCAGTAATTCTGCCAAAAAATCTGCCAGGCGGAAACGTCGTTCATAAGCTCCTCCTCTCGGCTCCGGCCGTCAGACGATCTGCCAGGGGTTTTCTTTTCCCTGCGTAAACAGCAGGCAGCTTTCCACGGAATGTTCCACCATGTCGCTGACCGCCTGGTCGGTGTAAAAAGCGGTGTGCGGCGTGACGATGACGTTCGGGTAGGATTTCAGGACCGCGAGGTCGCGGTTGCGGAGGACTTCGCATTTCAGGTTGTTGTAGTACAAGCCGGTTTCCTTTTCGACCACGTCCAGGGCCGCACCCCCGATTTTTCCGCTCTCCACGGCGTCCAGAAAAGCCCCGGTGTCGATCAGGGACCCGCGCGCCGTATTGATGAGGAAAACGCCGTCCTTCATGCCGGCGAGGGTTTCCCGGTTGATCAGGTGGTAGTTGTCCCTGGTCGCCGGCATATGCATCGTAATCAGGTCGCTTTCCGCAAAGAGGCGTTTCAGCGGCACATATTCGGCGTACTGCTTCAGCTCCTCGTTTTCGTACAGGTCGTAGGCGACCAGCCTGCAGCCGAATGCGCTCAGGCGTTTCGCCACGAGCCGGCCGATGCGTCCCGTGCCGATCACACCGACGGTCAGGTTGTGCAGCTCCACGCCCTGCACGCCGCTGAGCGAGAAGTCCTGCGCGGCGCTGCGGCGGGCGATCGCCTTCATCCTGCGCGTCGCCATCAGGATCAGCATGACGGTGTAGTCCGCGACGCTGTTCGGCGTATAGCTTACGTTCCCAATGTGCATGCCGATCTTTTTTGCCGCCTTCACGTCGATGTGGTCGTACCCGATGCTGCGGGTGGAAACGAACCGGATGCCGGCGTCGTAGAATTTCCGCATCAGCTCTTCCGTCATCGGCGTCGTGATCATGCTCATGCAGGTGCGGCCCCGCGCGTCGTCCACGTTTTCCGCGGACGGGCTTTCCTTTTTGAGGGTCAGCTCCACGCCGTATTTTGCCGCGAATTTTTTAAAATACCCGAGTTCGTCGGAGCGATAGTTGTAAGCAATGAGTTTCATGAGTCAAAAAGAGTCCTTTCCGGCCGAAAATTTCGTTTTTATCGGAGGGGCGAAGCCTCCCGGGCGTTTTGCCCACTCCATTTTATAACACGGCCGGGGATGTTTACAAGAAAAAACGTTACCGAAAATACAGCCTTCCGCCGCGGGATACCGTGGAAATTTACGAAAGGGCGTTGCCGGCGTCGGAAGGGAAAGAATTCGTCCCGGCCCCGCCGTTCAAAGCCGCAGCATCTGCTCCAGGCGGTCGTGCAGCTTCCGGATCCGCTCGAGGCGCGCGGCGTCCGTCACTTTTCGGCCGGAAAGGTAGTATTCCACAGAAAAAGGGTTGTGCTCCAGCAGCCCGTTTTCCTTCAGCACCTCTTTCAGATGGTTGACGGTGCCGGCGCTGCCGTCGATGATGCGGACGCATTTCGGGAAAATCCGGCGGAAGGTGTCCTTGAAGAAATTGAAATGGGTGCATCCGAGCACCAGAAAGGAATAATCCGACAGGTCGTATTCCGAAAAGCGGGTTTTCAGGTAGTTCCAGAGCTCGGGTGAACGGAATTCCCCTTTTTCCGCAAACGCCACCAGCCGGGGCAGGGGGAGAAGGTCCACCATGTGTTCCCCGTCCACCCGGACGATGAGGTTTTTCAGCTTTTCCTCGCGGACGGTGACGGGCGTTGCGACGACCATGATCCGCTTGCCCTCGCAGCCTTCCACGGCGGGTTTTACCGCCGGTTCGATGCCGAGGATCGGGATGTCGAACTTTTTTCGCAGCGTCCCGATCGCCACGCTGGTGGCGGTGTTGCAGGCGAGGACGGCCGCTTTCACGCCTTTGGAAACCATAAATCCGACGGCCCCGTCCACATAGCGGAGAATCTCGTCCTTCGTCTTTTCGCCGTACGGGACGTGGTCGACGTCCGCGTAATAAAGGTATTCTTCGTTCGGCAGCGTCCGGAGCGCCTGATGCAGCACCGTCAGCCCGCCGATCCCGGAATCAAAAATCCCTATTTTCAATTTTCACAGTTCCTTCCAGAAATTGATGATCCGCCCGTCCGGCGGCACGTCTCCCGGTGCGCCGGAACGGCCCGGGGTCCGAATAAATCCGGATATTTTCATTATGGGCATGATCGAAACGGAATATGCTTTCTTAAATTATAGGCGCGATCCGCCCCTGCGGCAAGCGCGGGCGATTTTACGGCCGCGCTTCGCTGCGGCGGGTGAAGGCAAGTTTCAGGAAAATCGGGGTTGCCAGAGTCGTGAGGATCACGACCAGAATCGTCGGAAGAAAAACTTCCTGGGATATGATGTGGTTTTGCAGCCCGATATTGGCGGTGATAATGGCCACTTCCCCGCGGGAGACCATCCCTGTGCCGATTTGCAGGCTTTCCCGCCGCGTCATGCGGAACAGCCGGGCCGCCGCTCCGCAGCCGGCAACTTTCCCGACGACCGCGACGGCGAACATTACGAGCGTAATGAGAAGCATTTCTCCGTTGAGCCCGCTGACGTCCGTTTCGATTCCGACGCTTGCGAAGAAGATCGGGGCGAGAAATCCGGAAGAGACCGTTTTTACGTTCCTCACCAGATATTCCTTCGGCTTGATCTGGGACAGCAGCAGCCCGCACAGATAAGCCCCGGTGATGGCCGCAATGCCGAGCTTTTCGGCGGCAAACGCGGCGAACAGGACGGCCGCGAAGGAAAAAGTCAGCAGGGTTCGTCCGGGCCGGATCCGGTCCGCGTGCTTTTCTGCCATTTTGGGCAGAAAGACGATGGCCAGAACCGACACCAGGCAGAACGCGGCGATTTTGGCGAGCGTGACGCCGAGGGACGTGTTTCCCCCTTTTCCGGCCACGGCCAGAATCACCGAGATCAGGATCAGACCAAGAATATCGTCGATCACCGCGGCGCCGAGGATGTTGACCCCGGCGCGCGTGTTCAGTTTCCCAAGCTCCGTCAGCGTTTCGACCGTGATGCTGACGCTTGTGGCGGTCAGGATGACGCCGATAAAAATGTTTTCCGTCCGGCTGCTGAAAAACAGGGATGCGCCCAGTACCCCCAGCACGAACGGAAGGAGAACCCCGGACACGGCGATTGCCAGCGAGGATCTTCCCGCCTTTTTGAACTCTTTCAGGTTGGTTTCCAAGCCGGCGAGGAACATCAGGAAAATTACGCCGAGGTTCGCGAGCAGCCGGATGCCGTCGCTGTACTGCACGAGGTTCAGCGCGGCCGGCCCGAGAACGACCCCGGAAACGAGGGCGCCGAGAACTTCCGGCATCTTCAGCTTGCTGCTCAGAAGCCCGCCGACCTTGGCGGCGGTCAGAATGAAGGCGATGTTCAGTAAGGTCTTTTCCATGGAGACTTCCTTTCAGAGGCCCCGGCGGGAGCGGCAAATCCGTCCGGGCGGGATGTTTTCTTTCTCATCTTAACCCGGGGAGCGAGGAAAAACAAGCCGTCCGCAGAAAATATTTCCCGCGGCCGCAGGAGAGCACCGGTTTCGCCGCGTTGCCGGATATGGTATAATAAACCGGAACGCAAGCGATTCTTTTTCCGGTATCTTCTGTCATAAAAATGGAGCGGAAGGTGATTTCAGGTGCTGGATCAATACAGCCTGCAAACGGATACGGAAGGGTTTACCAACGTGACGGGGATGGTGCGGAAATCCCTGGAGAAAAGCGGCGTGACGGAGGGCGTCTGCGTCGTGTACTGCCCGCATACCACGGCGGGGATTACGATCAACGAAAACGCGGACCCGGCCGTCGTGCACGACCTGCTGCTCGGGCTCTCGCGGGCTTTCCCGGACTGCCCGGAGTTCCTTCATGCCGAGGGCAATTCCAGGGCGCACCTCAAGGCGAGCTGTGTCGGCTCCAGCGCGACGATTCCCGTGCAGGGCGGAAGGCTCGTCCTGGGCACGTGGCAGGGCATTTATTTCTGTGAATTCGACGGGCCGCGCAGGAGACATTTCTATGTGAAAATTCTTGAGGGCTGAACGCTTTTTTTCACCGCCCGGGCATCGTTTTCCTTGCATAACCCGCGGGAAAACGGTAAGATGGATGGGAAAGGCCCGGACGGAAATCTGCGGAATAGGAGAGAACGATGAAAGACGAGTTTATCACATTTACGATCGGCAGGCAAAAAACCATCGCTTTGATCGCCCACGACGGGAAAAAGCGGGAATTGATCGAATGGTGCGCGGAAAACCGCGACATCCTCAAGAAACATATCCTCTGCGGGACCGGCACGACGGCCCGGCTGGTCGCGGAAGAGACCGGCCTTCCGGTCAAGGGCTTCAACAGCGGCCCGCTGGGCGGCGACCAGCAGATCGGCGCGAAGATCGTGGAGGGCGTCGTCAATTTTGTGGTCTTTTTTTCCGACCCGCTGGAAGCGCAGCCGCACGACCCCGACGTCAAGGCGCTGCTGCGGATCGCGCAGGTCTACGACATTCCCATCGCGAACAACCGCGCGACGGCCGATTTTATGATCCGTTCCCCTTTGATGGACGGGGAATACGAGCATAAGGTGATCAATTTCAGGCAGAACATCATTGACCGCGTCAACGACAAAAGCCAGTTCGTTTGAACAGGAAACCGGGGGGAATATTGTTATGATGACAGTGAAAGTACGGCTCGACACCGTCCAGAAAGTAAAGGATTTTTCCGCCGTGATTGCGAAGATCGGCGCCGACTGCGAGCTGATCGAGGGCGTCCGCATCCTCGACGCGAAATCCATCATGGGGATTTTCAGCCTGGACCTGTCCAAACCGATCCGGCTGGACATCCATTCCGACGACCGGAAGATTCTCGACCGGCTGAAGGATTTCCTTGTGGAAGGGCCCGGAACGGACTGAACGGAGCGGGCGGCTCTGCGCGCTTCCCGTTTCCGGGAATCTTTTCCGGCAGAGGAGCATATGCATCATTTTCAGGAGGCGTGCCATGGACCGGCCCGTAATCGGAATCCTTTCCAGCCTGAAAAGCGGCGACCCGGATCTTTCCCGGGCCAATAAGGCCGTTTCGGTGCCCTATGCCTACGTTTTATCCGTGCTGGACGCCGGCGGGCTTCCGCTGGTCCTTCCGCCGGCGGACGGCGACGCCGCGGTGGCCGGGATGGTCGGGAAGATCGACGGGCTGCTGGTGACCGGCGGCAACGACCTGGTGCCGCAGCTTTACGGAGAAGAGCCGGGCTGGGGCCAGGGCTCGTTCAGCCCGGAGCGGGACCATCTGGACCTGGTTTCCATCCGCGAAGCATATGCGCGGGGAAAACCGGTCTTCGGCATCTGCCGGGGAATCCAGTCCGTCAACGTCTGCTTCGGCGGCACGCTTTACCAGGACATCCGCCGGGTGGAAACGTGCACCGTGAACCACTGGCAGAACGCGGAATCGTCCCGCCCGAGCCATACGGTCGGCGTCGGCCGGGACAGCGTCCTGTACCCGGTCTTGGGAGAGTCGGCCCTGACCAACAGCTTTCACCATCAGGCGGTGAAGCGGGTGGCAGACGGCTTCCGGGTCGGCGCCGCGGCGAAGGACGGCATCGTGGAAGCGATTGAAAAGGAAAACGGGCCGTTCGTTCTGGGCGTGCAGTGGCACCCGGAGCAGATGGCGGCCGCCGGGGACCCCGCCATGCGCAGGCTGTTCGCCCTTTTTGTGGAAGCGTGCGGCGGATGAAACAGGAGAAAGGGTGGGCGTTTTGAAATATTTTGATCTGCACTGCGATACGGCGACGGAATGCTGCGAAAAGCACTGCGGCCTGAGGTCCAACGATCTCTGCGTCAGCCTTGAAAAGGGACGCAGATATGAGAACTGGGCGCAGATCTTCGCAATTTGGCTGGACGATGGGCGGCGCGGCGGGGACGCGTACCGCTACTTTCGCCGCGTGGCCGGATTTTTTGCGGATGAAATGAAGAAAAACGCCGACGTGGTGTCGTTCTGCCGCTCTTCCGCGGAGATCGAAAAAGCGGCGGGAGAGTCCAAAGAGATTGCGCTTCTTTCCATCGAGGGCTCGGCCGCCCTGGCGGGAAGCCTGGAGCATCTGCGCGACGCATGGCAGGCAGGCGTCCGGCTGATTACCCTGACCTGGAACGGCCGTTGCGAAGCGGGCGACGGCTGCAAGGCGGAAGATGCGGGGGGCCTCACCCCGTTCGGCTTCGACCTGGTGCGGGAAATGAACCGGCAGGGCATCGTCGTCGACGTGTCGCATCTTTCGGAGCCGGGCTTCTGGGACGTCGCGCGCGCCGCGCAAAAGCCCTTCGTCGCCACCCATTCGGATTCCAAATCGGTCTGCGGCTGCGAACGCAACCTCACCGACGACCAGTTCCGCGAAATCGTGAAGGGCGGCGGACTCGTCGGGATCAATTTCTTCGAGAAATTCCTGTCCGACGGCCATGCGACGCTGGACGATCTGCTGCGGCATGTCGATCACTTCCTGCACCTCGGCGGTGAAAAGGCGGTTGCGGTCGGCTCGGATTTCGACGGGTGCAGGCTCGTGGAAGGAATCCGGGGCATGGAAGACATGGACCGTCTCCACGGCCTTCTGAGCGAAAAATTCGGCGCGGAAACCGCGGACGCCATTTTCTACGGAAACGCGTACCGGTTCTTTACGGAGAATCTCGGCTGACGCGGAAAATTCCGGCGGCGGGGGCGGATTTCCCTTGCATTCCGCGACACCCCCATCTATAATAAAATTCGTCCGGAAAAACGGCATTGTGAGGGATAAATTTGATTGAGATTCTGAAGGCGATCCTTTTCGGCGTTATCGAGGGCCTTACGGAGTGGCTCCCCATCAGCAGCACCGGCCACATGATCCTGGCGGACGAATTCGTCCGGCTGGACATGTCCGCCCGGTTTATCGAGATGTTCCTGGTCGTGATCCAGTTCGGCGCGATTCTTGCCGTGGTGGTTTTGTATTTCAACAAGTTGAATCCGTTTGCTTCCAACAAGACGCGGCTGCAGAAAAGGGATACGGTTTCCCTGTGGGGAAAAGTGATTGTTTCCTGCGTCCCGGCGGGAATCATCGGGCTTCTTTTCAACGATAAGATCAACGAGCTGTTTTACAACTACAAAACGGTTGCCGTCACCCTCGTCGTGTACGGCGTCCTGTTTATCCTGGTGGAGAACCGGAACCGCCGCAGGATTCCGTCCGTCCAGAAGCTGCCGGAGCTTTCGTACCGGACGGCTCTGCTCATCGGCGTTTTTCAGGCGCTGTCCCTCATTCCGGGAACGTCCCGCTCGGGCGCGACCATCCTCGGGGCCATTTTGATCGGCACGTCCCGCGAGGTCGCCGCCGAGTTTACGTTTTTCCTCGCCATTCCGGTGATGCTGGGCGCCAGCCTGCTGAAAATGGTGAAATTCGGGTTTTCCTACACCCCGCTGGAAGCGTCGGTCCTCGTCGTGGGGATGGTCACGGCGTTTGTCGTGTCGGTTCTGGCCATTCGTTTCCTGATGGGGTATATTAAAAAGCACGACTTCAAGCCGTTCGGCTATTACCGCATCGTTCTGGGCGTCGTTGTGGCCGTTTACTTCATGGTGGCCGGCCGCTGACCTTTCTTCGGTACGGCGGTCTGCGGCAATCGCAAGTTGAAAAAACAGGGGGGGCGGGACCGGAAGCCGGTTCGCGCGCCCTCTTTTTGCGGGGCCCGGGCGGGAAAGGATGGAATTGCGGCTTGCAGGAAACAATCGGAACCATGAACCTGAAAATGGAATATCTCCCGGTTTCGGACGGAGCGGCGCTCCTTTCGTGCCGGGGCTGCGGCTCCTGGGTTTCGCTTCCGGATGCCGTGGACGGGCTGCCGCTGCGGGAAATCGGCCCTTATGCGTTTTCCGCCCCCGGAGCCGCAGCCGAACGCGTCCCGCCCGGGACGGAGATCCGCTCCGCGGTAAGCGGGGACCCGGCGGCTCCGGACGGCCGTGCGCGCTTTCTCGGCGGCCCGTCCCTTCGCCGGATCACGCTGCCCGCCGGCATCCGCTCCGTCGGGGAATATGCGTTTTACAACTGCACCGGGCTTTCGCGGGTGGAGTTTGGCGCCGGCCCGGCCAGAATCGGCAACGGGGCTTTCATGAACTGCGGCGCCCTGACGGGAGCGGCGTTCCGCATGCGCCCCGACGAGCCGACGTGCCTGCCGGGCCTGCTGGCGGAAGTGCCGCGCGAACTGCGCGTCACCTTCCGCGCCGGGGCCGAAGAAAGCGTCTGGATTTTTCCGGAGTATTACGAGGAATCCGTGGAAAATGCGCCCGCCCATATTTTCGAGCACTTCATCCACGGCGCCGGATACCGGTACCGGCAGTGCTTTGAGGGGGACCGCCTGGACCCGCTGTCCTACGACGGGCAGTTCCGTATGGCACAGGTGGAAGCGGAGCCGCCGACGGTCCTGCGCATCGCGTGGGAACGCCTGCGCCGCCCGTTCCGCCTCTCCGGCGCGTTCGCCCGGCAGTATCTCGCTTATCTGAAAGAGAATGCCGTCGCCGCGGCAAGGCTTCCGGTTCTGGACGACGACCCGGAGGGGCTTACGCTTTTGGCGGATCGCGGAGTCCTGACGGAGGAGAGCGCGGAAGCCGCGATGAAGCTTGCCGCGCAGAAAGGGAGAACGGAGTGCCTGGGCGCTTTGCTGGACGCCCGCCGCAGAGGATCATCCCCGAAAGAAAAAACATACGATCTGTAAAGAACGGGAAAGGGGGCTGCCGGATGGAAAACGACGGGGAAGACCGGCTTCGGAAAATCGGGGAGCGGATTCTGGCCGCTTCGCGCATGGAGCTGTACCGGAACATGCGCTTCCTCGACCTCGCGCTCAGCGGCCTTTCCTATGAAATGCGGCCGCTGGCGAAGCCCATGGGAACGGACGGCGTCCGGCTTTTTTATGATGCGGACAGGCTGCTTTCCCTTTACCGGCAAAGCCGGGCCGCGGTCAACCGGAGCTATCTCCATGTGGTTTTCCACTGCGTCTTCCGCCATCTCTGGAAACCGCGGCGGGAAGACCGGGAGCTTTGGAACCTCGCCTGTGATATTGCGATGGAATTTGTCGTCGACGGGCTGCGGCAGCGGTGCGTCCGGATCCCGCCCTCTTGGTACCGGCGGAATTTTTACGACACCCTTCGCGAAAAGCTCAAGGTCCCCACGGCCGAACGGGTCTATGCCATGCTGAGCGGGATGCGGCTGTCCGCCGAAGAACGCGGGCGTCTGGATGGGGAATTCCGCGCCGACGACCATTCCTTCTGGCCCGACCCGCGCAAACGGCCGTCCGGCCGTGCGCTCTCGCCGCGGCAAAAATGGGAGGACATCGGCCGGAAGATGCAGACCAACATGGAGACGCTGGGGCGCGACCGGGCGGAGCAGTCGCAGGCGCTGCTCCGGCAGGTTCGGGTGGAAAACCGGGAGCGGTACGATTACCGCCGGTTCCTGAAACGGTTCGCGGTCCTGCGCGAGGAGCCCGGGCTCGACCTCGATTCGTTCGACCCCATCCTTTACACCTACGGCATGAGCCTTTACGGGAACATGCCGCTCGTGGAGCCGCAGGAGACGCGGGAAGTGAAGAAGGTTGAGGATTTCGTCATCGCAATCGACACGTCTCTGTCCTGCTCCGGCAGGCTGGTGCGCTCTTTTCTGGAACAGACCTATGCGATATTGAAAGATTCGGAAAGCTTTTTCCGGAAAGTGAATATCCATATCATCCAGTGCGATGAAGCCGTGCGTTCCGACCGGAAAATCACCAGCGGCACGGAACTGCGGGACTATATGGATCATTTTCAGCTGATCGGCAGCGGCGGAACCGATTTCCGTCCCGTATTCCGCTATGTGGACGAGCTGCTCCGGCAAAAAGCGTTTACCCGCCTGAAAGGCTTGATTTATTTTACGGACGGGAAAGGCGTTTTTCCGCGGCGGCGCCCGCCGTACGATGCGGCGTTTGTCTTTCTGCGGGAGAATTTTTCCGACGCCGACGTGCCCCCGTGGGCGATCAAGCTGATCCTGGAACCGGAAGATCTGGAAGACATGCCGAAAGATCCGCAGGACAATTCAACGCAAGACTGGGAGGAACCGCCCCACTATGAATATTAAAAACGCCAAGGAAGAGATCCGGAACACCGTGCGCGCCTACCTGCAGCGGGACGAAAGCGGGGATTACCGCATCCCGCCGATCCGCCAGCGTCCGTTGCTGCTGATGGGCCCGCCCGGCATCGGCAAGACGCAGATCATCGGGCAGGTTGCCCGGGAGTGCGGGGTGGCCCTCGTGGCCTACACCATTACGCACCACACGAGGCAGAGCGCCATAGGCCTGCCGTTTATCCGGAAAAAGACGTACGGCGGGCGGGAGTATTCCGTCACGGAGTACACCATGAGCGAGATCATCGCGTCTGTTTACGACAAGATGGAACGCACCGGCCTGCGGGAGGGAATCCTGTTCATCGATGAGATCAACTGCGTCTCCGAGACGCTGGTTCCCACCATGCTCCAGTTTCTGCAGGGCAAGACCTTCGGGAACCAGAAGGTTCCGGAAGGCTGGGTCATCGTGGCCGCGGGGAACCCGCCGGAGTATAACCGCTCCGCGCGCGAGTTCGACATCGTTACGCTGGACCGCGTCCGGCGGATCGACGTGGAGCCGGATTTCGGCGCTTGGAAGGAATACGCCTACCGGCAGTCCATCCACGGGTCGATCCTGTCCTATCTCGAGATTCGACGCGAGAATTTCTACCGCATCGAGACGACGCCCGACGGGGTTCAGTTCGCCACGGCGCGCGGATGGGAAGATCTTTCCGAGATGATCGGCATGCGGGAAGCGCTCGGGCTGGAAGTTGGGCAGGAGCTGGTCCTTCAATATATCCAGAATACCGCCGTTGCAAAGGATTTTGCCAATTATTACGAGCTCTACAACAAATACCGCGAGGATTATCATGTAGATGAAATCCTAAATGGAAAATTTTCGGAACGGGCGGTCGCCAAGCTGCAGCATGCTCGGTTCGACGAAAGGCTGAGCGTCATCGGCCTGCTGCTGAGCAGGCTGAACGAGCGGTTCCGGCAGGCTGACGCGACCGACCGGCTCACCGACGCCGTATTCCGCGGGCTGAAGGACTGGAAGGCGCTGCTGCCGGAAACGGACGGCGCGCCGGACGCCCTTTTGCTGCGGCTTGCGCGGCAGATGGAGGAAGAGCTTGCCGCACGGAAGGAAACCGGCCGGACGGACCGGGAAGAAGAAACTGTGGCGCACCGCTGCGCCCGCGCCCTCGAGGGCTACGCGAAAGCGCTGCGGAAAGCGGAAGGGCAGGCGGCCGACGCGTTTTCGTTCGTCAAAGAGCGGTTCGGAGAGGATGTCGCCCGTCGGAAGGACGAGATCGCTTCCGTGTCCGCCATGCTGGAGCATGCGTTTGATTTCATGGCGGTTGCGTTCGGAGAGAGCCAGGAAATGGTGGTATTCGTCACGGAGCTGACGGCGAATTTTTACAGCGCCAAATTTATTCTGCAAAACGGATGCGGGCCGTACGACACTTACAGCCGCGACCTTATGCCCGGGGAGCAGAGAAAAAAAATTCTGGAGGAGATCGACGGCCTGCCGCTTTCCGGGAACGGAGAAAAACCGTAACGCGGAATCGGCCGCGTCTCCCGGAAAAAGAGGAAAAAGCTATTGACCGAATCGGTTCGCTCGACTATAATGAGGGAACGGACCGATTCGGTCAAAAATTTCCCCGAAGGGGGTGGAACCGCTGGAGAAATTTCAAAATCTTCCGGAGGAAAAGCAGAACCGCATCCTCAACGCGGCCATGGGCGCGTTTGCGGCAAACGGCTACAAAAAGGCTTCCGCCGGCGATATTGCGAAGGCCGCCGGTATTTCCAAAGCCGCGGTTTTCCATTATTTCGGCAACAAAAGGGCGCTGTATTTTTATCTCGTCGATTTCTGCTCCGGGATGATCGTGAGGGTGCTGAGCGATGGGTCGAACCGGGGCGTTACCGATTTTTTTGAGAAAATCCGGCTCGCGGCCGACGTAAAAATATCGGTTTTAAAAAAGCACCCCGCGATTTTCGCGTTTCTGAACAGCATGTATTTTGAAACGGATGCGGAAGTCCGGCCGCGAATCGAGTCCCTGCTGGCCGCGAGCGAAAGCTATGAGAAAAGATTTACTCTGGACGGCGTCGACACGTCGAAATTCAAGGAAGGGATCGACCCGGCTACCGTCCTGAAAATGCTGATCCGGCTCGAAGAAGGCGTGATGAGCGAACTGCCGCACTCGGGCCGTGTCAGCATGGAAAAAGCGACGGAAGATTTCTACCGGTATCTGGAGCTGCTGAAGAACAATTTTTATCGGGGAGAGGATTCCCAAAAATGAAAAACCGGAGGGTGCGCCATGAGCGTGATTGAACTGAAAAACCTTACCAAGCAGTATGGAAAGTCGAGGGGGATCCGCAACGTCAACCTGAATGTGGAAGAAGGGGAGATCTTCGGCTTCATCGGCCCGAACGGCGCGGGAAAGTCCACCACGATCCGGACGCTGCTCGGCCTGATCCGGCCGACGGGCGGCAGCGCGGCCGTCTTCGGGAAAAGCTGCATCGAACACCCGGAAGTGCGAAAAGAAGTGGGGTATCTGCCGTCCGAAGTGTTTTACTACGACGGGATGCGGGTGACCGACCTGCTGAAGTATTCCGCCAGCTTCTATAAAAAGGACTGCACCAAACGGATCGCCGAGCTTGCCGAGAGGATGGACCTCGACCTGAATAAGAAAATTGCGGACCTGTCCTTTGGAAACAGGAAGAAGGTCGGCATCGTGCAGGGCCTGCTTCACGAACCGAAGCTGATTATCCTGGACGAACCGACGAGCGGCCTGGACCCGCTGATGCAGCAGAAGTTTTTTGAGCTGATCGCGGAGGAAAACCGGAAGGGCGCCACCGTTTTCTTTTCTTCCCACATTTTGAGCGAGGTCCAGAAGATGTGCGGCCGGGTTGCGTTCATCAAGGAAGGGAAAATCATCAAACTGGAAAAAATGAGCGACCTGCAGGCGAACAGCTATAAGAGAATCAGCCTGGAAGCCGAATCCGCGGTTCCGGAAGAGGTCTTCCGCATCGACGGCGTCAGCGACCTCCACACGAAAGGGAATACCGTCAGTTTCATGTTCCGGGGCAATCTCAATACGGTGCTGCGGAAAATCGCGTCGGTCAGCCTGCGGAACATCTCGATTACGGAGCCCGACCTGGAAGAAATCTTTCTCCATTACTATACGAAGGAGGGGTAGCCCGATGAATATGTACCGGCACGAAGTCCGGTCGCTCGTAAAGTCGACGGCAATCTGGATTGCCGGCCTGGCGGCGCTTGCGGCCCTGTACTTTGCGGTCTACCCGGGCATGATGAAAGACGCGGAAAATTTCCGGAAGCTCCTGGAAGGGTATTCTCCGGCGGTTCGGGCCGTGCTCGGCATCCATCTCGATTTTCTGACGACGCTCGTCGGCTTTTATTCCATGGCTTTCCCGTTTGTATCCCTGTGCGGCGCCATTCAGGCGGCCAACCTGGGTCTTTCCGCCCTTTCCCGGGAATCGCGCGAACGGACGGCGGATTTTCTGCTGGTCAAGCCCGTTTCGCGGTCCGCGATTGTCAGCGCCAAGCTGCTGGCTGCCCTGACGGCGATCCTTGCGACGAATGCGGCATACGACGCGTTCACCTTTTTCATGGCGAATCTTGTGAAAACGCAGGATTTTGATCGGAAAATCTTCCTGATGATCAATCTTTCGCTGCTTTTCATCCAGCTTATTTTCTTTGCCGTCGGCATGGTCGTGTCCGTGTTTTTCCAAAGGATGAAAAACGTCCTTCCCCTGTCCCTCGGCATGGTTTTCGGCCTGTACGCCGTCGGTGCCCTGCTGGCGCAGAAAAGCGACGACCCCGCCCGGTATCTTTCCCCGTTCCGGTATTTTGATTTTATCTGGATCATCCGCAACGGCACCTATGAGACTTCCTACCTCATCACCGGCGCCGTCGTGGCGGCGGTCTCCATTGCCGCGAGCTATCTCGTTTACAACAGGAAAGACATCCATGCGGTTCCTTGATTTTTTCCATGGAGAAAGGTTGGATTCCGATGAATATTTTTTTCAGGGAGCTGAAGGCAAACCGAAAATCCCTGGTGATCTGGAGCGTGTGCATGGCGCTCGGCGTCCTGAGCGGCATGAGCAAGTACACGGCGTATTCCGGCGACAACGCGAACAACGGCGTCCTGAATGAGCTTCCCCGTGCGTTCCGGGCGCTTCTGGGCATGGGGGATTTCGACGTGACGAAGATGAGCGGCTTTTTCGCCTTCCTGTTCCTCTATCTTGAGCTTGCGGCGGCCGCCCACGCGGTACTGCTGGGGAGCGGCATCCTCGCGAAAGAGGAACGCGGCAAAACGGCGGAGTTTTTAGCGGTGAAGCCGGTTTCCCGGTCCGCGATCATTACCTCGAAACTTTGCGCCGCGCTGGTGAACCTGCTGGTTTTGGACGCGGTGATCCTTATTTCCAGCATCGCGATGGTTGCGGCTTACAACAAAGGCCCGGAGATCAACGGCGAGATCGTCCTGTTTGTGCTGAGCCTGTTTCTGGTCCAGCTGATTTTTGTCTCGATGGGCACCCTGTTTGCGGCCGCCCTGAAAAAGCCGAAACTGACGGGCCCGGCCGCCGCGGGCGTCATGGTCGGGTCGTTCGTCGTCTCGGAGATCACGAATCTCACCGACCGGCTGGACGCGCTCAAGGTCCTTTCCCCGTTCCAGTATTTCAGCTACAGCGGAATCGTGCGGGGAGACGGCCTGGATCCTTTGGCCGTATCGCTTTCGCTCGCGCTTGCCGCTTTTCTGCTTTGGCTGACCTATTTCTGCTACCGCCGGCGCGACCTGAACGTTTGAAGCCGATTCCCGGAAAAGGGCGGAAGAATCTTGACAGTTCGCCCGAATCCGTCTATGATGGACACAAAATGAGACGGAAAAGTTTTTTGGATTTTTTGAAAAAAGCCTTGACAAACGGAATCGGATGGCATATTATAGAGGCATAAAACATATATAATTACTATAAAATTAGGAAAGGGAGGAACCGGCCATGAAAACACGGGTGGAAAGCAGCAGCCGAATGGGGAACATGATGCGCATGTGCATGTGCGGCGTCATGTGCTTTGCCATGCCGAAAATGGAACCTGGCCGGGCCCTTCTGCTGTTGGAATAGCATCTGCATCCGAATTGATCCGCCTGTTGGCGGCGCAATCCAACAAGAGGGCTGTCAGGTCAAACAAACCTGGCGGCTTTTTTATATCCTTTTTTACCAACCCCCGAAATCCATAAAAATTTATTTTTAGAAAGGTCGATTGACAATGAGCAAAAGAAAGTTTGGCTTTGACACCCTGCAGGTTCAGGCGGGACAGGTACCGGATCCGGCAACAGGCGCGCGCGCCGTCCCGATTTACCAGACCACGTCTTATGTGTTCAAGGACACGACGGAAGCGGAAGGCCGTTTCGGGCTGACGATCCCGGGCAACATTTATTCCCGCCTGACGAACCCGACCACCGATGTGTTTGAGAAGCGCATCGCGGCGCTGGAAGGCGGTTCCGCGGGCCTGGCCGTTGCGTCCGGCGCGGCGGCGGTTACTTACTCCGTCCTGAACATCGCGGGCGAAGGGGACGAAATCGTTTCCGCCAGCACGCTTTACGGCGGGACCTACAACCTGTTTGCCCACACGCTCCCGAAGTACGGCGTCCATACGGTGTTCGTCGATCCGGACGATCTGGACGGCTTTGAAAAGGCCATCACCCCCAAGACCAAGGCGATTTATTACGAGACGCTCGGCAACCCCGGTATCAACGTGATCGATTTCGACGCGGTCGGGGAGATCGCGAAGAAGCACAAGATCCCGGTCATCGTCGACAATACCTTCGCGACACCGTACCTGTTCCGTCCGTTTGAGCATGGGGCGAACGTGGTGGTGCATTCCGCGACGAAGTTCATCGGCGGGCACGGCACTTCCATCGGCGGCGTGATCGTGGACGGCGGCAACTTCGACTGGACGAGCGGGAAGTTCCCGGGCTTCACCGAGCCGGATAAGAGCTACCACGGCATCAAGTACGCGGACCTCGGCGCGGCGGCGTTCGTCACCAAGATCCGCGCACAGCTTCTGCGCGACACCGGAGCCACGCTTTCCGCGTTCAACTCCTGGCTGTTCATCCAGGGCCTCGAGTCCCTGTCGCTCCGTGTGGCGAAGCACGTTGCCAACACGGAAAAGGTCGTGGAGTTCCTCGAGAATCATCCGAAGGTGAAAGAGGTCAACTACCCGGGGCTGAAGTCGAGCAAGTATTACGGCCTTGCGAAGAAATACTTCCCGAAGGGAGCGGGCTCCATCTTCACGTTCTCCGTCAAGGGCGGCGTGGACGAAGCGAAGAAGTTTATCGACAGCCTCGAAATCTTCTCGCAGCTCGCCAATGTGGCCGACGCGAAGTCGCTGGTGATCCATCCTTCCACCACAACGCACCAGCAGCTCAACCTGGAAGAGCAGCGCGCGGCCGGGTTCGGGCCGGAGACCATCCGCATTTCCGTCGGTGTGGAAGACCCGGACGACCTGATTTGGGATCTCGGCCAGGCGCTCGACAAAATCTGAATCGAGTCCTGCAAATACCGCAGGAAGGGAGAGTGAGGAGCGCGCTGGCGCTCCTCACCGTCTTCCGTTTCTCATTTCACGGCGATGGGGGTGTATGTGATGCCGATTACCGTGCCGGAAGGCTTGCCGGCTGCGGAAGCTTTGGAAAAGGAAAACATCTTTGTTATGAACCGGGACAGAGCCCTTCACCAGGACATCCGGCCCCTGCATCTTCTGATCTTGAATCTCATGCCCACCAAGGCCGATACGGAAAAACAACTGCTGCGGCTCCTCAGCAATTCTCCGCTTCAGCTGGAAGTGGAATTTCTGCGCATGACCAGCCATGTGGCAAAGCATACGTCGCTGGAGTACCTGCTGAAATTCTACAAGAGCTTCGGAGAAGTGGAAAACAACCGGTACGACGGCATGATTATCACCGGTGCGCCGGTAGAGCGGCTGAAATTTGAGCAGGTGGACTATTGGCCGGAACTGTGCCGCGTGATGGACTGGTCGAAACATTCCGTCTACTCCACGCTTCACATCTGCTGGGGCGCGCAGGCGGGCCTGTACCATCATTTCGGCGTTCCGAAGTATGAGCTGCCGGAAAAGCTGTCCGGCGTGTTCGAGCACCGGATCCTTTTCCCCGCACATCCGCTGCTCCGCGGGTTCGACGATTATTTCTGGGCGCCGCATTCCCGCTACACGGAAGTGAGAAAAAGCGACATCGAAAAGATTCCGCAGCTGGAGATCCTGGCGGTTTCCAAACGGGCGGGCGTTTATCTGGCTGCAAACCGGAACGGCAGGCAGGTCTTTGTCACCGGGCACTGCGAGTATGAGCGGAATACGCTTGCGAAAGAATATTTTCGCGATGTAAAAAAGGGAATCCCGACGAAGGTTCCGGAGAATTATTTTCGGGACGACGATCCGCGGAAATCCACCGCCATTAACTGGCGGGCCCATGCGTCGCTGCTGTTTTCCAACTGGCTCAACTACTTTGTGTATCAGCGGACGCCGTATAACCTTTCCGATTTGCAGGAACAGCAGAATGAATTGACAGATGGGAGATTGGAAAATGGCTGAAAGAACATACGGCCCGGAATACGGTTTCCAGACCCGGGCGGTGCACACGGGAAATGACGTGGATAAGGACACTGGAGCGATCAAACGCCCGATTACCCTTGCGAACTGTTATGAGCTGCCCTACGACCCAAGCACCCTGAACTGGAGCAGCGCCGACAAAGCGTTATATACGCGCAACGGCGGCGTGAACCAGAAATATCTTCAGGAAAAAATAGCGGCGCTGGAAGGCACGGAGGACAGTGTGGTCCTTGCCAGCGGCGTGGCGGCCCTTTCCGGTGTGTTTTTCACGTTTCTGAAGTCCGGCGACCATGTCGTCAGCTCGAAGGTGACTTATATTGCGGTCTACCGCCTGCTGACGGAACATCTCAAGAACAAATACGGCATTGAGGCGACTCTGGTCGATACGTCGGACCCGGAAGCGGTCAAGGCGGCCATCCGGCCGAATACGAAGCTGATCCATGTGGAAACGCCGGGAAATCCGACGCTGGGCGTCAGCAATATTGCCGAAATCGCGAAAATCGCCCACGACCGGGGGATCCTTTTTTCGGTTGACAATACCTTCGCTTCCCCGTACCTGCAGAGGCCCGCGGAGCTGGGAGCCGACCTGACGGTGGAAAGCCTGACGAAATACATCAACGGCCACGGGGACGCGCTCGGCGGCGCCGTTTCCGGGAAAAAAGAGCTGATCGATCAAATCCGCCTGCAGGCGATGGTCAACCTCGGCGGGGCGATCAGCCCGTTTAACGCGTGGCTGATTATGCGCGGGGCCGTCACGCTTCCCCTTCGGATGCGCCAGCACAGCGAAAGCGCGCTGAAGGTCGCCCGTTTCCTGAAAAATGACCCGGCGGTCCGCTTCGTCGCTTATCCGGGGCTGGAAAGCGACCGCGGGTACCCGATCGCTTCCAGACAGATGAAAAACGGATTTTCCGGCATGATTTCCTTTGGCCTGAAAGGCGACGCGGATGCCCACAACCGGTTCGTCAGCCATTTGAAAGTCATTACCTCGGCCGTGTCGCTGGGGCACGATGAAAGCCTGATCGTTTTTCTCGGGCCGGACGACGAGCGGCAGTACCTGTACCCGGAAGAGTTCCACGGGGGCTTTTTCCGCTTCAGCGTCGGGCTGGAGGACACGGAGGATATTATCGGGGATATCCGGCAGGCTCTTGAAAAAGCCGGATTCCGGAACTGACGGAAAGCGGGCAAGGCCCGATCCGATTTCGCCGCACGGGATAACCGTGCGGCGATTCTTTTTCCTTCGTTCCGGTCCGGGTGAATTGATTTTATGCCCCGGAAAGGAATATAATAAGGGCGGATCGGTTGGAACAGTAGTCAGGAATCCGCATCCGTGCATCACGGAGCGTTTCCTTTTTGTGTGAAAACGCTTTTGTGCCAGCCCCGCGTTTTCATCAAGCGATTGGAAAGAGCGGCGAAAAGGATGCGGTGAGGGAAGCTTTTTGCAAAAAGGTGAAAACATATGGAAAAGATCCTGTTGATTATCAATCCGGCGGCCGGAAGATCGGGCGCGAAGATCAAAACGTTTCCGATTGCGGACTGGTTTCGGAAAAAAGGCTGCGATCCAACTGTCCGGATCACGGCGAAGAAGGGAGACGCCACCGATTTTGCCAAGCAGTATGCCGGCGAAAATGACGCGGTCGTCTGCTGCGGAGGCGACGGCACCCTGAACGAGGTGATTTCCGGCGTGATGCAGGCGGCTGCCGATAAGCCGATCGGGTATCTTCCGACAGGGACGACCAACGATATGGCAAAAACGCTCCAGCTTCCCACCAATCTAAAGAAAGCGGCCCGGGTTGTCCTGAACGGCAAGCCGGTTTATCAGGACGTCGGCCTTTTGAACCAGACGCAATTTTTTACTTATATCGCTTCGTTCGGAGCTTTTACGAAAGTGTCTTACGCTACCCCGCAGTGGCTGAAAAACCGATTCGGACATTTCGCCTACGTTGTGGATGGAATCAAAAGCGTGGGGGAAATCCACCCATACCGGGCGAAGGTGGTTTCCGACGAATGGGAGGAAGAGGGCGATTTCCTTTTTGGCAGCGTAACCAATTCTTCTTCCGTGGGGGGCGTCCTGAATTTCCGAAGCGCGGACATCTGCCTGAATGACGGAGAATTTGAGGTGCTGCTGATTCGCAATCCGCAAAATCTGTTGGAGTTCAACCGGATGCTTCATAACCTGCGCCGCCACAAATCTGACCCGAATCTTCTCTTTTTCCATACCCGCCGGATCGTTTTTCAGTTTGAAAAGCAGACCGACTGGACGGTCGACGGAGAATATGGTGGCGGGCTGGACAAAGCAGAGATCAAGAATCTGCATAACGCCGTGCGGATTATTCGGAGAAAATGAATATGACGGAACAATTTCAATCCACATTCTCCGCGCGAAAAGTGACAGTCGATCGTGTAATGTTCGGCCCGAGGCATCTGCTCGTTGTTCGTTTCCCGTTTGCACTTTTTCAAAAATCAACGCCCGACCGGATCGGGAAAGCGTCGGAAAATCGTCCTTTTCCGGAAGCGGCCCTGAAGGCCGGGTTCCTCCCGCTTGTTTCTTTTCCGTCCGGATTTTCCGCCGGATACGCGGTATAATTGCTGCAATGAAATCAGAAGCCGGAAAATTTTCCCGGCCGATCGGATTTTCAGAATCATCGTTCCATGAAAGGTCGGAGTATTATGAAAGTCGTTGCTGTTTTTGGAAGCCCGCGCGACAAAGGGAATTCTTCCACCCTGGTCCGGGAAGTTCTGCGCGGAGCCGCCGATGCGGGCCATGCGGTCGTGGTGTACCGGATCGACCGGATGAACGTCCGGGGCTGTCAGGGGTGCGGTTTTTGCAGGGCGAACAATGCCGACTGCAAAATCGATGATGATTTAAAAGCCTACTGGAAGGACCTGCACGAATGCGGCGCGCTGGTTGTCGGCAGCCCCAATTACTATGCGCAGGTCGCGGGGCCGATGGTCACCTACATGAACCGCCATTACTGCCTGACGGATAAAAACGGAAACAACCGGCTTCGCCCGGGGATTAAGCTGATCGGCGTGTTTTCGCAGGGGAACAGCAATCCCGAAGCCTATCGGGCGCAGTACGATTGGTACCTCGGCACCTTTCAAAAGCACGGGATGATCCTGACTGACCGGATCGTCAGCGCCGGGGAAGCCCCGCTCCGTCCGGACAGCGACCTGATGCGCCGGGCTTACCGGGCAGGAAAATCTCTTTGACGCTGTTCTCAAAGGGACTTCCTTTGCCGAAAGCGGCGCCCCGCCTTTCCGGAATGGAAACCGGGGAAGCGGGGCGCCGTGCGCCGGGATTTCAGGAACCGGAGCCCTTGAAAATTCCTTCGGCGATGTCGCGGTTTCCGGTGACGAGAGCCAGAAGCATCCGGTAGACGGTTTCAGGCGATCGGTGAAAATTTTCTTTTACGATGTTTGCCTGCGCAAGGTCGGGCATGTAAAGAGAAAAATCCATCAGGTCCGTGCTTCCGCCGGAAATATGGCAGGTGACGCGGTAGCCCTTTTCAGCCGGAACGATTTCCACTTTGTTTTCCCGCTCCCGCTTTGCCCGGGCGAGCAGGTTGATGGCGGCGCACAGCGCTTTGCGCCGCACGGTGGAAGGCAGTTCCGAATCCAGTTGTTTGGAAATCATCCGGGCGGTGTCGGTGGCGGAGCAGAGCCCGGAATCTTTTCCGCCGAGAACGATGATCCCTTTTTCGGCCATCTCGGCAATGGCGTCCGTCACTTCAAAGTAATTGGCCAGCCCGTTTTCGCCGATGATGCCGATCAGGTCGTCTTTTGCGAGCGGCGTTTCAATGCTGGTGAGCAGGTAACAGATTAAAATGCGGATCTCATTTTTGGTTCTCAATCCTCCGGGGTCGATTCCGCCGGTAAAAGCGTCGAAACTCACGGGACACACCTCCCGATTCCATTTTAGCACAAAACGGGCCGGCCGGGAAGAAAAAAAGCCGCCCGGCGGACGGCCGGACGGTCAATGTACATGGCGGACATCAGTATTTTTTTCCACAGTTCTGTGGACATACGCCAGAATTTTTTCCTGCTGTTCCGCCGAACAGACACGGAAAGCCCCGACCAGTTCTTTTTCGTGCATCGAGAGCTCGTAAATATGGCTGGAGTTTTTTTTGCCGTGCACATAGTCCCGCGTATCTTTCCGCTCCGCGACACTCTGCGGAAGAAACTCGTCTTCCAGAAGTTCACTGACTGAAATATTGAAAATTTTTGCCAACGTCATAATGGTAGAGACATCCGGTCTGGTCTTACCGGTTTCGTAGTAAGCGTACGTGGAACGGTCAATATTCAGGATCTTAGCCAGTTGATTTTGCGTAAAGCCACATTTCACGCGCAGTTCGCGGAGCCTTTCGTTGATTTCAATCAAGTGAATTCCGCCTTTTTCTTGAATAATGGCGTATGGCGTATTAAGAAATATCGTGGCGTATTTATAAATAAATAATTACGATATGCTATATTATATATTATTTCATTTCCTGCATACATTTTTTGTGGTTTTTATTCACATATGCGTCGGATGAAGTTTTTCAGAAAAAAGCTTGACGGACATCGGCCGTTTTAGTATAATAGGTAAGTCAGCAGGTTTTGCTACTGTGGCTCAGTTGGTAGAGCAGCGCATTCGTAATGCGCAGGTCGTCCGTTCGAGTCGGACCAGTAGCTCCACAAAGCCGGGGAATTTTTTCCCCGGCTTTTTGCTGTCTTGGCGCTTCGGCATCCGGCTTCGGGCTTTGTGCAGCTGCACAGATATTTTCTATCAAACGTCTATATCCATTTGAAAAATGCTGTGATATAGTAAATGCAGCAAAAGAGAAAACTGGAACGCAAAGATGCAGGCAAAACAAGTCTGCATCTTTTTTTATTTTTTAATTCATTGCGTTGAAAAATGATTCGACTGAGGTGGTAATGAAGTATGCTGAAAAAACAAAAAGACCGGGTCGGAATTAAGAGGAAAGGCGCGCTGATTCTGGCGGCGGCATTGGTTTTCACCCTGTTCAGCGCGTGCTCGCAGGGTGCCGGGGACGCTTCCGGCTCCGGGACGTCGCAGCAAAGCGCGGGAGGCAGTGCTTCCGGTTCCGGTGAGATCAAGATCGGCGTCGTCGGCCCTCTGACGGGGGCGGTTTCCACATACGGGCAGTCCGCGCAGAAAGGTCTGAAGTTGCTTGCGAAGCAGGTCAACGCGAAGGGCGGCATCGATGGAAAACAGATCAGCTTTATCTTCACCGACGACGAAAACAAACCGGCCACGGCGGTCACCGCCGGCCAGAAATTGATTTTTGACGACAAAGTTTGCGCCATCGTCGGGCCGATGACGAGCACCTGCGCCAATTCCCTTGCCCCGATCTGTCAGACCAACCAGATCCCGATGATTTCCCCTTATGCGACGAATCCGAAAGTAACGCAGGCGGGCGACTATATTTTCCGCACGTGCTTTATCGATCCGTTTCAGGGCACCGTTCTCGCCAAGTTCTCCACCAGCAACCTCAAGGCCAAGTCGGCCGCGGTCCTGTTCGATAACGGCAACGACTACTCGAAAGGCCTGGCCGAATTCTTCATCGACGGCTTCAAGAAGCTGGGCGGGAACGTCGTTGACACCGAGACCTACAACACGGGAGACAAGGACTTCAACACGCAGCTGACCAAAATTGCCCAGAAAAACCCGGATGTGCTGGTGCTCCCGGACTTCTACTCCACCGTTGCGGTCGTGATGAAGGAAGCCCGCACCGCGGGCATCAAGGCAACCTTCCTGGGCGGCGACGGCTGGGATTCCGCCGACTTGTTCACCATCGCGGGCAGCAACGTGGAAGGGGCGTATTTTTCCAACCATTATTCCCCGGACGACACTTCGCAGAGCGTCGTCCAGTTCATCAAGGATTTCAAAGCGGAATATTCCGGAGATACGCCGGACGCAATCGCGGCTCTCAGTTACGATTCCGGCCAGATCGTCGTAAAGGCAATCCAGTCCGCCGGAAAGACGGATTCCCAGAGCATCCGCGATGCCATCAAGAAGACGAACGGCTCCTTCGTAACCGGCAGCATCCAATTCGACGAGAACCGCAACCCGACCAAAGCCGCGGTTATCCTCAAATGCACCGGCGGCAAGAGCAAGTTTTTCACCAAGGTAAACCCGTAACGGCTTGAGACTTCCCCGGGTTCGTTTCGGAACGGCCGCTTTGGTCGGCGGCCGTTTCCTTTCGGCACCGGTTTGTGCAGCTGCACAAAAAGATTCCATCAAACCCCTATGGGCGGCCGTCCGCGGCCGTGCTACCATAAAAGCAATCGGAGCGGCGCCCGGCATCCGGCCGCCGTTTCCGCAAATTTTACAGGAAGGCGGTAATTTTTATGACCGATCATCGTTTATCCGGCGAAGAAATCCGTGCCATGTCGAAGCGGTACAATCTGCATTCGTGGAGCGTCCAGAAAGCGATTCATCCCACGGTCGTGACCAGGGCGGAGGGCATTTATTTCTGGGACAGCGACGGGAAAAAATATTACGATATGTCCAGCCAGCTGGTCAACCTAAACATCGGCCACCACAATGAGAAGGTCATCGCGGCCATTCAGGAGCAGGCGGCGAAGATTCCCTACATCAGTCCCGCGTTTGCCATCGACGTGCGCTCCAAGCTCGCGAAGGAGGTCATCGCCGTTGCTCCGGATAATATGAAGAAGGTGTTCTTCACCCTCGGCGGGGCGGACGCGAACGAGAACGCCATCAAGATTGCCAAGCTGTACACCGGCCGCTGGAAGATCTTTTCCCGCTACCGTTCCTACCACGGCGCCACATACGGCGCGGCAAACCTGACCGGCGAGCCGAGGCGCTACACCTGCGAGCCCGGCATCCCGGGATTCGTAAAGTTCTTCGACCCGTATGTCTACCGCGCGGGAATCGATTTTGCGAGCGAGGAGGACGCGGCGGAATATTATGTCGGCAAGCTCCGCGAGCAGATCGTCTATGAAGGGCCGGAAAGCGTCGCGGCGGTCATTCTGGAAACTGTGACGGGCTCCAACGGCGTTATTATCCCGCCGAAGGGGTATCTGCAGGGCGTCCGCAGGATCTGCGACGAGTTCGGCATCGTCATGGTGTGCGACGAAGTCATGGCCGGGTGGGGGCGCACCGGGGAATGGTTCGCCTGCGACAACTTCGGCGTGAAGCCGGACATCATCTCGTTTGCGAAGGGCATCACCTGCGGCTATGTTCCGCTCGGCGGGGACATCGTCTGCGGCAAGATCGCGGATTTCTTCGACGATCACCTGCTCAGCTGCGGCCTGACCTACAGCGCGCACCCCATCAGCTGCGCGGCGGGCCTCGCAACCCTGCAGGTCTACAAGGACGAGCACCTCATCGAAAACTCGAAGAAGATGGGCATCGTCCTGGGCCGGGAGCTGGAGCGCATCAAGGCGAAACATCCGTCGGTCGGCGACGTCCGCTACATCGGCCTGTTCTCCGCGGTGGAGCTCATCAAAAACACAAAGACAAAGGAAGCGCTGGTGCCGTTCGGCCGGGACCCGGAAAAGATCATGCCGAAAATCATCGGAAAGCTGAAGGAAAAAGGTTTCGCCACCTATTCGCATGAAAACAATATCATGGTGGCGCCCCCGCTGATCATCACCGAACCGGAGCTTCTGGAAGCGATGAAGATCCTCGACGAAACGCTCGATTATGCGGATACCTTTGTGGCGGAATAAAAACAGCCGCGCGCCGGTTTCCGGCAGGAAAGGAAGATCGGAAAAAAATGGAGTCCTATCAGTTTTTGTCTCCCAGAAAGATCGTGGTGAAAACGGGGGGCCTTGCGTCCGCCGGAACCCTCGCCAAGGAGCTCGGGTCGAAAGCGCTGGTCTGTGTCGGCGGGAGCTCCAGCCGGAAGAACGGTTCGCTGGACCGCCTGATGCAGTCCCTGCGGCAGGCGGGGGTCGGCACGGTCCTCTATGAAGGAATCCGCTCCGACCCCGATGTGGAAACCGTGGAAAAAGGCCGCGCCCTCTGCGGGGAGAGCGGGTGCGACATGGTGGTCGGAATGGGCGGCGGAAGCGTTCTCGACACGGCAAAGTCGATCGGCCTGCTTGCGGCGAATGGAGGAAAGCTGACCGACTATGAAACGGCCCGACCCGGAAAGCCGATGCTCCCGATGCTTGCCGTCCCGACGACGGCGGGCACGGGGAGTGAGGTGACGAAAATGGCGGTCGTCACCGACCCGGCGCGGAAAAAGAAAATGCTGATCAGCTGCGAGGAGATTCTTCCGGACATCGCGTTGCTGGACGCGGAGCTGACGTATTCCATGCCCGCGCGGGTGGCCGCCGCCACCGGGATGGACGCCCTGACCCACGCGATGGAAGCGTATCTTTCCGACAACGCCGGCCCCGTAACCGATCTGTTTGCCCGGAAAGCGGTCGGGATGATCGCCGCGAATCTCCACGCCGCGGTTTACAATCCCAAAAACGCGGAAGCCAAAAAGAACATGATGGCCGCGCAGATGTACGCGGGGCTTGCGTTCGGCAACACCATGACGTGCCTGGTTCATTCCATGTCCCGCCCGCTCGGGGTTTATTACGGGATTCCGCACGGGGAGGCGAACGCCGTCCTGCTCGCCGCCGTGATGGAGTTCAACCTTCCGTCCTGCGTTTCCCGCATGGCGGATATGGCGGAAGCCATGGGGCTTTCCGGCGAGGGGGAGTGGGGCCTTGCCGAAGCGCTGACCGCGCATCTGCACAAGATGCACGCGCTTCTTCCCCTTCGCCACAGTCTGGCGGAGATGCACGTGCGGCGCGAGGATCTGCGCCCGATGGCGGAAAGCGCGTTCGCCGCGGGAACCACAAAGGTCAACCCGCGCAAGCCCACCGTGGAAGATATCGTTTCGCTTTACGAAAAGCTGCTGTGAACGGAGCCCGGGCTCGGCCGGTCGGCTGAACCCGGGCCTTTTCCGCCCCGCTTAAAAATAGTCGCGCAGGATCATGGCCGTCATCAGTTCCGTTTTTGTCTGCAGCGGGGAAAGGCTCCGGCCGAGAATTTTTTCGATCTTGCCCAGCCGGTACAGCGCCGTGTTCCGGTGGATGAACAGCTCCCGGCTCGTCTTTGCGATGTTGGCGTCGTTTTTCAGGTAAATGCGCAGGAAATCCATGTAGTGGGTGAGATTGATCGCGTCGTAGTCTTCGAGCGGCTGGAGCGTTTCCCGGAAAAATCCGGAAAGCTCGGGGTTGCCGCTCAGGTAGAGCAGCACCCGGTACATTCCGAGGTCCCGGAATTCCTGAAAGCGGTATTTTGAATCGGCGGGCAGCGGGACTTTCACGGCGGTGACGGCCTGCTGGCAGCTCAGCACCAGTTTGGATGGCGTTTCGTAGAATCCGCCGATCCCGATTTTTGCGTCGGCCGCTTCCAGCGCGCCGTTCAGCTCCTTTAAAACGCCGTACATGCCGGTGAATTTCGCGGACCCGCCGTGGATGCTCTGCTTCATCACCACAAAAATATCCCGGCCGCCGAGGGGAAAGGTTTCGTACCGGAAATAGGAGTAAATCAGCCGGCTGCCGATTTCATGCAGCAGGGAAGAGGCGCCTTCGCCCTTTACGTCCACGGCGAGCACGCCGCAGAGGACGCGGTGCAGGCCGTGCAGGTCCAGCTGGCGCAGGACTTCTTCCCTGCCGCCTTCTCCGGAGAGCAGGCGGAAAAGCAGGTCCTTGGTTTCGCCGTCTTTGCCCCGGCTGCTGATCAGGCAGTCGCAGATCGCCTGGGTCAGGTCGGCCATCCGCACGTCCCAGGGGACGGTGATCAGCGGGAAGCCGCGCCCGTCCGCAAAGGAAACGGCTTCCTCCGGAAGGCTCGGGATGTACGGCCCCAGATTGACGACGCATCCCGCCGCGCCGGCTTCGCTGGCCCCCCGGATCAGGCGGAGCAGAGCCTCGGCGCTTCCCTTGATTTCGACCCCGGTGGAGATGACGAGCTCCGACCGGTGGATAAACCGTACGAGGTCCGGGCTTTCGATGATGTTTACCCAGACGACTTCGCGGCCCAGCCCGTTTTTCCCGGCAACCACCTGAAGGCGTTCCAGAGATTTCAGTTTCAGCAGACGGTCCAGCCTGACAGGCATGCGGGCTTGCACCCCTTCCCGGCGGAATTCCGCGCCCGAAAATATGCGAAAACAAAAGCGCGCCCACAAAAACTGTGGGCTCGCTTGCCTTTTGGAGCTGCTAACGCGATTCGAACGCGT